>JFJP01018688.1_pt1 | contig 15629 bp, 14 predicted proteins | sample 431651 | NCBI WGS metagenome assembly JFJP01 (sample SAMN02602958, study PRJNA72255) | Microbial mat metagenome, whole genome shotgun sequencing project. | biome: fresh water; feature: sink hole; material: water; isolation source: purple microbial (photo- and chemosynthetic) mats found in... | reverse complement strand
CAAGGTCATGACGCGTAATGTGATATCAGCCCCGCCCGATACCGATCTGCAGACGGCCTATGAGATCATGCTGCGCAACAAGATCGGCAAGCTGCCGCTGGTGGAGAATGGCAAGCTGGTCGGACTTTACAGTTTCACGGATGTCAGTACGCTGGTGCGGAATGTGGAGCCGATGTACAACCGCGATGCCAAATACAGGTTGCGTGTCGGCGCGGCCGTCAGTCCGAATAATGAGGCCCGTGTGGAAGCGCTGGCCGCCGAAGGTGTTGATGTGATCGTGGTCGACAGTGCCCACGGTCACTCCGAAGGCGTGATGAACATGACGCGCTGGATTGCCCGCAATTACCCTGACATTGATATTATCGCCGGCAACATCGCTACGTCGGAGGCTGCCTTGGCCTTGCGAGATGCCGGTGCGCATGCCGTCAAGGTGGGGATTGGTCCGGGATCCATCTGCACGACCCGCGTGGTCTGCGGGGTGGGCGTGCCGCAGATTTCCGCGATATATGCCGCACGATCCGCGTTGAAAGGGTCCATACCGATCGTGGCCGATGGCGGGATCCGCCATTCCGGGGATGTCCCCAAGGCGATTGTCAGCGGGGCGGACTCCGTGATGCTGGGGTCGATCCTGGCGGGGACCGAGGAAAGTCCGGGCGAGAAGATCATCCATCAGGGGCGCCAGTATGTGGCCTATCGCGGCATGGGAAGTCTTGCAGCGATGCAGCAGGGTGCAGGCAGCCGTGAGCGCTATGGGCAGGCCAATGTGGATTCCGACAATCTGGTGCCGCAGGGGATCGAGGGGATTGTCCCGTATGCGGGAACCGTCAAGAGCGTGATGACACAATTCTGCGGCGGGCTCAAATCCGCACTCGGCTACTGCGGTTGCCGCGACTTGCAGGCATTGCAGGCGAATGGGAAAGTGGTGCGGGTCTCCTCGGCAGGCGTACGGGAAGCGCATCCGCATGACATCAAGATCATGAAGGATGCGCCCAACTACCGGAGCTAGCCCCGTTGAGTGAGAGCGGAACTTGGTTGTAATGAACGCGAATGCGAAAAACCGTCGGTTGGCGGCGATCATGTTTTCGGATATCTGCGGATATTCGAAAATCATGGGGGCTGACGAGAGGTTGGCAATGCGGGTTCTTGCCAATCATGATCGTATTGTGGTTGCCACGATCGAGGATTACAACGGGCATGTCATCAAGCGCATGGGCGATGGCTTGCTGGCGGAGTTCAGCAGCGCGGTGTCCTCTGTGGAGTGCGCCTTGCGCATTCAGCAGCGCCTCGCCGAGTTTAATGCGCTGCGGCCTGAGAATGAGCGCTTCCTGGTTCGTATTGGCGTTCACTTAGGGGACATCATGGTCGTTGGCGATGATATCCTGGGGGATGGTGTCAACGTTGCGTCTCGTATCGAACCCTTGGCTGCACCGGGTGGTATTTGCATTAGCCAGGACATCTTCAATCAGGTGCATAACAAGGTCGAGATGCAGACCGTATCGTTAGGGCCGCAGCAGTTGAAGAATATCGCCCGGCAGATTGAGATATTCCGGGTGCTGGCGGATGCGGCGGCGGATCTTGGTGTGCCCGGACGGGGGTTGATCCGGCGGCGATGGGCGCTGATTGGCGGGGTGGGGGGGCTGGTCGTCGCCGCAGTTGTTGCCGGGGTGGCTTGGTGGTTGCAGCATAAGCCCCCGGTCCCAGTGTCATCACCGGTCACGGCAGCGGTGCCGATGCCGTCGGAGCCGGTGCCCCCGCCAGTCAAGCATACGGAGCGGACGCAAGAACAGGCCGAGAAGCAGGTCATCAAGCGATCTATGGAGTTATTGGATGTACTGTTCAGAGGTTCGGAGGAGGAAAAGCCGCTGCGTGCACTCGTGCGTTTTGTCGCGGACGAAGATCAATCGAGGTTAGGTCAGTTCGGGGTTGGTGAGCGTCTCAAAGGTCTTCTTGATCCAGATCGTGTACATCGGTTCGAGGCGGATCAGTTCCGCATTGCAAGTGTCGATGTGGATATGGACGCAAAGACGGCCGTTGCCAACCCTGAGGTGCTGGTTCGTGATCGCTGGGTGCCGGCCCGTGAGATTCACTGGACGCATGTTGATGACGGATGGTTCCTGGCACTGGAGGCGTTGGCCAAGCCGCTGGTCAACCGGGAGTTTTTACCGCGGCAGGACGCTGAGCGGAAGGACTCTGCCCCGAGGGATCGGCCGGACAACGAGGGGCAACGACCGCAGCGACGTTTGCCTCCCCGTATTCCCAGACCGTTGCCATGACCCCGTGTCTTACCGAAGCGCGGCAACCAATGCGCGGATATGCTCAGTCGTGGTGCCGCAGCAGCCGCCGACGATGCTGACGCCCAGCGTGTCGACAAACGTTTTCATGTGCCGTGCATAGTCCTCGGGCGATAGCCGGTACACGGTTTTCCCGTCCACCACCTCGGGCAGTCCCTGGTTCGGGATGCACGAGATGCGGCGCGGCCATTGCTGGCTCAGGTAGCGGATATGCGACTCCATGGCGGTGGGACCGGTGGCGCAGTTCAGCCCCAGCGAGAACACAGGCAGGGGTTCCAGCGTGGCGCATACGGCCCCAATATCCGACCCCACCAGCATCGTGCCGGTCTGTTCAATCGTGACGGAGACCATCACAGGAACCTCACGGCCGGCAGCGGCGGCCGAGTCCAGCACGGCCAGCACCGCCGTCTTTACCTGGAGCAGATCCTGGCAGGTCTCGATGATCAGGGCATCCACCCCGGCCTCGATCAAGGCATCGGCCTGTTCCCGGTAATTGGCCTCCAGGTCGTCCTGCGAGATATGCCCCAGCGAGACCAGCTTCGTAGTCGGCCCGAGCGAGCCTGCCACGAAGCATCCCGGGGTGTCTCCGATCGCCCGCCTCGCATTGGCGACGGCCGCGATGTTGATGTCACGCACCCGGTCCTGAAGCCCGTATTCGCCAAGGACCACCCGCGTCGCTCCGAACGTATTGGTTTCCAGCACCATCGCCCCCGCCTCTACAAACGAGCGGTGCAGTGCCGTGATCACCTCTGGTGCCGTGATGTTCAGTAGCTCGTTGCAGCCCTCGCGGCCTTCCCAGGCGGATGGCGGAATGTGCATCTGTTGCAGATTGGTGCCGCAGGCACCGTCGAAGATGAGCAGCGGACATTCGGAAAATGAAGTTGCCATGGATCCCTTCCCGCTGCGGTCTTGCAGCGTGTGTGTTAAGTTTCAGTGTGGCGGATGGGTTTGGAAAACGACCACGCAGCCCTTTGCGAAGTCAAGATTGAACGAATGGCCTGTCGCTTCGTTAAGCGAACCCTGCCAGAGCTCCTGCAGGCGCAGATGGTGGAGCGGGTATTTCAGTCCGGTTGACGTGATGGCGGTTTCAGGATGCATCGAGAAAAGCGACACCTGCTGGCCGGGGACCGACGACAGGCTGCACGTTTCGAACCGCACCCGGAAGGTGCCGTGGTCGGTGATCATCTCGGCCTGGAGATCACGGTTGTAGCGGGCCAGCAGGGCGATGTTGGCCAGGGTGTGATCCTCCCGCTCCCCGGTGGCTCCAAGGATGGTCACCGCCGTAATTCCCTGGCGCAGGCACCAGTTGACGGCCTTGGTTAGATCGTTGGTGTCCTGGTCGGGATCCTCGATCAGGATCGCGCCAAAGCGTTGGCGCAGGTCGGCGCTGATCGAGTCCAGATCCCCGATGATCACATCAGGCGTAATGTTTTCGATCATCAACCGGTTGATGGCACCATCGCAGCACACCAGCGGGTGCGCAGCCTTCAGCAGGGTCAGTGGTCGGGGATGCGTGGGGAAGGTTCCATTGGCCAGGATGACTGCCTTGCTCATGCCGCCACCTGTCCAGGGATTGACTTCTTGTGCCATTGCACCCATCCATAGATCCCCAGGATGAGGAAGAAGGCATACTGGATGCTATATATCGGTGCCTCCTTGACCCAGTAGATATGGATGCCGATGATGTTGACGATGACCCAGAGTAGCCAGTTTTCCATGCGTTTGCGGGCCTGCAGGAACTGGGCATAGTAGTTCAGGACGGTTGTTGTCGAATCGCGCCATAGCAGGGAGGGCTCCGGAATCCATTCGTAATACGCGGCGGCGGCAGAAATTCCCTTGCCCCAAAGGTAAATCGAGAGCATGGCGGCTATCCCGAGCAGGACCTGCCGTTGTGCCGGCATCCATGTAGGGTGGAAAGGTACATCCGAACCCATGGATTCCCTGCCTTTCCGCAGCCAGACGATCCAGCAATAACCCTGCATGGGAATACCACTCATGTAGAGTATGCCATCCGAGATCAATTGCCACTCGTTAAAGGCGAGCCATGCGGAAATCGTGGCCCAGACAAGCCCGAGAGGCCAGCCCAGGATATTCTGGCGGGCAATCAGGATGACGCCGACCATGCCGCTGACCGTGGCCAGAATCTCCCACGGCGTCGTTCCCAGTAGATTGATCCACTTGATCGATTCGAGAACAGCCGGTATGGATTTGAGAAGTTCCGGCATACGTTCCTAATCCCCGAACAATTGCCGGCCGTAATCCGGCTTGGGTTCCTTGGCGACAGCCTTGGCTGCTTTTTTCTGCGCCGTGGCGTCGTCCGCCGGTTCCTCGATCTCTCCCGGGAAGGGTTCTGTCTCGACGGGGCCTTCCTTCGAAAGCAGTCGCTCGATCTTGCGCTCGACCTCATCGAGTTTGCCACTGCAGAACCGGATCAACGCCTGGCCTTCCTCGAACTGCTTGATCATCGCTTCCAGGCTCAAGGTGCCGCCCTCCATATCACTCACAATGGTTTCCAGACGTTCCATCGATTTCTCAAACGAAGGGGCATCAGGCTTACTCTGTTTTTCACTCATCGCGTTCTCCTGGTTCAATTGCATGCATCCACATAGACCGGCATCGGACCGAGATCCACATCCGATGCTGCTTCCAACGACCGGCCAAATGCATCCCGCACCGTCCCCCGTTCGACGGGCAAGCCCGCCCGGCAGCCGTCGCTGCAGGAATACCCCATCCACCAACAGGTTCCGTCATCGTTTTCAAACCGGTACCAGATGGCGCTGGTGGCGGTTTCAGCCGGGCTTTCCGTTCGCTCCCTGAACGTACTCTTTTCCAGTCGCAATAGCAACACTTCAAGCACCTTGAAGGCGGGGCGTTCGCGCCAGGTGGCGTTGAGGTCATCCACCAGGCCGTAGCCGAAGGCGGCCAGCCGCCACCAGAAGACCCGCTCCACCAGGCCGGAGCAAATCGCGATCAGGATATAGCGCAGTAGGTAGGCACCCGCCTCCAGTTCTCCGACGCTGGGGTCGTTGTGGCGTTTGCCTGGCGATTCGTAGGGGGCCCCGACGGGCGAATAGACGCCTGTCCCACGCAGCGGCCAGTTGAACTCAGACACGATGAGCCGTCCGCCGGTCCGTTCCGCCAGCGCCCTTGCCATGGCGAATTTCTCCAGTGAGGAAAAGGCGCCTTGCCGGTTTTCGGGAGCCCCGCGCCGATCGACGTACAGGTGATGCGTCAAGGCGTTGAACCGCAGCCCCTCGGGCAGCGAATCCAGGGCGGCTGGGATATAGGCATATTCAAAATCAATCATCGAAGGACCGCCGATGCACGACTCAGGATGGTGGTTCTGCCAGGCTGCGAACGGCTCCATCAGGCGGCGGTATTCCGCAAAATCCCAGATGCCCCATTTGACACGGTTGATGGCATGTCCCGCCTCGATGAGGTCAACGCTTGTGCCGATACGGTCGAGGATACACGTAACAAAGCCGTTCCACGACCCCGCGTCCAGCACGGCGCGGCGATCCTGGACGATGGCGATGCTGACGGGGTGGCGGCGTTGCAGCAGGGTTTGCACAAACGCGGCGGTCGCCTCGGCGACCGCCTGGCCGCGATGATGATAAAACCGGACCATCACGGGAATCTTACCTAGACGATCCAATAGTGCGAGCTGCTGCTCCATGCCCTCGGATTCAAACTCGACGGCCACGCCGATACGGCCTGCCATGCGGATCGGTGCATTAAACGCCTGTTGCCGAAATTTCCGATAGTTAAGCCAGGTTCGCGGGAGTGTCTTGAGTGTCGAGCGCAGGATACGCCAGTTCCGTGAATAAGGGTAATGCGTGGAGCGCTCCCTGGACTGCATGGTGACAATCGGCTGTCCCGAGCGTTCATCCCAGATCCAGATATCCTTCGGGGCGGGGTAGGTCGGGGGATCCCCCGGGGCCGTCTGGCGCCGGGCCTCGCGCAGCGGATGCCGCCAGCGCCGGGTACGCGTGTGCCAGGCGAAGCGCCGCCGGTCATGCGCCTCCCATCGCAGCACGTCGGGAGGCGGTACCTGGGTGCCGCCATAATACATCTCGATAAAGATCCGCATGAAGTCCGACGGCAGGGCAATCCTTGATAGATCCCGGCCCCGCTCCCGGTCGGTCAGACTGTTCGTCCGGATTCGTCCCCGGTTCAGGTCGATGACTTGCACATCCCCCCAGGATCTTTCGCCCATGCGCCGCAGCAGGATGTTCTGGTTGCCGAGATCGTTGTGGATAAAGCCGCTGTCGTGCATCCTGCGGATGCCTAGTGCCACGGCATTGAGCAGCGACATCAGCTTTTCGCAGTCCGGCTCATGCCGGTAAAGGTCATCCAGTGCATGCGCAAAACTGGTCACCTGGGTCTGGAAGGCGGTGATGACATACTGTTCCGGTGGCTGTCCCGCAGTTGTCTTCTCCAGGAATGCCACGGGGGTAGGTGTGCCAGCGCCAACGGCGGCCAGGTGCATGGCAGCCTGCCAGGTTCGGCGGGCCTTCGATCCCATCCGGCGTGCGCGCCATGCCTGAAATGCGTTGCACCGTCCGAACGCCTTGACGACCACCTCCAGGGTGGAGCCGTCGTCCATCGGCATCGGGACACGAATATTGCGGTTTCGACCAGCTGCCAGCACGGTGCCGCTAGCAATATGCCGGTCGATATCCTCCAGCCATTGGAGCCCCTGTTGACCGACAACCGCCGGATTGACTTGCCCGACATAGGTCCCGATCGTGACGTCCATTATCGCATTTCCCGGCATATCTTGGCGCTATACCTGTGCGGCTAGCTTGGCGGCCATGCCAATGTAGCTGCCGGGGGTCATGGCAAGCAGTCGTTGTTTGTCCTCTGGGTCCAGCGCCAGCCCCTGGATGAAGGCCTGCAGGCTTTCCCGGGTGACGGCCTGGCCGCGGGTAAGCTCCTTGAGCTTCTCGTAGGGGTTGGCGATGCCGTTCTTGCGCATGACGGTCTGGATGGGTTCGGCCAGGACTTCCCAGGCATGGTCAAGATCGTCGGACAGGCGGTTGGCATTGAGCTTGAGCTTGCCAAGCCCCTTGAGCGTGGATTGGTAGGCGATGAGCGAATAACCGAAGGCGCAGCCCATGTTGCGCAGGGTGGTGGAATCGGTCAGGTCGCGCTGCAGCCGGGAGACGGGTAGTTTTTCGGCCAGGTGACCGAACAGGGCATTGGCAAGCCCAAGGTTCCCCTCGCTGTTCTCGAAGTCAATCGGATTGACCTTGTGGGGCATGGTTGATGAGCCGATTTCCCCCTTGACCGTCTTCTGTCCGAAATATCCCATCGAGATATAGGTCCAGATATCGCGATCCAGATCCAGCAGGACCGTGTTCCACCGGATCAATGCATGGAATAGCTCGGCCATGGTATCGTGCGGCTCGATCTGCGTCGTGTAGCGGTTCTGCTGCATTCCGAAATGACCCTCGATGATGCGGGCGGAAAAGGCCTCCCAGTCCACGTCGGGATAGGCGGCCAGGTGGGCATTGAAATTGCCGACGGCACCATTCAGCTTGGCGGTCAGGCGGATGTCTGCCAGGCGCTCGGACTGGCGCTGCAGGCGGTTCGCAAATACCGCGAGTTCCTTGCCTACCGTGGTCGGCGAGGCGGTCTGTCCGTGTGTACGTGCCAGCATCGGAACGTCCGCGAACTCGCGTGCCATTTGCCTGAGGTGGCCAATGATGCGGGTCTGCTCCTCAGTGAGGATGGCGAGTCCGTCGCATAGTTGCAGGGCGTGGGAGACATTGTTGATGTCCTCCGAAGTGCAGGCGAAATGCAGGAATTCGGACAGCGGTTCAAGCGTGGTCCCGGCCAGCTTTTCCTTCAGGAAATATTCCACCGCCTTCACATCGTGATTGGTGGTCGCCTCGATGGCCTTGACTCGCAGTCCATCGGCTTCCGAGAACTGGCTGCCGATGGCGCGGAGCTGGGCCACCTCGGCGGCTGTCAGGGCGCGTGCCTCGGGAATGCCGGGTTCCGCGCACAGGGCGGCCAGCCACTCGATCTCGACCTGTACCCGGGCGCGGATCAGGCCGAACTCCGAGAAGACCGGTGCCAGGGGGCTGGTTTTTGAGGCATAGCGCCCGTCCAGTGGCGTCAGGGCGTTCAAGGCATTCATAAATAATCCTTGTCGGATCAGAAGCGCTTGCTGATCTGGTAGATATGGGTTTTCATTCCGGAGTCGTCATCCTTGTCCATTTCCTGCAGGATGGCACTCAGGGACAGGTTCCAAGGCACATACGTGATATCAAAACCGAAGGATGTCGTGAGGAATGGATCAATGCTTTGATCATCATTCGAATCGTCGCTGAACAAGTATATGCTACCCGTGTTATAGGTTGCGTATGCGTAAGGAGAGATATTGAAGTCGCCAAGCTTGATACCGAACTGAATCCCGCCCAGTCCGCCGATCAAATAACCGGTCATGGTCGTGTCGCTATCATCACCATATGCCGAGGAGGTTTCAAAATTGCCAAACAAGAATGTTGCATTCGGCCCACCGAACAGCAGCACGCTGAGCAGATCGCCGTTATGAGCGAGGAATTCGCCGGTGGCACCAAACAAAAGGCCGCCGAGTACGGAGGTTAACTCATCGTTGTATCCCGCATCAACATCCCCCGTGACGCCCATGACACCCAATTGGATGCTCCCGGCAAACTTCTCGGCAAAAACGGATCGTTTGGCATAATCAATCGCACCACCCATGAAATCCGCACCATTCCCTTTCATGGAGAGGTAAGTCAAACCGACTTTACTTTGATCCTGTCCAAGCGTGAAGTCCGGAGAAACAACCGGTGGCGGTGTGATCGAAGCTGACTGGCCGGATGAGCCACCACTAGCCATGACGCACGGCCCATAAGCGAATACGATGGATGACGCAACAGCAAGCATTACACCACAATTGATCCGTTTCAATATACACCTCCAAGTTAAAATAATGCACCTACAATAAGGTCACGGATATCCATTCGTCAAGCGTAAATGCGAGCGCCCGAGAGCCCGGTAATGCCGTCATCCGTTCACAGATCAGATCAGGGCGCCTGCAAGCAGGACGGCCCCGACAAGAACGGGAGCGGGGATCGGGGTGAAGCGGAGGACAAGCATGGCGATGGTGGCAACCGCCAACTGGGGGATGCCGCTGATATGCTGGAGCATGATCGCTGCCGCTGCCGCGAGCATTCCGCCCGCGACGGCGTTGATGCCGCGGATCGAGAGGCGCACGGCCTTCATCTGCTTGAGATCCTGCCAGAGCGGCTCGACAAAATAGATCAGCAGCAGCCCCGGCAGGAAGATTCCGATGCCCCCAGCCACGGCCCCCGCCATCTGCAGCAGCCAGGTCCCCCCGCGGGCGGCCATTCCGCCTGCATAGGCCGCAAAGCTGAACATCGGTCCCGGCATGCCCTGCACGAGGCCGTAGCCGGTCAGGAACTCCTCGTGGCTCATGGCCTGGCGGATGTTGACCAGCTCGTTGTGCATGACCGGGACAATCACCTGTCCGCCGCCAAAGACGAGATAGCCATACCGGTAAAAGCATTCGAATAGGTCGGCTGTGAGGTTGGTGGTCAGCCATGCGGTCGCTAGGCTGCCTGCCGCCAGTAGCACGAACAGGACCAGGTACCGCCAGACCGGTCGTACGCTGATTCGGTGCCACACGCCGGTTGAGTGGTCTGCATAAATGCTGGCCAAACCGCCCGCCAGCAGGGCGATCGGAAACATCCAAGGCGAACGAATGGCAAAGGTGGCCATCGCACTGGCCAGCATCAGCAGGAACGTGAGTTGATCCGTTGCAACCTTGCGTCCGATGCGCCATGCCGCGAGCAGGATGAAGCCCACAGCCATCGGTCCGATATAGCGAAGGGCCTCGGTCGATAATCCGCGCAATGCAAGGTGGCTGTATAGGAAGGATAGCAGGGTCATGCCTAGCAGGGCGGGAACCGACCACACGATCATCGTCAACAGGCCGAGCATGGGGCCTCCCTTGCGCAGGCCGATCGCCACCAGCGTCTGGGTACTGGTCGGACCGGGCAGGATGCTGCACAGTGCCATCAGCTCGATCAGATCGGCCTCGCTCAGGTATCGGCGCTTTGACACCATCTGGTTGAGAAACACGCTGATATGCGTTTCCGGTCCGCCATAGGCTGCCAGCGAGCAGAGCAGGACGTCAACGAGGAATTTGCGCCAATCCACGGTGTTGGGTGGAGCTTCCGGGGTATGCGTTTCTTTTTGCATGAATAAGTGTCGCTTTTTGATCGTGTATGGAGCCCGCCCGTATCAATGCGTTTCCATGGCATCTTTGATGTACATGCCGACGAGTAGCGTGAAGATGAAGGCCTGCAGGAAGCTGACCAGCAGCTCGAACACGCTCATGATGACCGCGCCCGCGTAGGGCAGGGGCTTGAGCACCCAGGCCACGGAGCCCGCCATGCCGATGAAGATCAGGATCAGGGCATGGCCTGCCAGGATATTGGCGAAGAGGCGGATCGCGAGGGAGAGAGGACGGGCGAGCCAACTGATGACCTCGATCGGGAAGGCAAAGATGCGAACCGGCAGCGGTAGTCCATCGGGCGCGAATCGCTTGACGAATCCCCAGAACCCGTGCGTACGGATGTTGACCGCCAGCGTGATGACGAACACGACCAGTGCGAGGGCTCCGGTCACGCTGAGGTTCGATGTCATGGCCTTGACATGGGAGGGCAACGGGACCAGGGACATCAGGTTGGTAAAAAAGATGAAGAAGAACATGGAAAGCAAAAAGCTGGACCATGGCCCGGACTGCTTGCCGAGAATCTCGCGTCCGGCACTCCGGTCGATGAACTCGATGAGGGCCTCCATACCATTCTGCAAGAGTCCCGTCGCCACGGGTTGCCGCCGGTGACAGGCAATCATGAGTACGCCAAAGCAAACGGCGGCGGCGATCCAGAGCAGCACAACCTCGTTGGTGATGCTCAGGTCAATCCCGAACAGCCGTGGCAGCTCGATGAGCACGGTGCGCTCGATCTCATGCATCCGTGGCCTCCTTCTCAACCTTTCCCGCGAGGGTCCTGATGATGCTGTCGATCCCCTTGATGGGGGGGCGATCCTGCGCCAGCCGGAGCAACAGCGGGCAAAGGTCCCCGGCTCGGCAAATGGACACCTCGTTAAGGTCGCTGACGCTGTGATCGAATCGACTGCCATGGAAGCAAAGTACTGGGATAAGGGGAATGTCGCTGTTGTTGATGGGCGTAGAAGGGCCCGCCGCAACGGCGGTGGGATGGCGGTTCTCGGCCAGGATCTGGATGGCCAGCGGAAAGCTTGCCCGGATGAGCTGCTGGATGGGATCCCGGTCCGGTGGCACGCCATCGCAAAGCAGGGTTCCCGACTGGATGCTGATCGTCCCGCTCCAGTTCTTTGTCTCGATCACAAACACGCAACCGGGGGCGACGACGACGTGGTCGATATCGCCTCCTCCCCGTGACCGGTGGAACCGTGCCGCTGGCATCGCGATTCCGTGGAAAACATGCCATTCCCCGGGCAGGGTGGCGAGCAGGCGGGCGACGGTCTCCTCCCCGCGCGCTCCCTTCAGGTAGTTGGCGAGAGGATCACGGCACCGGTTGGCGGCCGCCGCCAGCATCACGGCCAAGGCCAGGAAAAGCAAACCGGTCATGGTTGAGGAGAGGGCAGGTGCCGGTATGGCGGCCCGCAACAAGTAGCCAAAGGCGACTAGGATCAGCATCATCGGCCAGAGGCTGCGAGCCAGTCCCATCAGACGTACGCGCGTGCCGGGGCTCCCGTGGACGTGGGCATGACCGCAGGGCGCTGGCGATTGCTTACTCATAGCCAAGAAGGGGGCAGCTCAGGGTGCCGCTGGAGTAGGCAACGACCAGCATGGCGGTCAGGATGCCGATGATCCCACCGAGGAGAACCTCGAGCCGGGTATGCCCGAGCAGCTCCTTGAGTTTTACCTCGGAAAGGCGGTGTTCCTTGAACAGTTCCTCGATGATGTCGTTCAGGATCCGCGCTTGCTGGCCAGCGGCATAGCGAACCGTCGAGGCATCGAACATGGTGATCATGGCGAACCCCATCGCGACGATGACGACGGTCGAGTCAAACCCGGCGACCAGGCCGATCGACGTGGCCATGCCGGTGGCGAACGACGAGTGTGCGCTCGGCATGCCGCCGGTACTGACCATGTAATTGAAATCCAGCCGATGCGTACGCCACAGCCCGCATAGCATTTTTACCGACTGCGCGATCGTCCAGGACCAGAAGGATGCCCAGAAACAGGGATTACAAAATAGATCCATGAAATCCGACGACATCCGGCTCCTCTCTTAACGGCTGGCAAAATCCATCTGCCGGGCGGCAAGCTGCTCGTCGGGCCGAGCAACGGACGTCGAACGGGGTGCTCCCGTGATGCGTGCAGGATCCGTCTCGGCCAATGCCGCGATCTCGCGCATCGCGTCGATGAACCGGTCCAGCGTCTCCTTGCTTTCGCATTCCGTCGGTTCGATCATCATGGCTTCCTTGACGATCAAGGGGAAATAGACGGTTGGCGGATGGAATCCTCGATCCATCAGCGCCTTGGCAATATCCATCGCGTGGACGCCGTTGGTGGCCTGCCGCTTGGCGGACAGCACGCATTCATGCATGCAGGGCTGGTCATACGGCAGGTCGTAAACATCCTTTAGCCGGTTCATCACATAGTTGGCATTGAGGACCGCGTTTTCGCTGACCTTGCGCAGGCCATCGCCTCCCTGAAGCATGCAATAGGCACAAGCCCGCAGGATCACCAGAAAGTTGCCGTAGAATGGCGCGATATAGCCGATCGATTTCGGGTAGTCATATTCCAGCGTATAGGAGTTGTCCTTGCGCTTCTGGATCCGCGAGATCGGCAGGAAGGGTTCCAGATGCTTGCGCACCCCCACGGGGCCCGCTCCGGGACCGCCACCGCCATGCGGCGTGGCAAAGGTCTTGTGCAGATTGATGTGCATCACATCCACACCGGCGTCGCCAGGGCGGAACTGGCCGAGAATCGCGTTCAGATTGGCACCATCGTAATAGACCAGGGCATCGTGCCGGTGGGCGATCTCGGCCACTTTCGCGATATGCCGGTTGAAGATCCCGAGGGTGTTCGGGTTGGTCAGCATGATGGCGGCGGTATCGTCATTGATCGCCGCCTCGAGAGCCTCGATATCCAGCATACCGGTTTTTGTATTGGTCGGGATGGACTGCGTGACGAACCCGGCGATGGCGGCGCTGGCCGGATTGGTGCCATGCGCCTCGTCCGGGATGAGCACCACATGCTTCTGGTTGCCCTTGTCGCGATGATAGGCGGCAATCAGCATCATGCCGGTCATCTCGCCATGGGCACCCGCCATCGGGTGCAGCGTGAACGCGTCCATGCCCGCCACCTCGCACAGCATGTGCTCGAAGGTATGCATGACTTCCAGAGCGCCCTGGACCAGCAATCCGCCATGACGCAGTTGCGGCAGGAACGGATGCAGGTGCATGAACCCTTCGAGGGCCGCCACTTTCTCCGATATTTTCGGATTATACTTCATCGTGCAGGAGCCAAGCGGATAAAAGCCGGAGTCCAGCCCGAAATTGCGGCGCGAAAGTTCAGTGAAATGGCGTACCACATCAAGTTCGGAAAGTTCCACCAGCGGCAGTGGGGTCTGGCGCTTGAGGTTGGCGGGAAGTTCCGTGTCCATGGGGACATCACAGCGGGGCAGGGTAATGCCGCGCCGACCGGGAATCGACTTTTCAAAAATCAGGCTCATTGGAAGCACTCCTGGTGCAATATGGTTTCCATCATTTCCGCCATCATACCGATATCGTAGCGTGACCGTTTCTCGGTGACGGCCACAAGCAGGACGCGGTCCATGCCCGGGTAGAACCGACCCAGCGGCAGGCCGGGGGCGATGCCACGCTCGATCAGCTTGTTCACCAGCTCCGCCGCATCGACCGGAAGTTTTAGGGTGAACTCGTTGAAGACCGGACGCGACATATCCACCTCGACACCGGGGATCTGGCTGAGCCGCTGCATGGCATAGCGGGTCTTGGCGATGCAAAGCTCGGCCACTTCGCGCAGTCCGGCAGACCCCATCAGAGACAGGTAGATATGGGCACGCAAGGCGCATAGGGCCTGGTTCGTGCAGATATTGGAGGTGGCTTTCTCGCGGCGGATATGCTGTTCGCGGGCCTGGAGGGTCAGCACGAAGGCTTCCTTCCCGTCGCGGTCGAGCGTACGCCCGACCAGGCGGCCGGGCATTTTCCGAACCAGCGCACGGGTCGTCGCCATGAAACCGAGGTAGGGGCCGCCAAAGCTCAGGGGGATGCCCAGCGACTGCCCTTCTCCGGTGACGATATCTACGCCCATCTCGCCGGGCGTCTTGCACACGCTCATGGCGATCGGGTAGACCGACTGGATCACCAGGGCACCTTTGGCATGACAGGCGGCGACAATGTCGCTGTGGTCATCGATGACACCGAAAAAGCTCGGGTTCTGCAGGATCACGGCGGCGGTGTCGTCGCCAACGGCGGCAAGCAGCAGCGGCCGGCTGTCCTGATCGACCGTGGCGGGGATTTCCTCGAGGCCGATGGACAGGTTGGCGGTGTAGGTGCGGATCATGGTGCGATAGACTGGGTTGATGCCGCCATCCATCACGATCCGTTTGCGTCCCGTGGCCTGGATCGCCATCTGGCAGGCCTCGCACAAGGCGGTGCCGCCATCATAAAGGGAGGCGTTCGAAACCTCCATCCCGGTCAGCCGACAGATGCTGCTCTGGTACTCGTAGATCGCCTGGAGGGTACCTTGGGACACTTCCGGCTGATACGGGGTGTAGGCGGTGAAAAACTCGCTACGCCCTGCCAGTGCATCAACCGCTGCCGGGATGTAGTGGTCGTACACGCCGCCTCCCAGGAACAGCGTCAACGGGCCGGTATTGCGCCCGGCGACACGCCGGAAGTATTCCAGCACTTCGAACTCCGAACGGCCTTCGGGCAGATGGAGCGAATCCACCCGTAGATCCTTTGGGATCGGGTCGAACAACGTCGCGATCGAGGGCGCACCGCAAACATCCAGCATCTCTCGCTGCTGGGCTGGCGTATTGGCAATATAGTTCATTGTTTTGTTGGCTTACTCTTCGTCTTCTTCTTCGTTCATCGCCTCGTAATCGGCAGCATCCATCAGATCCTCAAACTGATCCTTGTCGTAATTGGCCAGCTTGAAGATCCAGCCTTCGCTATAGGGATCCTCGTTGACGATCTCGGGCGTGGCGTCCAGGCTGTCGTTGACCTCCACGATCGTGCCGCCGATCGGGGCATAGATAT
>JFJP01018687.1_pt1 | contig 15631 bp, 11 predicted proteins | sample 431651 | NCBI WGS metagenome assembly JFJP01 (sample SAMN02602958, study PRJNA72255) | Microbial mat metagenome, whole genome shotgun sequencing project. | biome: fresh water; feature: sink hole; material: water; isolation source: purple microbial (photo- and chemosynthetic) mats found in... | reverse complement strand
GTAATCAAGGACACTCGCAAGGCCGCACCGAAAAGCAATAATCGGGCCAAAACACCACCTTCAAACAAAAATTAAGATGCGTCTGCCCTGAGGGAATAGCCTTGCGGCCTTGCTTCGGATTTGGTTTTATATACCCGTTTTCCACGAACGGTTCGGCGGAATCAGCATCGCCATGGAGGGGACGTATGACGCGGAGTAATGTTGGAGCAGTGGTGATCCTGGCCATTTCGGCCGTTCTTTTCACGTCCGGGGTGGTCCGTAAGATATCTTCCCCGCAGGGACAGGACGACGCCCGTCCCCTGATTGCGGTGATTCCCAAGGGAACGGCCTCGATGTGGTGGGAGGTGGTTCGCCAAGGGGCGGAACGGGCCTCCCACGAGTTGGGATATGAGATGATCTGGACCGGTCCGGAGCAGGAAACCGACCGCGAGAAGCAGATTCAGGCCGTTGAGGATTCGATTGCCAAGCGTGTGGTCGGTATCGTGCTTGGTCCCAATGATGCGCAGGCGCTCGTTCGTCCAGTTGAGAAAATCAAAACGCTGGGCATACCGTGCGTGATCATCGATTCGGGCATTGACGCCGGCCCGGAGGCGTACGCCAGTTTTGCGGCCACTGATAATTTTGCCGGTGGCGCGGATGGTGCCCGGCGTCTGGCGGCGGCGATCAACGGGCGGGGTAATGTCATCATCACCAAATTCGTGCAAAACTCGGCATCCACCGATGCCCGTGCAGAGGGGTTCAAGCAGACACTGGCCCGTGAGTTTCCTGAAATCAAGGTCATCGCCGAGCAGTTCACGCTCGGTACGGTAGAGGACGGGCGACAGAAAACCGAGGATCTGCTGCTGCGTAACAAGGGGCAGGTAGATGGTCTGTTCGCGGTCAATCAACCGGTATCGGTCGGTGCCTATAAGGCGATTCAAAGCCTCGGGCTGGCTGGCCAGGTGAAGATGGTCGGGTTCGATTCGGACCCGGTGCTGCTGGAAGGGATTGAGCGCGGGGAGGTTGCAGCCTTGATTGTGCAGAATCCGTTCGAGATCGGGTACCAGGGCGTACGATTGGTCGTCGAGGCGATCGCGAACCGTCCGGTCCCCAAGGCGTATCCGATTCCCAGCATGATTGTCGACCGCAGCAACCTTGCGGAAATGAAACAGAAGTTCCCGGCGGCACTGGGGTTATAAACGATGAATACGGAAACATACGCGCTGCGCATGGAGCGCATCTCCAAAGCCTTCGGAGCAGTTCAGGCGCTTAGCCAGGTGACGTTCCAGGTACGTCCAGCCACGGTACATGCCCTGTGTGGTGAGAACGGGGCCGGAAAGTCCACCCTGATGAAGGTGCTGGCCGGGGTTTATCAGCCGGATGCAGGGGAGATCCATGTCGGCGGGCAGCGGCGGGTGTTTGCCACACCGGGCGATTCGCTGGCGGCGGGCATCTCCATGCTTTACCAGGAACTTGATCTGGCCGAGCACATGACCGTCTTCGAGAACGTGTTTCTCGGGCGGGAATTGATGTCGTCCATCCCGTGGAAGGTTGATCGCACCGCCATGATAGCGAAGACACGGGCACTGTGCAAACAGTACGGTTTCGAGATCGATCCGGAATCGCTCATTTCCAGCCTGACGCCGGGGCAGTGCCAGATTGCAGAGTTGTTGAAGGCGCTGATGCGAGAGGCAAGGATTATTGTCATGGACGAGCCCACCTCGTCGCTCTCCGAGAGCGAGGCCACCCGTCTGTTCCAGATCGTGCGCGAACTGCGCGGACGTGGCCTGTCGATCATCTACATCTCGCACCGCATGGATGAAGTGATGGACCTGGCCGACGATATCAGCATCCTGCGGGATGGCGCGGTGGTACACAGCGACCGTGCCAGGAATCTTGATATCGGGAAAATTGTTAAACACATGGTCGGACGCGAGCTGGCCGATTTCTATCCGCCTCGGTCGGTTTCGCCGGGGCCGGTCTATGTGGAGGTCAGCGGGCTGGGCACCGCCGAGGGGATTGCCGATATCGGCTTTGAGATCCGGCGCGGCGAGGTCGTTGGCATGGCCGGGTTGGTCGGTGCCGGACGCACTGAAACGGCCCGTGCGCTTTTTGGTGTTCAACCGCTGCTGACAGGGGACATCCGGCTGGGCGGCAGACGGGTCGCCCTGCGTAACCCGGCGGATGCCATCCGTAACGGGGTGGCCCTGCTGACCGAGGACCGCAAGCGCACGGGGCTTTGCACCCAGCTCCCCTGCAGTTGGAACCTGATGCTGCCGAACTACGAGCGGACCGGCATGAAACACGTTCTGAGGCGATCCCACGAGCAGGCGTTGTGCCTCGAATATGGCGCAAAGACAAGGACCAAGTGGAGCGAGCCCGATGCCCCGATGTCATCGCTTTCCGGCGGCAATCAGCAGAAGGTCCTGATTGCCCGGTGGCTGCTGGCCGACGCGGAATTCATCATTTTCGATGAGCCGACCCGCGGTATTGATGTCGGTGCCAAGCGCGAAATCTACGGCCTGATCAATGAGCTGGCGGCACGCGGCAAGGCAATCCTGATGATTTCCTCGGAGTTGCCCGAACTGTTCGGTGTTTGCGACCGCCTGTTGGTCATGCGCCGCGGGCGGCTTGTCGGACGATTGAATGTTTCACAAACCACCCCCGAAGAGGTCATGCACCTTGCGGCGGTATAGGAGTCGATGATCATGAATAAGTTTGCCAAGCAACTGTTGCCGTTCTGTTCGCTGATCTTTGTGTTTTCGCTTTGGACCTTCCTGGTGCCGCACGAGTTTCTGACGACAACGAACCTGACCAATGTACTGAGCCGTTCCAGCGTTAATATGATGATGGCGGTGGGGATGACCTTTGTGATCATCACCGGGGGCATCGACCTGTCGGTCGGCACGATGATGGGTATGTGCGGCATGATGGGGGCGCTGGTGATGCTGCTGCTGGGCGGGGCGAGTTGGGCGGATGTCGCCGCCGGTACCCATATCAGCCTTTCCTTCGGCGCGGTGGCGGGCGGGATCCTGGCTGGCGTCGGCTGCGGGGCCTTCTGTGGATGGGTGAACGGGATGCTGATCACGCGACTGCGGCTCGCCCCGTTCATTGTGACCCTGGGTGCCATGAGTATTTTCAGGGGCGTTTCGCTCCTGGTCAATAATGGCAAACCCTTCACGGTGTCCGCGTTCACGCAGCTTGACTCGGGGCGTCTGCTGGGGATTCCGGTATCGGTGGTGCTACTGGCGGCGGTGCTGGTGGTGATGGGCTTTGTCCTCAAATACACACGTTTCGGTCGTTACACCTTCGCCATCGGATCAAATGTCGATACGGCCTTCCATGCTGGGGTGAACGTGCGTCGCCTGCTGGTGTCGGTGTATGCCGTGACCGGGGCACTCACTGGACTGGCGGCCATGATCACGACCAGTCGTGCCAGTTCCGCGCAGCCAACGGCCGGACTGGCGCTGGAGCTCGACATTATCGCGGCGGTCATTATCGGCGGCTGTTCGCCCAGCGGCGGACGCGGCACGCTGACCGGCACAATCATCGGTACGCTGCTGATCGGTGTGCTGCGCAACGGCCTGACGCTATGCGGCATTTCCACCAACTGGCAGTTGGTGGCGATCGGGCTGATCATTATCCTGGCGGTGGCTGCCGACCAAATGGCTACACGCCGCGAGCGCTGAGCGCCTGTTAGGAGAGACGTACCATGAACGGGTTGATCCTGCTTGTACTGGCGTTGGTGGTCATTGCGACCATGACGGGCGTCCTCTACGGGTTCTTTCGTCGCCTTCGCCGGATCGAAACCGAGCTTTGGGGTGAGAAGCAACGAGAGGCGGTGCAGGCGGCTGCCGAGGCGGCTGCGGATGGCGCCACGAATGGGAACGCATGAAAAAAGACACTCATGTAAAAACGCGGATTGTCCAGTTTGACGTTATGCCGGGTCGCCCCCGCATCAATACCGACCGAATGTTGAAGGCGATCCGCGATGCCCGTACCGATGGCGTCGCCCTGCTGGTCTTTCCTGAAATGGCGATTCCCGGCTACCTGCTCGGCGACCTCTGGGAACAGCAAGCCTTCCTCCGCCAGTGCGAGGCCTGCGGTGAGGAGATCCGCAAGGCGTCCGATGGCTTGACCGTGGTGTTCGGCAATGTGGCCATGGACTGGCTAAAGCGCAACGAGGATGGGCGTGTGCGCAAGTACAACGCCCTGTTCGTGGCGGATCATGGCCGGTTCATCGGTCCCGAGCAATCCCCGTACCCGTTCTGCATCAAGGCGCTGATGCCCAACTATCGCCAATTCGATGACAGCCGCCATTTTTTTGATCTGCGTAAATTAGCCTTCGAACGCGACGAGGCCATCGATCATTTCCTGACCCCGGTCAACGCCTCCTGCGCTGTGCTTGGCTGCATCCTTTGCGAGGATGCCTGGGATCCTGACTACGCTCTCTCCCCGCTGGGGCGACTGTCCCAGCATCAGGATATCGAATTGTTCATCAACGCCAGTGCCTCGCCCTTCACCTTCAACAAGAACCACAAGCGCAACCGGGTGTTTTCGGCCCATGCCCGCCAGCTTAGGCGTCCCCTGATCTATGTCAACCACACGGGCATCCAGAATAACGGCAAGACCGTGTTCACGTTCGACGGGGCCTCCTGCGTCTATGATGCCCACGGTCATGCCGTCCGTTGCCCGTCCGCCTTCGATTCTCAGGTGCTGACGCTGGACATTCCCCGTGCACCGGATACCGCGTTTGCGCCGCCCGAGACGCCCCATCACGACGGTGTGGACGACCTGTGCGATGCCCTGTGCTATGGCATCTCCCGGTTCCTCTCGTCATGTGGAATCCACAAGGTGGTGATCGGCGCTTCCGGCGGTATTGACTCCGCCGTGGTTGCCGCCTTGTTCCGCCTGGTTCTGCCTCCCGAGAATCTACTCCTGGTCAACATGCCCAGCCGCTACAACTCCGCCACAACCCGCGATCTGGCGGCGGATCTGGCGCAGCGGCTGGATGTCCCCTATGTATCCATTCCCATCGAGGACAGCGTCGCGCTCACGCATCGCCAGATCGACGGACTGCGCCTGACCTGCCCCTCGCTGCCCGCCGGACTGACGCTGCGCCTGAGCGACTTCATGCTGGAAAACGTCCAGGCTCGCGACCGCTCCTCGCGCATTTTAGCCGCCTTGGCGGCCGCCTTCGTCGGCGGTTTCACCTGCAATGCCAACAAATCGGAACTGACGGTCGGGTATTCCACGCTGTACGGCGATCTGGGCGGATTCCTCGCGCCGATCGGCGACCTCTGGAAAGGCGATGTCTATGCGCTAGCCCGGCACCTTAACGCGACGACCTACGGTCGCGAGGTTATTCCCGAGGGAAGCATCACGGTCGTGCCATCCGCCGAGCTAAGCCCCCAGCAGGACGTGGATAAGGGGCTTGGTGATCCGTTGATTTACCCCTATCATGACCGACTTTTCGAAAGCTGGGTGGAGTGGTGGAACCGAGCGACCCCCGAGGACATCCTTGAGTGGTATATCGCCGGGGAGCTTGAACAACGGCTTCATCTGCCGATGCCCATCAAGGACATCTTCCCGGAGGCCAAGGCGTTTATCGCCGATCTGGAACGGTGGTGGAACCAGTATCAGGGCATAGGACTGGCCAAGCGCATCCAGGCACCGCCCGTGCTGGCCGTCAAACGCCGCGCCTTCGGGTTCGACCACCGTGAATCGCAGATGGGGGCAGGCTATACCGACAGCTACCTCAACCTGAAAGCCAAACTGCTAAACTGAAATGCGGGTGCTGTCCGCCATCTCACCATCTACCGCTGAGGGGTATGCTGAATAGCCTTGCCAAAAACAACCGACATCAACTATAGAAGAGCTTATGAAACCAACGAACATACTATTTGCACTTTTGGCTGGGGCTATCGTCGCCTTCCCCTTTGCGTTGCGGGCGCAGGATGCCAGTTCTTCAGATCGCCAGTTCGAGTCGATCGGTCGGCTGATCGAGAAGGCTGACCAGGCCTTGCAAGACAAGAAGCGCGATGAGGCGATCCAGCTCTATGGTGCGACCATCGCGGCCTATCGTGATTACGCCGAACGGTTCCCCGATTTCTACGGCGAGCTGATCCAGTTCCGTTCTGCCTATTGCCAGCAGCAATTAAAAAAGCTGCTGGTGCAGAAGGCCGCTCCGGCGGTGCTGCCGGTCATAACGAACGACGCCGTTACAGCCCAGGAACCGGTTCTGGATGAACAGGCACTCCTTGATGTAAGCAAGGGTTATACGCTGTGCGAAATCGGTCAATTCGACGAGGCCGACCGTCTGGTTATGCCGATCCTCAAGAAGACGCCCGACGCCACGCCCGCCCTGCTGGTTCTTGCGACGGTCCGCCTTGGCCAGGGCAACACGGACGTTTCCAAGCGTTTGTTGGAGCGGATCCTTGCACTTAACCCCGGCCATGCTTCAGCCCACTACAATTTGTGCCAGCTCATCCTGCGCGATGAATCTCCCGACTACGAGAAGGCGCAGGCCCATTATCTGCAAGCCAAGCGTTTTGGTGCGCCCGAGGATCCGGATCTGGAATCCGTACTTGATATTAAATAAACATACACACCCCGGTCCGATTATGCACGAATCCAAGCCTAAACGTTTCGAGCTTTCCGCCCTGATTACCGCGATGCGTCCCGCCCAGTGGACCAAGAATGCCGTCGTCCTGGCTGCCCTGGCCTTCGGGTTTGGCGATAAGATGCAGCAGGTCGATCTGGTGAACGGGCTGTTCCGTGCGGTTCCTGCCGCCCTACTTTTCTGCCTAGTCTCCAGTGCTGTCTACCTCTTCAATGACCTACTGGATCTGAAGAGTGACCGGCAGCATCCCACCAAGCGCTTCCGTCCGCTGGCCTCCGGCCGCCTGTCCAGCCGCTCGGCAGTGATCAGCGCCCTGGTTCTGCTGGCGATCGTCTTCGCGGGCGGCTGGCAGCTTTCCGTACCGTTCTGCAGCGTCCTGCTCGGGTATGTGGCGCTGCAGGCGGTTTACACGCTGTTCCTGAAGCATGTGGCTTTGCTCGATGTATTCATCATTGCTGCCGGATTCGTGCTGCGCGCGATTGCCGGTGCTGCCGTGTTTGATGCGCCCGAGATACCCATTTCCCCCTGGTTGCTGCTGTGTACCTTCCTGCTGGCTCTCTTCCTGGCGCTTTGCAAGCGCCGCCAGGAGAAGGGGTCGGTTGAAAGTACGGCATCGGCCCGCCAGCGTGTCAGCCTGCAAAAATACGACCTGCAACTCCTGGATCAACTCATCGCCGCCGTTACCGCCGCCACCTGCGTGGCCTATTCTATCTATACCCTCTGGCCGGAGACGGTCGAGAAATTCGGTTCATCACGGCTCGGCTTCACGATTCCCATCGTCATGTTCGGCATGTTCCGCTACCTTGACCTGCTCTATCGCCAGGACAAGGGCGACCGCCCCGAAACGCTCCTGCTCACTGATGTTCCCCTGCTGGCAACGGTTATCCTGTATGGCCTCACCGTCCTGGCGATTTTCAGTTTATAAATCAATCCTTATCTTGATTTTCGGCCATGGCTGCGTTAGGTTCTTGTCATGGACTTGAGCACAACAACACAGCCGTTACAAAACGCGCCCGTCGGCATGGATTGGCGCGGGGCGGATTCGCCTATCAGTGTCCTGTTGCTCGATGACGATGATGGCCTGCGCAAACTGATCGAACAAGCGTTCACCATCGCCGGATTCCGGGTGATGACCGCCCGCGATGGCGGCGAAGGACTGCAGATCCTGCTCAGCCACCGGTTTGATGTGGTCGTCTCGGATCTTGTGATGGAACCGATGGATGGGATCACCTTCCTAAGCGAGGCGCTGCGCATCTGGCCGTGGATGCGAATCGTGATACTGAGCGGTTATGTTCAAGACGAGGTCAGGGAAAAAGCACGCGCACTCGGCATCACCACCATTCTTGAAAAGCCCAGTTCATTCCATGAACTGACGGAGGGCGTTCGGTCTGAGGCAGAGCGCGTACGCCAGCAATTGGCCGCTGGCAGTCGTGTCAGTCTCAACCAGATCCAGTATCAGTTGAGCATCCTTGGGGAAACCACGCGAACGGCCATGGAGGCGACCAGCATCAGCAACGCCCTCGGGAACCTGTCACGCGACCTAGGTGAGGCGCTTCCCACCATCGCCACCGCGATCATGAGCTGCCAGGCTCAGGATGGTAACGCCATCATGATCGGAACGCTCCGCAAACCCGTATCCGCCGGTTTTATCGCCCAGATGGAAGCACTGATCCGAACGCGCTATCAACGGCTCACCAGTCTCGAGCTGGGCGATCAGGTCAGGTTGCAGTTCATCAACGCCCAGGACATCGGGGATGACGGCATCAGCGAAGTGAAAAACGCCTTCTCGTTCCCCATTATCGATCATGGAACGGTGACCGGCTTGCTCGTCTTCGTGCCGCCAGCGGATTATGCCTACAGCGAATCGGACATCTCCTTTCTTTATCATGCGACCAATCAGTTGACGACCGTGCTGACCGCCTTTCACCGCATCCGGGAATTGGCCGTGCGGGATGAGTTGACGGGGCTTTACAACCGGCATTACCTACAGGATGAACTCGTATCGATCTGGCAAATGGCGTATCGTTATGGATTCTCGACCAGCATGATGATACTGGACGTAGACCATTTCAAGCAGATCAACGATACTTATGGTCATCTTGTTGGAGATCAAGTACTTAGCGAGCTTGGACAAATCGTCCATGGTGTCTGCCGGAGTTCCGATCTGGTTGCCCGCTATGGAGGTGACGAGATCATTATCGTCATGCCCGATGCCGATCCTGCGAGTCTAGGAAAGATGTCCCGCCGATTAACCGAAGCCGTGCGCGCTTATACCTTCTGCGCTCGGGACGGCAGATCCATACAATGCACGGTTTCGGTTGGTGCGGCCAGCGGGCGCAACCGTGACGGTGCCCTCGTGGACGCCGACGTGCTCATGACCCGCACCGATGAGGCGCTTTACCTTGCGAAACGCAATGGACGGGATCGTAGTTATGTGTGGACGGAAAGCGGGAGTTTCGATGGCGGCGGGGAGCCTCCCCTGCATGTGTCGTCGGAAGACGAGACCACGAAGCCCAGTATCCTTGTAATCGATGATGATCGGTCCGTGCTGAAGGTCACCGATATGCTGTTGCGCATGGAGGGCTGCGAAACGGAGCTGTATGATAATGGAACCGCTGCGCACGAGGCTATCGTCAACCATCCCGGGCGGTTTGATGTGGCGCTGATCGATCTGAACCTGAACGACATGAACGGCCTTGAGTTAATCCAGAAGGTCGATGCCATTGATGCCCTGCTGGTCAAGATTGTCATTACTGGTGAGGCGACCCTGGATAATGCCGTGAACAGCTTGCGCCACGGTGCGTACGACTTTATCCAGAAGCCGATCCAACTGAATCAACTGCGGATCACCTTGGGCCGTGCCTTGGAATATCATCGGTTGCGCGTGGAAAACCTTGAATACCAGCAGAACCTCGAGGTGATGGTTCGTCGCAAGAGTCTGGAATTAACCAATGCCCTGCAGCGCACCCGCGATTCCCTGGACTTCACATTGCGGGCACTGGCGTCGATGTTGGATGCCAGGGAGCACGCCACGGGAGCACACAGCCAGCGTGTGCAGGATATCACCTGCATGCTTGCCCGTGATTTCGGATTTTCTGAAAAGAAACTGGCCGATATCCGCCAGGGTGCCTTGTTGCACGATATCGGCAAGATTGCCATCCCCGATGCGATCCTGCTCAAGGGGGCCTCGCTGAGTGACGAGGAGTGGCGCATTATGCGCACCCATGTTACCACCGGATACGAACTGATCTGCAAGAGTCCCGACCTGAAGGACACGGCGGAGCTGATGCGCTGCCATCATGAGGCGTTCGACGGCTCGGGGTACCCCAGCGGGCTCAAGGGTGAAAATATACCTCTCGGGGCACGTATCTTCACCTTGGTTGATGCGTATGACGCCATGCGTTCGGATCGTCCATACCGCAAGGGAATGGCCCGTGACGAGGCCGTCCGGGAGATTCAATGCCACCGCGGTGGGCAATTCGATCCGGTGGTCGTCGATGCCTTTATAAAGCGAATTGATGATGTTGAAAAAATAGGAAACTGGATAGGAGATTCTAGTCATGCATAAATCACCCGCTTCGTATCGAACCGTTTTGATCGCACTGACCGCCGCAACGCTTACGGTTGGCTCGTCGGCAACCGCCAGGAATGATGGGGCGGCGTGGCTTGATGCTGCGGGCGGACAAAACATCAAGATCTGGACGCCGGTGCCGGTGCCAGGCGAATCGGTGCGCTGGGCTGGATCAGCCGAGTCAGCAACGGGGCCGGGGCTGGCGGTATGGACGGTGGGCGCGGATGACACCGAACAAGCGGCGGGGGAATGGAAGGACGGAAAACTCAACGGGTACGCCGTTTGGCAACACCTCGACGGCACGCGCTATGAGGGGCAGTGGCAGGATGGGCTTCGGCACGGCTTCGGGATATACACCTGGCCGAACGGCATCCGCTTTTGCGGTGAATACGAACAGGGACATCGCAAGACAGGCGTCTATTACAAGGCCGACGGTAAGCTGCAGGATCCCTCCACGCCGATCAGCGAGCTTCGCAAACAGATCTTCGAAAGCGAAACCGCCGCGATGAAGGCACGCCAAGCGGCGTCGCGGGTTCGTCGGCAGTCGCGCTAGATCCCTACGCCGACCTTCGTCCGGTGATTCAGGTGCAGCTATCGACCTGGATCTGCTCGATCTGGGACTTGATACGACTTAGATCGGCGCAGAAACGATCCTGATGCTCGCTCACGAAATCCATGAATCGGTCCTGATAGTAGCTGATCCCCTCCATCAGGTTCTGTTTGAATTCGGCATAGTAGGACAGCTTCCGCTCATAGACGCCATCGGCAATGCGAGCCAGCTCATTGCGTAGGTGATCCACATAGAGTGATAATTCGCGGATGAACATGTGCGGACGGTCGCTGTCTTTCATCAGCGAAATCCGACCGTAAATATGCCCGACCATTTCCTCCAGGGAGGCCAGCGCCTTGAAGTGAACGATGGTCAGGCTAGGGCAAATCGATGTGTACGCCGTCTTGACAATACCGGCCTTCAGCGTAGCCCCTGCACCCAGGTCATGACAGATGCAGGATTTTGCCAGCACATCCGCCATTACCCGTGCCTTGGTTGCAGGGGGCAGGTCCGATGCGTCAATCTGTGCCAATTTCTGTCGCTGGTAGTCGTGTGAGGCTATGCAGAGCGGCGTTCCCTCGAACTCTGTGTTCAACTCCAGATAGCCTTTCGGACAGTCACTGCCGGGATTTCCATCGGCAATGTGCTTGCGCCGCTGCTCCTCGCTGGCGGCGGTCTGCAGCGTCCAGAACGGGATGCCCATCGGGGAGGATAGTCCCAGCTTGACATCGGCCTCCGTTGCCGCCAGCAGACGGGTGAGGTGCTCATCATCCACGCTGGTCGCCTCCGGCACCAGCAGGAAGGGCGTTGCCCATCCCGTGCCATCCATCTTGTAATACTGCAGCAATGCACGGTGCTCGGCATGGGTGCCGATCCCGCCCTGCACGGTCACCAGCATGTCGCGCGGTGCGGCCATGGGTGCCAGCCCCCGGGAGACCAGACCCTTATTGTAATCCTCATGCAACCGCTGGCAGAGTTCCTCACGGTTGTTCTTGAACTCTTCCAGGATCGGCCCCATCAGGAACCCCTGCGTAGCAAAGGCATGTCCACCACAATTCAGTCCGGATTCAATCCTGAACTCGGAGACCCAGATGCCCCGCTTGGCAAGGAATCGGCCCTGGATCAACGCCGACCGGTAGTCGCTGACCTTTAAGATGACCGTTTTCTTGGAGCGGCCGGAGGCATCTGGACGGAAATCCGGATAATCGCTGAGCGAGGAATACAGCGAGGCATTAAGCCCTGCCGAAAACACGATTCCGGACGAAACATCGCTCGTCGCATACCCTCGCAACGCAGATAGCCCGTCACTGAACTCGGCGGCCATCGGTGTACCGTTCTCCAACGGCAGGCGGTCAAGTTTAGTCATGATATTGACATCGATGCCGCCGGGCACTGCCTGCTCCCGCAGGTCCGCCTGTAGGCGCAGCCGTTCAACGGCATCGGTCGCGACCAGCATCTTCTGGTACTGCGATTTCAGCTCGCCCGCAGGCAAAAGCTCGTAATAGCGCGTGATCTCACTGCCCGGTTCGAATGGAGAGGCCCGTAGCGAGGCCGATTGTTCCCCTACCACGGTATTCATCAAATTCAGATAGGCGCAGATCCGCCGAGCCCTGGCATCGTGCTCCGTCCCGCCGATCGCCTCATAGGGCTTGCCGTACTTCGCGGTATAATAGCGCCGCATCTGCTCGATCAGTACATCATCCACCAGCGAGACGACGGACGAAATCCCATAACGGGCCACATCAAACGGTGAGCCGATGGTGAATCCAGTACCCATTACCGGAATATGAAACTCATGCGCACTGCGCTTGAAGAAATTAATCATGCCTGGACCCCAATATAATACCCTGATGTCAAACAAACTGATGGTTATAGTCGTCTATCCGGCAAGCAGACGCAAGTTAAAAGCAAAACACATTGATTTCAAACAGAATATCATGCACAATACGCCCCGTCGTGTGCATCTGGAATCGGTCTCGGGGCGGCGTGAAATCCCGTAATTAAAGTACGCCTGCGCTGCCGGTCAGCGAGGAAGGTAGCGTCTATCATGTGTGGAATAGTTGGTTATGCGGGGCGCCGTAACGCGGCAGATATCATTCTGGCTGGTCTTAAACGGATGGAATACCGGGGTTATGATTCGGCTGGCATGGCTCTGTGCGCAACCGGGGACGAGTCACTCCGCCTGATCCGCCGCGCGGGGAAGATCGCCAATCTTGAAGCCGCTCTGGGTGCCGCACCGGCGGCAACAAAAACCGCTACGCTGGGTATTGGCCATACCCGTTGGGCGACCCACGGACAACCCACGGAGGCCAATGCACATCCGCACCTGAGTCGTAGCGGGCAGTTTGCCATCGTGCATAACGGGATCATCGACAACTACCTGCAATTGCGCGAAAAGCTGACCGCCCAGGGCTATGTGTTCCGCAGCGAGACCGACAGCGAAGTGATCGCCCACCTGGTCGAGGAATGCTACGACGGAAATCTTCGGAATGCGGTTGCGCTGGCCACCGAAAAGCTGGAAGGAACCTACGGGATCGCTGTCATTTCCTCCCTGCACCCCGACCAGATCGTTGCCGTGCGCAAGGGCAGTCCGATCGCTGTGGGCATCTGCAACGGCGAGACGATCATCGCCTCCGATGCCAGCGCGATCATCAATTACACGAATCAGGTTATCTTCCTAGATGATGACGATATCCTTTGCGCCACAGGGAACGCGGTGGAGATCACCTCCCTCAAGAATACACCGGTTTCGCGTAAGCCGACGCTGATCGACTGGGATGCCGGGTCGATCGAGAAGGGGGGGTACGACCATTTCATGCTGAAGGAGATCTTCGAACAGCCGGACTCCATCGCCAACGCCCTGCGCGGTCGCCTGCAGCCCAAGGATGGCACCGCGAAGCTTAGCGGTATGCACATGGATGCCGCTGAAATGGCCCGGATCGACCGGATCAGCATCGCCGCCTGTGGTACCTCCTATTATGCAGGCATGGTCGGGAAGTATTTTTTCGAGGATATCGCTAGTATACCCACCGATGTCCAGCAGGCGGCGGATTTCCGGGATCGCAATCCGATCATCCTGCGCGATACCTGTATGCTGGCGATCAGCCAGTCGGGGGAAACGGCTGACACCCTGGCGGCGGTGCGGGAAGCCGCCCGCAAGGGGGCATCGGTCTTGGCCATCTGTAATGTCGTCGGCTCGACGATTGCCCGCGAGGCCGGGCGTGGTGTCTATCTGCACGCCGGTCCCGAGATCGGGGTGGCTTCAACCAAGGCATTCACCTGCCAGGTCACGGTCATGGCCATGATGGCTATTATCATGGGGCGTACGCGCCGGCTCTCCCAGCATGATGGTCAGGCGATGATCGAAGCCATGGCAACACTGCCTGTGCTCTGTAGTCGCGTCCTTGAGCAAAACGATGCCATCCGCAAGCTCGCGGAACGTTATGCCGATAAAAACGATTTCTTCTACATCGGGCGTGGTTACATGTTCCCTGTCGCCATGGAAGGGGCACTCAAACTGAAGGAAATTTCGTACATCCATGCCGAAGGCTACCACGCCGCCGAACTCAAACATGGCCCCATCGCCCTGCTCTCCGAGGATGTCCCCGTCGTTGCCGCCGTCCCGGATATCCCCGGGCGGGAGAAGACCATCGGTAATATGCAGGAATGCCGAGCCCGGAAATCACCGGTGCTGGCCATTGCGACGGAAGGGGACGAGGCGATTACCGCTCACTGCAACGACGTGATCAGGATCCCCCGCTGCCCGGCCTTCCTGGCCCCGATTCCGGTCGTGATCGCGGAGCAACTTTTCGCCTATCATGTCGCCAATCTGCGTGGATGTCCGATCGACCAGCCGCGTAACCTTGCCAAATCCGTTACCGTGGAGTAACCTAGGAATGATTCAGGAATAAGCGAATGATGAATACCACAACACATGCAGAATTTACCGCCCGGGGCATCCGCCTGCACCATCCCGAGACGATCACGCTGGATATTTCCCCGGAGCAGATCGCACCCGGTACGGAAATCTTCGCGGGCTGCCGCCTCAGCGGTGCCCGCACGTCTATCGGACCGGACTGCCAGATCGGGCGCGAAGCGCCGGTCACACTGGTCGACTGTCAACTTGGCAAGTCGGTGCGTTTCTGCGGCGGCTTTGCAGAGGATGCCGTCTTCCTGGACGGTTCCGCTGTCGGTTCAGGCGCACACATCCGCCCGGGCACACTGCTCGAGGAAGCGGCCTCCTGTGCCCATACGGTCGGTTTGAAGCAGACCCTGCTGATGCCTTATGTCACCCTTGGCAGCCTGATTAATTTCTGCGACTGCCTGATGGCGGGTGGAACCGGATCAAAAAACCATAGCGAGGTGGGGTCGTCCTATATCCACTTCAATTTCACCGCCCACCAGGACAAGGCCACCGCCACCTTGATTGGCGATGTGCCGCGTGGTGTTATGCTGGATCAGCCGCCCATTTTCCTTGGCGGCCAGGGCGGTCTGGTCGGCCCAGTACGGATCGCCTACGGCTCGGTACTGGCCGCCGGGACGATGTGCAGGCGCGATGTACTCAACGAGGGGATGCTGATCTTCGGGCAGACCGGCGGACGCCAGAAGGAATCGCCCTACCAGCTCAAGCAATATGCCGATATTGATCGCATCGGTCGCAATAATTTCATCTATGCAGGCAATCTCCAGGCACTCGCCGCCTGGTATCAGTACATCCGCCCCTTGCTGACGCCCGGCGATCCTTATGCCCAGGCCTGCCTCAGGGGGGCGCAGCGCCAGCTCGAATCAGGACTTTCCGAGCGCTGTGCGCAGCTTGAAAAACTGGCCGCCAAGATCGCCGCCGCCCCCGGTACCTATGCGTCCCACGGCAAACTGCTGGCACTGCGTCCGCATTTACCCCGCCTGCTTG
>JFJP01029759.1_pt1 | contig 15632 bp, 12 predicted proteins | sample 431651 | NCBI WGS metagenome assembly JFJP01 (sample SAMN02602958, study PRJNA72255) | Microbial mat metagenome, whole genome shotgun sequencing project. | biome: fresh water; feature: sink hole; material: water; isolation source: purple microbial (photo- and chemosynthetic) mats found in... | reverse complement strand
GACCCGATCAGACTTCTGCTGTTTCCCGGCTGAGTCCCTTCAAGGGAAGGAATCCATGCCATCCGGCAGCCAACTGCCGCTTCGCCATGAATCACCGGAAATCTCTGTGAATTTGTCCAGGACAGATGGTTCATCCTGCATGCATCACGCATCGCCTGGAGGAGTGAAAGGACAAGAATGGATCAAGCCAAACTGTTCGATTTGATCTATACAACGGTTGTTCTGCTGCTTGCGCTGCCGCTGCACGAGTTCGCGCATGGCTGGGTGGCATACAGATTTGGAGACAATACTGCCAAGGACATGGGTCGTCTCACCTTGAATCCACTCAAGCATCTGGATCCGTTGGGTACCATCATGATGTATGTCGCCCATTTTGGTTGGGCGAAACCTGTCCCGGTAGACCCGCGGAATTTTCGGAACAAGCGGTTCGGGATGCTGCTTGTCGCACTGGCAGGCCCCCTGTCCAATCTGCTGCTCGCTTTCTCTTCCATGCTCCTCATGGGTCTTCTGGCCAAGCTGGAGACGGTCGGCATCCTGAATGCCGGAACAGGGGTCGGTGGCGCGGTTCTCTCAGGCGTTTTCGATTTGCTGCGCATCCTGGTGCAGATCAATATCGTCCTTGCCGTGTTCAATCTGATTCCGGTTCCGCCTCTAGATGGTTCCCGCATCCTGTCCGCATTTTTGCCGACGTCCTGGATGACCGTCCTGTATCGTGCCGAGAGGTGGATCGGTCTTGCCTTTCTCTTCCTTGTCATCATTCTGCCGCGCATCACCGGAAATGAAAGCATCGTCAGTTCTTTCATCGTTGCGGCCTATAGTCCGATAGAATATGGCATGACCTGGTTCACGAGGACCCTGTTCGGTTTGTAGGGGGCACAGGGAGATTCCCTGCGCCGGAGCAGGCGGGACAGGATTTCAGGAGGAAGCCTTTGGAAGCATACCGTATTCCTTCTGTACCGGACGGTCTGGAAGGATTCCACCCCATTGTCGCGGAATGGTTTCGTACCCGCATCGGCATACCGTCCCTTCCTCAGCGGGAGGCATGGCCGGAAATCAATGCGGGCAGGAACGTGCTTGTCACGGCCCCCACAGGTGCCGGCAAGACGCTGGCGGCCTTTCTGGAAAGCATTGACCGCCTTTTCACGGCGGGACTGGCCGGAGAGCTGCCCGAGGGTGTGCATATTCTCTATGTATCGCCCCTGAAGGCACTGAACAATGACATCAGCCGAAACCTGGACCGCCCCCTGGCAGAAATCCGGGCGATGTGCACGGAACGCGGCATCCCCTTTCCGGAGATCCGCAAATCCGTCCGGACAGGCGACACGCCGGCTTCGGAACGCCAGCAGATGCTGAAGAAGCCCCCGCACATTCTCATCACCACCCCGGAATCCCTGTTTCTGATGCTTACTTCCGGGAAGGCGTCCGCCATGCTGAAGCAGGTGCGGTACCTCATTCTGGATGAGATTCATGCACTCATCGGCTCGAAACGCGGCGCACATCTGTCTCTTTCCGTAGAGCGCCTCGCGGCTGCGGCTGCTCCGGGTCTTGTCCGGATCGGACTTTCAGCGACCATTCATCCGCTGGAGACGGCAGCGCTTTTTCTGGGTGGTCTGCATCATGACAGCCTGCCCAATCCGGTTGCCATCGTCGCGCCGCCTCTGGAGAAACTGAAGGATCTGCGCATCGAACTTCCTGTGGAAGATTACAGAGCCCTGGAGACAGGCAGTGTCTGGCCGGATGTCTATGACACGGTTCTTCGGCTTGTCAAGGCGCATACCGCCACCATCGTGTTCGTGAACAACCGGGCCACGGCGGAAAAGATAGCCGCCAATGTCAATGACATGGCGGGAGAGGAAATCTGCATTCCCCATCATGGAAGTCTTTCAAAGGAACGGCGCTTCGACATCGAAGGCCGGTTCAAGTCAGGGGGCATCCGCTGCATGGTTGCGACCGCCACCCTTGAACTCGGCATTGACATCGGCCAGGTGGACCTGATGATTCAGATCGCCACCCCGATTTCCATCGCAGGCGGGCTGCAGCGGCTTGGACGTGCCGGACACCGGCTGGATGCAGTCAGCTGCGGCCGGATCATTCCCAAAACCCGGGGAGATTTGTTGAAATCTGTCTTTGTGGCCCGTGAAATGCTGGCCGGCCGCATCGAGGCCACCCGGCTTCCCCGCGAACCACTGGATGTGATGGCGCAGCATATCGTGTCCATGGCTTGCGGCGGGCGCTGGCAGGAGGAAGCACTCCTTGGCGTCATCCGGCGTTCCGCGTCCTACCGGGAGGTACGGGAGGCCGACCTCCACCGCGTTCTGTCGATGCTCGCGGGAGATTACGAGCACAAGGAGGACATTCCCGCGAAGCCACGCCTTTCCTGGGACCGGATCAACAAGGTCGTGGAGGGCACACCCTACAGCAGGATGCTTGCCATCAGTGCGGGGGGGACCATTCCGGACAGGGGCATGTTCCCGGTCGTACTCTCGGATGGTCATACCCGCATCGGGGAACTGGACGAGGAGTACGTGTTCGAATCCCGGCAGGGAGATATTTTCATGCTGGGCAACGCACCCTGGCGCATGGATATGATTGACAGGAACCGGGTCACCGTATCGCCCGCCGCCTCTGCGCAGGGAGCTGAAACACCGTTCTGGAAAGGGGACGGGTTGGGCATGCCCTATGTTCAAGGCCAGCGGTATGGCGAATGGCTGCGGGACATGGAGCCCCGTCTGGCGGATGGAACGCTTGTGCCGGAACTGATGCGGGGAGGCCTGCTGGATGAGGCGGGTGCCGTGAACGTGCAGCAGTATCTTTCGGACCAATGCGATGCTGTCGGGATGATCCCCCATGACAGAAGGATCATGGTGGAAACGCTCGCCGACGGAGAAGCCGGTGTGTCCGTTGTCCTCCATGCACACTTCGGCGGCCGTGTGAATGCAACCCTTGAAGCGCTGCTGCGGCAGGCTGTGGAAGAGACCCTGCGCATTTCAACCTTCACCACGCACACGGATGATCTCATCCTTTTGTATCTGTATGGTGTGCCGGACGAAGTGCCCTCCCTTTTCCCCCTGCTTTCAGCGGACAGCGTCGAACGGACACTGCTCCGGATACTCCCCGGAACATCCCGGTTTTCCATCACATTCCGCCACAATGCCTACCGCTCCCTCATCATGGGTACCCGAAAGCATGGCGCACGCCTGCCGCTTTGGGTCCAGCGGCTCCGGTCGGTCGAAGCACTGGATCAGGCGGCCCGTTCCGCCGACCACCCGCTGATGATCGAAACGATGCGGGAATGCATGGAAGATGCCTTCGATGTCGCGAACACCGTGACGGTTTTGCGTGATATTGCTGCAGGCCGCATTGCGGTGGTGCCCGTCATCTCATGGTATCCGTCACCCTTTGCCTCGGACGTCCTCTTCCAGTTCGAGAGCACCTTGCTGTATGCTTCTGCGGAAGGGCATCCCGGCGGGGTCGGAAAACCGGTCGTTTCGGGCATGGATGTGCTGCATCTGGAGAAAAGGGTCGATGCGCGTCCAGTGCTGGCCCCGGAACTGGTTCGGGCTGTGGCCGATGAAAACAGAATTTCCAGAAAATATCTGGAGGCGGATTCTGCCAATGCGGTCCATTCCCTTCTGTTGATGCATGGTGATCTTTCCCCATCCGATTTGCATCCATCCGACGTGCCGGCAGGTGAAAACCAGGCGCTTCTGCAGAAACGTCTTTCCGAACTCGCGGACGCAGGCCGCGTCCTGTTTCTTTCCGAACCTGGCCCACATTGGATAGCGGCGGAGGAAGCCGAGCTGTATCTTGCGGCTGCCGGAGAAGGCAACGGCGAAATCTGGACTTCCGAAGAAGCCGGGCTTCGCATCCTGCGGCGATTTGCCCGTTACAACAGTCCGTTTGCGGAGTCCTCGGCAGCTGCACGGTATGCGTTTCCAGCCGGCTTGATGCTTCGGCTGTTGGATAAGCTTGAGGAGGAGGGGTTTCTTCTGCGGGGTGCCTACACCGCACCTGATGCGGACGAATGGTGCCACCGGGTGGTCTGGGAACGCATCCGGTATCGGAATCTCCGGGAATCCGCCGCAGCCGTGAAAAGCCGCCCCGCATCGGATTATGCCGCCTGGCTGCCGGAACTCCAGCATGTCGGGAAGATGACGGCAAGACCGGCGGAGGCGCTGCTCACTGTGATCACACAGATGACAGGACTTCCGCTTCCGGTGGAATGGTGGGAGTCGATCGTTTTTCCTGCCCGTGTTTCCGGGTACAGCGGCAGCCTGCTCGATCGCCTTTGTGCTTCCGGACGGGTCTGCTGGCGTGTGTTTCCGGATATGGAGGGAAAGGGGGTCCAATTGGCCTTTTTCGACAGGGAAACCCTTTCCGCCGATGTGCTGCCGGAAGCAGACCTGGCGCAGGAAGCAGATCTGGCGCAGGATGCGGACCTGGCGCCGGATGAACGGGTTGTCTGGCGCATCCTCGCGGACCGGGGTGCCTGCTTCACCCATGTTCTGACATCCGTTTCCCGCCAACCGATCAGCCAGCTCATGCAGTCCCTCTCCGGACTTGTGGCAAAGGGGCTGGTGACGAACGACTCCTTTGCGCCGCTCCGGCTTTTTCTGGAGTGGCAGAAGGCAAAAGACCCATCCGCTTTCACGAAGCGCATCGCACTCATGACGGCTAAGATGGAAATGGGCCGATGGGAGCGGGTTTCCCCACCCATTCCGCCAGGGACGGAACAGACGCTGGACTTATGGTTCGGACGTTATGGCATGGTCTGCAGGGAAGTGGCCGAAGCGGAGGGCCCGCCTGGTTGGGCGGAGACCTATGAAACGCTCAAGAACAGGGAATTTGCCGGGAAGGCCGGTCGCGGACTGCATTTCTCCGGATTGTCGGGTATTCAGTTTCTTGCCGGACGCATGCCGCCCCCGCCCGACGAAGACTCCTGGCATGTCCTCGCAGCCTGCGATCCCGGCCTGGCCTACGGCAGAATCCTTCCGCACGCCGAATCTCCGCTTGGGTTTTCCCGCGTCCCTGGCACACTCGTCGTTCTGAGGGGTGGTATCCCGGTTCTGACGATGGAACGGAACGGCTCCGGCCTGCGTACCACGCTTTCGGGGGATTCTCTGGTGAAAGCCGTCCGACAGGCGGGCAAGGCTTTCCTTGAGAAACGGATATGGCCGGCGGAACGGAAACTTTCCGTCAATCTGTCCGCGTGGAGCGGCATGCAGCCGGATGAACTGGGAACCCTGCTTGAAACCTGTGGCTTTGAAGCGGAAGTGAACCGGATGGTGCTGCGCAGATGATTTCCTTCAAAGTCCTGCATGGCCTTCAGCACCAAGGCCTGCATGTCCTGCAGGATGCACACCCAATAAAAATATTACAAAAATATTCCCAATAATGAAATCAGTCCATTGAAAAGAAATCAGTCCATTGAAAAGAAATCAGTCCATTGAAAAAAATCAGTCCCCTGAAAAGAAATCAGTCCCCTGCACGCGAGATCCGCATGCTGGAAGGTGCGCGTTTTTTGTAAGCCCGAAATACGCGGTCGAAGTAATGAATGTTGCAGAACCCCACCTGTTCCGCGATTTCGGTGATGGTCAGCGTTGTATCGCGAAGCAGGCGCTCCGCTTCGTTCACGCGGTAGAGATTGAGAAAATCCACGAAAGTCCTGCCGGCGTATTCCTTGAAGCGACGACAGAAATGGTAGGGACTCATCCGGACCTGGGCAGCTGCGTCCCTGGTGGACATGTGTCGGGACGGCTGTTCCGCGATCAGCCTGAACAGGTCCGCAAAATCCCACCCAAGCCGCTGCTGCGCGGTCAGTCTTCCGCCGGACCCGTCTGACGGTGCCTGGCGGTACAGCAGCACCACCATTTTCTCCAGACATGTCCGGATCATCCATTCATGGCCAACCGGCTTTTTTTCATATTCCTCGAGAATCTCGACGAGGAGGGACTGAACCTGTCCCTCCAGTCGAGATTCAGGGGCAATCCTGTGCGGGAACCGGAGACGGTTTTCCAGCAACGGACGGATGAATCGGTTGTAATCGGGATGCAGCGTGATGGATTCCAACAGATTTCGTTCATAGACGATGGCTACATACTCGACGGTTTGATCGGGGGTCGTGGCAGCGGAGTGGAATTCGTACGGGTTGACGAAGAGAATATCCCCCTGCCGGCACGGGTAGGAGTCCGGCCCGATCCGAAACACCGCTTCGCCACGGGTGACCTGCAGAATCTCAAAATCACCGTGGCAATGGATGCCCAGAACCCCGTCACCGCTTCCCCTGTTATGGTAGATGCTGATGGGGAAATCCGGTTTCTCATGGGTTTCGATTCGGGTCGGAGCATCCGGACTCATATAGAGGAGACCTTGATCCAGCGTTCCTCCGTGATCGACTTGTCCACGGCATCCAGCACCTGGCAGCATTTCACCCCGTCCGTGAAGTCGGGCGCGGTGGCGGTACCCCCTGCAATGGATTTTGTGAACTCGAAGAATTCGTGCACGAATGTCTGTTCATAACCGATGACGTGTCCGACCGGCCACCAGGCCGACATGTAGGGATGACATCCCTCGGATGCCTGGATGGTCCGGAACCCGCAGACGGATGTGTCATCGGCGGCGTCATAATACTGAAGTTCGTTCATTCTCTCGAATTCGAAGCGGATACTTCCCTTGTCGCCATTGATTTCGAAGGACATGTCGTTTTTGTGTCCCGCGGCGAACCGGGTCGCTTCGAAAGAACCGAGTGCGCCGTTTTCGAATTCCGTGAGGAAAAGGGTTGCATCATCGACCGTGACCGGCTTCATCTCGGCACTGTCTGAAGAGGAAGCGGTCAATCCCTGCATGACGCCGACTTCCGGGCGCTCCTTCACAAAAGTCCTGCTCATGCCGATGACCCGATCCATGTCTCCCACGAGGAAATGCGCCAGATCGATGAGATGGGCGCCAAGATCCCCATGAGAACCGGAACCTGCCACGCTCTTGTCCAAACGCCACACCAGCGGAAACATCGGGTCGATGATCCAGTCCTGGAGATACTTGGCACGGAAATGGCGGATGGTGCCGATTTTTCCGCCGTCGATGAGCTGTTTCGCGAGGAGGATGGCGGGAGCGAACCGGTAGTTGAACCCGATCTGATGTTTGACGCCTGCTGCCTGCGCAGCGGCAAGAATCTCCCGCGCATCCCCGACCGAAAGGGCCAGCGGCTTTTCGCAGAAGATATGTTTGCCGTTTTTCGCGGCCGCGATGGCGATCTGCTTGTGAACATTGCTGGGTGCCGTGATATCGATCAGGTCGATATCGGAACGGGTCACCAGCTTTTCCCAGTCTGTCTCGATTTCCTCGAAACCGAACTGGTCCGCGGCCTTGCGGACCCATTCCGCATCCCGGCCGCAGAGGGCCTTCAAATGGACTTTCACGCCCGGATCGAAAAACATGCCGAGGCGCTGCAGCGCATTGCTGTGGGCCTTGCCCATGAACTTGTAGCCCACCATGCCGACATTGAGTGTCCTCATGTCCCTATTCCTCCTGATCCGCCGCATCAGCGGCGGAAAGACTGCGGATCAAGCCCACCACATGCCGCCCTTGGCTTCGAACATCATGGCGTCCTTCAGGAACGTGATGGCCTTCTGGAGGCCCTCGTTCACGCTCATGAGGCTGTCCTCGTGCTCGATGCTGATGGCGCCGTCATACCCGACCAGACGCAGGTTGCTCATCATTTCGCGCCAGCACTGCATGTCGTGGCCGTAGCCGACGCTGCGGAATACCCAGGAACGCTTGATTTCATCGGCATAATGCTGGGTGTCGAGGACGCCGTTGACCTTGCAGTTGAGGTCGTCGATGCCTGTGTCCTTCGCATGGAAATGATAGATGGCCGGACCGAGATCGCGGATGGCATGCACGGGATCGATGCCCTGCCAGAACAGGTGCGAAGGGTCGAAATTGGCGCCGATGATGTCGCCGACAGCCAGACGCAGTTTCTTGAGGGAATGCGGATTGTAGACGCAGAAGCCCGGGTGCATTTCGAGTGCGATTTTCTTCAGGCCGTGTTCCTTCGCGAAAGCGGCGGTTTTCTTCCAATAGGGGATGAGGACTTCGTTCCACTGGTAATCCAGTACGGAGAGGAAGTCTTCCGGCCACGGGCAGGTGACCCAGTTCGGATACTTCGCGCCGTCATGGTCGCCGGGGCAGCCGGAGAAGGTGACGATGGTCTCGACGCCCAGCTTCTCGGCCAGCAGGACCGTATCGTGGAACGCCTTGTCGAATCCTGCGGCGATGTCCTTCTGGGGATGAACCGGGTTGCCGTGGCAGCTGAGGGCGCTGATGGTCATGTCGTACTTGGTCAGCAGGGCTTTCAGCGCTTCGATCTTCTCCGGATGGGCCAGCAGGTCGACAGGTTTCACGTGCGCGTCGCCCGGATAACCGCCGGTGCCGAGTTCCACGGCCTGTACGCCGGAGTTGTGGAGATAGCTCAGGGCCGATTCCAGATCCTGTCCGGACAAGAGAACTGCAAATACGCTGAGTTTCATGATTCAGACCTCCTGCATGTCGATTTTGACTTTCTGACCCGTGCGTGCGCTCTCAATGGCGGCGAGCACCATCGCGAGACTCTGGATGTTGTCCGCACAGTCGGTTTCCGCCTTTCGGCCCTCCAGCAGCGCGGCGAACATTTCATCGATGCAGCCCTGATGGCCTTCGTGTCCCGCCCAGTCCGCCTCCGGCGTGATCTTGCCGGTTTTCCAGATGAAGGAGGCAGGATCGTTGTCAGCCTCGGGTACTTCGTACCAGGGCGCTTCCGAACCGTCCCATACGGCTGAGCCGTGGGTGCCGGAAACGCGCCAGGTGCACTCCCAGGATGTATTGCAGCCGGTTGCGCACCACGAGCCGCTATAAGTATATACCATCCCGTTTGCGAATTCAAAGATGGCCGTGGCGCCTGCATTGCCCTGGTACCAGGAGCCCGGCGGGTTGAATTCCTGGCAGTAGACCGAAACGGGGTCCGATCCGGTGACGAAACGGGCCTGATCGAACGTATGGATGGCCATGTCGAGCAGAAGCGGGCTGTCCATCACATCGCGGAAACCGCCGAAATGGGCGCCGATGAAAAAGTCCGACTGAATGAAACCCGCCTGTCCGATGGTGCCGGACTGTACAATTTTCTGGAAACTGCGGTTGTTTCGGATGTAACGGCGATTTTGCATGACCGAGTAGGAACGGCCGGTTTCCCGGGCGGTCCGGACCATGTCCAGGGCATCGTCGAGCGTGCCTGCGAGCGGTTTTTCGCCGAAGACGTCGCAGCCGGCCCGCAGTGCGGCGGTGACCACGTCGTGATGGCTTTCCGGGATGGTGTTGTCGATGACAAGATTGGCACCGGACTCGCGGAGTGCCGTGGCCAGATCCGTATAGGCCGGGCAATCGAACCCGTATTTCGTGATCAGTGCCTGCGCGCTTTCCAGCCGGATATCCACCGCGCCGACAAACTGGACATCATCCCGTGCCGAGACGTGCGGAATCCATGCGTTGCTGATGCCGCCGCAGCCGACTTGAAGCACTTTGAATCTTTTCTCCATTGCAACCTCCTGCTGGATGACCGGGCCGGGACAGGCGGCGGTCTGTTTCCTTTTCCGCCTTTCCCGGTCCGGTGAATGCGTCCGATTCACTTCGGGTTCGGGATGAATGTGCCGCCGCGGCACTGTTTCAGATAATTGAGGGCATGAACTTGTCCCGTATATTCCAGTTCCCCGCGATAGACGGGATCATGCCAGCCTTCGATGTCGATGGAGCCTTCATAGCCTGCTTCCCGAAGAATGGAGATGACCCGCACCCAGTCCGTGTCGCCGAAACCGGGGGTACGGTGCCAGGCGAACTGCTGGGAGCCGTGGATGCCGAATTCCTTGATGACATTCCAGTCGATCGTGCAATCCTTGCCGTGAACGTTGAAAACTTTACCCACCCATTTCTTCAGCTGGGGGATGGGGTCGATGAGACTGACCATCTGGTGGCAGGGCTCCCATTGGAGACCGATGTTGTTTTCGGGAACCGCATTGAACATCATTTCCCAGGCAGTCGGATTCTGGGCGATGTTCCAGTCGCCCCGTTCCCAGGTGCCGCCCATGTCACAGTTCTCGAAGGCGATCCGCACGCCTCTGTCCTTCGCGCGGCGGACCAGTTCTCCGAACACCTTCGTGAAAGCGGGAATGGATTCTTCAATGGGCCGGTCCACGATGCGGCCTGTGAAACCGGTCACGAGGTCCGTACCGAAAAGGTGCGCATGATCGATGGCACGTTCCCAGCTGGCGAGGGTATCCGCGTTTGCGCCGGTTCCGGTGAGCGGATTGCCGAATACGCTGAGCGAGGAGACTGCCGCATTTTTCGGGTCCGTGATGGCGCGGACCCGGCTGGCCAGATCGGCCAGGTTCAGGCCGCCGGTGGTCTGCCAGAAGGTGAGACTGAAGGTTTCGAATCCGTAGTCTATGATCTGTGGGATGACGCGGACTGCGTCATTGCCTCCGATGAGGGTTCCGATTTTTATCTGTTTCATGTTTTCATCTCCGTTTCCATGATATGTTCCGCATAAGGGCAAGGATAAAAAAACCCTTGCGGACATCTATATTATAGGTGCTGCCCATCTGCCCTGCCATGCACGGCATTGCGCCTTTTTTGTCCGATCTTGCGCATGTTGAGGTCGGGCTCGTGATCCTGATGCGGGTAGCCGAGACTCGCCAGTGGCAAGGGACCCCGGATGATTTTCCGACTGACGGACAGGACTCCTTTCTCGTCGGGCCGGATGCGCCAGTCGACCAGGGAAATTTCTCCGTCCGATACCTCGATGCCCGTGATGCCTCGGGGATGCACGCAGCATCCGCTGTTCAAGTAGGGCATGCCGCCGGAGGCAGGAAATTTGGGGCGATGCGTATGCCCGCACAGGACCGGAATGCCTGTCCGTGCGATCCATCGGATGAAGTTCTTTTCGATCTTATGCTGTTTGTCGACGTTTTTGGCGGGACTGGCGGGATTTCGAAACCCGACGATGTGCATGAAACGCCAGAAATACCGGAACAGGATCATCGACATCCGCCAGAGCTGATCGTTGGTCAGGTCTCCCTGATGCCCGTGCAGGATGAAAAGCTCCTTTCCGGATGCCGCATGACGCAGGCGAAGGGCCTCGTGAACCCGGATGCCGGGCAGCAGATCCGTGTCGCTGTCCGTATATTCGTCGTGGAACCGGTAGAGGTCGCGCACCACGCTGGCGGAATTGCGCCAATACATGTTGTGGTTTCCATACAGCAGCAATAGCCGTTTTTCCGCATGAAAGGACGAAAGCAGCTGGTAGACGTCGCTGTGCGCTTCCCGGATGTGCCTGAACCGCTTGTGTTCCCAGAGCTCGTCTCCGTCGCCGGCTTCGATGAAGGTGTATGCATGGGCATTGTAATAATTGAGGGCATGATAGAATATGCTCTGATTATGGGCGAATTCATCCGCGGCGCTGTTGTCACCGCGATGCGCGTCGCTGAAGATGATGAAGCGGTCTTTGTCGCCAAATGGCACGACAAGTGCTTTCCGATAGGCTTCGTCGAGTCTTTTCCCCGTATTCATGGCGGTTCTCCATCTGATGAACGACCTTTGCCTGCCCATCATTCCGTATTTCCCCCCGGGCTCCCTGTTCAAGCAGGATTTCCGGCATAAAGGGAGATTCCGGTCAAAACACCGATTTTGTCCCGCCGGGTGGCACGCTGCATGCGGAATCTGTTACAATGACTGCATGAATCTCCGCCATGAGCCCGTTTCGGACCCTGATTATCCCGTGCGGAAACCAACCGCACCTGCCGCTGATATCGGGACCGGACCGCGGGATGACGGATGCAGGAAATGACAGGCCATTCTCCTTGTTTGGATTGGCCGGAGGAGCGTCAGGATGGCAGGTTTGTTTTCAGAGGCATCAATTCGGGGCATGCGTGTGAAAAACCGCATGGTGCTTCCGCCTATGGTTTGTTTCGGCTGGGCAGGGGCGGACGGAATCGTATCGGAAAAGCATTTGTCCCATTACCGGGCAAGAGCGGAGGGCGGAGCAGGCCTCCTGGTCATCGAGGCGACCTGCGTCGTGCCCGACGGCCGTCTTTCCATGGACCAGCTCGGACTGTGGAATGACGCACAGTTGCCAGGCATGAAGGAAATTGCGGCAAGCTGCAGCGCTGCCGGAGCACTGGCTCTTGTCCAGATTCATCATGCCGGATGGAAATCGGTTTCCGAATGCGCCCCGGTGGCGGCCGGGCCTTCCGTGAACCCTGACAGGCCGGATGCGAGCCGGGCGATGTCGACGGAAGAAATCCACGCGGTGCGGGATGCTTTCGTTTCCGCCGCGAAACGGGCCCGGGAAGCAGGATTCCATGGAGTGGAACTTCATGGCGCCCATGGATATCTGCTCAGCCAGTTTGCTTCCCCCTATGACAACCGGCGAACGGATGAATATGGAGGAACACTGGAGAACAGATACAGACTGCACGTGGAAATCGGGCGTGGCATTCGCGCCGCCTGCGGGAGAGACTTCATCCTGTCCATTCGGGTGGGCTGCAACGAACCGGATCTGGCAGGAGGCATCGCGGGTGCAAAATACCTGGAGGAGAACGGATTCGATTTGCTCCATGTCTCCGCGTCCGGACACGATCGGAACAAGCCGGCCGTGCCGGAGCATTTTCCTTACAATTGGATCGTCTGGGGCGGTGCGTCCATCAAACACGCTGTCGGCATACCAGTCATCGTCGTGAATGACATCCGAAGCCCCGAACGGGCGGCATGGCTCATTGAAAACGGCTGGGCGGACTTTGTCGCGATTGGCAAGGACTGGTTGGTGGATGCCCGTTGGGGAGCGAAGGCGGAGAGCGGTGAGGAAATCCTTGCCTGCCTTCATTGCAGGAAAGGATGCAGCTGGTTCTCCCTTTCGGATCGCTGTCCGAGGCGCAAGCCGGAATCCGTCTGAATCCGTCTGAATCCTGTCCGTGTCCTGCCCGTGTCCTGTCCGGCCCGCAGGACGGTGCGAACTGACAGGTTGTTTCTTTCCAAGACCATGTGAAAGGACTCGTTCCCATGAGCAACAGCCCTGCCGATGTCCTCACTTTGAAACTCGACAAGTTTGAAGGTCCTCTGGATCTGCTTTTTCATCTGATTGAAAAGAATCAGATTGATTTGTACGACATACCGATAGTCATGATCACGGATCAGTATCTCGATTACCTCCAGGCCATGCAGGTGCTGGATCTGGAGATTGCCAGCGAATTTCTCGTCATGGCGGCCACCTTGCTGCACATCAAGTCCCGCATGCTTCTGCCCGTACACGTCGAACCGGATGAAACCCCGGAAGAGGACCCGAGGGAGCTGCTGATTCAGAAGCTTGTCGCCTACCGGCGTCACAAGGAGTTCGCGGCTGTGCTCGGGGAACGGGCGGAACACTGGTCGCAGGTTTTCTACAAATTGCCTGAGCCTCTCCCCGAAGTGAAGCGTGAGAGGGTGTTCGATGTCTCGCCCCTGCTGCTGCGCGAGAGCTATGAATCCGTACTGAAGCGGCTTCACGCCAAAATGAACCATACCAAAGGAAAGATGGCACGCATTCTGGACAATGAAAAAGTATCCTTGAAAACGAAGATTCGGGAAATCCTTCACGGCCTTTCCGAGTTGGCAGCCGGCATGCGGCTTCGATTTTCCCAGTTGTTCGATGTGAGGCGAAAATCACGTCTTGAGGTTGCCACAGGGTTTCTGGCCATGCTTGAGGTCGTGAAGCTGGGGCGGGCCACCGTGGACCAACCGGACATGTTCGACGAAATCTGGATCGATCCGATTCCGGAAGGCATACGGCGGAAAGCCGCCGAGACGGAAGATCTGGAAGGCTGGACGCAGAAAAACCCGGAGAGCCGCGGAGAAGACGGCTGGCATCTGAAGTCTCTGGAAGAAAAAGACCCGCCGGGTTGGCGGCAAAAGACATTGGAGGGGGGAGAGACGGACGGGTGGATTCCCCTGACGCCGGAAGACGTCGAAGCTGAGACGGCGGATTCGGAACCGTCTGGGGTTTCCTTCGCGCGGTTCCAAGGAAAAGAATCGAGTCCGGTGAGTTCGGTGGGTTCGGAAGGAGAAGGCTGAAGAAATGCTGACCATAAGAGAGATTGAATGCATCCTTGAAGCCGTGTTGTTCACGGCGGGTGACCCGGTGCCGGTGGAAAAACTGGCCGATATCTGTGCACAGGACCGAAAAACCATACAGGGCATTCTGGAGAACCTGGCCGGTCAGATGCTCAATACCCCGCGCGGCATCATGCTCCGGGAAATGGATGGGGCCTGGCAGTTGTGCACGAAGCCGGCTTATGCCGATTACATCGCACAGCTGGGAACTGTACGGAAAACGCCCGGACTGACGCAGGCCGCATATGAGACGCTGTCCATCGTAGCATACAGGCAGCCGGTGACGCGTGCCGTGATTGAGCAGATCCGCGGAGTAAGCTGCGATGGCGTGCTTTTGAAGCTTCAGGAAAAGAATCTGATTCGGGAGGCCGGTCGGGATGATACACCCGGGAAGCCCTTCCTGTTCGAAACCACGATGGAATTCCTGCGTGCGTTCGGCTTCGCTTCTATCCGCGATCTGCCGAAACTCGAACTGAATGCGGAGGAATTTGCGCTGGAGGACCTGCCGCTGGACTGAAAAGTCGCCGGACCGAAATTGCCGCAGCGGAACCGATTAGACCCGGATATCAATATTCCGTCCTACTCCGGCTTCCGGTGAGGGCAACGATTCGAGGAGCCGGGCCACCGCAAGGGTTTGTCCGTCCATGCTCTTTTTCTGGAGCATGAGCTGCGCGAGCCACAGGCCGTATTCACCGCTGTTCGCGACTGTACCGGCTGTCCCATTCTGAACCGTCATGTCCGCACCGCCTTTCTTTCCGCAAGGGAATCCCTGTGCAGAACGCAAGATAACGAGCCGCTGCATCCGCATCATGGTTCCCTGAAGAACCCGCTCTTTCAGTATAACACCGAATGCCGGTTGTTCTCCATAGGTCCCGGGTCCTGCCGGAAAAAAGCATGAAAAAAACCGGTGAATGAAGTGATTCACCGGTTTTTTTCATGATTTGAATCAACGTGTAAACCACTCCATCAGAAGAATGTTTCTGAAAGAAACAATAAAACAAGGTTATCTTTCAGAAAAAAAGAGGATTCTATCGATCGCCTGTCTGTCCGTAATAAGCACCTGGCCCATGCTTCCTCAGAAAATGCCGATCAAGAAGTTCCTGCGGCATGGGTGGAAGGTTCTGCCCCGGGAATCCTGCGGAATAGGCGAGTTCGGCTTCATGGGCCATTCTGGCCACTTGCTCTAGCACGACTGCATTGTGAACCGCTGCATCCGCATCCGGACCCCAGGAGAATGGACCATGGGAACGGACCAAAACCCCCGGAACCTGTGCGGCGGATATTTTTCCTGTGTGGAATGCCTCCACGATGACCGCCCCGGTTTCCGCCTCATAGGCACCGTTGATTTCTTTCGAAGTCATGGCGCGTGTGCAGGGGATTTCCCCATAAAAGTAGTCGGCATGCGTCGTGCCGTATGCGGGGATGCCCAATCCCGCCTGCGCGCGCAGCGTCGCCCAGGTGGA
>JFJP01027258.1_pt1 | contig 15632 bp, 11 predicted proteins | sample 431651 | NCBI WGS metagenome assembly JFJP01 (sample SAMN02602958, study PRJNA72255) | Microbial mat metagenome, whole genome shotgun sequencing project. | biome: fresh water; feature: sink hole; material: water; isolation source: purple microbial (photo- and chemosynthetic) mats found in... | reverse complement strand
AATTAAATTTTTTTTTTGAATAAGTTTTTCTTTCTTTTTTGGTAATATATATACAACAACAACAAAAAATGAATCCAGATTCTTTTCTCAAAAAAAACCAATACAAACAAAGTAAAAAAACAAAAAAATTTTGGCTATAGGCACATTGCTTGAAAATTTATAAAATTTTCATTATAAAAATAATTTCATTTTTTTTTTTATTCTTGCAAATTTTTCACAAAAAAAAAAAATCCTTTTTTTAAAAAAAAACATTTAAATAAATCACATATCTTTCATTTCTTCCAAAAAAAATGGATGCTATCAAATCATTTCGTCCCTACATGATGACCGAACATTGTCATCGTGTTTTCAACCCAATTCGTAACTTTGTCGAAAACGAAATCGCTTCCATCCCTGAAACCGATTTATCATCTCCTTCTCGTCCCAAAGACCCTATTAACGTTTCCTATGGTGATCCCTGTGTTTACAAAGATTTCAAGCCACACCCCGATGATCTAGACTTATTATCGAAATCGGTGGGTAAATATGATGGATATGTTGACTTCCTGGGTTTAAAAGATATAAGGATTTTTCTGAAAGATTTTTATTCAACAAGAAGTAATTTTGAGATTAATGAGTCTGATGTTTTTATCACTCATGGATGTAGTCTGGCTTTGTGGCTTGCAATAAACACTTTGGCTGAAAAGGGAGATAATATTTTAGTTCCAAATCCAGGGTTTCCTTTGTCAAAGGCTATAGCAAAATCACAGCTTATTTCAGTGAAAGACTATGTATTGTTACCTCATCATAATTGGGAGATAGATCTAAAGGATTTAGAAACTCATATTGATGAACATACAAGAGCCATTTTGATTAATAACCCAAGCAATCCAACAGGTTCAGTTTTTTCAAAAGAACATATTGTTGATGTGCTAAAAATTGCTGAAAAACATAATTTGCCTATTATAGCTGATGAGGTATATGAGGATATGGTATATCCAGGAGAGAAATTTGTGTCCTTTGCTGAAGTTAGCACCAATGTGCCAATATTTTTAATTGGTGGATTGAGCAAAAAGCAGTTTGCACCAGGTTGGAGAACAGGATGGTTGGTTCTTCATGGTCCAAAAGGGGTTTTTGATCAGATTAAGATAGGATTGATTAATTTATGCACAGTTATAATGAATTCAAATACGATTTGCATGCAGAATATACCAAAGATTTTTGAAAAGGATCAAAGTTTTTTGAAGGGGAGAATGGAGAAAATACAAACGAGAATGAAAGTTTTAAAGGAAAATATGAAAGGTGTGGAATGTTATGAAGTTTTAGAAGCACAAGGGGCTTTATATGCGGTGGTGTTAATTGATGTAGAGAAATTCAAGGATATCGCTGATTCAAAAGAATTTTGTGTGAAGTTTTTTAAAACTGAAAATGTTTTATGCTTTCCTGGGGAATGTTTTGATGGGAAGAATTTTATTAGAATTGTGACATGTTCAGATGAGGAGGTGATTAAGGAATTGTGCAAAAGATTTAAAGATTTTTATTTAGCAAATCGAAAAGAATGAGAAAAGTTTAAAAATATAAGAGTTTGCACTGATCAAAGCGTTTTTAATTTAAGATAAAATTTCAAATGAAATGAAAAAATTAAATTTATATTTTGAATGATTTTTTTTCAACTAAAAAAATTTTTTTTAAGGAAGTAAAATTTTGATTTTGATGTTTTTTCAACAAGAAATTCATAAATTTGTTTCTCTTTCAAATTACATCATTAATCTTTTTGAGAGAACACACATTTTTTTCAATGCACATAATCAAATGTTTTCGTCCTTACAAAATCCCGCAAAATTGTCAACAAAACAACCCTATTAGAAATTTTATTGAAAATGAAATAGGCTTTATACCCTTCACTGAGCCTCATCCAAAGAGCTTCATTAATATGTCTTTAGGTGATCCATGCGCCTACAAAGATTTTAAACCAAATTCTGAAGATTTAGCTCTTTTATCTCAGTCAGTTGGGAAATACAATGACTATGTTGATTTTTCTGGTTTAAAGGAAAGCAGAAATTATCTAAAGGATTATTATTCAAAAAGGAGTAATTTTGAGCTGGATTTATCTGATATTTTTATAACGCACGGCACTACTTTGGCTTTATGGTTGGCAATTCATACTTTGGCTGAAAATGGAGATAACATAATTATGCCGAAACCTGGATTTCCCTCAGGGAAATCAATGGCTCAATCCCATAAAATTACAGTAAGGGAATATTCACTATTGCCAAATAAAAACTGGGAGGTCGATTTAAACGATTTAGAGACCCTTATTGATGAAAAAACCAAAGCAATTTTGGTTAATAACCCAAACAATCCAACAGGGGCAGTTTATTCAAAAGAACATATTGCTGAGGTGTTAAAAATTGCAGAAAAATATACATTACCAATAATAGTTGATGAAGTATATGAGGATATGGTATATCCAGGAGTGAAATTCGTTTCTTTTGCTGAAGTTAGCACCACTGTGCCAATTCTATTATGTAGTGGATTGAGCAAAAAATATTTTGCACCAGGATGGAGAACAGGATGGCTGGTTCTTCATGGTCCCAAAGGAGTTTTTGATCAGATTAAGATAGGGTTGAATAATTTATGCTCTATTCTGATGAATTCTAATACAATTTGTATGCAGAATATAAAGAAGATATTGGAAAAGGATCTAAGCTTTTTAAAGGGGAGAATGGAGAAAATACAACAAAGAATGAAGATTTTTCAGGAATATTTAAAAGGATTAGATTTTTATGAGGTTTTAGAAGCTTATGGAACTATTTATGCAGTAATCTTGATAAAACTGGAGAAATTTCAAGGCATTATAGATTCGAAGGACTTTTGTTTGAAATTGTTTAAAAGTCAGAATGTTTTATGTTTGCCTGGGGAATGTTTTGGAAGTAAAGGTTTTATTAGGATAGTGACTTGTTCAGATGAAGAGATGATAAAGGAATTTTGCAAAAGGATGAAAGATTTTTATTTGTTAAATAAGAAAGAGTGATATATAATGAAGAAAAAAAACAAATTTTAATTTTTTTTTCTTTCTTTCAATTTTCTATCTAAACATTAAATTTATTATTAAAACCTCAACAACAAAACAAAAAAAATATTTTAAAATTTTCTATTCATTTATTTTTTTTCAAAATCTTGGAAATTTGAAATAAATTTTAAAAAAAAATATAGATAAAGAAATTTTGATTTAATCGAAATTGTTTTAGTTTATATTTTAATTCAAATTTTTTAATGATCCTTAAAAAATTTTTCCATATTTTTTTTATAATAACTATTAGATTTTAAATAGCATTTTCATTTTTTCTTTAAAAGTCAATTTTTTTCTTCTTATATTTTTTCAACAAAACCAAAAATGAATCAGGAATATCAAGAAAACGAATGTTATTTATTTTTTTTTCTCTTTAAAACCCTTAAGCTTCTCTTTTTTTATTTTCAAGTGAATAGATCCCGAAACTCCTCATTAGAGATCATAAAAAACCCAAACAAAAAAAGATATTCTTTCGAAAGCCAAAGCATTGTTTCTTCAAAAAAAAAACCGAAAAAAACAAAGTTTTTGAAAAACTCTGAGATTAACTACAGTGCAAACATTAGTGTGCATTTCAATCAAATCAAAAGCAAGGAAAATTTCATTGGCAAAGTTCAAGATCTTTTTCAGAATTGCTGGACAGCTATACATCAAACACCCAAACATTGCAATGTATCAGAAATCGAAATGCTTTATTTTAACCTGTTGAAGGGAACACAAAAAGAGTATTTTATATTTTTGTATGGATTATTTCGGTTTTTATGTATTTTAAAAAAAAAATTCGTTTTAATTTTTGAAATTGAGTTTACTTTTCAAGTGGCTCACTCAAGAAAAAATGGACACAAGATGAAACATTAATTTTTATTTGGCTTTTAAGCTCTTATTCCATAATAAAGGACCGATCAATAGATCATTTTGTAATCTTTTTTAATTAATTTAAAATTTTCTATATTTTTTGTATAAAAATAAAAGGAAATTCAAGATTGGAACAGTCTTTCAGAGCTTATACCCTCAACTTCAGGAGTTAAGCTAAAACTTAAATGGTATTCTTTAAAAAGATCCAAAATGCAGAAAGGACTTTGGTTAAAACAAGAAGAAGACTTGCTTGGCGAAATCATAAAGAAGTAATTTTTTTAAAAATATATGTAAAAAAAACTAATTTAAAAAAAAAAAAATATCAAAAAAAAAACTAAAATCATAATTAAACAGTGCACGAAAAATCGGTGAAGAAACCTTCAAATGGACTGATATTTCAGAGGAGTTCAACATGCGATCGACAAGAGGCCTCATACGTCTGCCCAAACATTGCCGTGAAAAATGGCTCAATTATTTGAATCCCGACCTCATAAAGTAATTTTTTCATATTTCTTTAATAAAATCAAACATATTTTATTTTACAAATAGGGGTCAATGGACAACAGAAGAGGACCTTCAGATTCTTAAGAAAGTCTTGACCGAAGGACCAAAATGGGCTTCTTTATCAAAGACTCTTAGAGGCCGCAATGAAAATTCTGTTAAGAATCGTTATTTATCACTTTTAGGCTTTCATTCATCTTCTCGCAAAAAGAATAAAATTTCCAATGAAGAGTTGCAAGAAAGACTGAATCAGAAGATTTCGCAGCTCAAATCCCAATTATTAGATGAAAAGGACTTAGATTGCATTCGGAAGATCAGATCTGAATTATGTTTGAATAATTTATGCAGTGAAGATTGCATCAAAGAACTCTCAATTGAAGAGCCATTCCTCGAAAATAAGCATTTAAACAATAAAATAAACGATCGTTTTGTGACCTTTTCTGAAGATATCATCAATACGTACCCCACATTAACTCTTGGGAAATTTTCGACAAAAGAGTCTATTTCAAAACAGGGGTATTCAAATTTTGGATCCGCTGACATATTTCCATTTCCTGAGCCAAAACCTTTTAAAAAAGAATTTTCAGTGAAGATAGGTCGTAACTTTAATTTATCCAAGAATTTGTCAGAAAAAAAGATTGATTTTAACAATGAAAAGAATACAGAATTGAAAAGAGAAACAAGTTTTGAAGAAAACTTTTCGAATTTTAATTCAGGAAGATTAGATGATGATTCAAGACGAAAAAGCTCTTTTTATAACAATTCTTTGTCAAAATCCTTTTCGAAATTAAGCTTTACATCAACTAACCAAAAATTAAGATCTCCACTTCTTAAGAAAAAACAGAAGATTGAAGAAGAAGTAAAAGAAAGCAATAATGAGTCAAAATCCTGGTCCAATAAGTCAGAGGTCCACAATTTCGATTCTATATCATCTATCAGCAAAAAGACTGATCAGATGATGATTATGAAAGAAAACAGCGCTACCAGCATACTTTCTTTATCAGAAATACACAATTCCAAATCTTTTTTTGAAAAAAGCAATAGTGTTGCTGGGTCTTCTTTTTCAAATAAAGAAAAAAAATTCTTAATGTCTGCATTGTATAATTTGCAATCTGATGGAAGCAAAAGCAGCAATATCAGCTCATTTTCAAGAAATTCAAAGAAAAGGTTGGAAAGAAGAAGCATAGAAGAGGAAAATACTTTGAAGTATTAACATTTTAAAAAAATTTTTAAAATGAATAATATTTAATTAATAAATTACGTTAGAAAAGCATTTATTATAATTTTTTTTATTGAGTTGAGGTTGATGGAAAAGACAGAATGAAAAGAAAAAACTTAAGTTTAATGTATTTTATAATATTGCAGAAAATTTTTTGTTAAAAAATTTAATTTGTTTTAATGTTACGGAAAAAAATTCTGAAGCTATGAGATGTTATTAACAATAAATCAAATATTTTATAGAAGTGTGTGCACAAAGGTGTTGAGTGAGAAGGAAATAGAGATTTTTTTAACAATTTATTTAATTTTTCAAAAAAATATTTTTTTTTAAAAAAAAAAGAGAAAACAAGTTCAAAAACCTAAAATATGAAATGATCGAAAATCGCTTTATTTATTTTATCTATTTTAGAAAGTTGGAAGACATTAATAGGAAGAAAAAGCTTTATTTCTTAAAATTAATAAAAATTTTTTTATGTTCTGAAAAAAAAAATTAATTCAAATATTTTGTTGTTTTTTCCTTGTTTTGTTCTTTTTTTTTCTCTCGAATTATTATCTTTGTTTTTCATTTTTCATAAGAAAAATATTCATTAGAAAAAGTAAATGCTTTTTTTCAAAATAAACTCTCTTATTTAAATTTTTTTTCTAATTTCTATAAACATCCATAATTTTTCAAAAATTAACGAATTTTTTTTTTGGAAATTATGGAACATTCTAGAACTTTACCTGTCAAACCAATCCCCCTCCAAAATTCTGATTTCAAATATTTTTTTCTTTCTAGAATGATCTAAAGTCTTTAAATATCCAAACCCAAATTTCAAATTCATAAAAAAAAAAAAATCCAAAACCCCCCAAACCAAAAAATGACTGAAACCAAAGAAAAAGAAACCACAAACTCAAAGAAAGTTGAAGGAACCGCCATCGGTATTGATTTAGGAACAACCTATTCATGTGTCGGTGTCTGGGTCAATGATCGTGTCGAGATTATCGCCAATGATCAAGGTAACAGAACAACTCCTTCCTACGTTGGTTTTACCGAAACCGAGCGTTTGATCGGTGATGCAGCAAAGAATCAAGTCGCACGTAACCCAGTCAATACAGTTTTCGACGCCAAACGTTTGATCGGTCGTAAATTCGACGATCCAATTGTTACAAAGGATAGAAAATTATGGCCTTTTACCGTTGAACCTGGCAATGATGGCAAACCTTGCATTGTCGTCAAGTTCAAGGGTGAGAACAAGAAGTTCCATCCAGAAGAAATTTCTTCAATGGTTCTGATTAAGATGAGAGAAACTGCTGAAGCTTATTTGAACAAACCGATCAAGAATGCTGTGGTGACTGTTCCAGCTTATTTCAACGATTCTCAAAGACAAGCCACCAAGGATGCAGGTGCAATTGCAGGTTTGAATGTTCTACGTATTATCAATGAACCCACTGCTGCAGCTATTGCTTATGGTTTGGATAAGAAAGGCAAAGGTGAAAAGAACGTGCTTATTTTCGATTTGGGCGGTGGTACTTTTGATGTGTCCCTTTTAACTATTGAAGACGGGATCTTCGAAGTGAAAGCCACTGCTGGAGATACTCATTTGGGAGGAGAAGATTTCGATAGCAAGATTGTGGAATATTGTGCAGCTGACTTCATGAAGAAGACTGGTGTTGACATCAGACAAAACCCAAGAGCCATGAGAAGATTAAGAACCCAAGCAGAAAGAGCCAAAAGAATTTTATCATCAAGCACACAAACCACAATTGAAGTCGACTCTTTGGCTGAATCTTGTGATTATAACACCACTTTGACGAGAGCCAAATTCGAAGAACTTTGTTTGCCTTTCTTCAAGGAATGTATTCCTCCAGTTGAAAAAGTCTTAAAAGATTCAGGTTTCGCAAAGAATTCCATTCACGAGGTGGTTTTGGTTGGTGGTTCCACTAGAATTCCAAAGGTCATTCAATTGATCACTGAATTCTTCGGTGGTAAAGAGCCTAATAGATCAATTAACCCTGATGAAGCTGTTGCTTATGGTGCTGCAATTCAAGCCGCCATTTTAACAGGTCAAGGATCTGAACATGTTCAAGATCTTCTTCTGTTGGACGTCACTCCTCTTTCCTTAGGAATAGAAACCGCAGGAGGTGTTATGACTGTTTTGATCCCAAGAAACACAACAATCCCAACAAGAAAACAACAGATTTTCACCACTTATGCTGATAATCAACCTGGAGTGTTGATTCAAGTCTATGAAGGAGAACGACAACTGACCAAAGATAACAATCTTTTGGGAAAATTCAATTTAGATGGCATTCCTCCAGCTCCAAGAGGTGTCCCTCAAATCGAAGTCACCTTCGATATCGATGAAAATGGTATTATGAACGTCAGTGCCACTTGCAAGACCACTGGTAAAATGGAGAAGATCACCATTACCAACAACAAGGGTAGATTGTCAAAGGAAGACATTGAAAGATTGGTGAAAGATGCTGAAAAATACAAAGCTGAAGATGAATTGATCAAGAAAAAAATCGAAGCAAAGAATGCATTGGAAAACTACACCTATTCAGTGAGAAATACCTTGAAAGACGAGAAAGTCAAGGACAAATTCTCTGAAGAAGAAAGAACCAAAGTTCAAGCAGCTGTTGATGAATGCACCAAGTGGTTGGAAGCCCATCATGAAGCTGAAGCTGAAGAATTTGAAAAGAAACTCAAGGAATTAGAAGAAATCTTCAATCCGATTATGACCAAAATCTATCAACAAACTGGTGGACAAGGAATGCCCGGTGGACCTGAAGGTATGCCTGGTATGCCCGGTGGATTCCCTGGTGGCATGCCCGGTGGATTCCCTGGTGGAATGCCCGGAGGATTCCCTGGTGGAATGCCAGGAGGATTCCCTGGACAAGGTGGAGCCGGAGGAGCTACCAAAGGACCTCAAGTCGATGAAGTAGATTAATCATTTGTTTTATTGTGCTTTTTTCTAAAATAATAAAAAGTTAAGGATTCTCTAAAAAAACAATTTTTTGTCAAATTTTTTTATTTAATTTAAATTAATTTGTTTTCTAAAGTTGTTTTTAATTGGAAATGTATTTAAATTTTTTTTTTAAATAAACAGAGAAATCTGTTTTTAAAAAAAAATTATATTGTGTTGTTGAGGGTTGATTTAATTTTTTCAGATGAGGTTTATTTTGGCATTTAGTCTTAAAACCTCAGAATTATTTGAATAAGAGTTATGGAAAACCTAATAAATAAATTTATCAATCTTTCTTCCAGAATTTCATTCTTCACCGTTTAATCGATCAATTTTTTGAAAAACTCCACTCATGCAACCCTCATAAATCAAAGAAATCAAAAAACTTATGCAAAAATGAAAGCTCCTCCAAATAAAAAAACTAAGCCAATTATTTTTTTTCTAAAAAATTTTTTTTTAAATATCAAAATAAATTTTAATTGTTTTTCCACCCAAAAAAAGAGCTTAAATTAAAATGATTTGAATAATTAACGAAAATAATTTAAAAATTCTTTCATTCTTTCATCTTTCCTTTGATTTATTCTTAATACATGCCGTCCATGCCGCCCATGCCGCCCATGCCGCCCATTCCGCCCATGCCGCCTGGTCCTTGTTTGCCGCTATCTTCCTTAATATCAACGATCATGGCTTCAGTCGTGGTCATTAAAGAGGCCACTGAAGCAGCATCGATTAAAGCAGTTCTAACAACTTTGGTTGGGTCAATGATACCAGCTTCAATCATATTGACATAAGTGCCATTTTGAGCGTCAAAGCCCATCTCTTCATTATTAAGATCTAACAATTTTCCAACAACAATGGCTCCTTCGTGGCCTGCGTTCTCAGCAATTGCTTTGCAAGGGATTTGAATTGCCTTTTTCACAATAGAAATACCAACATTCTGATCGAAATTATCTCCTTTGAGATTCTCAAGGGCCTTTGAAGCATATAATAAGGCGCAGCCTCCTCCAACAACGATTCCTTCATGGACTGCATGTTTGGTAGCATTCAAAGCATCAACGATTCTATCTTTTATTTCATTGACTTCGATCTCTGAAGCACCTCCGACTTTGATAACACCGACTCCACCAACTAATTTGGCTAATCTTTCTTGGAGTTTTTCCTTATCGTAATCAGAAGTGGTGATTTTAATTTGATCCTTGATGAAATTGACTCTTTCCATGATTTGCTCTCTTTAAAAAGAAATTTCAGTTTAGAAGATAAAGAAAATTAAGTCTTTTACTTGCTTCCAGCTCCGTTCATCAAAATAGTATCGTCTTTATTGATGATGGCTTGTTTGCATTTACCCAAGACCTCTAAAGAATTTAATAAAACATTATTAAAAAAATATAAAACAAAATAAATCAATTACCAACTCCTGACTTCTCCAAAGTCAATCCAATCTCTTCACTGATAACAGTTCCATTAGTCAAAATAGCAATATCATTCATAATAGATTTTCTATTATCTCCGAAAGCAGGCGCCTTAACAGCACAAACTTTCAATCCTCCTCTAAGCTTGTTCAAAACCAAAGTAGCCAAAGCTTCACTGTCGCAATCTTCACAAATGATCAACAAAGGTTTGCTTTCTTTGATGGAAAGTTCGAGGAAAGGCACTAAGCTTTGAATATTAGTGATCTTCTTATCGACCAAAAGCACATATGGACTATCCAAATCACACTTTTGAGTCTTGGTGTCAGTGACGAAATAAGGACTAATGAACCCTCTATCAAATTTCATTCCTTCCACAAACTCGATTTCGTTCTTCAAGGTCTTGCCATCAGCAACAGTGATTGTGCCATGTTCTCCAACTTTATCCATGAGTTCAGCCAATAAACCACCGATTTCTTTATCTCCATTGGCAGAAATGGTTCCAACATTAGCGATTTGCTCCTTAGTTTTGACAACTTTGCTTCGATTCTTCAAATCCTTGACAACAGTCTCAACTGCCATGTTGATTCCTCTTCTTAAATCCATTGGATTCATTCCAGCTGCAACACTCTTGCAACCCTCTTTAAAGATAGCTCTAGCAAGGATTGTTGCTGTGGTTGTACCATCACCAGCCTCATCATTGGTCTTATTCGCCACATGCTTCACCAAAGAAGCTCCGATATTCATGTATCTATCAGCGAATTCAATGTTCTTGGCAACAGTCACACCATCTTTAGTGATCTTTGGAGCACCAAAGCTTTGGTCTATGACTACATTACGACCTTTTGGACCTAAGGTGACTTGGACTGCATCAGCGAGTTTCTCACAACCCTCTAACATCTTTTGACGGCATTCTGAACCGAATCTGAGATCTTTGGCACCAAAACAGAAATAGTTGGATTGGATTAAGGCTCGGCTTTGATTTTTGGCTGCGGTGAGGAAGATTTTACGACTTAAAGATAACATTTTGAGGGGATGGGTTGGATTTTAAAAGGATATGTTGTTTGAAATAAAATAGATTTGGAATTTTAAGATTAAAGGGCTGCCTTAAATAAATTTTTAAAGTGGAAAAATAATTCCAGAATATTCCTTTTTTTTTTTGAGGTTTTTTTTGAAAAAAAAAATTTCTAGAAAAATTGTTTGTTTTTTTTTATTTATTGAAAATTTTTGGAAAAATTGAGAATCTCTTTTTTAATTTTGTTCAATTTTTTAAAGATTTTGCAAGAATTTTCAATTATTTTGCTTTAATTCTGGGAATTCATCGTCAAAGGATTCGTCTTTTTTAGCATCAGACGTCACTGTTCGACTACCAGGGACGTCTGAATCCTCGTTTTTAGATTTGAGGAATTCATTTTGATTATTATTGTTGTTGTTATTATTATTGCTGTTATTTATATTTGTGAAATTTAGATTATAAAGATCAAACTTCCCTGTTTCCTTTTCCCTTGAAATTTAAATCAATAAATATTATTTAAATTGGAAAATGAGACTTTTTTGCAGTTTTTGAAGCAAGAAGTGGCAATTGATTATTCCTTTAAATTATTTTTATTTTAATGGATATGAAAAAAAATGAGAAACTGAGTGAAATTTTCGAAAAACTCTGCTTCATCATCTTCACTGTTGTGGGCACTTTCTTTTGGGGATACATAGTTCTCTTCTTCTCTTTTTCGTTTCTAAAATTATTTACAGAACAAAAATCATATGAAAATATAAAATAAATTAAAAAAAATCATTTGTAAAATAAAAGAAGAAAACAATAAAAAAAAAAAAATTGATGAAAATTTTGAAACACTTAAAAAAATAAAAATCGTTCACAAAAAAATAATTATCACACATAAAATGAAAGAAAAAAAAAATTAAATTTTTATAAAAAATAATATTTTTTTTTTTACGCCCAAAACGACATTTTTCTCACTGCCAGAAAGATTCTTTTTTTCCTGATTTTCTTTCTCAAACTCTTCATCCTCTTCTTTTTTTTTCAATAATTTCTTATACCCCCGACTCCCTTTTTGCATCTTTACAAACTCCGCTTCTGCCATTTGAACCTTCAAATTATATTCTTCCTCATCCATATATTTCACGTTTTTATGAAATAAAATCCAATGTTTCACTGGCAATACTCTAACTTCATTCTTCATTTTATTATAAGCTAATGCCAAATAACAAGATCCTTTTTGAGATGATTCTTCTTTAGTTCCTTCATAATATTCAGGTTGTATTTTGTTTTTATCCTCGATTTGAAAAAAAGTATTATCTTTCTATGAGGAAATTTAAGCTTTATTTTATTATGTTTTGGGGCTAACTTTTTTTGTGTGAGTTATAAGCAATTGTTGAGGGTTTATTTTCGGAAGTTCATCAATTTTCCTGAAATTTTCAGGCATTTTTGCTAAGATTAAATTAATTTTTTAAAAGACATATTGTGAAAAATTACCTATATGAGTGCTGAGGTTGGCGGGACTCATAAAAATTTTGATCTCTTTTTTTTCCATGCTGAGAACTATTTTAACTTATAGGAAAATTTGTGATTTTGAATATTTTTAAAAACTATTATAATTTAGATTTTTATTGTGTTTGTTTTGGGAATTTAAATTTGTGTTTCCTAAAATGAAAATAATCTCATTTTCATCATTATTTCTTTTTTTTATTTTTTAAAAAAGGAAAAAAATCAAATTACAATTAGAAAAACATAAAAAAACTAAAAAATAACAAAATTAACAAAAAAAGCATTTTATTGTTTAATAAAAACCCCATGGAACAAAAAACATCTCCTAATCTTAGAAACACTGAAGATGAGCAACCTCTGTTTCTTCAATATGCCTATCGAAAGCAGGGCAGAAACACTATAAAAATAGTTAACAATTTTGTTAAAAACCTTAACAAAACATCCCCAAAAATCTCTTCAAATAAATCTCAAATCAACCTTTCAGTATTTTTTTAAGAATAATACATAAAAAAAAACCACAAACTTTTTAGCCTAAAAAATTCTTTGAAAGACAAAATAAATCAAAGGAAAACCAGAAAGGTATTATTTAACATATATTTATTTAATTTATTCATAAAATATTGAAGTTCTGATCCCTAAAAATGTGCTTTCACCAGCTCAAAACCCTTATAACCTCAAAATTAGCAATTATATAAAGACTAATAATCTAGCGAATTTCTCTCAAATTAATACCTTTTTACCATTTTCTCCAAAAAATGAAAAGACGAAAAATGTCTCACAAAGTTTGAAAAATCTTATGAATATTTCAAAAAACAAAAAAAACATTCAAATAAAAAGAAATTTCGTTTTTGATAGAAAACTGACCCCTGATCCTATAAAAAAATCTCAAGTTATTTTAGAAAACAAAAGAAGATTTACCCCAACGAAAAACACAAAAACTGAAGCAAATGTCTTCAAAAGACAATTATTTATAAGAAACCAGGAAACCTCACAAATTTCTTCCATTTTACCAATCTTAAAACCTGTGAATAATAAAGATTTTTTAGAGATAATAAATAATGATGTTTTAGGGATCAAAAGCCCTGACATTAAGAAATTTGAAAACTTTTTTCAAGGTTTTTCTTTTTCTTTTCATTAAATTAAAATAAATGAAATAGATGAGGAAACAATGCATTCAAGAAACAAAAATAGAAATAATTTCGTTAAAAATTTGCTAACTAATGCAGAACCGCCTCTGAATTATTACCTTAAAGATAATAACAAAAAAATATTTCAAAAGAACGATAAATTAAAATTTTGGGTCACATTTTTAGAAATGGAGAAAATATTGGCGAAAATAAAATTAGTTTATAATTTTTATAAAATATACATAATTTAATTTTCAAGGTTTTCAAAGAAAACGGCAATATTATGCAAATTTGCAAAGAATATCTGAATAAATTAGCTAAATTTGATCTAAATGCTATGGAAGTAATTCTAAATTTTTAAGTAAAATTATAATTTTATTTAACTAGAGTCTTTTCCATTCCCAGGAGAAAATTTCTTTTAGAAAAATGATAATTTTGGAAAGAATAGTTGTTTTGACAGTTTTAAATTATTCGTTTAAAAATGATTTTAACAAAGAAAAAATTGTGATTTGCTTTCTATTGATAAATAAAATACATGAAAACAATTTGATAATTATATCAAAAAGCAATGATTTTATTCCTCCTGTAATCAAATAATTTCATTAATTAATTTTGAAATAAAATTGCTTTTATGGTCATTGAAGCACAATTATTTAGATACATCTTTAATTAATGAAAATAATGCAAAAATAACAGAAAACCCAAAGAATTTCAATCAAATAAATGAAAATATTGATTTTATAATTAAAGAGCTCAAAATACTTTGGTAATTTTTTTTAAATGTTGAAAATTTTAAACCATTTTTCTTGAAGTTCAGCTGAAACTATTGAACCTTTGAACACAATTGAGCATATATTAAATAACCTTGATGTATTTTCAGTCACTGAAGCTAGTCAAACCTTAATTAAAAGCTTTGCACAAATAGTAAAATTCCCGACAATCATTAAATAAAAAATTAAAATTGTCAAAGTTTTCAAAAACTAACCAAAAAACAAACTCAGAAAATTTACAATATATTATAAAAAATACGAAATTTATTGATAAATTACCATATTTACCTCCTCTGAAACAGAAAAAATATACATTGGTATTGGATTTGGATGAAACTTTGGTTCATTATCAAGAAGTCTGAATTTTTATAAATTTTCATTTAACTTTATGAAATATTTAGTTGAAAAATAATACTGGTCAATTTTTAATAAGACCATATGTCACGAATTTTTTAGAGGAGATGAAAGAATTTTATGAAGTAGTAGTTTTTACAGCGGCTACCAAAGATTATGCAGATTGGATTTTGAATGTTATTGATCAAAAAAAATGCATATCACATAGATTATATAGGAATCATACTGTTAGCAATGGAAACCATTTTTTAAAAGTATTCCATTAAAAATGATTGGATATATATTTTTGTAAATGTTTAAATTTTTCATTTTTTATATTAAAGGATCTTTCAAAATTGGGTAGAGATTTAAAAAAAATCATTATAATTGATAATATGGCTGAAAACTTTGAACTTCAACCTGAAAATGGAATTTTCATACAATCTTGGTATGGAGAAACTGAAGATAGGGCATTATTTGAATTGGCTCCATTGTTAAAAGGCAATACATTATTATTTTAAAACTAAAGCTGATTTAATTATATCAATGAAAAGAAATTGTTAAAAAGAATGTTAATGATGTAAGGAAAGCTTTAAATATATTTAGAGAACAGCTGATGTCTAATATAGAAAATGGGGTCAGAGAGCCTCATAAATTTTTAAATTTAGAAGAGTTGAGTTAAAAAATTATCACATAGGATTGATCAATTTTTTTTAAATAATTAATATTATTACTATGGTAAAATAAATGTAAAAAAAAATTTTGAATTTTAACAAAAATAAAAATTAATTATTCATATTTTTAAGTTGCCTTTTATTTTCATGAAATATTACAAATTAAAATATGAATTTTATCAATATTTTTTTAAAAAGAAAAAACTTGAAAATTTATTATAAAATTTCAAATTTGATTTTTATAAAAA
>JFJP01038810.1_pt1 | contig 15635 bp, 12 predicted proteins | sample 431651 | NCBI WGS metagenome assembly JFJP01 (sample SAMN02602958, study PRJNA72255) | Microbial mat metagenome, whole genome shotgun sequencing project. | biome: fresh water; feature: sink hole; material: water; isolation source: purple microbial (photo- and chemosynthetic) mats found in... | reverse complement strand
TTCTGAACAAAATCTGTAGGAGAAATTGAATACAGATCTTTAAAACATTTTGAAAAATACGATGGACTTGAGAACCCTGTTTCGTAGGCAACCTCAGCAATGGTTTTCCCGCTTTCCTGTAGCATAACCGCGGCTTTTTTTAATTTGATATTACGGATAAACTCACTCACTGTCAGCCCGGTAAGATGTTTTATTTTGCGGTAAACATGCACTCGCGAAAGGCTCATTTCTACACTCATCTGCTCTACACCATATTCATTATCAGTTAAATGCTTTTCAATAATAACATTGCACTTTTTCAGGAAGTTGCTGTCAAGCTGCGAAATTTTATTTTCTTTCACAAACTGTGTAATTACATCCTGCTGGTAATGTTTGCGGAGTTGCTGCCGGCTTTCAATCAATCGTTCGACGCGTACCTGTAAGTGCTTCTTATTAAACGGTTTTGCAATGTAGGAATCGGCACCGGTTTCGAGGCCTTCGATTTTATGTTCGTGCGACGAAAGTGCAGTTAGCAGAATTAGCGGAATATGGCACGTACGGATATCCGATTTAATTTTTTTAGTAAACTCAAATCCATCCATTCCAGGCATCATTACATCACTGATAATTAGGTCGGGCTGTTCGATGTATATTTTCTCAAAAGCTTCAATCCCGTTTGTAGCAGTCATGATCCGGTATTTATCGCTAAGGCATGATTTAATAAATTTACTTACATCGGCATTATCTTCCACAATCAGCAATAAAGGCATATTTTCGTAATCATCCGAAATATGAGTCTGATTTGCGCTTTCTATATCCGCTTCATCCTGGCTTATTTCAGGGAAAATTTGTTTTTCGGTTCTGGTATATTCCTTATCAACCTTACAGATTTCTTCACCTGAAAAATGATCTTTTCCCGTCTGAAAATAAACGGTAAATGACGAACCTTCCCCTTTTTTACTTTTCACAACAATATCACCGTGATGTAAATCAACAAATCCCTTTGACAATGGCAATCCAATCCCTGTTCCGGCTACAATGTTTCCTTTATCCTGTTCAACCTGGTAAAACCGCTCAAAAATCCTGTTCAAACTGTCTTCAGCAATTCCAATTCCATTGTCCCTGATTTCTATCCCGAGAGCTTCCTTTTCTATTCCATTAAATTTGTGCTGAACCTTATTGATATTTATTTCAATGCTTCCTGATTCAGAAGTAAATTTAAACGCATTCGAAAGCAGGTTAAAAAGAATCTTATCTACCTTGTCCCTGTCGAAATATAAAGGTTGTTCTTCCTGTGATGATCTGAAATTGAAGCAGATGTTTTTCCTGACGGCAAGCTCCTCAAATGCTTCTTTAATTTCACGTGTAAAGCTGATGATATCATATTCTCCGGCACTGAGCCTCATTTGTCCATCTTCAACTTTTCTCAGGTCCATCAACTGGTTTATCATCCTGAGCAATCGTGTAGCATTACGAAGCATCATCTGCAACTGACTGCGAAGATCAGTGGAAATTTTCCTGTCCACGAGAATGTTTTCCAGCGGGCCGATCATCAGGGTGAGTGGCGTACGGAATTCATGCGAGATATTGGTAAAGAAAACCAGTTTGGCTTTTGTAGCTTCTTCCAGTTCGAGCGAAATTTTACGGAGTTCTTCGTTTTGCCGCGTGATGGCCTGTTTCTGAACTTCGAGTTTCAGGTTCGCTTTTGCCTTATTCCGCAATCCTCTGAAAAGTAAAATTGTTAGTACAATAATCAAAAACAATGAACTGAGTGCCACTATCAGCCAGAAACGTTGACTTAGGTAACGTTGCACCTGTTCATCCAGAATTTTCCTGGAACTAACAATCCTGTTATGAAGATTCAGTATTTCATCGGTCTGGAATTTTAAAGCACGAACATTCGTTGAATCAATTACCAGCGTATTAAGAATGTTTTCCTTGTTAACCGGTTTCTTGTTTAACAAATCCCAGGCCAGTGAAATCGCAAGGCTGCCTCCGGTAGGATATAACATAGTAGCATCCAGTTTCCTGTCCATTACGGCCTGAATGCCGCATCCGGTTCCGGGTAAGCCGTCAACTCCTATAAAGAATGCATTTTTTGTATTGAATTTCCGGATATATGCATTGTATGCTCCAAGAGCCATAACATCGTTATGCGCATAAACAAGATCAAAAGGCTCGTTCGATTCAAGATAGTTTTTCATCACCTTTTCGCTGACAGCTACCTCCCACTCCCCTGACAGCGATTTTGAAATTGCAATACCTGGCGCTTTTGAAATTTCTTCAACAAAACCTTTGTGTCGTTCTTTTGCTGGTGAAGAACCCTCAAGTCCTGAAATTTCAACTATACGACCTTTCCCTTTTAACAGCTTAACTGCATATATTCCGGCTTCCTTCCCAATCTGATAACTATTGCCTCCGATAAATGCCGAATAATCGCCGGATTCAATTTTGCGATCGATCAGGATTACAGGAATTCCCTTTTTAAAAACCTCACTTACAATGCCGGTTAACGGTTCCGATTCATTTGGCGAAACAATCAGCAAATCAATTCCGGAAGCTACTAATTCCCTGATATCTTTAACCTGGTTTTTGCTGCTGTTTTCGGCATCCTTTATCAGAAGTTGTAAATCAGGATAATAAAGCAACTCATTCTGCATCTCCTGATCCATTGACCTTCGCCAGGCATCAGCCGTAGTGCATTGGGAAAAGCCAATCAAAAACTTCCCGTCTCCACGATCGTTTTTAGCTTGAGAATATCCAGGAACATAAAAAGAGAAAATTAACAGAATGATGACAAGGCAAGCTCTCATAGTGTTTTAAAAATGCGATTATTTTGTAAAGATACATAGATTTTATTGATGATCCACATGAAAACAGGGCGTTAGGCAATAAAGAGCACCATCAACAGCCTGAACTAAATCAAGTTTTTATTTGAGCTACAACAACTTATTAATTGAGTAATTCCAAAACCCTCCTTAGTGCTTATTATCAGATAATTACATTTCAAATATGAAATTTATAAGCATTCTAAAGTAGTCCATATGTGCCTATATATGAGCCTTATACGTTTTTTAACTTGTTCCGAAGAACTTTATATAATATGTATAACTCTCATTATCTGATATATACGTATATAGTTATATATTTACCATTTTTTGTATGTATGTAACTTTAATATACTTTTGTTATTCAATAAACAATCGAAAGTTACTTTAAAAAGTCTGTAAGTATCTGATTGTCTTAACAATAAAATTACATGAAATCAAGGAGAGATTTTATTAAGATTTCAGCTTTAGGACTTGGCGCAACAGCCGTTGCAGCAGGCTCAGCTCAGGCGCTGTTTGGTTCTCCCTTATTTGGAAATAAAAACGGGAATACAGAATCAGGAACGCCGCTTCGCCGCACACCAACCTATTGCGAAATATGTTTCTGGCAATGTGCCGGATGGGTTTATAAGGATGGAGATGGAAATATCAAAAAAATAACCGGCAATGATGATGATCAGCATTGTAACGGTCGTTTTTGTCCGCGTGGCACAGGCGGTATCGGCCAGTATATGGATGAAGATCGTATAAAAACCCCGCTTATCCGTACTAAAGTTAATGGTAAGGATACCTTTAAGGAGGCAAGCTGGGACGAAGCATTAGACTTCATTGCCAACAAAATGCAGCAGATCAAACGGGATCACGGCCCCGAATGTGTTGCTTTGTTTACCCATGGTTCAGGTGGAGCTCATATGGGCCATATGTTAAAAGCATATGGTTCAGGAACTATTGCGGCACCTTCGTTTGCGCAATGCCGCGGTCCGCGCGAAGTAGGTTTTCTTACAACTTTCGGCGATATTATATATTCTCCTGAACGTATCGATATCCGCGATACCCGTTGCATGGTACTGATTGGTTCGCACTTAGGTGAAAATATGCACAACGGACAGGTACAGGAAATGTCGGATGCCATTGATAAAGGTGCCACCATAATCACTGTGGATCCCCGATTTTCAACTGCCGCCAGTAAATCAAAGTTCTGGCTGCCTATTAAACCGGCAACCGACCTGGCTTTGCTACTCTCGTGGATTAATGTACTTATTGAAAATGGGTGGTACGATAAAGAATATGTAGAAAAATATACAGTTGGTTTTGATGCTTTAAAGGAACATGTAAAGACATTTACACCTGAATGGGCATATGGAATCACCACCATTGATCCCAATATTATAAGGGAAACTGCACGTGAGATGTTTAATGCCTCGCCATCAGTGATAATCAATCCCGGCAGGCATGTAACCTGGTATGGTGACGACACACAGCGTATGCGGGCTGTTGCCATACTCACAGCGTTGTTGGGCTCATGGGGCCGCAGAGGGGGATATTACAAACCGGAAAAGCTTCATCTTCCCAATTTTCCTGTGCCGCCATTCCCCGAACCACAGCGAAAACCTACCGATGCTTACAAGGGCATTTACCCGCTAGCCAACGAAGTGGTTGCCAATGGCTTATGCGATGCAACTATTCCATCTGTTGACAGAGAATGCAACCTCAGGGCCTGGATTGTAAACGGAACTAACCTGCTTGCTGCATTCCCGAATCAGAAAAATACTTTGGCGGCAATTGATGCCTTGGAACTCCTGGTAGTGATTGATACCATGCCGATTGAACTTACCGGTTATGCTGATGTGGTACTACCCGAATGCACCTACCTGGAACGGTATGATATGATCCGCAACTCGGGGCACCGCCAGCCAAATATTGCTTTACGAATGCCGGCTGCAGAACCGAAATATAATACCAAACCTGCCTCATGGATTGCCAAAGAGCTGGCCGGGAAACTTGGACTGGCTGCTTATTTCCCATGGAAAGATATGGAAGAATTACTCGACTGGCAGTTTAAAGAACTAGGCACCTCACTCGAGGAAATGAAACGGATTGGAGTAAAAAACTACCCCCGGGAAGTTGATGACCTGTATTTTACTCCCGGCGAGGATGTAGTTTTCAATACCACCAGCGGGAAGATTGAGTTATACTCATCCGATATGGAATCAGAAGGCTTTGATCCAATGCCGGTTTACACTCCTCATGAGGAACCACCCGAAGGATTTTACAGGCTTAACTATGGCAGGGCACCTATGCATACGTTCAGCCGTACCGCAAATAATCCAAACCTCACCGCCCTTATGAATGAAAATGTGTTGTGGGTTAATCCGAAAGTGGCAAAACTCTGGAATCTTACAGCCGGACAAAGAGTAAAACTTAAGAACCAGGATAATGTTATTTCCACTTTTTCAATAAAAGTAAGAGTTACCGAACGTATTCGCTGGGACTCAGTATATATGGTGCATGGTTTCGGACACAACAATACTAAACTTACACGGGCTCATGGCCGCGGTATTAATGATACCGAGCTGATTACCCGGGTTAAAGTAGATCCTGTAATGGGCGGAACCGGCATGAGAGGTAATTTTGTGACATTTATAACCGAGTTTAACGAAGATGGAAAGGAGGCTGAAGCATGAGGTACGCTATGGCCGTAGATACTAAAAAATGCGTAGGCTGCAGCGATTGCGTGGTAGCCTGCCAGACTGAAAATGATGTTCCGGTAGGCTTTTGCCGCGATTGGGTGGTTGAAGTTACCGATGGTACATATCCGCAGCTTGAAACCGAAATACGTTCGGAGCGTTGCAACCACTGCGATAACTCACCTTGTGTACGCTGCTGCCCCACAGGTGCCAGCCATTATGCTGAAGGTGGTGTTGTGCTGGTTACTCATGACGAATGTATTGGTTGCGGAGCCTGTATAGCTTCGTGCCCTTACGATGCCCGTTACCCGCATCCCGACGGGTATGTGGATAAATGTACTTTTTGTCTGCACAACCGGGTGGAACAAGGACTTGACCCTGCCTGCGTTTCGGTTTGCCCGACAAAATGTATGTATTTCGGCGACCTCGACGATCCCAATAGCCCGGTATCGAAAGTGCTGAAAACCCGCAAGTTTAAGACCCTTATTCCGGAAGCTGGTACCAAGCCTCAATTGTATTTTCTAATTTAATTTTCAAAGCGATATGAGAGAAGAACTTATCGTAAGCGGACGCATGAATCACCTGGTTGATCCGCAGCTTCATATATGGCACTGGCAAATTCCTTTGTACCTGTTTCTTGGAGGACTTGCTGCAGGGATTTTATTCTTTGCCGCACTTTTCACCATTCTGGGTAAGGAAAAAGAATATCCGACCGCAGTGAAAATAGCTCCGTTTTTAACACCTTTTTTACTCATCGTAGGCTTAATGGCTCTGTTTATTGACCTGAACCATAAACTTTATTTCTGGCGGCTTTATACTGTTATCCGCCTTGAATCACCGATGGGATGGGGCGCATGGACACTTATGATTGTTACACCGCTTGCCTTTATCTGGTGTGCCCTCAATATTAAAGTTATCTTCCCTAACTGGGACTGGAAATACAAATGGCTGTACGAAGTGGATGCCTTTTTGCGAAAACATATTATGGTAATTTCCTGGCTCATGCTTATTTACTCCCTTATCCTGGGTGTTTATACAGGAATTTTATTTTCAGCTTTTAACGCCCGCCCTCTCTGGAACACGTCCATTCTTGGGCCTTTATTTCTTACTTCGGGATTGTCAACTGCCGCTGCGGCAATCATAATGATGAGTAAAAATGAGCACGAACGCCACAAATTTGCACGTATCGACCTGATGCTGATTGGAATAGAACTATTCCTGATTGTGCATATGTTTATGGGCTTTTTAGCGAGTGCACAGGTTCAGATTGATGCAGCTTCATTATTTCTTGGCGGACCGTACACCACTGCTTTCTGGTTGTTTGTGGTAACACTTGGACTTGCTGTACCGGCATTGCTCGAATTTTTAGAGATCAAAGGATTTAAAATGCCACTCTTTATTGCACCTGTACTTGTGATATTCGGAGGATTGGTTTTCCGGTTTGTAATTGCGTATGCGGGCCAGGCCAGCCGTTGGCTTTATTAATCATTGTTTTTAAACGACTTAATAACGAAATATATGTCAGAAATCAAAAAATCGAAGTACATGAACCCCTATATTGCAGGGGTGTTACTTGGCCTGGTAGTTATTGCTGCCAATTTTATTTCGGGCCGCAGTGTTGGAGCAAGCGGAGCCATTAAAAGCGCCATTGTTGCAAGTGTTGAAACTGTTGCGCCTGCTCATGCTGAAAATGCTCTTTTTTATAAAGAGTTTACCCAAGGGCATAGCGGGAATCCATTGAATTCGTGGTTGGTATACCAAATGCTCGGAGTACTGGTAGGCGGTTTCCTCTCAGGAGTTGTTTCAAAGCGATTGACATGGAAAGTGGAGCATAGCCCTAAAATCCAATCACGCACCAGGCTTATATTTGCATTGGCAGGAGGTGTCCTTTTCGGGATAGGATCACAGTTTGGACGAGGATGTACAAGCGGTTCCGCTTTAAGCGGAATGGCTGTGCTGTCGCTGGGAGGCTTTATTTCAATGATGGCCATCTTCGGAACTGCATTTGCACTTGCATACGCTTTCCGGAAGCTCTGGATATAATTAACTTTTAAGAATCATTTAATAAGAAATATACAATGGGACCATTAGTAGTAAATGAAATAATATCGGAAAACACCAATCTTTTGCTTGCTTTCTTTATTGGTATTGCATTCGGGTTTGTGCTCGAACAAGGCGGTTTTTCCTCCAGCCGTAAACTGGCAGGAGTTTTTTACGGGTACGATGCGGTTGTACTCAAAGTGTTTTTCACGGGAGCTATTACTGCCATGCTGGGATTGTTATTCCTCAGTTTGTTCGGATGGATTGACCTTGGACTCGTGTATGTGAACGAAACATTCATCTGGTCAGCTATCATCGGAGGTGTAATTATGGGTGCTGGTTTTATAATGGGAGGTTACTGTCCTGGAACAAGTTTCTGCGGAGCCGCTATCGGGAAAATTGATGCCATGATTTTCATCGTTGGCCTATTTCTGGGTGTGTTTATTTTTGCTGAAGGATACCCTTTGTGGGAAGGCCTTTACAAAGCAGGATTTATGGGTTCGCCAAGGATTTCTGAATTCTTTAATATTTCAGAAGGCTTGTTTGCCCTTTTTGTAGTTATCGCTGCCGTACTGATGTTCTGGGGAGCTGAATGGGCAGAAAAGAAATTCCCCCGCGAAGAATACTAAACTTTCTTCCATTTAAATTGTTTTAATTGTTTAAACAAATGAATATGAAACAGATAACTCTTTCTCCACGAATGACCTTAACAGCCGTTCTACTCCTTCTGGCTGTAATTATTGCTGCTGTTCCTAAAAATACCACTACACCATACAAGCTTTCAGCCACCCAGATACTGGATGAATTAAAAAGCGGCACACAATACCTGGAACCTGAGCAAATAGCACAAATGCTGGTTGAAAAGGATCCATACCTGCAATTAATTGATATCAGGTCGCTTAACGAGTTTGAAAAATTCAGCTTGCAGGGAGCGGTCAACATTCCACTTGATAATTTACTTTCGCCTGATTTTGTGGAAACATTTGATCAGGATACCAAAATAAATGTTTTTTATGGAAACGGAACTACCCAAGCCAACGAAGCCTGGATGCTTTTAAGACAACTTGGGTACAAAAATATTTATGTGCTGCGCGGCGGACTTAACTATTGGGCCGAAGCTATTCTGAATCCTACTGCGCCCCCAAGCACCAGCCCCAATGACGACCTGGCCCGTTATGATTTCCGCCGAGGTGCCGGACAGGCTTTGGGCGGAGGCGAAATGTCATCAACAGCCTCAAAACCTGCTGCCGGAGCAAAAGCGAAAGTTCCCGGACCTGCTCCTGCCGGTAAAAAGAAGAAAGTTGCAGGAGGGTGTTCTTAATCCTTCCTCAAAGAGTTTAGTCTGATTACAAAAAATCTCCCTGATTGACTTCCAAACCAGGGAGATTTTTTTATTAATCAGTACTAGCGAATTCAACAATTTTGCAATGCCTGCTTACCAGGAAATTTATTTACATAATCCCGGAAGTTATCTGATCAAACTTACCATCCCTCTCAGTGTTATTGTTTCGGAATTATCACTTTTTGGCTCCCTGTATTGTAAAAGATAGCTGTAACTTCCTGCCGGACATGGTTCACCATTATATTTTCCATCCCATCCTAAGTCGGGATTGGTGCTTTTAAAGATGAGCTGCCCCCATTTGTTATAAACAAGGAATTGATATGGTTCAAGTGTTGTACGCTCGGTTACCGGCCTGAAAATATCATTCTCACCATTGTTATCAGGTGAAAATGCATTGGGAATCCATAATCCCGGCATATAACTATACGTTCGGATTGCTGTATCCTTACATCCGCCCAAATTGATTGCCACAAGCTTTATTGTATAATCTCCTTCGCGATCATAAACAATAACAGGCTCCTCAAGGGATGAGGATACATTATTGCCAAAGTTCCAGGAATATTCAGAAGCACCGGTTGTTCGGTTGTCAAAATGCAATTCCGCTTTATTAATGCCTGAGCTCGCAATAATTTCGAAATCAGCATCGGGTTTCGGCTTTATAGTTACATTTTTTTTAATAGTATCAGCACATCCCAAAACGTCACTAAATACAAGTGTAACATTATAATCAGCCACGGAATCAAAAACAATAACAGCCGGATTGCCGTGAAAACTTCGTTCCTCACCCCATATAGAATTTGTAATCCAGGTATATTCACTCAAATCTGCAGCAGAATTATTACTTTGGTCTGTAAAGGTTATTCCTGTGCCCTGGCATGGGTTTTCGTTTACAAAATTTGCTACCGGACGATTATTGATATTTATTTTGTGTTCAGCCGTCACTCCATCACCACACACAGCATTCCGCCCGAAAACAGAAACTATATATTCGCCGGAAGTCATGGATTCATTAAAAAAATAACTGAAAACTGTATCAGGCGCATTTACAATAACTTCAGTTGAAAATCCCTGGCCCGAGATATTCCATACATATTCCTGAGCAAAAGGGATAGACAATGTATTGAAACCAGTCATTTGTCCTTTACATATAGTTACAGGTCCGCTTACATGACCTGAAGAAGGCCTGTTTTTAAGTTTAACCGACATCTCCAACATCTGATTAGTTGTTAAATACCACCATGAGTTAACAGTATTTGTGTCACCCAGACTGATATAGCTTGTATCTCCAAAAGGCAAGAATCTTGACCAGTTATGACATCCCGAATAAGGTTCAATACCGCTATACACACAACCATCGATTACATTCCCACCAGGAAAATAGCGAGCCGGTAACTTTGTGTCATCCCAGAAAAGCTTAAGCATAGTACTTCCTGAAGACTTTTTCGGCCTTACAATATCCACTTTAAAGCCTCTTGGATTATCTTCCACATCATAAAGCGGAACATTTGAAAGTCCGTTTAAAAAACTGATGTATGATGATACTTCAGTTCCATTAGCAATGGGTACTCCGTTCCCATCTTTCCCATTCCAGGATGGTAGCAATACATTATACCCGGCAGCTACATTGTATGTTAGTTTCACATCTTCAGGTCCTGTGGAATTTGGATTAAGAGGAGGCACATCAACCAAAAAATCAATAATTCCTCCTTTACTCACAGTAGCCGCAAAGGTTAAAACCGTATCACATTCACCTGAAATCTGGCTAAAACCAACCATTTCGCCAATATGTCCTGTAGGATACACCGTTGAATCAGGATCGTTAAGAAAAATTTTATACTGCGGTTGTACTGTAGCATTTCCGCGAAGCGACTGGCGACGATCCTCCCATGCTCCGGAAGTTGAACTTCCCCATTCATTACTATATATTGACCAAACCCCACCGGCAAGTCCATTGCAATCAAAACTGGTAACTATGCTGTCCGACGTATAAATATAGAATACTGAAAAAGATGCATGAATATTTGCATCGGTTGTGCGGGTACACAATTGCCAGGCCTTGCTCCACAATCGACCGGGAATAATGGTGTTTCCTTTTGCTACTGTAACATCAAAATATTTAAATACTCTCATCTCCGAAACCTGGGAGCTACCCGGAGTTGAAACTGGGATTTCAAATTCAATTATGTAATCACCATTCATCGTAGGATTGATTACCAATGGATTGTATCCTCCCGGGTTTGTTTTATCAAAATCCGGACCTGCATCCACCTGGTCCCGGGAACTGATAAACCCGGCACTCCCTGTTACGTTAGGCAACGGCCTTAAAGAGAAACCTGTAACCAGATCACCTTTTGGAGTTTTTACCTGGTACTTTACATCCGTATATTTGATTGCGTCTGATTGATAATTAATGATTTCCCCGAAACCCAGATAGATTTTCTCATTATTGAAATCGCTTATGTGAACGTTTAGTCTGAAATCCTCTTTACAATTAAGTAAAGCAAACGGAATCCTGTATTCATTTGCATTACGTGAGAGCACAATTTTACAAACCGATTTTAAGGGGGCAGTGGATGGTTCCAGCTGCTTGGTTCCTTCGGCTGATGCGTTTTTATTAAGACAAAGCATTGCAAAAATTAAGCATAGCTTCAGTAAATGACTGCTTTGTTGCCATGCGTAAGCAAATACTCTATATATTGGCAAACGGCTCATAGTAAAGTAAAATCAAACAATTGCTAATGATTGCAGATCAGGTTCGCAAAGTTATTGGACCAGCCCCTTAGCTATAGGAGATATAGAATTATTGTACAAATTTACCTAAAAAACTAAGATCCGTTACAAAAAGAAATCAGTTACACATAATATGCTAATTTTCAATATACTAACATCCTGATATTTCTACAACTCTATTGCCACTCCCCTATCAGGGAACTCATCTTCAGCCGCTATTACAAATCGGTCAACTTCTTTCACTTCTCCAGCTTTCAGATCACCAAGAAGGATATTTCCTATTCGTATTCTTATTAACCGCAAAGTTGGAAAACCGGCTGCGGCAGTCATTTTTCGCACCTGCCGGTATTTGCCTTCGGTAAGAGTTATTGACACCCAACTTGTGGGGCCATGACGATCGTCCCTTATTTTACGTGTACGGGGAGCAAATCCAGGGTCATTTTCGAGCCGGAAAACCTTACAGGGCATGGTTTGATACTTCACTTCACGAATACCTATTTCAACGCCTTGCTTTAGTTGCTCAACAGCCTCATCAGTTATAAGTCCATCCAGCTGCGCATAATATTCTTTCTCTATTTTCCGGCTTCGCACATGTTCACTCACCTGCCCATCCGTGGTAAGAAGCAGCAATCCTTCGCTTTGTTCATCAAGGCGACCTATGGCCATTGTTCCTTCAGGAAAATTGTACAAATTACCGACAAGCTTTTTCTTTGGGAGTTCACAAACAAACTGGCATAGGTATCCGAATGGTTTATGATGTATAAAGTGGCGGTGTTCAGTCATTAAAAATTTGTTTCATTGCTAGTTGTTTCGTGTTCCCGGAGCTGTTTCACAAAATGAAAGGCTCCGATTTTGATTATTAGAAATTATTTGTCACCTGCAATTAAAAGTGCAATGACCATTCCTTGATTGCATTGCTGAAGTTATCGCTGTATCCGTAATGAGCTGTAAAAATATACTTAATTCTCTGTATTTCTATAATCTGTCCAATAGAGCGGACTGCAGTTTCTGAATCCATATTCAGAAATCCAACAAATTCTTCCACCTTCCCATTATTTAACCGTAAGGCATCACCGGAAAACAGAAGTGAATCGTTAACCAGATAGCACATAGAACCAGGAGTATGGCCCGGAGTGAGGAAGCCCTGTATTTTTATATTTCCGATACTCAGTATTTGCTGATCATCAATTAATTGATATTCCTGTTTGCCTAATTTATTCCCGAAAATAAAGAAACGTGATGTTTCACCATTAATCATTTGTTCCTCTTGTTTCGAAAGATAAATACCTGCATTTTGAAATAATCCGATTCCTGCCACATGGTCGCCATCGGAATGCGTTAAAAGAACTGTTCTTATTTTTCCAGGCTCAATATTTAGTTTTTTAAGCTCTTCCTGAATATTGCCCGGTTTATTTCCTGCATCAATGGCAACATAGTTATCGCCATCTTTGATAAGGTATATATTTGTAAATGTATCCTTTATTGCAAATACATTTTTACAAACTTCACCGGTTTCTAAAGTAGACATTTCACTGATAACCGACCGGGCTTTAATCCAATAACCAATTGAAAGAATCACACTTGTAATAATAATTACTCCAGATGCCTTCAGAATTCCTTTTTGGAATTTTTGCATTTTTCAGATTCTGATTGTTGAAAATGTTGTACTTTTTAAAATCCAAATCAATTATAAGCCAGCGAAGTATGAGTTCAGGTTATGATATGAAATTATTTCATCACTACTGACTCAAACCTGGCCATCGGAGCCATTCTGGCTTTGTTTAATGTCATTGTGTTGCCATTTATACTGTAATTGTCAACTGTGCCAAGCATTTTATTGAATTCGCTTTCTGTAGCCATATCAGGGCAAGCCATCATGGTGGAAGCCATTCCTGAGAAAGTGATTCTGCTGCCTTCTTTCAACTCGTATTGACCCATAATGGTATTGCATCCTGAAAACCCATTTACCCTGTTTCCCTCTTTTTTCAGGATAATATAAATTTCCTTCTGCATGTTTTCGTTTTTAACTATTGGTTTGCCCATCAGTTCAGTAAGTTTCCAGTAAGTTTCAACCATTTCAGGTTTTGGTGTTGTTATCTGCGGTTGTGGTTGTGAAGTAACGGATTTTTGTTGTGATTTGCATCCTGCTACGACTATTGCTAAAAAAAGAAAAGCTAAGAATAATGTTTTCATGATATCTGGATTTAATGGTTAGTACAAATTTATAACTTAGATAATTCACGCTTTTTTACGCAGAACATATTTATCAGACAGATTTCCGGTAATTCTATTTCCTTCCATATCCAGCTGTATCAGCATGTTTTCGCCTACAAAATATTGGTTAGGCGCGTTAGTTACACCTATGAGTGTTATTGTATTACCTTCACTATTCCATGAATAAAAACCTTTATCTTCAAAAACCTTGCCATCTTTTCCAAGGTAGGATGTTTGTTTAACATAGGATTTATCAGTGTTCAATTTGATTGTAGTTTTAATGCCTTCACAATCAGCGCAGGGCAGCGTGCCTATGTATTCCCCGTCAACATCTAATGAATTGGAACTGTTGTGCCCGTCGGAAAATGTGGAGTCAATTACAGTTGGTTTTTCAGTTGAAGTATTTTGATTTTTGGATGATTGGGTACAACTCAGCAGAATAAATACTGAAATTGCTATAGCGGTGATTAAAAAAGATTTTGTCATGTATGTTGGGATATTTACGATCATTTAATTATAAAACCATCCTGGCTGTTTACAGGAAGCTGTTTCCATCTTGTAAAAAAAAGATTCTTTTTAATTTATTCTATCAAATTTAAGAAAGAAATCAGGAGAAAAAACAAAAAATACTGATTGTTTCATAAAATCCAATATCATTTTACATATCATATTGTTTTTAAACACCTTATGTTGTATATTTGTATTCTTGAATAGCACTGCATTGATGCTTGGGATACCTTTCAAGCAGCTGAAAATTAATCAGCAATTAAACACTACCGATGAGCACTGAACTTTCCCTGCATTGATGCAGAGAAAGCTGACCACCAAAGTTCTCATTCTCTGACTTTTCACCTATTTCCTTAAACATTCTCCTTGCATTAAAGGATATGCTGTCGTCTAGCTGTAACGTCATTTGAAGGGATATACTTAGTATTGAACTACTTTAAATGAATGAAGTTTACCAATAACCTGCTTGCTTAAAATGGACTTCTTAAACAAGAAAAATGCAGGTTAGCTCTGGCTTGGAAACAGAAGTATTTCAGAAACGCTGTCTGCTTAAGAGGACAGGAAATGGTTTCACTCTTTTTCAAAGCCTTATGAATAATGCGCAATATCTGAGTTCAGTGCAGCGGATTATTCAATAAAATATCAGACCCTGCCACAATAAACTGTGGATGTGGTTACCTCCCCGGAGGAATACCCTGTTGAGTGAAACCTTTTCGGCCAGGCAACAAGTGGTATAATTTACCCAATGGATTTCACAACATACAGTTACTCCCGTCAACATACCGGTCTGCCGATAATCGGTATGCCGATAGTTTCCGGATTCCCGGAAGTTATAGGACAAAGGTTAATCTTCTGAACTCATTATTAACCTCTGAATGCTTTAACCAAATCGCTAAAATTTGTATTAATGATTTAAAAGTACACGGACATGAAAGACTTCAGAATATTATTGGTGGAACACCTCAAAACCGATGCCAATCTGGTGAAGCAGGAAATCGGAAAAGTACTGGATAAATTTCAGATCAGCATTGTTAAAACAAAGAAGGAATTTGAGGATTACCTGAAAAATCCCCCTCCTGATTTGATTATCACAGCAAACAAGTTACCTTCCTTTGATGGATTAACAGTGCTGAAGCTTACCAGGGAAAAATCACTGCAAATACCAGTAATTTTTCTCTCTGACACATTAATCAAAGCCGAAGAATATAGTAAAGCTGGAGCAGCCAACTGCATAAGCAAATTGCATATAAACAGGTTGGGCAAAGCAGTTCTAACAGCATTGAAGATTAGTGATACTGAAATAAGTAA
>JFJP01038808.1_pt1 | contig 15636 bp, 13 predicted proteins | sample 431651 | NCBI WGS metagenome assembly JFJP01 (sample SAMN02602958, study PRJNA72255) | Microbial mat metagenome, whole genome shotgun sequencing project. | biome: fresh water; feature: sink hole; material: water; isolation source: purple microbial (photo- and chemosynthetic) mats found in... | reverse complement strand
TTACGAGTTAGCGTTTACGGCTGCTACCATCACGCATCATGACGACATCTTCAGGGTTTTGTTCTAGCCAGCGTTGAGCATAGCCTTCTTCATCTAAACCCACATTTTCACCATTGCTGAATTGCCCTTTAAATTCACCCGCTAAAGCCCCAGAAATGGCTTTGGAGGCGCGATAATTGACGCGCAATTTTTGGTCTTTGTCACAAGAAACACTCAAACTGCCAACTTCACCTAACTTAACATAGTCAGCTTGTTTCAAATGAGCCAACACCACCTCCATGAGCTTATTAGCAAATTCACGGGCATCGCGGCGGTTTAGAGAGGACTGCTCAACCACTTCATCTACTAAGTTATTGAGCTTAACAATTTTGCTACGCTCTACTTTAGGGCGTAACTTATTAATTACGGTTAGAATATTAACATCACTCATACGATTGAATCTCCTAAAAGAAGTGTTATGATTGGAAAAACTTTTTTCATTATAAATAAACTACCAGATTTATCAAATCATGAGAGTCATACGTGGCGAAAACGACATTTTAACGACAAAAAAGGGTTAAATTGTCTATTTTTAACTGGCCTCAGACCTAACAGGTTTTAAAAACCTGTTAGGTTTTTACAAATTATTACGCCTCCATTTGCAAGAAATGGCGCGCATTGTCCCAAATGATACGCGGGTTTAGTTTGATGGGGTGTACCCGTCGGGTAATCGCCCAACCTTTCCATAACTTATGCAGCCACCAATAGATAGAATCCGTTATTTTATTATCAGGGGCTTTTATCATCAGCCGAATCAACGGCTCTAGTGACGGGAACTCCACGCCAATGGCAAACCAACGTTGCAGATGTTCCATTTGGCGTTTCTCGGTTTCATCGCGCACCAAAATGGAGCTATCCCACGCAATCGCCCCAATATCCTCAAAACTGCCCGCCATGTGACCGTTTTGGTCGGTAAACTCGCCCAATTCGGTGGCGGGATAAGGCTGAAACAGGAAGGCATGGGCATATTTTACTTTGGCTTGCGCGTTGAGGCGCATGGTCTCAAAATCGTCATCTATCGTAGCAGTAGGCAGGGCTAAAATGTTGGTGGCGGTCAAATTAATACCCGCTTCATGCAACATTCGGCCAGATTCAATGATGGTTTCACGGGACATTTTGCGTTTTAACAAATCGTTACGCAAACGGTCATTGCCCGCCTCAATCCCCATGCTGACGGTATTCGCGCCCGCTTTTTTCAGCAAGGCCACCTTTTCAGGCGTAATTAAATTGGAACGAACATTACAGAAGAAGGGCATCCCGACTGCTTTGGGGAATTTCTCAGCAAATTCTTCCAGCCAATCTACATAAATAATGAACAAGTCATCTAAAAAGACAATTTGTTCCAGCGGATAATGGTCACGCACCCAATTCACTTCCTCAATCACCGACTCCACGCTGCGTTGATAGCCGCGCTTTTCACGGGTATAAATTTTATACCAAGCATGATTGAAACAATACGTACAGTTATAAGGACAGCCCCGACTCGCCATAAAATGCTTAATGGGACTGTTACGCGTGGGCGCATGTTTGCTATAAATCAAATCGCGGTCAGGCATCGGCAAATCGCCCAATTTACGAATGAGGGGACGCACAGGATTGCGAACTATTTCGCCATCGACCTTGAACCACCAATTGGGGATGTCAGGATGGAAACCACCATTACTAAATGTGTTGGCTAAATCCACCACTGGGCCTTCCCCTTCGCCCACGCACACCCCATCAACGCCCGATTCTTGAATCATATCAGGGAAAAACGTGGGGTGTGGCCCACCAAAAATAGACATGGGCGCATGTCCATTTAAGGCTTTCTTAATTTCCTGATTTACTTTGAAATAATAATGTTGTGACCCCGTCATCACACTGTAGCCGACAATGTCAGGCTGATATTTTTTGGCGAACGCGACAGGGTCTTCTTGAGCCGCAATGGTCAATTGAACGTCATGTCCCGCCTCTTTTAACACCGCCGACATAGACATAAGTCCTTGCGGTTCGTAATCAATTTGTTTTTCTACCCATAAAATTTTTGCCAAAGGAGTTCTCCTCTAAAGTAACGTCTCGCTATCAACCTACAACCTTCGTAGCTGAAACCTGCTGGCTATAGCCGACGACTTGCCGTTTAACCGTGTTCATTATAAGGAAGGCATGGTTTTTTGTCAATTTTTGTCTTGTTTATTAACTTTTAGGTTAGTAAAGTTCTCATTTACGCCTCAGACAAATAAGCGCGTACTTTTTGCACTTTAGCCAACGCTAAACCCGTTATTTGGACAATAAATTCGTCGGTTGTTCCTGCAAGAATCGCATTTTTAGCTACTTCTAGCAACGCATCACTAATCGCCGTATCCATCACACTTTTCCAATCCCAATAATACTTTAAGCTGTCACGATAGGCCAATTGCTGTTGTCGGTCATAGCGGGCAATTTCGGCCACCTCAAAGAGTTTGAGAAAGACAGTTTCCCGTAATAATTCAGGAATAGCATCAAATTCGGGTAGATTACGTAATACATAGAGCCATTTATCGTAATGCGTCTCTAATTCATCAATGGTTTTATTAAATTTTGGCATTTCCAGGTAAACAAAACGCAACTTATCATAGAATGGCCTATGCGTATCAACCTCAACCAATTGCACATCATGACGAAATTTATCCTTATCTTCAACCCATTCATCAAAAGTAAAATCCATAATAGAAATTACATAAACCGCTTGCAACTGATAATTCCAATCCCCTTTGAGGGCTTGTTCTTGAATAGCAAAGGTCGAGTAATAAAGCGTTCTATCTTTGAAATAATCCTGTTTCGCCTTTTGCAACTCCACAATAAATTTCTCGCCATGCTCATTTTGGCAATATAAATCAAAAACCGCTTTACGGTCGGCCTCAGTCGTCCCTAAATTTTCCGTTTTGAGAAACGTCAATTGCGTAATATTACTGTGCAAAAGCTCATTCAAAAAGTCAATGAGTAACTCTTTATTACTTTCCTCACCAAATAGCTTTTTAAAGCCAAAATCTGTAAATGGATTAATATATCGCATCATAAGCCCTCCTGTGCAAAAGTATCAACTTTACTGCATTATTGTAGATGAAAAATTAACTTTAAGCAATTAACTAGGGTATCGTGGCTAAAACGTGACCATGTTTCTTTGACAAAGGTATCCTCAAACAAGTATACTACTTTTAACCTGACTTTGGATAGGTGACATGACGGGGTAAAGCGTGTTATAATGGTAAAAATTGAGTTATCAACATTAAGTAACTAAAAGGATGTAAACAATGAAACGACAAATCTGGCATCAACATTACGACCCTAATGTGCCAATTTCTTTAGATTATCGTAGCCAACCGATGGATCAATTTTTAACCCAAACGGCACAAAAATACCCTGACCGTGATGCTTTGCGAATGAGTGCCATGGCCCCCTTATTGGGTGAGCAATATGGCAGCGTTACCTATCGACAATTGGAGTCATTGGTCAATCGCTTTGCAGTGGGCTTGCAAAAACGTGGCTTGCAAAAAGGTGATCGCGTCGCCCTCTACCTGCCCAATTGTCCGCAATATGTTATTGCTTATTATGGCACATTACGCGCTGGTGGTATTACTGTGCCATCCAACCCGTTATATGTTCCCCGCGAAATTGAACATCAATTGAACGACTCTGGCGCGAAATTTATGGTGGCCTTAAGCCTCCTTTATAAGAATATCCAACCCATTCGTAGCCATACCAAAGTTGAGCATGTCATTGTGGCGAATATCAAAGAATATTTCCCAACCTTACTAAAATTACTTTTCACATTGACTCGCGAGAAAAAAGATGGGCATTATGTGGATATTTCACATGAAGCCAAGACCTATTGGTTTCAAGATTTTCTTGCGCCTGTGGGCGTGAAACCCCAACCCGTTCCCTTTGACGGTGATGATACCGCCGTCTTAATGTACACGGGTGGCACAACGGGCGTACCGAAAGGGGCGCAATTAACCCATAAAAATATCATCGCCAACGCCACACAAGCCGTCGCTTGGGTTAAGGGCGTGGAGGCTACGGAGGGACAAGAGGTCATGTTGACCGCCTTGCCGCTAACCCACAGTTATTCCATGACGGCTTGCATGAATTTATCTATTATTGAAGGTTACACCCAAATTCTCATTCCCAACCCGCGCGAATTAACCCATGTACTAACGGCGATTGATAAACACCAAGTGACCGTCGCGCCTGGTGTGCCAACGTTATATAACGCTTTAGCGAACCATGAAGATGTGAAGGCAAATAAATACTCATTACAATCTATTAAATTTTGCTTAAGTGGCGCATCAGGTTTGCCCGCTGAGGTGCAAGCGGAATTTATGCGGCGCACGGGCAGTCGGTTGGTGGAGGCATATGGCCTCAGCGAATGTTGCCCCGCCTTACTGGTCAATCCATTGGGCAGTGGCGGACGCATTGGCACGATTGGCGTACCGATTCCTGATACTGAGGTTAAAATTGTCGATGATGAAACGGAGGAAAAGCCATTAGGGGCTGAACAACCTGGCGTGTTATGTGTGCGTGGGCCACAAATGATGAAAGGCTATTGGAATATGCCGACCGAAACAGCCAATGCGCTGCGCCAACATGCCGATGGTAAGATTTGGTTACATACGGGTGACATGGCAATCATGAGCGAAGATGGTTATTTCCGTATCGTTGACCGTAAGAAAGATATGATTTTGGCCTCTAGCGGCTATAATGTCTATCCCCGCGAAATTGAGGAACGACTCTATGAGCATCCCAAAATTTTGGAAGCGGCGGCTATCGGCGTGCCAGCCAATAGCAAAGACCAACGGGCAAAAGTTTTTGTGGTATTGAAAAAAGGGCAGCAATTGACCACCGAAGAAATTATTACCTGGTGTAAAGAGGGTTTGGCTGCCTATAAAGTGCCTAAATTTGTGGAATTTCGGACGGAGTTACCTAAAACCATGGTCGGCAAAGTATTACGACGAGCGTTGCTTGAGGATGAAGAAAAGAAGGGAAACTAACATGGCAAAATCTGCCAAAGCCCAAACAGGGCGGCTCGTCATCAATCACTCCACCCATATTCCTGGCCTCATTCCCATTTTAGACCAACTGGCGCAAGAGCCGCGCATTAGAACCGTGGTGCCAGGGCGACTAGCCCAAGCCAAAGGTCGCCCCATGCCGCTCACTATTCGGGTGACGGTTGCCACGCAAGGCGGACATAAATTGGTGGCGCGCTCCAGTGGTGGCGTGCAAGAGGTTTTTGTGGTGACCGACCTGAATACCGAAGCGTTACAAAGTCTCATTGATTATCTTTTAGGAATTGAATATACTCCCCCAAAACAACGTAAAGGTTACTAAATGTTCAATCAAAGTGTGACCTTAGAGCAGCTTAATCATATCTCTAAAAATACCTTAGTGACTCACTTAGGCATAGAAATTACCGAAATCGGTGCAGATTTCATCAAAGGTAAGATGCCTGTTGATGCTCGTACCCATCAACCTTTTGGGGTATTACATGGTGGAGCTTCGGTGGCTTTAGCGGAAACTCTCGGCAGTGTGGCCTCATTTTGCTGTATTGATAACACAAGGCAATATGCGGTTGGCCTAGATATTAACGCCAATCATATCCGCCCCGTTGCTAAGGGTTACGTTTATGGCACCGCCACACCCTTGCACATTGGACAACGGACTCATGTGTGGCAAATTGAAATTGTGAATGAAGCGGGTAAATTAGTCTGCATGAGCCGCTTAACCATGATGATAAATGACAAAAATGAATGAGATAAACGAAAAGGGCGTGACCTTAAGGTCACGCCCTTTTTTAATTCATTTCAGTTTACGGACAGTTTACACCTGTTTGCCCCGTCTGCCCCGTATAAATACACCAATAAACAGGGTTGCCTGTGGGGTCTCTTAATACAGCCTCTTCCTCACCTGTATTGTTCCAGATTGAACGTGTACTTCCCCAATAAAGGTTACTCGCGTCATTTGTTCCCGCCTTGACCCAAACCCGCACCGTAGCCTGACTGTCTAAGCTAAATATAGGAAACTTAAAGGTAGTATTGGCCGCGTCATGCAATGACCAGTTGGTTAAATTTATGGCAGTAGTGTCAACATTTTTAATGTCTACATATTCACCATCTAAGTCACTCCCCGCAGGACTGTACTCAATATGAGTGATTTTAACGGTTGCGGTTACAGGCGGTGTACCAGTAGGCAAATTGGGGGGCGCGGTGGGAGCAACATAGCTGTAATAATCAACCACTGCCCCAGCAGTATCTTTAAGGGTCGCCGCATCTTTATCATTATTCCAAACCGTTGCCGTCCGCCCCCAATATAAATTGGTGGCATCATTCGTTCCTGTTATGACCCAAACCCGCACCATAGCCCCTGGCTGTAAGGTAAACGTAGGAAAAGTAAAGGTTGTATCGCCCTCATCACTTAACTTCCACCCCGTCATGGTCACAGCAACCATGTCATTATTCTGAATATCTACATATTCACGGTCAGCATCGGTATTGACAGGGGCATACTCAATGTAAATAATTTTTACTTTGGGGGCATTAGGGTTAATGGTTGGAATCGCAGTCGGGATTGGAGTTACCGTAACTGTGCCTGTAGGTTGTGCCGTTGGGGTGGCAATGGGATAAATATACTGGTGAATTTCCATGCCCTGGGCATCTCTCAAAATGGCGGTATCCTTATCATTATTCCAAATCGCCGTCCGTCCCCAATATAAATTAGCGACATCATTTGTCCCGCTAATCCCCCAAACTCGTACCATAGCTTGCGGTTGCAGAATAAAACTTGGAAACGTAAAGGTATTACTCACCGCGTCACTCAATGTCCATTTAGTCATGTCCACAGGGGAGGTTTGATTGTTTTTAATATCGACATACTCCCCTGTAATAGTATTAACAGGCGCATACTCAATATAAATAATTTCCACTGGTGGGCGAGTGGGCATTAAAGTGGGTGTTATGGTAGGAGAAACGGTTGGGGTAATTGTAGTCGTAGGAATAGGAGTACTAGGGTCAGCAGGGTTAAATTTATGCATTAAGGCAGGAAGATAAATTGTAATGGTTGCAGTAGGTGTTGTGGTTGATTGCAGCGAAGGAATGGAGTCAGCTAAGGAATTGGTTGAAATTTTAGAACCATTATGGGCTAGTGTAGGCCACAGAGCCATACCAAATAAACTTACCGTAACTATCATAAAAGTTACCAATCTTTTTAAGAACATATTCTTCTCCTTAGTTATGTTACTATTTTTAGTAAATAAAAAGACTTTCTCTTAATCAGGTTTTACTAAGCAATAATACCATCATCACTTAAGTAAGATTTAAGAAAGTCTTTTGTAAAGCTAAGTAAAAGCGCAAATCAACAAACAGCCATTAGTTTTATTATAAATTCTCTGGTCCAAAACTGTGGGGAAGTAAATCCGCTAAAGTAAAAATTTGGTAGTTATAATTAGTATCACCTACTAAAATAGGCAAGTCAACTGAAAACTCCCGCATTACTTGGCGACAAACGCCGCATGGTGAACCTGCATTTGTTGTCACCACTGCAATAGCCACAAATGCGTGTTCACCCTCTGAAACCGCCTTAAAAATGGCTATGCGTTCTGCACATACCGTACCAGAGTAACCTGCATTTTCAACATTACATCCAGTATAAATTTTACCCGACTGCGTTAACAAAGCTGCTCCCACTTTATAATGAGAGTAAGGAGCATATGCAAATTCTCTGGCCATAATAGCATGGTTTAATAAATTACGCCAATCGACTAACAGTTGATTTGTATTTGACATAAAAGGTTACAAGAACAAAAAACCGTAACATTATAAATATGTTACGGTTAGATAATTTCATTCAATTGATTTATTTTGCTTAGAACGAGCAGGTACACCATACACTAAAGCATTATCAGGCACATCTTGTGTCACTACAGAGCCTGCCCCAGTTTTCGCGTTCCGACCAATTTTCAAGGGAGCAACCAACATCGTGTCACTACCAATAAATGTGTTATCATCAATAATAGTTTGGTGCTTATGAACACCATCATAATTGCAAGTAATCGTCCCTGCCCCGATATTCACATTAGAACCAATTTGAGCATCGCCCAAATAACTAAAATGTCCCATTTTTGTACCAGGGCCAAGGTAAGAATTTTTTATTTCACCAAAGTTTCCCATGTGTACCCCATCAGCAAGATGTGAGCCTTTACGTAAGTGAGCAAATGGGCCAACTTCAACATTATTTTCTATCACTGCTTGTTCTATGACAGAAAAACGAATAGTACAATTTTGGCCAACTTGTGAATTGTCAATGTAGCTATTAGGGCCAATAGCAGACCCTTGCCCAACATAAGTTGAACCTAACAAATAGCTACTAGGGTAAATAACTACACTTGTTTCCAATACAACCTTTGGAGCAATATAAGTGGTTGCTGAGTCAATAATAATTACGCCTTTATCAATCCACTGTTGGTTAATTTGTTCACGGTCTAAAGTAGTTAAGCCAATAAAATTAGAAAAGTGATTATTAAATTGTTCCATAATTGGTTAGGGGGAAATAAAAAAAGTCTCTTTGGCAATGACCTACTCTCCCAGAGGGTCGCCCCTCAAGTACCATCGGCGCTAGTGGTCTTAACTTCCGGGTTCGGGATGGGACCGGGTGTACCCCCACTGCTTCAATCACCAAAAAGACTTTCTTATCAAATTTTAGATAGAGCTTTAACACCCTAAAAACTAAACAGAACGAATTTATTGCTCTCGAACATAAGAATAGACAAGCCTTCGGTCATTAGTATGGTTTAGCTAAAGACATTACTGCCCTTACACACACCACCTATCAAACTGGTAGTCTACCAGTGACCTCTCCCGATTGCTCGGATGGTAATCTCATCTTGAGGCAAGTTTCCCGCTTAGATGCTTTCAGCGGTTATCTCTTCCCGACATAGCTACCCAGCGATGCTTCTGGCGAAACAACTGGCACACCAGCGGTCAGTTCATCCCGGTCCTCTCGTACTAGGGACAACCCCTCTCAAATTACCTACGCCCACAGAGGATAGAGACCGACCTGTCTCACGACGGTCTGAACCCAGCTCGCGTACCGCTTTAATGGGCGAACAGCCCAACCCTTGGGACCTACTCCAGCCCCAGGATGCGACGAGCCGACATCGAGGTGCCGAGCCTCCCCGTCGATGTGAACTCTTGGGGGAGACTAGCCTGTTATCCCCGGGGTAGCTTTTATCCGGTAAGCCACGGCCCTTCCACTCGGTACCGTGGGATCACTAAGCCCTACTTTCGTACCTGCTCGACTTGTAGGTCTCGCAGTCAAGCTCCCTTATGCCTTTACACTCTATGGCTGGTTTCCATTCAGCCTGAGGGAACCTTTGGGCGCCTCCGTTACCTTTTAGGAGGCGACCGCCCCAGTCAAACTGCCCACCAGACACTGTCCAGCTACCGGATTACGGATAGCTGTTAGGGCCAAAACTTAATCAGGCTGGTATTTCAACGATGACTCCATCGATGCTAGCGCACCGACTTCTCAGTCTCCCAGCTATCCTACACAGACCAAGCCCTAACTCAATGCCAAGCTACAGTAAAGCTCCACGGGGTCTTTTTGTCCTTCTGCGGGTAGACCGCATCTTCACGGTCATTTCAATTTCGCCGGGTCTCTCGTTGAGACAGTGCCCCACTCGTTACGCCTTTCGTGCGGGACGGAACTTACCCGACAAGGAATTTCGCTACCTTAGGACCGTTATAGTTACGGCCGCCGTTCACCGGGGCTTCAATTCAGAGCTTGCACCCCTCCTCTTAACCTTCCGGCACTGGGCAGGCGTCAGCCCCTATACATCCTCTTACGAGTTAGCAGAGACCTGTGTTTTTGTTAAACAGTCGGTAGGGCCATTTCTCTGCGACCCCAGTTAGCTACGCATGTGCATGCTTTACCTACTGGGGTGATCCTTTTCCCGAAGTTACGGATCTATTGTGCCTAGTTCCTTAACGAGAGTTATCCCGATCGCCTTAGTATACTCTACTCGTCCACCGGTGTCGGTTTACGGTACGGACACCAAAATAGTCTTTATCGTTTAGAGGCTTTTCTTGATAGCTTGGGCTCAACCACTTCTGGCCTTGCGGCACCGCATACAACCCCTTAAGCTCCCTTCGCGGACTTACCTACGAAGATCATAGCCCTACAGGTTCAGCACCAGGACTTCCATCACCCGGCTGGTCTACCCTTCTACGTCCCCTCATCACTCAATTTTGGTGGTGCAGGAATATTAACCTGCTGTCCATCGCCTACGCTTGTCAGCCTCGGCTTAGGCCCGACTAACCCGACGCGGATCAACCTTCCGTCGGAAACCTTAGACATACGGCGAACATGATTCTCACATGTTTTACGCTACTCATGCCGACATTCGCACTTCTGTAGGCCGAAAGCTGTCTTTTCAGTCAGCACTGTATCTCCTACAGAACGCTCCCCTACCACTCTATCATAAGATAGAATTCGCAGCTTCGGTGTGTGACTTGAGCCCCGTTACATTTTCGGCGCAAGATCACTTGACCAGTGAGCTATTACGCACTCTTTAAAGGGTGGCTGCTTCTAAGCCAACCTCCTGGCTGTCTAAGTAATCTCACATCCTTTCCCACTTAGTCACAACTTAGGGACCTTAGCTGGCGATCTGGGCTCTTTCCCTCTCGACAACGGATCTCATCACTCGCTGTCCGACTCCCATGCTCTGGAGTACCGGCATTCGGAGTTTGGTTTGGTTTGGTAAGCGATAGGCCCCCTATCCAATCCAGTGCTCTACCTCCGGTACTAAACGCATGAGGCTAGCCCTAAAGCTATTTCGGGGAGAACAAGCTATCTCCAAGTTCGTTTGGCATATCACCCCTAACCACAGCTCATCGGAACACTTTGTAACGTATACCCGTTCGGTCCTCCACGAGACATTACTCTCGCTTCAACCTGGCCATGGTTAGCTCACCTGGTTTCGTGTCTACTCCTTGCGACTAAACGCCCTATTAAGACTTGCTTTCGCTACGGCTCCGCCTGTATCTAGCTTAACCTTGCCACAAAAAGTAACTCGTCGGCTCATTCTCCAAAAGGCACGCCGTCACCCATTTCCTTGCGGACATAGGGCTTCGACTGATTGTAGGTGCATGGTTTCAGATTCTATTTCACTCCGCTCACCGCGGTTCTTTTCACCTTTCCCTCACGGTACTTGTCCACTATCGGTCACCAAGAGTATTTAGCCTTGGGAGGTGGGCCCCCCAGATTCCCACAGGATTAGCGTGCCCCGTGGTACTCAGGAACTCTAACTAGAGACTTTTTATTTTTGCATACGGGACTGTCACCCTCTATGGTCCATCATTCCAGTACAATTCTGCTAATAAAAAGTTTTATAACTCAACGTCAGGTCCTACAACCCCGCTATACAAAAGCACAACGGTTTGGGCTTCTCCGCGTTCGCTCGCCACTACTAACGGAATAATCTCTTTTCCTCGAGCTACTTAGATGTTTCAGTTCACTCGGTTCCCTTCCTTAACCTATGTATTCAGTTAAGGATACCTAAGGATTAGCTTAGGTGGGTTTCCCCATTCGGAAATCTTCGGATATAACACTTGCTGACAGTTCCCCGAAGCTTATCGCAGTCAACTACGTCCTTCATCGGCTCTTGGTACCAAGGCATCCCCCATGCACCCTTAGTAGCTTAATCATTATACTCATGCTCGAATACAATAACTTTTCATTCGTTCTGTTCAGTTTTTAAGGTGCTAGTTTGCCCCCAGCTACAATACTTGTATGCTGGTAGCTAACCGCTAAATTCAATTAGAGATCAGCTACAAGAATGCAAGATAGCCAACTCATGGAGCGAACGGGATTCGAACCCGTGTTATTCCTCCGTGCAAGGGAGGTGCCATCCCACTAGGCGACCGCCCCCAAACCTATTTTATTAGGTATGTAGGTGGGCCTGAGTAGACTCGAACTACTGACCTTCCCCTTATCAGAGGGATGCTCTAACCAACTGAGCTACAGGCCCAATTTAGGCTTAACAACTAAGAAGTGATAGAAATAAAGTAAAACTGGCAGTTGGTAAAACGAAACTTCTATTTTAGAATAACAATACCTTAGCACTGTCATTCAAGAAATTCCCTAGAAAGGAGGTGATCCAGCCGCACCTTCCGGTACAGCTACCTTGTTACGACTTCATCCCAGTCACCAGCCCCACCTTAGGCAGTTCCTTCCTTGCGGTTAGGTCACCGACTTCAGGTGTTGCCGACTCCCATGATGTGACGGGCGGTGTGTACAAGGCCCGAGAACGTATTCACCGCACTATGCTGACGCGCGGTTACTAGCAACTCCGCCTTCATGCAGTCGAGTTGCAGACTGCAATCCGAACTGAGGCCGGCTTTGAGGATTAGCTGCACCTCGCGGTGTGGCAACCCATTGTACCGACCATTGTAGCGTGTGTGTAGCCCTGGACATAAAGACCATGCTGACTTGACGTCATCCCCACCTTCCTCCGGGTTGAAACCGGCAGTCTCGCTAGACACTTGTAACTAGCGACAGGGGTTGCGCTCGTTGCGGGACTTAACCCAACATCTCACGACACGAGCTGACGACAGCCATGCAGCACCTGTATACGCTTCCCGAAGGATCGTTCCGCTTTCGCCTCACTACTACGTATATGTCAAACCCAGGTAAGGTTCTTCGCGTATCATCGAATTAAACCACACGCTCCGCTGCTTGTGCGGGCCCCCGTCAATTCCTTTGAGTTTTAGCCTTGCGGCCGTAGTCCCCAGGCGGGATACTTAACGCGTTAGCTACGGCACAGAAGGGGTAAGAAACCTCCTACGCCTAGTATCCATCGTTTACGGCGTGGACTACCGGGGTATCTAATCCCGTTCGCTACCCACGCTTTCGCACCTCAGTGTCAGGTGTGGACCAGAGAGTCGCTTTCGCCACTGGTATTCCTCCCGATATCTACGCATTCCACCACTACACCGGGAATTCTACTCTCCTCTTCCAACCTCAAGCACTACAGTATTGAACGGCCTCTCCCAGTTGAGCCAGGAGCTTTCACGCCCAACTTATAGTACCACCTACGTGCTCTTTACGCCCAATAAATCCGGATAACGCTCGCCCCCTACGTTTTACCGCGGCTGCTGGCACGTAGTTAGCCGGGACTTATTCCTGAGGTACCGTCACTATCTTCCCTCAGAAAAGAACTTTACGACTCGAAAGCCTTCATCGTTCACGCGGCGTTGCTGCGTCAGGGTTGCCCCCATTGCGCAATATTCCTCACTGCTGCCTCCCGTAGGAGTATGGACCGTGTCTCAGTTCCATTGTGGGGGGTCGCGCTCTCACGCCCCCTAGCCGTCTTCGCCTTGGTAGGCCATTACCCCACCAACAAGCTGATAGCCCACAGGCCCCTCTCAAGGCGTTGAAACTTTAGTTTAGGGCGTCTAAACTCCTAAACATTAGGGGTATTAGCCATGCTTTCGCATGGTTGTCCCCCACCTTGAGGCAGGTCACCTATGTATAACTCACCCGTCCGCCACTTTCACTCAACCGAAGTCAAGATCACGTTCGACTTGCATGTGTTAAGCACGCCGCCAGCGTTCATCCTGAGCCAGGATCAAACTCTTCATAAAGAGAGCTTAATGGCTCAAATTTTAATTCTTAATAATTAGCCAATTTACACTATTATTTCTACCACTCTTCAGTTGTTAAGCTGCGATTGCCTAGCGACTTACTAATTACTTAATAAGTTTTCGGTTTTTTGTCCCAGTCACTTTCGTTTAATTTCCTGAGAACGTCGAACATAATACCACGATACCGCTTATTTGTCAATCAATTTGTGCTTATTCTCGGTCTTTTTTAAGATTTGTGAATCAGACACATTCTTTCTTCAAAATTCACTGTACCTGTTTAATGCTTAACTACCTAGTCACTTACTAATTTTATCTTAGTCAGTTTTCAGTTTTGTCTCAGTCACTTTCGTTTAACTTCCTGAGAACGTCAATCATAATATCACGGTACTGCTTTTTTGTCAATCGATTTGTGCTTATTCTTGGTCTTTTTTAAGATTTGTGAATCAGACACTTCTTTCTTTCAAAATTCGCTTTATCGATTTTAATGTTCAACCACTTAATGACTTACTGCTTTCAGTGAGCCTTCGGTTTTTTTCTCTCAGTCATTTCTGTTTAATTTCCTGAGAACGTCGAACATAATATCATGGGACTATCTATTTGTCAATCAATTTTGGGCTGATTCTGGCTTCTTTTTAAGATTTACGAATCGGATTTGGCCGTTTTCCTCAGATTTCACTCCGTCCACTCAAGGCCCGACTCAGGGTTATCTCATCGGCATACTCCAAATCACCCCCAACGGGTAGCCCACGAGCTAACCGCGTAATTTTCACTTTAGCGTTCTGTAGCTGCCGTGCCATATACATGGCGGTGGCTTCCCCCTCTAAATTGGGGTTTGTCGCCACGATAACCTCTCTCACGCGGCTATCTTGCTGGATTCGTTGAACTAACTCCGCTATTTTCAAATCCTCCGGTCCCACGCCTTCGGCAGGAGCAATCACTCCATGCAACACATGGTAAACCCCTTGATAATCCCGCGTCCGTTCTATCGCCATCACATCCAACGGCTCTTCGACCACGCAGATAATAGAATGGTCTCTATTTTCGTTACGACAAACCAAACATGGCTCTACTTCAGTGATATTAAAACACTTTGAACACATCGTGACCTCGGCATGGAGTTGTCCAATGGCTTTAGCTAACGCGGCGGCCTGCTCTACGGGGCTACGTAGTAAATAAAAAGTTAAGCGTGAGGCTGTTTTAGGCCCTATGCCTGGCAAACGTGATAATTCATCAATCAGTCGAGCTATGGGTGCGGGGGTTAATTGCATGTTATATTCCTTATCATTATTTTTTGCCTACGTTGAGCTAAGAAAAAAGCGAGTTTTTACCTCAAACTCGCTTTTTTCTTCCTAGAACAACCCTGATAAACCAGGGATATTTAAGCCACCCGTAATATCTTCCATCTGTTCTGAAGCCAAGTTATGAGATTTTTCAACCGCCTCATTGATGGCAAGTTTTATCAAATCTTGTAACATTTCTATATCAGTCGGGTCTACCACCTCGGGGTCAATTTTGATAGACTCAACAATTTGGTGTCCCGTCATCACCACTTTAATCACCCCGCCACCGACAGTAACCTCAACCGTTTTATCACCCAGCGAGTCCTGCGCTTCCATCATCTTTTGTTGCATGGCCTGTAGCTGCCCCGCTAATCCACCTTTCGCCCCGCCTGGCATCCCCAAACCCGCTAAAGGATTACCACCACCTAAACCACCTAATGAAAAACCTTTACCTGTACCACCTTTCTTCTTTGCCATTTCTTTCTCCTATGACTTAATCATCAAAATAATATTCTTAATTGTACCATGAATCGTATCACTTTAACTATTTTATGACGCTAATTGCCTAATTCCAAGCCATGCCTAGTACACTTGGGCGTAAATGACTAAGCAGTTCAAAACCCACACCTACAAGGTCTTAAAGACCTTGCAGGTGAAATCACGTTACA
>JFJP01035122.1_pt1 | contig 15637 bp, 14 predicted proteins | sample 431651 | NCBI WGS metagenome assembly JFJP01 (sample SAMN02602958, study PRJNA72255) | Microbial mat metagenome, whole genome shotgun sequencing project. | biome: fresh water; feature: sink hole; material: water; isolation source: purple microbial (photo- and chemosynthetic) mats found in... | reverse complement strand
TGTCTGGGCTGACTCGCCGGCCAAAGCCGCGGCCAGTGCCGACCTCGTGTTCACCATGGTCGGCTATCCGGCCGACGTCGAGGAAGTCTACCTTGGCCCTGCGGGCATCATTGCGGCATCGAAGCCCGGCACCCTGCTCGTCGATTTCACCACGAGCAACCCTGCCCTGGCGGCCCGCATCTCAACGGCAGCTGCTGCCGCCGGCAGGATTGCCATAGACGCACCCGTTTCCGGCGGCGACACCGGAGCCAGGAATGCCACCCTGTCCATCATGGTCGGGGGCGACGGGGCGACCTTCGCAACGGTAAAACCATTTTTCGACGTGATGGGCAAGACAGCCATACTCCAGGGCGGCCCCGGAGCCGGCCAGTACACCAAGATGGCCAACCAGATCTCCGTAGCCGCGTCGCTCATCGGCACGGTAGAGTCAATGCTCTATGCCGAAAAGGCCGGCCTGGATCCCAGGCGCGTCCTCGACAGCATAGGCGGCGGAGCGGCCCAGAGCGCACAGCTCGTCAACATGGCCCCGCGCATGCTCTCAGGCGACTTCGAGCCTGGCTTTTACTCAAAGCACTTCCTCAAGGACCTCCGCATAGCGCTGGATTCTGCAAAAGCCATGGGACTCAGGCTTCCGCTCCTGACGATGGCCGAAGGTCTCTTTGCCCGCATGCAGGAGCAGGGTTTCGGAGAGAAAGGCACGCAGGCGCTCTACCAGCTCTACCGGAACGGCAGCTACTGATGGCCGGGGAATCCGCGGCAGAAGAGCGCCCGCCGTACACGAGGGTTTTTTCAGACCCTCCGCCCGCCATCGTCAAGGACGGCGAGTTCGTACTGGGCTGTTTCAACGGCCCGCCCGGCCTCATCAACATGCTGGATGTCCGCAAACCCTACCACTACCCCGTGCCCAAGTGGTTCAAGGACTTCCGCTGCAAGGAATGGAAGGCGTTCCAGTTCGGCGACAAACGCTGGTTCTTCTTCACCTCGCTGTACGAGGCCAAGAGCCTCGGACTCAAGCAATTCACCGCCTGGGACCGCGAGCGCGGCAGGGTATTCGAATTCAGGCGCTTCATTCCGTTCGGCAAGTTCGGCATAACCGAAAAGCTGGATGGCGAGAAGACGGGCTACAAAGACCGCAGATCCGCACTCTGCTACACCTTTGACCTGTCGGGTGGTACCGTTGTGGTAAAGGCCAGTTCTGCCAGAACCTCCGAACGAAAGGCCTTCTCCGGCGAGTTTACGTTCTCGTACAACGCCCGCCAGACCGCCCCGTCGTCGGTGTGCCTGCCGCTCGGCCTCAACCGCGCGATGTACTCAACAAAGGTACTGATGCCGATGCAGGGCTGGTTCGAGGCCGACGGCGAGCGCTTCGAGTTCGGCGCCCCGGATGCCATGGGCATCATGGACGACCACAAGGGCTACTATCCGTACGCGATGAACTACGACTGGGTCACGGGCTTCGGCCAGGACTCCAAGGGACGGCGCGTAGGCTTCAACCTCACGGACAACCAGGTCCGCGACCAGGAAACCTATAACGAAAATGTACTGTGGATAAACAGCCGCGTCTTCCCGCTGCCGCCGATCAAGGTCACGCGTCCCAACGGACACGACAAACCCTGGCACATCCAGGACACCGAGGGACTCGTGGACCTCGAGTTCAAGCCCGAGCGCAAGAACGACCTCAAGATGAACCTGCTGATAGCGGAAACAGACTACCACGGCCCCTTCGGCTCGTTCGAAGGCACCCTGCGCTCCCCCGACGGAGCCGAAAAGGTAGACGCCCAGGGCCTGTCCGGCATGGGCGAACAGAAGTACCTCAGAGCCTGAGTTTGTGCATACGCCATAGCTGCAAATCTCAGCATCGCCGGATGGCGTAAGCAGGTAACAAGATCTCGATCGTCTGAAATGTGTTTGTGTACATGTGCTCCGGTGGCTGGCAACAGTGATGTTCCAGTACCCTTGCGCCTTCTTTACGCAATCTGCATTTCCCGGTGCCAACCCCTTATTGCAGCCTCAGTTGTCCATTCGATCAAGGAATTCACCGTAGGCTCGGTACATGGCACCACGGAGGAGTATCGTGCCATGGCTTTCGTTGTACCCCAGCACCTCAGGCTTCTCTGCTCCACCGATGGATTGAGCCTGTAGGGCCTGCCCATGCGCCAGCGTTACCGATTCCGGCGTCAACTGGTCATAGCGCGCGTATAAAATCTGTGTACGCCCCGGCGGCGTCAGCGCACCACGAGCGACAGGACTGATCGTCCTGAACGCCCGAAACAACAGATCTTCGTCATAGCCGGCCGAATGAAAGGCCTGCCTGAGCGGTGCAAGCGCCTCGTTGTTCCATGGAGTAGTCCAGTCGACAAGAGGTATCATCAGTGCCAAGTGATCAAAACGGTAGTGCTCACCGAGGAGCATAAGGCTTGCTGCCCCAAAGCTTCCGCCCCAGCCGCCCACCCGCTCGACTCCCTGTGACGCCAACCATGCAACCCCATGAGCCAATTCACCTACAGAGGCCGCCATGGATAGAAGCAGGCTCTTCGGGTCTAGTGTTATCAGGTCTTCACCTGGCTTCTTGCCCGGCGATTGCCGCTCCAGGTGATAGGGAGGCACCCACACGAGCACCGCCCAGCCTCTAGACAACTCCATCTCGAAGAATCGCCGTATAAAAAGAACGGCAAAATCAGAGACACCAAAACCCGGTGCCCATATGACTGCCTTTTTACCTGTCCAGTCAGCAGTGTGGAAGAAATAGAAATATGAATCGGTTGCCGCAACCGGCCTTGCGACTGCATCGATCGCTTCAGGCCTGAAGCGGAGGCGTTCGCCCACGACCTTGCCCTTGTGCACGGTAGGCTTCCACCGTTCGAATGGCTCTCGCGATACAAGCCTGTAGGACACCATAGTCAGCGATGCTGATTCGCTGGCGGACAGGTATGCTTCAAGATTGGCCGGGCCGGTTTCTGGCGAGCCATTCGCAGATGAATTGGCGAGCACCTGACTGGCGAGGTCGGACAGGCTGCTTGTATCAAGCGATTTCTTGAAAGTGGCACAGGATACAACCGAGGCTGTTAAGATAGCCAGTACCAAGGCAACAGCCAGTAAACCCAATCCGGAAAGGTTACCGGGCACGGATATAAAAATAGTTTCGGTGGATGCAAATGGGGAAGCCTTGCAAAAGATTGTCGATGGTACCTTGAATTGTTCCATCCAAACCTCTCCTTATTTGGGACCAGAATTTATCGATGCCGCTGAAGCCTTGGCCAGGGGTGAAACGGTATCAAGGGTTATTGCCACAACCCGATGTCCGTCATATACCAAAGATAATGTCACCCAGGCAATGGTGGATTCCTGGCCTTATTGAGTTTTTATAAAGCAGGCCCCGGGCAGCGCCGGTTCCGGCAGTTATGCCCGGGCTATCTGCGAAAGTCAGTTGATCTGCTTTTTCATATCGGTGTATCCAGTCCTGAGAAAAACACGCTTGCCTTTTAAAAAAACATGGCTAGTCTCCGTGCCGGAAAAAGTCACATTAAAAAGCGAAGAAAATATCTCCGCCGTAGATTATTAGCGGTGCAAGGTCTTCTTCTGTTTTATTGTTACCGAAGGCAGTCAACATACCCCCCAACGAATATGCAGTTGCTCCGAAAGGCGCCCCCTTCTTTGCGTATTCTTGTGAAAGGATTCGCATACTGGCATATGGTTGTATACTCTGCTGGTTCGCACCAAACCAGGATACTTCCCGAGCGCTTGCTTGAACAAGGGTAATACCGAGCAGAAACTGCATCTGGTTTTTTTCTCTGAATGTGCTGAGACTCGGAATCAAAGCCAGTATATCAAAACCGTAGTCTATTTTCCTCAACCATGGATCCTCGCCTATCAGGTTGATCTGCCCTCCAGAGAAACCCCAAGGATCTTGTACTGTGATATTTGTAAAAGTTCTGTCAAGCACAAAACTGTGGCCAATTATAATTGAATGAATCCAACCATCGAATTGAAGTGCGGTTATCATGTCTCTTGATTTTTCAATTCCCTGAGCCCATTGAAATGATATGTACTTAGGAAGTATATATTTATAATTTAAAGGAAAATCCGGTAACAAATCCGGCATGTATACATTGAGTGTTGAACGAAGCAATTCGGTACTCAACTGAGACAGTACAGAATTTGGTGCTTGCTCGAGCAGGTTACGATCCTCATATGCTACAGTGCCCCATAGCAGGTTCTTGTAGTTTAAACGAACCTCAAATCCACGGGAGCCCCAATAAGCAATTTCGGAGGTTTTATTATCATAAAAGGATGCATAGCTATTGGTGCCACCGTTTTTTACTTTGAATGTACTCCCATTTCCAGCACTGTCAATATGGTTTAAATTGTTGGCATCTGTATTAAATGAACCAGTTAAACCCAAACTTACTCCACCCAAATTTATATTGTCTACTGATAGATTCAAGAAAACAGGAAGGGAACCGTAGACAAGATTGCCCATGAAGTTAATGCTTGTCATAAGCTCAGTTGTGGAGGCGAGGTTTCGTTGAAATTCTTGTTCCGCCATCAAGGAATAGTTGTCTCGTCCTTCAAGCATAGAGAAATCGTATATGTAATATTCTGCAATTTCACCTGAAGTCTGAGCAAAAAGCGAAGTTGTTGTAAATAGACAAACAATAAGTAAAAGTCTCATCGCTACCTCTTTTAAACAGAACCGCAAATATACTAAGACACTAAAGTCTTTAGCAGAATCCAATTTTGGTTCCAGACTACTACGGTTTACTCCAACCAAGGAAGCAAACTCACCAATGATCAATCTTCTCGCGCAGCCGTTCTTCGTCCCTCTGCGACAACCCGGTTTCTTTGCCTTCGAGCACGCAGCGCACCGCCTCGACCTCCTCCTCCGACAGCCTGACGCCACCCAGCGAGTGCCGTCCGAAGCTGGCGCACGCAAGGGGACAGACCCTCTTCGTGATGTCGAAGATGACAGCGGCGTAGTCGCGTATCTCCCGCTGGGCATGCGCGTCCATACGGAGTGCCAGGAAGCGGAACAGGTTGTGCAGGTCTATCTGCCAGTACCACTCCGTGTACATCGACAAGGGCAGGTTGACGCGGGCCAGCTCGCGGGCCAGGCCGGAATCGACGAGGGCCATGTACGACGCGTAGGCCTCGCGCTGCCCCTTCGCCAGCAGCTCTATCGCGCGGGCGGCTTCATCTGCCGGCAGCGGCTCGGCCTCCCGGCCCTGCTTGTTGTCGGCACTCTGGCGCGCGAGCGCCTCCGGGGCCGGCAGCCAGAACTCGTCCTTCATCACCGAGTAGCGCCCTGAAATCTCGTTGACGCGGGCGGTGCGGTGCCGTATCCACTGGCGGGCCACGAATATCGGCATCTTGATATGGAAGGTCAGCACCACCTGCTCGAAGGGCGAGGTGTGCTCGTTGCGCAAGAGGTAGTCTATCAGGCCGGCGTCCTCACGGACGGTCTTGGTACCCTCGCCGTACGATACGCGCGCGGACTGCACGATCCTGGCATCGCCGCCCAGATAGTCTACCAAGCGGATAAAACCCTTTTCGTGTACCTTGAATTCCTGGTCGAGTATCGCCTCGGCCTCGGGTACCATGCAGTGTGCCATCTCTGATCCTTTCGGCTCCCGCTGGTGCGGAGCCCGTCGGCGCGGGTCAGCCGCGACCTGTAAAACCGCTAAAATCACCGTAGAACGACCCCGGGCCATCCTTTGTGGTGCCCAGACTGTGAAAATCCGAGCCAAACGTCATAAAGAATCCGTACCGCCGGGCACGTTCCGTGACGAGCGCATTGATGGCTGCGCTTTCAGGGGTCCTGTAGTTGTATGACTCCACACCGCTGACGCCAAGCTCCCTGAAACGCCCGAGCATCCCGTCCAGGCGATCCATCCCCTCGAGGATTGTTTTCAGCGAATCGCCGAACTCGTGCGCGATGTGCGGAACAACCAGGACGCCCCCGTCGCGCGCTACAAGGCCGGACACGAGGCTCAGTTCCGGTTTGGCAAAGCGTACGTCGGAGAACAGCCCCGTGTCAAAGTACGCCTTCTTGAACTCGCGGTACTCCAGATTCTTCGCTACGATGCCGGCCTCGCGCAGCGCCAGGAACACATCCGTCTTGGAATAGCGGAACGCGGTGGGATCAGGCTCCGGCAGTCCAGCAGGCCGCCCTGCCAGCTTCTGGGCCACGATGGCTCCAAAATCCAGTTCCGGGCTGCGGAAGAGGACTGCGGCCCGCTTGAACAGCGCCGCAAGCCGCGACGCCCGTTCGGCGCAACCCGCGGCAAGGAAGGTCGCGGTTTCAGCGTGGCGCCCGTCGGGAAAATACGCTAGAATTTCGCTCTTGTAGGAGCTTGCCGCATCAACGCAGTCGATCTCGACCGCAGGCCAGGTCTGCAGGCCACAGATCCGCGCAGCCGTGGCAAACTCGGAGTAAGCTCCCAGCGTATCGTGGTCAGTCACGCAGGCAGCCTCGAGTCCCGCACCGGAAAACAGGCTGGCTAATTCCGCAGGCCAGAGGCTGCCATCGGAGTAGCGCGAATGTATATGGAGATCCGCTCGCATCGTGGTACCTTTGGAATCGTAGTAGTAGCGAATAATATAGCAGGAGAATTGCATGTTCGGACTGGAAAATACAATAAGCGACGAGATACTTTTTGCCATGGAAAACCAGGAGCTGGACTTCATGGTGTCAGCCGAAACCGGGGCCATCGTGCTCCTGAACGAAGACTCCCTTGACAATGGCTTTGACTCACTTGAAGAAGGAGCCGACCTTTTGTCACCGCCAGCCTGGACCAGCAGCGATGGCTACGCGCTCATGGAAGCATTCGCATCAGGCGTCAGCGCCCCAGAAGCCAGGCTCAGCCTGTCCGCCGCACTTTCCAGGGGGCGCGGCGTATTCAAGGCCTTCAAAAAAGCGCTCGAGGCCTTCCCCGAACTGGAGCGCCGCTGGTTCGACTACAAGCACCATGCCATGAGCAAGCGAATAGCCGAGTGGTATGACGAGGCCCGTATCGCCCATGGCCTCGAGCGACTCGGTCCGGAACCCGACGAAGCGGATGACCTGCTGTCGGACGACTTCTCGTTCAGGTTGGTGGGCCGCGAGGGCTGGCAGGAATGCCTGCCGCTCTTCCGCCAGGGCCTGGACGAAGCGCTTTCCACCTTTCCCGAGCCCTTGGTCGAGTACGAATACACGGCCCTGGAGAAAGAAATTTCAGAAGGTGGCAAGGAAGGACTAGTGCTGGCCATAGCGGAGGCTGTCGGAGGCGCCATTGCCGGTGTTGCTGCCGCGCGCAAGGTATTCGTGGCAGACAGCTCGTTTGGCAAGCTCGCGTACCTGTACGTTGCGCCGGAGCACCGCCGGCTCGGGCTCGGCCGCCGGCTGGCCGAAGCGGCGCGCGAGCGGCTGGCCAGGGACGGCATACCCCGCTTCATCGTAGACTTGCCGTTCGTGCCCTCGGGTTTCGGCTCGTCCATGGCGGCCTACGGGTATGAAGCCTTCGGCCCGAGATACATCAAGATGACCGACTAGCCGCGGCCGTCAGACCAGCCAAAGGTGCCCATATCCACATGGCCACCGCTCGTGACAACTCCCTCGTCCGAGAGCCGGGCGCACTGCTCTTCATAGCCTCCGCCGCGCTCCAGGGCTATGCTGCCATCCGCGCGTACGATGCGCCACCAGGGCAGGCCGTCCGCGGCGGAGCACGAGTGCAGAAGCCGCGCCACCATACGGGCGCCATTGGGCAGGCCAGCCAGCGCGGCCACCCCGCTATAACTCGCCACCCTGCCTTCAGGCACGCGGAGGAGCACAGCCTTGATCCGGTCACTCGCAGTCTCCATGGTTCCTCCCTCGACATGATTATAGAATAATTTCTGTCATCGGGGTCTGTCCCCAGGGCAACAAAATAGTCCTGCATCCAGTCAGGCACCTCGTACTTGACAATATTGCGTATTTTGTCGAATCATGCATCCGTAGCTTGACGAAATGACAAGGCGGACCTCCCACGAGGTGCGCCAGGAGGATACCCTATATGAAGACCTGCATCCTGTTCCCAGGACAGGGCGCCCAGAGCATCGGCATGGGCAAGGACCTGTACGACGCGGACGCTGATGTCCGCAGCCTGTTCGAAGAAGCGGCTGAAGCCGCCAGACTGGACCTCGCCGCGCTTATCTTCTCGGGCACCGAGGAAGAACTCAAGCAGACGCAGAATGCCCAGCTCGCCCTCGCACTCATAGACTCGGCGGCAGCCCTGGTGCTGCGCAAGCAGGGCATCGTCGCTGACGGCACTGCCGGCTTCAGCCTCGGCGAATGGGCCGCGCTCGCGGAGGCCGGCGGCTGATGGACGGGGCGGGCCGCCGGTCCGGCGGTTCCACCATGAGCGCAGTGCTCGGCCTGGATCCCGCCGCCATAGAGGCGGCCCTCAAATCGGCCGGCATCAAGGATGCCTGGATAGCCAACTACAATGCCGCCACCCAGTCTGTCCTCTCGGGCACCGAGGCCGGCATCATCGCCGCAGAGGAAGCCGTCAAGGCAGCCGGCGCCAAGCGTGCCATCAGGCTCAAGGTATCCGGCGCCTTCCACTCGCCCATCATGCGCTACGCCTACGACGGCTTCAAGGAACTGCTCGCCGACGTGCAGTTCAAGGATCCCGCCATAGCTTTCTATTCCAACGTCACCGGTGGCCGCGTCACCAGCGGCGAAGAACTCAGGCAACTGGCCGCCGAACAGATCATCAGCCCGGTACGCTGGATCGACGAAGAACAGGCAATCATCGCCGATGGCTACGGCCGCATACTCGAGGCAGGCCCGGGAACAGTGCTCGCCGGACTCTGGAAGTCTGCCGGGTCAGACCTCGTCGTCATGCCCGCGGGGACTGTCCCCCAGATCTCGGCCATTGTGCCGTAAAGGAACATGCAATGAACAAACCAATGCTTGAAGGAAAAACCTGCATCGTCACCGGCGGCTCCAAGGGCATAGGCCTGGCGATAGTTAAAACCTTCCTCGCCGAGGGAGCATCAGTAGAGTATTACTCCAGGTCCAAGGCAGCGGGGCACGACGAGCTGGCAACAGCCGCCTCCGCCGCAGGCCGTGAACTCCGCTGGACAGCCTGCGACGTTTCCGACGGCACCGCCCTCGAGGCAGCCATCGAGGCTTCGGTCACCCGAGGCCCCGTCGACGTAGTCGTCAACAACGCCGGAGCCACCCGCGACGGCCTCGTGTTCAGGATGGCCCTGGACGACTGGCGCTCCGTCATCGACACCAACCTGACCAGTGCGTTCATCGTATCCCGGACCGCTGCCAGGGCCATGATAAAGCGTCGCTCAGGTAGCATCATCAACGTGGCCAGTGTCGTAGGCATCACCGGCAACGGCGGCCAGACGAACTATGCGGCCAGCAAGGCCGGCCTCATAGGCTTCACCAAGAGCCTGGCCAAGGAAGTCTCCAGCAGAGGCGTCAGGGTCAACGCCATTGCGCCGGGCTTCATCGACACCGCGATGACCGAGGCCATCCCGGCCGAAGCCAAGGCCAAGCTGCAGGGTCTCATACCCCTGGGCCGTACAGGCAAAGCCGAAGAGGTCGCCTCGGTCGTACTGTTCCTGGCTTCGGACCTCTCCTCCTACGTTACCGGAGAGGTCATCAAGATAGACGGCGGCATGGCCATGTAGCGATTCCCGTGCCACGAACCGGCGGAACACGGTATACTGTACCTTCGTTAAAAGTTCCGCCGGAGGTCATCGTGCACGAACCGACCCTTTCAGCGCGGCCGGGTCATCCGCGGCCGTTCGGGGCAACCCCACTATCGGGTGGCGTCAATTTTTCAGTTTTCAGCAGGCATGCCACCAGCGTAAGGCTCTGCCTCTATGCGCGCGCCGGTGACGGCACACCCCTCTTCGACCGCCGCCTCGACCCCGTCCAGAACCGCACCGGAGACATCTGGCACATCTTTGTCGAAGGCATCGGTGCCGGCGCCCTGTATGCCTGGCGTGTCGATGGACCCTACATGCCGGAACGCGGGTACCGCTTCAACCCCAACAAGATACTCATAGACCCCTATGCCAAGGCACTTGCAGGCGGATCCGACTGGACCCTGGAACCAGCCCTGGGCTACGACCTGACAAGCCCCAAAGTGGACCTGTCCTTCTCGCGCGGAGACGACGCGGCAGCCGTGCCCAAGTGCGTCGTGGTAGACGATGACGCCTTCGACTGGGGCGGTGACAAGCCACTCAACCTGCCGCTCCGCCACTGTGTCATCTACGAGTCCCACGTCCGCGGCCTGTCCGCCCATGCCAGCGCCAGCTCGTCGCACCCGGGAACCTACCTCGGCGTCCTGAATGCCATCCCCTACCTCAAGAAGCTCGGCGTCACCAGCCTTGAACTGCTGCCGGTCCAGGAATTTGACCACAACGAGAATCCCAGGCACGACCCGCGCACCGGCAAGCGCCTGCACCAGTACTGGGGCTACAACACGCTGGCTTTCTTCGCGCCCAAGGGCAGTTACGCAACCTCAAACCATTCAGGCCAGCAGGTCACCGAGTTCAAGACCATGGTCAGGGAACTCCACAAGGCCGGCATGGAAGTAATCCTGGACGTCGTGTTCAACCACTCCGGCGAAGGAAACCAGCTTGGTCCCACGCTCTCGTTCCGTGGACTCGACAATCCTGTGTGGTACATGCTGGAAGACAACCCCCGCTACTACAAGAACTACTCGGGCTGCGGCAACACGCTCAACTGCAACCACCCCGTCGTCAGGAGCTTCATCGTAGACTGCCTCCATTACTGGGTGGCGGACATGCACGTTGATGGCTTCCGTTTCGACCTCGGCTCGATACTCGGCCGCGACCAGAAGGGCCAGCTCCTCGAGAACCCTCCGGTCATCGAACAGATAGCTGAAGATCCCCTGCTCAGGCAGACAAAGATAATCGCGGAGGCCTGGGATGCGGGCGGCGCCTACCAGGTCGGAGGCTTCCCCGGAGGCCGCTGGGCAGAATGGAACGACCGCTACCGGGACGATGTGCGCCGCTTCTGGCGCGGCGACGAGGGCACGGTAGCCGCCCTGGCCACCCGCCTTACCGGCTCCAGTGACCTGTACCTGCGCGATGGCCGCAAACCGTTCCACTCGATCAATTACCTCACCAGCCACGATGGCTTTACCCTCCGCGACCTGGTCAGCTACAACGGCAAGCACAACGAGCGCAACGGCGAGCACGGCCGCGACGGCCACGATTCCAACTTCAGCTACAACCACGGACACGAAGGCCCCACCAAGGATCCTGAAATCGAACGCCTGCGGGAGCGCCAGCAGAAGAACTTCCTGGCAACCCTCCTTTTGTCCACCGGCACCCCGATGCTCCTCGGTGGTGACGAATTCGGCCGCACCCAGCGCGGCAACAATAATGCCTATTGCCATGACAACGAGATCAGCTGGTTCGACTGGGCGCTCACGGTAAAGAATGAAGCCTTCGTACGCTTCGCCAGCCACCTGATCAAGCTCAGGCTGTCCCACCCTGCCTTCAGGCGCCCGGAGTTCTTCACCGGTGCTGACGCCAACTTCAACGCCCTGCCGGACATCGAGTGGTTCGCACCGGACGGCAAGGAGCCAGAATGGTCCACCATGGACTCGGCAATATCGGCCAGGCTGGACGGATCCAAGGCCGACATCGTGGCTGACCGCGATGACAACGACTTCTTCCTTATGCTCAACGCTACGGCCACCGCCATAGACTTCACGGTCTGCACACCACAAGCCGGCTGGTCCTGGTACCGCTCCGTAGACACGGCACTCGATTCTCCCGAAGACATTGCCGATCATGGCAATGAACCACGCGTCAGCCACCGCAAGAAATACAGGATGGAACCCAAGAGCCTGGTACTGCTTCTGGCCAGAACAACAAAAACTTGATCCTGTTACGATAAAACCGTATTTTCACTGTATGAGATCGATACGCAATGATGAACAGGACATCGAATACCGGCAAGGAAGGCGCGCACTTGCTTCGCACGACCCTACCAGGGCCCTGCGCCTCCTCCGCTCGGCTGTCGATGCTTGCCCTGCGTCGGACCGTACCGAGCTCTCGCACAGGCTGTACTGGCTTTCCATTGCATTGCGCCGCCTCGGAAAGGATGGACTTGCCATCAAGGCCCTGGCCAGTGCCCAGCGCCTGACACCCCGGGGCCGCGCCCGCGACATGTACGAGCGCGTTGCCAACGGTTATGGCATGCCCCGGGCCGCCTGTACCGAGCATGACGACTACCGGGCCTTCTGCTCCATTCAGATCCGCCGCTACCTGGAAGGAGTCCCTGACCGCCGCTTCGAGAACCAGCACGAAATAGACGCAGTGCTTACGATGATTGCGGATGCCTGGCTAAAGTTGGGTACAGCCATGGCCCTGGCAACGTCCTCCTGCGACGAGAAACTGAGAGTATTCAAGAATGCCGGCATCGAGTATCCAGCTCTGAGGGAACGACGAGAAACAAGGCAGGGCGCTGTGATTCCCGCCGATTTTGTACGCGGCAAGGCCTTGCAGCCCGACGACCGCTGCACCTGCGGCTCCGGATTGCCGTACAGGATGTGTTGCGGGCGGGTCAGGCTGCCCTACGAATACGAACGTGGGTAGAAAAGTACCGTCTGCCCGCAACCTCTCCAATAGTGTTTACTATGGTAACACTATCAGGGTTACTGCTCCGAGCACGTAACTAAACTACACATAGATAAAAACATATACACCGGAATTATAGGTTGCATAAGAAAGACAGATTTTTCTATTTATTTCTAATTTCTTATAAGATAAATACTTAGTAGCAAATTAATATATAACGGGAACAACGGCTACCAGTTCTTATAGTTGGCACGCATCTTGCTACATATAAGGCAGGAGGCACTACATGAAAGCCAAGCGTTCGATAAGCTCCAGCACCAGCCCTTCAACGGAATCCAACGTCCTCTCCATATATCTCAAGGAAATCAACAAGGTTCCCCTGCTCACCCGCGAACAGGAAGACAAATACGCCCGCGCCGCCGCCACCGGAGACAAGTCTGCCAAGGACATGCTCGTCAAGAGCAACCTGCGCTTCGTCGTCAATGTAGCCAAACGCTACCAGAACCAGGGCATCCCGCTGTCAGACCTGATAAGTGAAGGCAACATTGGACTGATCAACGCCATAGAGCGCTACGACGTTGACAAGGGCTACCACTTCATCAGCTACGCCGTATGGTGGATCCGCCAGGCCATACTCAAGGCTATCTGCGAAAAAAGCCGCATGATCCGCCTTCCACTCAACCGTGCCAACGAACTGGTACAGATCGAAAAAGCCCGCAAATACGTCAGCGCCGGCCTGTCCGAAGACGGCGAGATAGCCGAGATCGCAAAGATGCTCGAAATGGATGCCTCACACGTCGCCGACCTGGTCAACGTGTCCCGCGACCTCGTCTCCCTTGAAACCCCCGTTTTCGACGAACGCGACTCGAGCGTCCTCGGAGACTTTGTGGAGAACAGCAACTACAAGTCACCAGACGAGTACGTCATCGAACAGGGACTCAAGGAAGACATCAACAGCGTCCTCGACACCCTCACCGATAAGGAAAGCGAAGTGGTGCAGTACCGCTTCGGCCTGAACGGCCGCAAGGCAATGAGCCTCAAGGAAATCGGCGACCGTTTCCACCTGACCAAGGAACGCATCCGCCAGATTGAGAAAGCCGCCCTCAAGCGCCTGTCGGTCCCCGGCCGCGCCGAGGTGCTCGAAGGCTACGTGGCCTGATCAACGCGCGCCTGCGACGCAGAACCTGCATAGCAGGCACGTTCAATATATGCGGACCCGCCGGAGTTGCCTCCCCGGCGGGTCCGTTCTTTTCAGGAAGGCTTGACCGGAGCGAGTTGCTCCTTGAGTTTCAGGTACTCAGTGTTCAGCCGCGAGGTGCGCAGGTTCAGCCGTGCGAGGCGCTGTGCGAGCAAGCGGGCCAGGAATATGCCATAGTGCGGACTATCCTTGATCAGGTTGACGAAGTCCTGCTTTGAAATCTTTATCAGTACGCTCCGCCCCTTGCTTACCACCGTTGCGGAACGTCGGTTTGACAGCAGGAAACTCATCTCGCCCATGAATATGTCGTCAGGCGTCAAGGCCGATACGAGCTTGCCCTTGGAATACACGTACAGCGTTCCCGAAACGATATAATACAGGAAATCCGATTCCTCACCCTCGGCACACACATATTCGCCATCCTCGAAGCTGCGCTCCTGCGACACATCGAAAATAGCCGGGATGGTGTTTGTTTCGTTCCTTTGATGATTCACATCGAACGAAACCTCGTTGCCGGCTTCATTGTAGTTAAGGTTCTGCACATACAGCGAGGCCATCGTCATTCCCATCCCGTGCAACCCCGGCTCGTCGGGCCTGGTGGCCAGCCGCGCGCGCCAGTCAAAACCCGCGCCTTCGTCCTTGATGACGAAACGGCTCGATTCAGGCGTAATCGTGTACGTGAAATAAACCTTCTTGGCCCTGATCACGGCATCCGTATTCTTCTGCCGTATCAGCTCCATGATGTCCCGGTTTGACTCCAGCCAGGCCGTCTTCTCGTCGAAACTGATCGTGCAATTGCCATGCTCTATTGCATTGATGAGCAGTTCCAGCAACGTGACGTGCAGTTTCTCCTTGGTGTCCTTGTTGATGAGGTTGGCATTGAAAAGGTAGTTGGTTACCAGGTTGGAGTAGGTCGTTATGTCCAGAGGATCGTTGTCTATCACAAAGGAGCCAGCGATGTTTTTGAGCAGGAATTGCTGGATGCCCCGCTGGAACAGAATCTGCTTGTTCTGCTTGAGGATCTTCATCAGCCGGGCAAATCCACGTTGCAATTCGCTCCTCCGGAGCACCGCGATGACGTTCTGGTCCTGCATCGCCTCGAGCAGTTCCTTTTCCTCGAGATCATCATGGATGGCTATGACCCCGCCGTAATGCAGCCAGGGATCCTTGCCTATTTCTTCGAGCACTTCCCTGGCCTCGATCGTGGGATCGGAGAAATAGATCATCTTGATTTCTGGAAGCTCGTATTTAAGGTACGCGACCACCTCGTCCTTGTTCTTGAAGAAGACGGGAATATACTCATGGCCCATAGCCGCACACTGGCTCTTGATGAACGAATTCAGTGAATCGTCACCGGATATCACCGGAATCTTTGTCATATCGATGTCCTTCCGCCCCCGGCCAACCCCGCGTTACGCGGATCCAGGAGGTAACTCCCTCAATGAATCGGCAAAACCACCCCTCTGATTGACTTTTTTCCTCATTCATGGATAATTGCCATCAATATCCCGGGCTCATAGCTCAGTTGGTTAGAGCTGCGGACTCATAATCCGTCGGTCCCTGGTTCAAGTCCAGGTGAGCCCAAAAAACCCTGTTTCGCCCTTCGGGCGGAACAGGGTTTTTTTATTGGGGCTCACCTGGACTTGTGCCGGAGTTCGCCAAAGGCGAACACTACAATACCATTCCTTGCGGCGCCGCCCGTAGGGCGGTACCGTAGGGCCCGCGCCGCGAATGCGGCGAAAAGCGCGCATGGATGCGCGCGAAAGGGCCCGGAGGCGGCCCGAAGCGCAGGCGCCAGGATGGCGCCAAGCGTAGGGCAAGTCCAGGTCGGCAGGGGTAATGGCC
>JFJP01020453.1_pt1 | contig 15638 bp, 10 predicted proteins | sample 431651 | NCBI WGS metagenome assembly JFJP01 (sample SAMN02602958, study PRJNA72255) | Microbial mat metagenome, whole genome shotgun sequencing project. | biome: fresh water; feature: sink hole; material: water; isolation source: purple microbial (photo- and chemosynthetic) mats found in... | reverse complement strand
ACGGTGACGGTCATCGGCAATACGACCGTGGGGCAAACCTTCCTGGCGACAGCCGTTGCCGGAACTGGCAGCCAAAGCATAACCGTCAGTGGCGGAAACAGTGGTGGCTGTGGCGCTGGCGCGCTCGGCATCCTGCTGGTGTCGTTGGGTCTGTTGCCATTCCTCCGGCGGGCGGGCAGACCCTGAGGCTCCGAGTCGACGACCAGTTGGTGCTGACGGCGCAGGTCTGGACCTTCGCCGACCCGGACCGGCTCCGCTCGTTCTGCGTCAACGCTGATCCGGAGTCAGCGACGGATCGCGGCCGCTTTGCGCAGGCGCAGCGCGGCGCGCACGCCTTGCTTGGCGGGCAGGCGCACCGCGTGGCGGACCATCCAGCGGCGCACCTCGCCGCGCGGGCCGTCGTCGTTGGCCACCTCGTCGGTCCAACGCGCGCAGATGGCGAAAGCGGTGGCGGGGTGGTCCTTGGCGATGTCGCCGAGGTGGTTGGCGACCGAGCGGCGCACGTACAGCTCGGGATCGTCCTTGAGCGCTTCGAGCAGCGGCAGCACCGGCGCGGGATCGCGCTGGAAGGCGGGCAGGCGCATCGCCCAGGGCAGGCGCGGGCGCGTGCCCTCGCTGACCAGGCGGCGGACATGGACATCGCGATCGGCGGTCCAGGTGGCGAGCGTCGCGAGGCAGGCGTCCTGGTGACGGATCAGCAACGGTCGGATGCAGTACTCGGCGGTGAAGCGCCGCGTCACCTCGCGGCAGGCACGCAGGCCGTCATCGATGTGATCGCCGGCGTTGGCGGCGATGAAGCAGGCGTGCGGTAGATAGAAGAACGGTGCCAATCCGAAACCGGCGCTGACCGGCAACGGCGGGCCGAGAGCACGCAGCAGCACCGCCACCGCGGCCGGGAATTCGCGTGGCAGTTCACCTGCCAGCGCCGTGGCGATGTGCGCGCCGCGATCGAGGATGCCGAGCCGTCCGAGGCCGCGCTGCGCTGCTGCGGCGAAGCGTTCATGATCGAAGGACGAATGTACGGCGGAAAACGACTCGCCGATGAGTTCGACCGCGGTTGGCCCGAGCAGCCGCTTGAGCGGCACGCCGGCCTCGATCGATCCGGGGGCGCGGAAGCGCTGGGCGGGATGGGTCATGGCGTGGCCTCGCTGAGCAGCCGGCGGCAGGCGCCGTCGATCTGCGTGTAGATGGCGGCGAAGGCCTCGGCGCCGTCGTAGTAGGGATCCGGCACCTCGGTGCTGTCGAGCAGGCGCAGCGTGGCGGTCGCGTCGCGGGGACGGAGGCGCTCCAGGTCGCGCAGGTTCTGGCGGTCCATCGCCAGGATCAGGTCGAAGCGCGTGAAGTCGGCAACCTCGACCTGGCGGGCGCGATGGCTGGTGGCGATGCCGTGCCGGCGCAACTCGGCCAGGGTGCGGCGGTCGGGGGATTCGCCGGCATGCCAGCCACCGGTACCGGCCGAATCGACCTCCCAGGCCGGGGCGAGATGGGCGAGCACCGCTTCGGCCATCGGCGAGCGGCAGATGTTGCCCAGGCAGACCATGAGGACGCGCATGACGGGCATCAGAGCCGTGCGCAGCGCTAGGCAATCGGGCGGCATTGACCTGCGGCTGATGGCCCGCAGCATACCCGCCATGCAGCCGACCACCGCGTTCCACGCCTGGATTCTTCCGCTCTGGACCACCTGAGCGGACGCTGCATCACGTGACCCGATGCCAACGGCCCGCTCATCCGAGCGGGCCGTTCGCGTTGACGGCCCCTGGCGACCGCCGGGCCGTCAGGGGCGTTCCATCCGTCCCGGCAGGAGATCACGGCCATGTCGCCGGATCGTCGTTCCTGGCTGGTCGGCTGCGCCATCGCCGCCGTCGCTGCCATCCTGTTCGCCACCAAGGGCGTGCTGATCAAGCTCGCGCTCAATGCCGGGGCCGATGCCACCGCGCTGCTGGGGGTGCGCATGGGTCTCAGTCTGCCGTGCTTCGCCGTCGCCGCATGGTGGTATGGGCGCGGCAGGACAGGGTTGTCGCGTCGCGAAGCCGGGCAGGTCATCGTCCTTGGCCTGGTCGGCTTCCATCTCGCCAGTTGGCTCGATGTGCAGGGCCTGCGCTTCATCGGCGTCGCGCTGGAGCGGGTCGTCCTGTACATCTATCCGCCGGTCGTCGTGCTGCTCGGCTGGATGCTCGGTCGGGGCCGGCCGGGAGCGGTGCTGACCGCCGCCTGCCTGGTCACCTGGCTGGGTGTGGCCGTGTCGTGTCTCGACCAGCCGGTGCAGGGCGACCATCTGGCGCTGGGCGTCGCGCTGGTCGCCGGATCGGCGTTGGCCTACGCCGTGCATCTGGTCGGCATCGAGCCGCTGATGCGCGCGCATGGCGGGGCCCGGGTCGCCGCGCTTGGCTTCTGCGCCGCCGGCGTTGGCGTCCTGATCCATGCGGCCGTGGCCGTGCCCACCGGCATCTGGGCCGTCCAGCCACGCGAGCTGTGGACCCTGGGGGCCTTGCTGGCGATCGTCGGCACGGTGATCCCGGGCCTGCTCGCCGGGGCGGCGATCAGCCGCCTGGGCGCCGGCCCCTCGGCGGTGATCGGCACCCTCGGCCCCGGTGTCACCGTGCTGCTGGCGTGGGCGGTCCTGGGCGAGCAGCCGAGTGCCGCGGCGTGGATCGGCTTCGCGCTGACCGTGGTCGGCGGAGCGCTGATCAGCGTGTGGCCGGCACGACGATGACCTCGCGGTCGAGGTCGCCGGCGCGCACCTCGGGGTGCTGCTGATCGCTGGTCAGTTGCGGGACGCGCACGGCGGCCCAGGCGCCGAGTTCGGCGAGGTCGATGGCGCCGTCGCCGTCCGCGTCGGCCTTCCGGCCGGAGAAGCCTTCCAGCAAGGCGGCGGTGAAGGCGCCGTGGCCCCAGGCCGGGCTCTCCCACGAGGCCTCGTCGCCACGGCAGGCGGCGAGGATGGTGATGCCGTCGTCCCGGCCGGCGTCCTGGAAGAGGATGCGCGCCGCTTGGCCCGGGGTCGGTCCAGGCGCTGCCGGCGTCGGCGTCTGGACAGGCGGTCGCGCCGCCGCAGTCCGGGCTGGACGCAGGCCGCGCGCCGCAGCGCCGGCGACGGCGCCGAGGCGGGCCAGGCTGGCCTGCATTTCGGCGGGTTCGACTTCACCGGCATGGCAGGTATCGATCAGGACCAACCGGCGCCGGGCCGGGCTGGCACGCAGGGCGTCGAGCAGTTCATCGAGAACGATGCCGCGGCCGGCCGGATCGGCGAAGTCGGTGTCATGCGTGGCGATGCGGTACTGCATGCTGCGGTCGAGCAGGCCGTGGCCGGCGACGACGATGATGGCGAGGTCGTCGATGCCGGCCTGTCCGAGATGGCGGCGCACCTCGGGCAGGCGTTCGCGCGCGACCTCGGCGTCGGTCAGCACCAGCGAACGGCCGCCCAGGGCGGCGGCGAGATCGCGCGCGTCGGCGGCGGCGAACTGCAGGTCGCGGCCGGACTCGCGGTAGCGCGACACGCCCAGGGCGGCGACGACCGTGCGTCCGGGCGGACCTTCGCGCCGCAGCACCAGGCGGTCGGGGATGCCGAGGCCGCCGGTCGAGAACGGAACCAACTCGATCCGGTTGATGCCGCGCCCGAGTTGGATGCCGCGGAACTCGCCAGTGCGCTCGCCCTTCTTGGCGGCGATGCTGGTTTCTGCGATGGTGATGCCGCCGATGCGGGCCTGTACGCGCACCGCACGATCGTCCGCCCCGTCGATGGCGAAGCGCAAGTCCAGCCGGTCGCGCGTCGTGGCCAGGCCGGTCGGCCGGTCGAGGATCCTCACCGTGGGCAGCCCAGCGGCCGTGGTGGGAGGCTTCATGTCCGCAGGGTTGAGCCCGAGTCGGACGATCCGGCGCCGCCAAGCCTCGCGTAGCAATGCGATCATGGCTGGGTCGGCCAGGCCGATGCGTTCAAGGATGATGTCGGGGCGGTTCAGCAGCAGGTCAAAGGCACTGATTGGTGCGCGGCGACCCTCGAAGACCACGGTGGCGGCCTGGGTCAGATGACGCGGAATGGCGACCAGGCCATCCGATCCGACGACGAAGGCCCCGTTGGCATCGGCCTTGAGTCGCAGCACATGATTGCCGTCCACGCGCCAGAGCAGCATGCCGTCCGGATCAGAGGCGGTGACCAAGCCAGGCACAGGCTCGTCGAAGCCAGACATGGCGCGGCAGGCATCCGTACGGACGGCGGGCAGCCTGCCATCCGGGTCGACGGCGACGACCCATGCCGCCTCCTCTTTGGCGGGCCAATTATTGCAGGTGATCACCACTCGGCCGTCGCTCAGCGTGCCAGCCAGGGAGGCCTGCCCGTCACCTGGCTTTGCATGGTCCACGGTGGCGAGGCTGCTCAGCTTCCAGCGGCGCGTGGTGCCGCGCTGGAGGTCGACGCGGACGAGTTCTTTGCCGATCTGGAGATCCGCTATCGGCCAGCGGCGGGCGCTTGGCGCCAGCGCCAGATCGTTGTCCGGACGCGGCAGGTCGGCGGGGGCGATGGGTTGATCGAGGGGGATCTGGTTCGTGGAGCCGGAGGCCAGATCCAGATGGAGTATGCGCTTGGGCTGGACAACGGCGACCGTCCTGCCGTCGGGAGGGGACACCAGCATTGCGGGTCCGTTCTCGCCGAGGTCGAAGGAACGCAGGGTGGCCTGCGCATCTGCGAGCACATGCATGTCGCGTCCATCTCGGCACCAGGCGGCGCGTTCACTGGGCAGCATGCCAGATGACACCTTGCCGGCGGAGCGACCGGGGTGGAGAGGGATGCGACGCCGCTCATCGCTGCTGGCGATCAGGACCGGTATCGCCCCGTCCTGGTTGACTCGAGGGCGCCACCATGCGATCGGTGGGTTGGCATCAGCGCAGACCAGAGTCGCGAAATCGCACCATATCGCCCGGCCTTCGATGCGCAGACAGAGGCGGGTTCCATCCACGGCTAACGGACGATGGGTTCCAAAACTGAGGGTGTCGACCCACCCGATCCGATGCCAGTCGCTGGTCCACTGCGTGAAGCGATCGGGCTGCATCGTGATCGCCGTGTGCGCGTCATCGCTCCAGCGGCAACTCAGCGTCGCCCCTTGGATCAGTGGCTCCCGTATGCGTTGCAGGCGTCCGTCGGGCAGCAGATCGGTACGCCAGTACGCATTCTGCACAGACGCGCCGACCGCTTGGCGGAAGCCGCCGCATGCGATAACATGATCGAGTGGGCAACGGGCGATGCAGGTCGGGTCACGAACCAGGGTGTGCAGTACCTGATCCAAATTGATACCGCTTTGACCGCCGTTCCCATTCGGTCGTGGGCCCACGAATGCAGCGAGCACCGTTAGGTTCGTCGGATCCACGGCGACCGCAGCATAGCGCCATCCTGGCACCCCTGGAACGATCATGTCGATTAGGCACACATCATAACCAGGCGTCGGAAACCATTCACGGACGATGGCGGTCTGTCCAGCCGGCGCTTCGATGCGGTAATAGCGGCTGCGACCGCGACCCTGTTGACCGCTCCAGAACCCTGAGGCCTGTTGTACACCATTCGGTGTTGCGGCATGCGTCCGGGCCCAGCCGGGTCGGGCGGCATCGACGACACCGTTATCAAAGACGACGCGGCTTCCATCCCAGAACTGGGGTGTGCCGAGCGTGCTGTTGCGGAACACCAGCGTCTGGCTCTGGAGATCGTACACCTCGCCACGGATGATGGCGAGGAAACGCCCATCAGGAGACGGCAGGAGGCGCTCGCCGCGGGCGGGCATCTTATGCAGGAGCACATGCAGGCCCCGCTCGCCGGCAGCATCGGGAACCGCGCGCTCGCTGGGTGCGCTGCTGCCCAAGCCTGGTCGCGTGAACTCGACGGCCTGGACAACAATCGGTTCGACCTGCCCAGGCGCCACCGGCTGGCCGGGGTCCCAGGCGGGCAGGTTCGCCAACAGTAGCGCAAGGAACGCGAGGCGCTTCACCGCGCGCTCGCCAGATCCTTGTTCATCGCATCCAGCGCTGCGCGCGCGGCGCCGGCCCAGTCGGTGGCTTTGGGCTTCTCCCAGGCGCCGATGATCGCGCGGCTGCTGTTGACCACGCAGCCGCGTCCGTCGGGGCGCCGGCCGGCCAGGGCGTCGGCGGCGCTGCCGCCTTGGGCGCCGTAGCCGGGGACGAGGAAGATGGTGTTGGGCATCAGCGCGCGCAGGCGCTTCGCCTCGGCCGGCCAGGTCGCGCCGACCACGGCGCCGACGTCGTTGAGGCCGCAGGCGCCAGTGCGGCCCTCGCCCCACTGGCGCACCAGCTTGGCCATCGCCTCCATGTTGGCGTCGCCGTCGGCGAGCTTCAGTCCCTGGAACTCGCCGCTGCCCGGGTTGCTGGTCTTGACCAGCACGAACACCGCGCCGTGCGCGAGGAAGGGCTTCACCCCGTCGCTGCCGAGGTAGGCGTTGACGGTCAGCCAGTCGCCCTTCGGGCCGGCCGGCAGCGCGCCGGTGAAGCCGGGCGCTGCGCCCAGCCAGGCCTGCGCGTAGTGCTCGGCGGTCGAGCCGATGTCGTTGCGCTTGCCGTCGACGATCACCGGGATGGAGAGGCGGTTGGCCTCGCTGATCGTCTCTTCCAGGGCCTGCAGGCCGGGGGCGCCGTAGGCCTCGTAGCAGGCGACCTGCGGCTTCACCGCGCAGCACGCGCCCTGCACCGCGGCGAGCAGGCCGCGGTTGAACTGGGCGAAGGCCCAGGCGACGGCGAGGCGGGTGTCGCCGTGCCGGGCCAGAGCCTGGGTGCGCAGGGCGGGCGGGATGAGGGCGGGGCGCGGATCGAGTCCGACCACGGCGAGGGAGCCGGTGCGGTCGATCGAGGCCTGGAGGGTGTCGGCGGCGTGCATGAGAAATTGCCCCTGCTGGAGGCTGGAAGCTGGAAGCTGGAAGCTTGGTGGCGTTGAGCCTCCAGCCTCAAGCCCTCAGCCTCCAGCCGTGGCAATGAGATCTATCGCTCGGCGCGGGCCTGCGCGGCGATCTCGTCGTTGCCGCCGGCGAGGCGGTCGAAGACGCGGCGGGCGTCGGTGGCGCGGCCGTCGGCCTTCAGGGCGCGGCCGAGGACCAGCAGGGCTTCGCGCGCCTCGTCGGCGCTGGCGCGCACCTTGGCGGCCCAGGCGGCAGCGCCGGCGTTGTCGCCGCGCGCCAGGCTGGCGCGGGCGGCGTGCAGGCGGGCGTCATCGGTGCGCAGTTCGGGCGGCAGGGCATTGACGATGCCGACGATGGTGGCGTGGTCGCCGAGGCGGCGCAGCAGCGCCAGCTCTTCGCTGATCGCGGTCTTGGCCACGCTCGAACGGTGCAGGCGCAGGTACTGGCCGAGGGCGCCATCGACGTCACCGCCGCTGTCGGCCTGGCGGGCGGCGTCGAGCGCGCTGTCCGCTGCGGCACCGGTCAGGTAGGGGGCCGAGGCGTCGGCCGTGGTCGGGCGGTTGCTGGCCGGCTGGTTGGCGGGGGCCGCGGTCTCGGTCTCGCCACCGGGCTGACGGCCACGCTGCTGGGCGACCGGGGCGCCGGCCTCGCGGGCGTAGCGCGCCTCGACGTCGCGGTTGGCGACGACGTCGGGTTCGTTGCCGGCGGCGGCAGGAGTGCCGGCGGGCGTGCCCGGCGCGGCGCTTGGTCCGGCCTGGGGCTGCGGCGCGGGCTCGGCGCTGGCGAGGGGGCTGCCGCCCGAGGTGACCATGGCCGAGCTGCTGCGGCCGGCGACGCCGAGTTCGGCCGGGGCGGGCAGGGCGGCGACGGCGGCGGCGAGCTGGGCCTCCGCATCGGCGGGCTTGGCTGCGACCGGCAGGGCGACGGCCTTGGCCGGCGAGGTCAGGACATTGCCGGCGAGGTCGTGGGCGACGATGCGCACCTGCAGTTCGGCGTTGGCGGCGGACACGGTGATCGCCGAGGTGCCTTCGGCGGCGCCGGTCTGCTTGGCGGCGAAGCTCTTGCCCTGGTCGGTCGAGACCTCGATCGACACCGGTTCGGCGCCGAGGTTGGCATCAGCGATCTTCCAGCTGACCGCCAGGGTGGCCAGGCCGTCGGCGACGCCACCCAGGGTGGTCTCGAGGCGCTCCAGCGTCGGGCTGGCGCGATCGACGACCAGGTTCAGCTTGGGCGCGGCGCCGGAGACCGGCTCGGGCTCGGCGCGGCCGTCGCGCATCGTCGCGACCGTCCACAGGCCGAAGGCGCCGTCCTTGGGCGCGGTGAAGGTGAAGACGGGCAGCGCGGTGGCGTTCTCGGCCACGACCTGCTCCTGGTCCTTGCGCCAGCTGCTGCCGCCGTCGTCGCTGACGTACAGCGCCGCCTTGGCGACCAGCTTGGCGTCGCCGAGGTTGGCCAGCGACACGGTGCGCGTCGGCTGGGTGGTGTATTCGCGCACCGGCTGGGGGGCCGGCTGGGCGGTCGGCGTCGGCACGGCATCGACGGCCGTGACGGCGGCGATGGCGAGGAGGGTGGCGCTGGCGACGCGGACTTGGCGCATGGGCTGGGCTCCGGAAGGCGGAAATCTAGCTTATCGGCGGCCGGGCGCCAGAGCGGCGGCGACGGCGGCGGCGAGCACCGGCCGGTCGGCCGCTTCCAGGCTGGTGCTGGCGTGCAGCACCAGGCAGGGCGGCGCCTGCGGCGGCCACAGCGCCGCCAGCTTGACCGCGTCCTTGGCGGTGACGACCACGGGTCGGTCGGCGCAGCGGGCGAGCATCCGCGCGACATCTGTGACGCTATAGTGGTGATGATCGGGGAAGCGCAGGCTGGCGGCGACCTGCAGGCCCATCTGCTGCGCGTCGAGCTCGAAGCCGAGCGGGTTGCCCAGGCCCGAGGCGAGCAGCACCGGGCCGTTCGCGCTTTCCGGCTGACCGCTGAGCAGCCCGACCAGCCGGCGTTCCGGCGCCGCCTCGCGCACCACCTGCAGGCCTCGCCGGCGCAGCGCCTCGGCGATCGCCGCGACCCGCTCGGGCAGCAGATGGCCGCGCGAGATCCAGGCGATCTGGCAGCGCTCCAGGGCGGCCAGGGTGTCGCGCCGCCAACCGAGCGGCAGCAGGGCGCCCGGCCCGCCCGCCGGATCGCCCCACGGCCGGGTCGCATCGATCACCACCAGGTCGAGGTCGCGGTGCAGGCGGCGGTGCTGCAGTCCATCGTCGAGAACCACGCAGTCGGCACCCTCGGCCAGCGCGCGCCGCGCGCCGCGCACGCGGTCGGGATCGCAGATCGTCGGCAGATCGGGAGCGAGGCGGGCCTCGTCGTTCACCCCATCGACGCCGCGGTAGCCGCGTGCGACCACCGCTGGGCGGCGGCCCTGGTCGCGCAGCAGGCGGGCGAGGGCGAGGGCGGCCGGCGTCTTGCCGGCGCCGCCGGCGACGAGGTTGCCGACCGAGAGTACCGGGGCCGCGACGCGTTCGACGCGCCGCCAGCCGCGATCGTAGGCCAGGTTGCGCAGCTGCACCCCGCTGGCGTAGGCGGCCCAGGCCGGGACCAGCAGCCAGCGCCATGGCGAACCGGGCAGCTCTTCCGGCCAGCGGCCGGGCATGCGGACGACGGGGATGCGGCCAGCGCCCGGCGTGGTCACAACGACGCGCTGCCCATGCCCTGGGCCGAACCGCCACGCAGGAGGTGGATGGTCTTCTGCGCCGGGTCGCAGATCATCAGCACGGTGCTGTCGGCGGTGATGCCATCGACCTTGGCGGTGCCGGGATCGCGCGATCCTTCGCTGCCCTTGCCCAGGCGGAACCAGCCGGCGAGCTCGTGCGGGGCGCAGGCGCGCGCCTCGACCGCCAGGGCGGCGACGCGCTCGAGGCGGCCCTTGCTGGTTGTATCGCCCGGCTTGCCCGCCATCAGCAGGACCTCTTCGGACAACGGCTGGTTGCAGTGCACGCGCGGCGACTGCGGCCAGGGGTCGGGCAGGCGCACGGCGTGCTGGCCGGACAGCTCGACCGAGACACGCTCGCCATCCTTGTCGAGCAGGTGGACGCAGGCGCCGCCGTGGCGCGGCCCGGCGCGCAGCCGTCGTTCGGCGTCCTCGCGCCCCGGCGCGGTCAGGCTGGCGGCGACCAGGTTGGGCGTGAGGTGGCCGGGCGCGCCATCGACCACGCGCAGCTCGTTGGTCGCCACCGCCAGTCCGGCCTCGGACAGCCCGGCGACCGGCTGCAGACCCGCCAGGGTCAGGGTCAGGTTGGCCGGCCCGTGCGCCGGGATGCGGCGCACCAGGGTGACGTAGGGCAGCAACGCCGGATCGAGGTGCCAGGCTAGCGCCATGCGCGGCAGGCCGTGGTCGGTGTGCACGGCGTTGAGCGAGACGTAGGTCGAGCGGCAGCCGACCTGGCCGCTGCGGAAGAAGCCGATCAGGTCGCCATAACCGTGGATCAGCAGCAGGTCCTCGGGCGGCAGCCCGGCGGCGTGCGCCATCGATTCCAGCTCCATCCACACGGCCGGTTCCAGCCGGGTGGCGGCATCCAGGCTGGGCTTCAGGGCCTTGCGCACATCGTCGCGGCCCATGCGCTGGCGGCCCTCGCCGGACAGGCCGGCGGCGAGTTGTTCAAGCAGGTACTGGGCGAGGACCTGCAGGCGCGGCTTGAGGCGCGAACCCATGGTCTCGCCGATGGTACGGGGGGTGCCCATCACCGAGATCACCGGTACGCCGCCGAGCACATCTGCTATGGTCACGCGACAGGTGGTAGCGTCGGAGCGTGGCGAGTCCACGGGTGGTCCAGGGAAAGTGGGGTATTCTCCCGTGTGCGGACCATCCAGTTGCTCCTTGCAATCCAAAGCGTGATCTTGACCCTCCGCCCGCCCTGTGGGCCGCTACGTGGTTGCGAGTGCGACCCCGGCTCGGCATAATCGGGTGGATCGGCACCGAGGAGGCAGCCATGGCCAGCAAAACCAGCTCATCAGCCAAGAAGCCGGCGGCGAAGGCCGCCGCAAAGGCCCCGGCGAAACCGGTGGCCAAGCCAACCAAGCCAGCCACCGCCAAGGTGGTCAAGGCCGCCCGCCCATCCCGCCCCGAAAAGCACGACAAGCCGGGTACCGGCCGGACCAACCGTCCCGTGTCGGCCGAGCGCATCCGCCCCGAATCGGGCAGCCAGCGGCCCGAGCGCCGCATCGCCGAGCCCGCCGCCCTGTCCGGCAAGGTCGCCAGCCCCTTCGACCGCAGCGAACTGGCCGAATGGCGCCGCACCCTGCTTGAGCACCGCAACGAGATTTCGCAGGACATCCAGCATCTCGAACAGGGTGCGATGGAGGCCGAGGACGGCCACACCACCCCCAACCACATCGCCGAGCGCGGCTCCGACGCCGAGATGCAGGACATGAGCCTGGGCCTGGCTGGTGAAGAGCAGATCGTGCTGTGGCAGATCGACCGCGCCCTGCGCAAGATCGACAGCGCCATACCGCTGCCCTTCGGCCTGTGCGAGCACAGCAAGCAGCCGATCCCCAAGACCCGTCTCCAGCTCATCCCGTGGACCCCGGTGTCCATCGAAGGCATGAACTATGTCGAGGAGAATGGGCTGAGCCTGGAAGACGTCTTGATCGACGGCTGATGGCATCGGGGGCTTTGCCCCCGGGCCCCCCGGCCTTTGTCGCGGCTCGGTTTTCTCGCTCCGCTCGAAAACCGTGGGCGGATGGGCTGCGCCCATTGTATCCGCCCACCGCCGCTCGGCGGCCGATCCTCGCGGCGCTGCGGCCATGGCCTCGCCGGCCCTGGACCCGCACCCCGCGGGGCCGTCGTCGGTCACGACGGTCGGGTAATCCGTTACTAGGCTGATGGCCCATGACGACTTGATTCTGCCCACGGCTGGTTTGCGCCGGCCGGTAGCCCTGTCCGCGACCCTCCACGGGCTGGTGATGACGGCGGTGGTCTTCGGTGCGACCAGCGGCGCGCAACGCGTCGAGCATGACGAACGGGCGGTGGCCGAGCGGACGGCGGCGGCGCAGACTGCAGCCGCGGTCGCCGAACGCGGTGCCGCGCAGGTTGCCGCTGCCGCCGCCGCTGCGGGCGGGGTGCGCGCCGAACTGGACGCGGCCCTGGCTGGCGCGCTGACCGCCGACCCCGGCCTGGCCGAAGAGGTCGGGGCCGACCTCGCGACCTTCTTCAATGCCCAGGATCTCGCGGCTCTCGACAGCCAGGCGGCGGCGCAACTGCAGGCCCAGGCCCGCCAGCAGGCGATGCGCGAGCTCGACGGCATGCTCGAGCAGCGCCTACGCGCCGCGCTGGTGGCCGAGGTGCGTGCCCACATCCGCAACGAGGTGGCGCCAGAGCTGTCGGCGCGGGTCGCTGACGAACTGGAGCGTCGTCTGGATGGCCCTGCCAAGCAGGCGGCGCGGGCCGGCGGCCTGGCCGCACTTGCTGCCGCCGAACCCCAGCTGGTCGAGGTCGTGGCGAAGGCCGTGGCGGACGAGGCCGTGCCGCGCGCCGCGCAGCGCGTGACCGAGGGCGTCAGAGACGGCCTCAAGCGTCTGGGCGAGGATCCGGCGCGTTTCGCCGAACTGGTGGCCGGCGACATCCGCAGCGCCCTGGACGAGTCGTTGGCCGGTGCCGCCACGCCGATCGCCGGCGCGGCGCTGGTCGAGGCGCGCCGTGATCTCGGCGAGGTTGCCTCCGGCGTGGAGGCCGCCCAGCTGGCCGCGCAGGCGGCGGCCGAGCGCCTGACGAGCCTGGCCGGCCGCGAGCGCGCCCTGCGCAGCAACGCTGGCGATCCCGCTCCGGGCGACGCCCTGGCCGAGCAGAAGGCCCTGGCCGGCGAGATCGCGACGGCCGAGCGCGCGGCGCGCCAGGCCGGACGCACCGCCCGCCTCGTCGCCAGCCAGGCGGACGGCGCCGCCGATCGTGTGGCCGAGGCCCTGCGCGCCTCGCAGGCGGCCCGCCATGCCGCCGCCGCAGCGGATAGCTGGCAGGCCGGGGCGATCGAGGAGACGCGTCAGGCGATGGGTCATGCCGCTGACGATCTCGAGCGCACGGCGCGCGCCCTGGGCGAGGTCGCGCAGGGGCTGGCGGCGGCCGCCAAGCCCGGTTCGCGCAACGGCGGAGCGGCGGCGGATGCGGCGCAGCAGGTACAGGCAGCCGCCACGGGCGCTGCGGCCGAGGCGGCCCGCCGGGCCGGCGAGCGGGTCGAGACGGGCGACACGTTCGCGAGTGATGGCGAGACCGCGCGACTCGTCGCGGCACGCGAGCGCCTGCGCCAGCTGATGGCCAACGCGCAGAGCGGCCGCGTGCCGTCTGCCACCGATCTCGCCGGCGTCGGCCTTGGCCTTGGCGGGGCCAGCGGAGCCAGCGGGGCCACGGGTGCCGGCAGCGCCGCCCGGTCGCGCTGGAACCGCGAAGCCTACGAGGCCTTCGTCAAGGACCTGCGTGCGCGCGCCGCCCCCGGCAACCAGTACGCTACCACCGCCTTCCCCGCCGGGCTCGAGGCGCGGGCCGAGCTTCCCGCCACCGCCCCGCCGCGCCTGTGGTTCCCGGCCCCGCGCAGCGATGCCAGCGCAGTTGCGCCGCCCGTGCGCACCCTCGCACAGCCGACCTTTGCGCATGCCGCCTTCGGCGCCGCCGCCTTCCAGTCCACGCCGATCACCCTGGACGGCGACCTGTCCGAGTGGGGCGAACTGGCGCATCCGATGGCCATGCGCTACCGCTTCGACGGCTCGCCGCTCGCGGATGGCACGGCGGTCCACCTGCGCTGGAACGCCGACGGCCTGTACCTCGCCTGGCGGGTGCGCAAATCCGGCCCGATCGTGACCGGCTCGCAGCCCTACCAGGGCGACGGCCTCGAAGTGTGGATCGACTGCGACAACAGCCGGCGTTCCGAGATGACGGCAACCCCGTCGAGCCACCAGTTCATCCTCTGCCCCTTCGGCACGCGTGGCCAGGCGGCTGCGACCTTCGCCGAGATCGGTCGCGACCAACGTGGCATGCGCCGCCATCAGGCCTATCTCGATGCGCATGGCGCGCGTGGCGCCGCCGTTGCGGTGCGCACGCCCGACGGCTACCAGGGCGAGGCGCTCATCCGGGTCGGCACGCTGGCGCGGCCGGCACTGGTGCCCGGCCAGTGGCTGGCTGTGAACTTCTCGGTCAACACCACCGAACGGGTCGAGGACGGCACGCAGTGGTCGGCCCCCAAGTCGATCATGACCTGGGACAAGCCCGACACCTGGGGCGACGTCCTGATGCTCGGCGCCGACGCGCAGGTGACGTTCCGCGATCCCGCCGATCCGGCGCGTGCTACGCCCTGCGCCGCGGTGGGCTGGCCGCTGTGTATCGAGGTCGCCGATGGCGACATGGACCTCGATCGCACGCAGCCCGACCGCGTCGCCGTCGAACTGACCGGCGAGGGCGGCGGACCGGTGCTGGCGGTCCTCGCCGAGACCGGCCCGTCCACGGGCCTCTTCCGCGGCACCATCGCCACCCAGCACCATCTCGCCGCCGCCCAGGCCGGCGCGGTGCCGCTGCGCGCCGGATCCATCGTCACCCTGACCTACCGCGATCCGCGCGCCGCCTTCGGCGAGCACGACCGCCTGGTCACCGCCACGCTGCCGGTCGGCGTGCCGGTGTCCGACACCCCCGGAACACAGCCATGAACCGCATCGCCATCCTCCTGTCCTGCGCCGCCCTCGGCCTGGCCGCCGAGGCGGGCGACGCCGCCGCGCGCGCCGCCCAGCACCACTCGTGGATCATCGCCCTGGTGCGCTGGGAGATGTGGCCGCTGTGGATCCTGTCGATCGTGCTGCTCGGCATGATCATCGAGCGGCGCCGCGCCCTGCGCCGCGACCGCGTCCTCGATGACGCGATGATGCGCGAGGTCGCCGAGCTGTGCGGCCAGGGCAAGGTCGCCGAGGCCGAGACGCGCGCCCGTACCAGCGACACCGTGGTCGGCCGGGCGTGGGCCCAGGGTCTGCATGAGTACCAGCTCGGCGGCGCCGAGCTGAAGGATGCGCTCACCGCGTGCAGCCTGCTCGCCTTCAAGCCGCTGAAGCGCAACCTCCAGGGCATGGCCGCGATCGGCCTGGTCGGGCCGCTGTTCGGCCTGCTCGGCACGGTGATGGGCATGATCATCACCTTCGGCAACCTCTCGGCGACGGGCGGGGCCGAGAAGGCCGCGTTGGCCGGCGGCATCGCCATGGCCCTGTACGCCACGGCTGGCGGTCTGGTCGTCGCCATCCCGGCGATCCTCTGTGGCCGCGCCTTCCAGGGCCGCCTGCTGGCGCTCAGCGAGGAGGCCGAGACTCGCCCACCACCAGCACGCCCAGAAGGCCGCCATCACGGCGATCGCCTGACCATGGACAGCCTCTCCGCAGCCCTCGCCGAGGCCGACGACCGGCCGGACATGACCCCGCTCATCGACTGCATGATGGTCATGCTGCTGTTCTTCATCGTCACCACGACCTTCAGCGAATCCGCTGCCTTCCCGGCCGAACTGCCGCCGGCGCAGCATGCCGCCCTGGTCGCCGGCAACGATGCGGTGGTGGTGACCATCGCCCGCGACGGTGCCTACGATGTCGGCGGATCGCCCTGTCCCGAGCCCGAGCTGGTGCAACGGGTCCAGGCCGGCCTCGCCGCCGGCGGCGGCACCGTGATCGTGCGCGGCGACAAGGCCGCGCCCTACGACAAGGTGGTGCTGGCGGTCGATGCGCTGCACGCCGCCGGCGCGCGCAGCT
>JFJP01040174.1_pt1 | contig 15640 bp, 14 predicted proteins | sample 431651 | NCBI WGS metagenome assembly JFJP01 (sample SAMN02602958, study PRJNA72255) | Microbial mat metagenome, whole genome shotgun sequencing project. | biome: fresh water; feature: sink hole; material: water; isolation source: purple microbial (photo- and chemosynthetic) mats found in... | reverse complement strand
AGGCTTTGTGTGGGGTTACGATTTCAAACAGTTTTTTTACCACAATGGCAACGCCTTTAAAATGCCCGGGACGGAATTTGCCTTCCATAACCTTATCAAGTTTGCCAAAATCGAATTCTGTAAGATCGGGTTCAGGATACATTTCTTCTGCCGAAGGCGCAAAAACAAGGTGGCAACCCGTGGTTTCGAGCATTTTTAGGTCTGCTTCAAGTGTCCTTGGATATTTTGCAAGGTCATCGGGGTTGTTGAACTGTATAGGGTTTACAAAAATACTTACAACCACAAAGTCGTTTTCGGCAACTGCCCGCCGTATTAAAACCAAATGCCCTTCGTGCAAGGCACCCATAGTTGGCACAAAACCAATAGTTTTGCCGTTGCCGATTTGTTCTTTTATTGCTGCCTGTGTTGAGGAAATGGTTTGTGTGAGGTTGATCATTTTAAAAGGTAATGTTTTTAAAGATATGGAATGTTCAAGGAATTATTTGCTTATTTTATTTTGACAAATGTTAATGTATCATCATTTAGGGAAGAATCGTCAAAAAAGGTTCCAATTTTAAATTCATTTCTACTTGGATCTATTTTAAAATAATTTCTGAAAAATGCCGAATTGCTCGAAAGGAACCATTGTGTTGAAATGCTGTTTTCCAGCAGTTTATACCAGTATGGGCCAGAAAAATGTCCCGGGATATTGTTCCCATCAATAATTTGGGGTTCCCTTTTCAAAGTAAAAATGGGAAATGTGCCATCATACTGCGACATAAATTCCATAGTGTCTTTTTTAGATACTGATTCAACCCAAACGCCTACTATAGGGCTTTCTTTTAATCCTTCTTTTGGAAGTGCCAATTTATAAATATCAACAGATGAACTGTTTGTTGGATTGGCAATTTCTTTGCTGAAAGTAAGACTATCTCCCTCTAAAACAAAGCTGTATTCACCAGACAAAATCAACGACCAATCGAACTCTGCTGTCCAGGCACATTCATTTATAAAAATAAGTTTATTCCCATCAACTTTGTAAGTTCCCCGACAAAGGGCAGGGTATTTTTCCAAATCGCTTTCGCCAAACCATACTCCTGAGTGGAATGTAAGGCTAACGTTTGCAATTTGTCCATCCGCATCAGGTCCAGTCCGTTGGAAAGTGCCGAAATAGGTGCCATCAGGAATTGCAGTTGTAGTGTTTTTGGCCTTTTCGCAGGATGACAGGGCGATCAGCAAGGCTAAAATTACAATATACAGACTCTTCATTTTCGAAAATTTTGAACTAAATTACACAAAAACCATTCCTTAATGTCTATTAAAAGAATTGTTTCAAAAACAAGTCTCTATTTTTCGATCAGGTTTCCCCGAAAGTAATTTACGTTTAAAGCCTTTCGGTTAATTATTTTGACAGGATATTGAGCATATCTTTCTCCAATAAATTTATCGGAACTTCCACAATTCGCCCAATCTCGGCGTTTTTTCGATAAAATATGAAAGTTGGCACTTTATCTATTTTTAGTGTTTCGACATTGGTTCCAGGCGCTTTTTTGCTCCGGTCAACACTAATGAGGGTCAGTTTTTTATAATTAAAGTCAAGTTGGTCCATGATTTTATAAAATCTCGGTACCCATTCCTTGCTATCGCCACACCAGGTTGCCATAACAAGCGTTACTTTTATGCCCTTCAGCTTTCTTGCCAATAATTCCATCGTAGCTTCGTTGGCATGGTAAACCGCATACTCAGCGCGGAAAGAGGAATCGAAATTGCATTTCACATCAACAAACCCTTCGCGGTTGCAATAGCCAACAAGCATTTCATTGTTTTTCTTCGGGTCAATAGATTTTTGGTTCAACAGCTGCGAAAATGCAAATGTTGGGATTGCAAAGAATATAAGAAGAATGATGTGTTTCATTGTGTTTTATCTTGATTTACAAGTATTTGTAGGATTCCTTAAATTCTCCATTTTTGAGCCTAAGAATTTGATTTACAACAGGACTATATTATTCCTGATGGCAAATTTTACAAGATCCACTGTTGTTTTTAGTTCGAGCCTTGCCATGATATGGTTTTTGTGCGATTCGACGGTGCGGATGCTGATAAAAAGCTTGTCGGCAATTTCCTGGTTAGTCTTTCCTTCGGCAAACAGTTTCAGCACTTCAATTTCTCGTTTCGAAAGCAGGTTTTCGCTGTTGTCTTCATCCTGAACATCCGATTTGGCTTTTTTGATGTAGCTTTTCAGGATAACGTTGGAGATGCTTTCGGCAAAATATTCTTCGCCACGGTGTATGGCATAAACCGCCTCGACCAATTCTTTTCGCGAAGTATTTTTCGGCAAGTAACCCCTTGCACCTGAATTTATTGCATTAAAAATAAATTCTTCCGAAGTATGCATCGAAAGTATAAGTATCCGTATGCCCGGGAAATCGTTGTGCAAGCGTTTTGTAATATCAATCCCCGACATGCCGGGCAATGCAATATCGAGTATTGCAATGTCAGGATGTTTGTGTTTTAACAGGTCAAAAAAATCTTTGGCCTCAGCAGCTTCGCCTATTATTTCAAAACCTAGTTCCCCGGCGAGCAAGTTGGCAATGCCTGTCCTTACAAGTTGGTGGTCGTCCACCAATATTAATTTAATCTTTTCCATTTCCAGTATTATAAGGGATCGAGACTTTTATGTTTGTCCCAAAGCCTGGTTGACTGTTGATAGTAAATTCTCCTTGCAACAAATTGGTTCGTTCGCGCATGTTCTGTAATCCATTGCGATGTGCAAAATTTACCGGGTCAAAGTTAAAACCTTTTCCATTGTCCAATACTTCCAAAGTAACTATATTATTTATGCGGCTAAGTTTCATTGTAACCTGGGTTGCCCTGGCGTGTTTGGCAATGTTGTTCAATGCTTCCTGGGCAATCCTGTAAAGGTAAACCTGCGATTTTTTCGACATCCGGTCCAAAGAACCCTCGTTTTCGAATACGGCAACAAAGCTAGCTAGCGAAGCCATTTCGGAACATAAAGCCCTGAGAGTTGAAATAATGCCAAATTCATTTAAGGCTGCAGGCAAAAGTGCATTACAAACGCGTCGCACTTCTTCTATTGTAATATCAATCATATTTTTTGCAGAGTCAATTCCAGCCCGCATCATAGAGTAATTGAGTGTTTCGGCATTTTCGAGCTGTAATTTTATGGCAATTAGCGATTGGCCTATACCATCGTGCAATTCGCGCGAAAGGCGGTTGCGCTCCTGATCCTGTCCGTCAATTACTGAGCGCAGCCTCCTGAGTTTTTCGTGTTGCAGTGCATCCTCCTGTTTTCTGATCCTGTCAAAAATTGTTGCCAACAAGCTGTTCAAGTCGGCAAAAACACCTTTGGTGTTTGTATCTATCTCTTTAACCGATCCCTGCTCAACATATTCCAGGGTATTGCGGAGGTTAAGAATCCTTTTACTTATCCTAATGTTCATGTAAATGAGCAACGAACCACTAAACAAAACCAAAAAACTGAGCAAACCAAATCCCGTAACCCAAATGGTAGAAATGAGCATTAAAAGCGAAATTAAAACTTGTGGTAAAACAAAATTCAGGTAAAGCTGTTTAATGAATCGGCTTTTCATTTTATTGGTTTTGGCTTAGGCCTCAAAATTAGTGAGAAAAAATAGAGCCACAAGCAAATGCATCTTTTTGATTTGCATTAGTTTTGCAAAATAAAGTAGAAACTTAAACTGATTATGTTACAGATAGGAATTTTTTTTGGTGGTAAGGATAGTGGAACCACAGCAAAAGTGGCCCGCAGGATTCAGGAACTTTTAGGTGCCGAAGCTACGGTACACAATGTAGCCGGTGCAGCTAAGCATGATGTTGAGAAATACGATTTCCTTGTTTTGGGCACCGCGGCCTGGGGTATTGGCGAAATGCATTCGGAGCGACCAGAAAGTTTATCCCGAAAGTTTTGTGGATGGCATGGGGACTATTTTTTGCCGTTTGCCATACAAGCAAAATGTGGTAGGCTATACCTCGACCCGGGGTTACAACTTTTATTACTCAACCGCCGAAAAAGATGGCAATTTTGTTGGGTTAGCCATTGACGACGATACACAAAAGGAGTTTACCGATCAACGGATTAAAGATTGGGTGGCACAAATAAAGAAAGAAGCCGGAATTTAACCTTTTTTTTCTAAAGATAATACAGCCAATTGAAGTAGCACTTTGATTGGCTGTTGCTTTTTTATTCAAAGAATTCGGGATTTTTCCCTTAAAATGTTTTTAATCAATCCTTGTTATTGTTTGAAACTATAAATACATTGATATATATCAATAATTTGATTATTTTTAGTTTTTTATGAAAAAAAGTTGTCAAAAAGTTTTTATGTCCCAAAAAATATACAACTTTGCACGATATTTCTAAGGCAAATTATGGGTTTCTTACATTCCACAACCTCAACACTGCGCAAAGCAATCCTCATTGGATGGGCTTTTGGTGTTATGTGGATTTACCTTGGAAGCCTTATTAATTTTCACCAGCATCATATTTGGGGCAAACAACTTATTCCTGTTGCATGTTCCTCAAATCGGGCCAAAGAGAAAGATGCTTCAACATCAATAAAGATTGATGGAAGTTTTACCTACTTTGGAAATACACAACATTTCGATTTTTCAACTCCTACTGTTCAGGATTTCGATATTCTTCAACCTGAAGTAATTTCGGCATATTTCAATTTGCCAAGTGTCCCTGTTTCCCTTCAGGGCATTCAAGCCTATTCCTTACGAGGCCCTCCGACTGCTTAATTTCTGTTTTTCAGGCTTGTGATGCACACGAATTGCTTCTGTGTATTTTAATTGTCTGTTAAATCGTGTTTAAAAGGTATCCAATCCCTTAAACCAGAGTAGTTCCGTTACCGGAAAATTTCTCAATCTAATCCATACTCATACCTTATGAATACCAAGTTCTACGTTTTTGTTGCATTAATAGCAACCACTTTCGCAGGTGTTTTTCCTGCAATGGGCCAAAAATCGGGTCCTGTAACCGACACAATTTATATGGGTGCTGGATACAACAATGAAGTTTATTATAGCATGGCTGCCGGAAATAAAGGTGCAGTTAACCGTAAACAATGGGATATTGCGTTCCGCGCATCGCGTATGAGCGCAAGCATCCTAACCAACGATGCAGCAAACAACAATGCAATAAACCTTTCGGGTGTTGAGTTGTACGCCTATCCAAAATCAGATACAAGTGGCTGGGCAACAGTTGATACAGTCGGTTTTTATTCCTGGCGTAAATTGGTAAATTCAACAACTGATTGGGAAACCGGTGCTTTTTGCCAAAACCAGAAAGGCCATCCCGATTACGGTTGGGGTAAGTACAATACAGCTTCGCACGATGTGGTTGGCGATTCGTTGTTTATTATCAAACTCCGCGATGGAAGCTTGCGCAAAATTTGGATCATGCGCAAATATTCAAGTTTGAACGTGATTGATTTTCGTTTTGCGAATTTAGATGGCACAAACGATAACAAAATCAGCCTAGATTGTAGCCCATATTCAACAAAAAACTTTGTAGGGTATAATTTGGTTGACAATCAGATTGTTGATTTTGAGCCTGTAGCTACAACTCAATGGGATTTGTTGTTTGCAAAATACATGTACACCTATCCGGATGGTGTTCTTTATCCGGTTGTTGGGGTACTGAACAATTACGATGTTAAAGTGAACAAATTTGCTCACGTTTCCCTCGATTACAAAGCATTCGATTTGGCCACAATGGATTCGACCCGCTCGCCAATTGGCTGGGAATGGAAGAAATTAAATTCCAATTTCACCTACGACGTTGTTGATTCAACAGTATATTTTGTTCAGGACAAAGGTGGCAACATACATAAACTTGTTTTTAAAGAATTTGTCGGCACATCAACAGGACGGATAGTTCTGCAAAAAGAAATGATTTCTGCTTTAGGGTTCACCGAAATTGAAAAATCAGGTTTTAACGCTGCCATTTACCCTAACCCGGTAAGCGAAGTAATGAACCTTGTTGTAAACCCCGGAAAATCAGGAAATGCTAAAGTAACCCTTATGGATATTTCGGGGCGCAGCTTAGTATCGCAACAATTTGAATTACAGCCCGAAACACTTACAACCCTAAGGATACCTGTTTCTGGATTGAAATCGGGCTTGTATGTTGTTGTTATACAATGCGGTGCAAATAAAATATCCCAAAAGGTAGTAATAAATAATTAAATTGGGTTTTTGTTTTGTTTATAGGGTTTGATGTCTATTCCGTTAGCCGGATAAATCTCCGGTTGACGGCAAGGCATTAAAAGGACAAATGCCATAAAAACACAAATTTAAAATTAAGTAGAGTTGAAACGTTTTGTTTATTGGGTTAATTAGGTTCGAAAGTAAGGGCGCCGGCCAAAGCTGGTTACTTTGTCCGGCACTTTACTTCACAAGCAACTAAAAACAATTTCAGTTCTACAGTAAAACAAATAATTAATTGGAATGAAAGTTTTGTTTATCAAGCTAATAGGGGTGATGATGCTTTTGTTGACCGTAGGTGAGATCTTCGGTCAGCAAGGCATTATCAAAATTATTGATGCCAAATCGAAAGAAGTAATTCCGTTTGCAACCGTTTGTTTTCAAGGTCTTAAAACGGTAAGCTTAAAGCAAGCTGTAACCGACTTGGATGGAAAAGTGCCAAACGATTTAAAGGAAACAAGCAAAATTGCAGTTACTTACGTTGGATACGAAACATTGTTGGATACTGTGGAACCTGGAGTTTCGACTACTTTGGCCTTAGTACCAGCAGTGCTAAATATGAGCGAATTTGTTGTAACAGGTCAATTTAAGCCCGAAAAAGCAGATAAATCCATATATAAAATCAATGTTATAAATAGCCGACAGATTGAACGTAAAGCGGCTACCAATTTGACTGATTTGTTGAGCACGGAAAGCCATGTTCGAATATCACAAAGTGGAATTATGGGGGCGAATTTAAGTTTCATGGGCCTATCAGGCGAAAATGTTAAAATACTTGTTGATGGCGTTCCTGTTATTGGTCGTTTGGATGGAAATATCGACATCAACCAATTGAACCTGTACAATGTTGATCATGTCGAAATAATCGAAGGACCAATGTCAGTAGTTTATGGTAGCAATGCTATTGGTGGCGTGGTTAATATCATAACCAAAGAGAATAAAAATTCTTCTTTTTCTGCTTTTGCCAATGCGTATTACGAAAGTGTTGGACGGTATGATTTTAATGCCGGTGGCTCAGCCCACAATAAAAACCATACCTATTCGCTTGATTTTTCACGCAACTTTTTTGATGGTTATTCCGAAGCTGATTCGGATACAGCAAGAGCCATGACCTGGAACCCAAAACTGCAGTATAATGCAAATGGGTATTATTTGTACTCCACAAATAAGGTGCGTTTAAAATTGTCGATGCAATTCTTCGATGAGATAATACAAAGCTATGGTAATTTGCAGAAACCTTATTACGAAACAGCTATGGATAGAACATTCCATACAATAAGGCAAACTTCAAAGGTTGAAACATCCTATATTATTTCACCTAAACAGCAATTAAGTTTTGTTGGTGCTTATTCTACTCATAACAAAAAATATGAACTTTTTCAGAATGATCTTACACTTTTGGAAAAGACATCAGCGGGAGGTGATACTACGGTTTTGCAAAGTTACTATTTGCGATCATTGTTAGATTCGTACTATTTTGAACAGAAGTTGAACACTTTAATTGGTTTTGAGGGTAATTTTGATAATACCGAAGGTGCCAGGATATTAGGTAATTCGCAACAAATAGGCGACTTAGCTGGTTTTATCAATCTAAAATACAATATAAATTCAAAAATTACCTTACAGCCTGGTGCCAGATTAATTTATAACACAAAATATGAGGCTCCTTTGGTGTATTCCATAAGTGCAAAGTTTTCACCTTCTAAAAACACATCACTTAGGGCATCATTTGCAAGGGGATTCAGGTCGCCCACAATAAAAGAACTCTACCTCGAATTTAATGATAGTAACCATAATTTGATAGGCAACCCCGGATTAAAAGCAGAAAGCTCATACCTCACCAACCTGAATTTTACGTATAACCGTGAAATGCCAACTTATTTTCTGAATACGGAGATTACTTTGTTTTATTCTAACTTGGATAACATGATTGAGTTGGTCGCACTTGATTCTGATCCAAATTCCATTGCATATTCTTATGCTAATGTCCTAAAATTCATTTCACAAGGCGCACAATTAAATTCGACTGTTAATTTCTATCCCAAACTTACTATAAGGGCAGGCTTTTCAGTAATTGGCAGACAATACCCATTAGAAGACCTAAGTCCTGTCGAACAAAAATTTCATTACAGTTCGGATTTCGATTTCATGCTAACATATAATTTTGAAAAAGTTGCTACATCCCTGATTACCAATTTTAAATATACTGGCAAATACCCAAACCTAATGCCAGATGGCACTTTCAAGAATGAGTATATTGAAGGTTTCCCTTCATTGGATATTTCGTTGGTGAAAAGTTTTTTCCACAACCTGCTTAACGTTTCTTGTGGTGGAAAAAACCTCTTCGATGTTAACAGCGTAAAAGGTGCAACGGGTAGCTCGGGGGCGCATTCAAGTAGTAGCGGGTCAACTATAGTTGCCTGGGGCCGCACCTCATTTGTAAAATTAACGTATAATTTTAAAAAATCCTGATGTACCATAAGCCATTAATATTTCTGATTGTTTTGCTTTCCGTGTTGGTTTCGTCTTGTTTTAAAGAAGATGAACGCATTACCCCCCATACTCCCGGGCAATATATTTCCGATACCATTTCATTGACCGATACTTACAAATATCAGGTTTATTATAATTTGGTTGATAGTAATAAGGTAAGTTCAAACCTTAAAACGTTGTGGGATTTGGGCTTCGAAAGCACAGCTTTGGGCTGGCGTGTGATACTAAATAGCAGCAACTTTATGAAAGCTGCCTATATCGAAGGTCAGGATTTTGGGCTTCCCATTGATACTACAGGTGCAAGATGGAATTTCAATCCTTCTGATGGAAGCGCAGATTCGCTGGCAATCGGCAAATGGTTCGAAATAGGCAGTAAAAATGATACTCTGGGCACAAACCGCTTGCTTTTGATTGATAGGGGAATTGATGAGCGTGGAAATCCGCGTGGTTTTAGCCAATTGGTAATTGATAGCTTGAAAAATGGTACATATTATTTTCGTTTAGCCTCCATGGATGGCAAAAATGCTAAGCCATATTCTATTAAAAAGTTGGATAACGTTAACAATGTCCTTTTTTCGATTTCCAACCCTACAGAAATTGTCAAGGAACCTGCTAATTCTGATTGGGATTTGCTTTTTACCCAATACACTACCTTACTTTATACTGACGAAGGTGACCCTTATCCATATCTTCTGACTGGCGTTTTAATAAACCCGCGATTTGTGGAAGTTGCAGTGGATTCCATTTCCCCTTTCGAAAGCGTAACTTACTCTACTGCGCAATCCATGAATTTTAGTAAAAATGCCGACCGCATCGGATATAATTGGAAAAGGTACGACTTTGGTGTTGGAACCTACACGGTTAATTCAGATATTGTTTATGTAATTCGCGATACGAAAGGCTTTTTATACAAATTAAGGTTCGTTGGCTTTTACAAACTTGTGAACAATAAAATGGAAAAAGGCTTTCCATCCTTCGAGTATCAAAAACTCTGATGCCCTTACTTGCCAGTCTTGTTTAAGCCTGGAATTAGGCAATTACTAATTAATTGCTACGTTTGTATTTCCTTAAAAAACTTTCAATCATGAAACATATAAGTATCCTGCTCCTTGTTGCCGGAATTTTGATTTGTTCAAAAGCAACATTCGCCCAATACAACCCCGAAATAACTACAACTGATTTGCAAAAGCAAATTGGTTTTCTGGCCTCTGATTCGCTGAAAGGGCGTAAACCCGGCACGCCTGAGGATGGGGTTGCTTCGGCTTATATCCGCGATTGTTTTAGTAAAGCTGGCTTGAAATTACTGTTCGACAACGGGTTCCAAAAATTTGAGATAGTTTCGGATGTAAAGGCTGGTGAACACAATTCTATGTCATTCGATGGTTTTACAGCTACCCAAAATGTTGATTTTACGCCACTTTCGTTTTCATCATCAGCAAGTATCACAGCACCAATTGTTTTTGCTGGATATGGTTTTGACCTTGATTTGGATTCGTTGAAATGGAACGATTACAAAAATATTGATGTAAAAGGCAAATGGGCGATTATACTAAGGGGCGATCCGGAACCCGAAAAGCAAAACAGTGCTTTTATCGCTTATGAGCAAGAACGCGGTAAAGTGCTTACAGCCAAAGATAAAGGGGCTGTTGGTGTGTTGTTGGTAACGCCATCAGATATTGAAAAGAAGGATGTGATCATGCATACGCAATATGACAAGTCGCCATCCGATGCAGGGATTCCGGTTTTCAGTATTACCAGGGAACTTGCCGATAAATTGCTTGCTTCAATGAACTATTCCATCTCGACCTTGGAAACCGAAATGAAGGAAAACCACAAACCGGTTTCCTTATACCTGGAACCTACTGTTTCCGCTACATCCGATGTTGTAAAAACCAGGGTGATAGCGCAGAATGTGGCTGCAATTATTGAAGGCTCTGACCCAGTGCTGAAAAACGAATATGTTGTTATAGGTGCCCATTTCGACCATTTAGGGATGGGTGGCGAAGGAAGCGGTTCACGTGCACCCGAAACTTTGGCAGTTCATAACGGAGCCGATGATAATGCTTCAGGCACGGCAGGAGTTGTTGAATTGGCTCAAAAATTGGCTGCTAACCGTTCGCAATTAAAACGCAGTGTTGTGTTTGTTGCTTTTACAGGCGAAGAAATGGGTTTGTTGGGATCAAAGGAATTTGTAAACAAACCGCCCATTGATTTGAAAAAAGTAAATGCCATGATCAATATGGATATGATAGGAAGGCTAAACCCTACAACCAATTCAATAATTGTTGGCGGTACAGGGACTTCGGCAGAAGCGGATTCGTTGTTAAAAATCCTGGAAGTTGGACGGCCATTTAAAACCACTCATTCAACCGATGGTTATGGGCCTTCGGACCATGCATCCTTTTATAGCGAAAACATCCCGGTTTTCTATTTTACCACCGGTGCGCACGACGAATACCATACACCTGCAGATGATGCCGATAAAATTAATTATTCTGGTCAAATTTCTGTGCTGGAAATGGTTTACGATTTGTCCAAAATATTGGCCAACAGCCCAAGGTTGGCTTTTCGCGAATCTGGATCAAAACAAGCAGCACGTTATGGCCGCAACATGAAAGTTACTTTGGGTATTGTTCCCGATATGGTTTCCAATGATAACAATGGTCTTAGGGTTGACGGAGTACGTAAAGGTGGTCCTGCCGAGCGTTCAGGTATTGTAAAAGGCGATAGGGTAATTGCAATCGAAGGGCAGCCTGTGAGCAATATTTACGATTACATGGCAAGGCTTGGTAAATTGAAACCGGGTCAGGTTGCTACCGTGGAAATTATAAGGGACGAGAAAAAGCAGCTTGTAATTGTACAGTTTTGATATGTTGTCTGTACGCAATGCTGGTGTCTTAAAATATTGATATAAATCATTTTAGAAAACATATCAGATTGCAAATTTGTCTATAGCTTTTCAAATTTGGACTGTAAAAGTGTTTTTCTGTACCTTTGCCGATTATGATGGATTTTTTGACCCAGGATGTATTGATTAAATTCATGAAGTTTGGAGCTGTAGGGGCTACCGGAGTGGTTGTTGATTTTGGTTTTACCTGGGTAAGCAAAGAAAAATTCAAGATACAGAAATACGTCGCCAATACCATCGGTTTTACATTGGCAGCTACCAGCAATTATTTCTTGAACCGTTGGTGGACTTTCCAAAGCAACAACCCCGAATTGGCCATCGAATATTCCAGATTTTTATTTTTCTCAATTATTGGTTTGGGAATGAATACGATGGTAATTTGGTATTTGGTTACAAAACGCAGTTATAATTTTTATCTATCTAAATTGTTTGCTATCGGAATTGTTACAGTATGGAATTTCTTTATCAACCTTATGTTTACTTTTGTTTAAAATGTGATTCGTTTTTTGCAAAGAAATGGTTCTTGTCCATAACCTTGCTTGGTTTTAGAAAAGCAATATTCCATAATGGTTTCCAACTTGTTCGTTTAACAGAACAATAAATCGGTGGCTTTGTATTAGTATAAAGTACAACTAAAAAATATACTCTCTTAAGTGGTCGTCGTTAAAAAGCTCATGAAGGATTTCTTGCTTTTTCTGTGCATTTTTACCTATTCCATTGCGGACAAGGTTGTATTTGTGCATTTTATCAAAAAGTCCGGGTTTGAGCGAATCGGCATATTTTTTAAATTCATCAAACTTCACCTTCTTTACAATATTGTTTTCGGAAAGGAAACCGTAGTATTGGTAAATTGATTGGTATAGTTCGTCCAAAATATCATCATCTACATTGCTATGCTTAATGATAAACATGTTCATTATCTGCTCGAAGTTTATTTGCAAATGCACTATTTCTTCCCAAATAAAATATTCGTCACTAATGGAATCAATAAAATTGAAAAACCCTTTTAAAGTTTTGATGAGGCTGTTTAATCCATTTACTGAATTTTGCGATTTTTTTAACAAAGTTTCCTTAAATACCGTAAGTTTTAATAGGTTTACTCTATTCACGTAGTTATGTAAATCATCAGAGTCGTGTTGCTTTTCCAATTCCTCTATTTTTTTCATGTCGAAAGGCAATAGGGAAAATTCCGTGTTCGATAATCCTAAAGCTTTCATTTGCAGGCAATCGGCAAGGTTATTGACTGGGTTTTTGTGATTCTTGTCGGCATTTATCGAGAGCTTAAAGTATTTTTCAGCTTCATCGAACCGATTCAGCTCCAAATAACACATCCCTAAATTGTTGAGGTAATAGGAGTTTTTTGGATTCAGTTCAACAGCTTTTATTCCAAATTCAAGTGCTTTTTCCTTTTCTCCCATTGTGGCTAAAGCATAAGCTGCCGAATCGTAATGGACTGCTTTGTCGGGGAATTTTTCGATGAGTTTCATTGCATAATGCACAACCAGCTCGGGATGGAAAAGCTTTTCCATGTTTTCAAACACGATATCATAATCCAAATCAATTACTTCCCAAGAACTTATCTTTATGGCAATTTCAAAACCAATATCAAGTGCTTTTTTAGCTTGTTCAATATCAATAATTAGCAGCCTGCAACCCATATCGAGATAGGCAGGATAATAGAAAGGGTAATTTTTTACCAGTTTTTTTAACTCGTCTGTAAACTGCTTGTTTGTTAGCGGTTTTGCCCCAAAACGTAAAAAATCAGGCATCATTTCGTTTGAAAACAAGAAAGAATACTCACTTTCGGCATCGCTCCACAAATCTGTTTCTTTTATGTTTGGCGATAGCTTTTCTATGTCTTGCTTTTTCATTTTTGTGCTTTTGTTATTTTATCTGTGTTTCTCACTTATCCAATATCAGTAAGGCTCAAATCCAAACAAGCTTATGCTTTTTTCAGTTGTATTTATATTCCCATCAACCTTTCCAAATGATGATACTCTATGCCAAAATAGGCTTTGGCATTTTTAATTTTTTGTAAAACCTGCTCGTCGTTTTGTTTAGCTTTTTGGTTTTTAATTCCCACAATCATCACGTTTTTTGGCGTATGTGCATCCGAAATAAATTCAAATACCTTGGTTTTATATCCAAAATATTCAAGTATCAAAGCCCGTATCCCATCAGTCAGCATCTCGGCATGCCGTTCCAGAAAAATTCCGTATTTGGTCAGAAAATCCATTTCGTTGCTGGTTTTATGTGCTTCCAATTGCCGCCGTATCTGTTTATGGCAGCAGGGCGCCACGACTATCAAATCGGCATTTGCAGAAATTCCCTTGAAAATTGCATCATCGGTTGCCGTGTCGCATGCATGGAGCGCAATAAGTATGTTGGTACCTGAGCTATCGTAATTTTCGATTGTTCCTTGCTTGAAATCCAAATTATCAAAGCCAGTATTTTTAGCAATTTTATTGCATAAATCAACCAATTCAGGCCGAAATTCGACTCCGGTAATGTGCGCCTCAATTTTTAAAACCTGCGTTAGGTAGTCATATAAAGCAAAAGTAAGATAGCCTTTTCCCGAACCCATATCCACCACTTTAAGGCTTTCAGCTACTGGCAGTTCCTTTATTAAAGTGCTGAGAATCTCGATGTAATGGTTGATTTGTTTGTATTTATCTTGGGAATTTGCAAGAACTTTTCCATTTTGGTCTGTTATTTTCAGTTCGGTGAGATATGGCTTTTCATTTGCAGCAATCAAGCGGTTTTTGCTTCTATCATGGTCGCGCGAAGGGATACTTTGGTTGCTTGGGGCATTTTGACGCAGATTTATTTTTTTGTTAAAAAGGTTTTCGAAACTCAAATCGAAAGCGGTGGAAAACAAGGTAGCAACATAAAACTGTTGATTTAAAAAATCACTTATGGTTTTCAAGCCATCCGCGAAGGAATAATTTTTAACAATATCGCGGGTTTTGTACCTGTATGTAAAACTAAGTTTATCCTCATTCTTTATCAGGATGCGCTTTGTGTAGATGTTTTTCAGGTTTTCTTCCTTGCCTTTATAATTCCCCAACGATAGCTTTATAAATGTATTATCGGCAAGGCTTTGCTCAATTGCAAGCACGAATTCGCCGATTTTTTTAATAAGTTCCATGGTTCAATGATGATTTTGATGATGGGTTTGGTTTGAAAAAACAAGAGCCAGAGTGTCAGACAACTGAAAAAGTTGTAAAGACACTCTGGGAACGCAGAAACTATGAAAAAGAAGCCAGAGTATCAGGGTGCTGAAAAAGAAGACAGAGTGTCAGGGTGTTGAAAAAGAAGCCAGAGTGTCAGACAACTGAAAAAGTTGTACAGACACTCTGGGAACGTAGAAACTATCGAATTCTACCACTCCAGAATCTTCATAAAATCAAAATCTTCGGGGTTTTTGAGGTATTTTTTTGCATCTTCCATATCATTAGCCGTTAGGTATTGTATGCTATCGTAAAACACCATACGGGATTTTTGGCTGTCCATAGTAACCATACGGGTGCGCACTTTTCCGTGTCCGTCTTCCAGATCTTTAAGGAAAAGCGGGAAAATATCACCAGTTGGGTCGGAACTTACCATGCAACCGGTTAACCCATCGTCAAATATTTTCTTTACACCAATTCCCAGCAAACTACAATATAACAAATCGAAAGCAGTAGGCTGTATGCAACGCAATTCGTAACCCATTTCCACCGGACGGCTTTTTACATTCAACCCAAGTTGTTTAAGCCGAATTTGGAGCAACATATTGTAAATATGTGCCTTGCTCACTGTTCCCAACTCAGGGTGGCCATGTTCGTCATACGTAAATTGTATCCCGGAAGCTTCAATTTCGTCGTCGCTCATAAAATGGAAAACGCCCTCGCTCACAATTGCAACCCCATAAGGGATGCCAAGTAGGCTCCGTTTTACAATAGAAGAAATAATAAGACGTGTGATTTTATCAAGCGTTATCTTGGTTTTGTTAAACATTTCAGGGATAAT
>JFJP01011376.1_pt1 | contig 15640 bp, 16 predicted proteins | sample 431651 | NCBI WGS metagenome assembly JFJP01 (sample SAMN02602958, study PRJNA72255) | Microbial mat metagenome, whole genome shotgun sequencing project. | biome: fresh water; feature: sink hole; material: water; isolation source: purple microbial (photo- and chemosynthetic) mats found in... | reverse complement strand
GCTTTGAATATGCGGGCGCGGTGAAGCAAAGTAACGGGCAAACCAGTTTTAAGAAGCGGCAAAATCCCTTCACCGTGTTGGCGGGGCAACTGATTATCAATTTTAAGAAAGTGCGCCGTCCAAAGGCCATGATGAAGGCCGCGTTAGGCATGAAAACAGGCGAGGTGGTCTTACAAACGTGTGAAGGGGTGATTGCGAAAAATCATGGGGCAACGCTAGAGGAAATTAACGATGAGCTAATCATTAAGGGGCTGGAGTTGGGCTTTTTAGATTTATTACAAAAAGAGTATGCTGACCTCACGCCCTTTTTGTTAGATACCTTTGATTATGATAAGCAAACGGAACGTTTCACCTTAAAGCGTAATACGAAATTCCGCACGCGCTTAGATGTCAAGTTACGCATCAAATATTTCTTAACCTCATATCTGCGCCGTCAAGCCACCGAGCAGAAAATCTCCACCTTTGATGAGATTGTATTACACATTATGCCACTGCTGAAAAATGGCACAACCCCCGAAGACCAAACGATTTTAACGGTGCTAGAGGAAATTGCGGAACGTGTCGGCGATAACGGCTGGCGTTTGCAAGGCCAAACGGGTCAGCAGCCGTTGTTTTAGGGTCAGCCATTATAAGGCTTCAAGCCTTATAATGGCTACTGAGGGCTAAACGTTTGAACATGGGAGTCTCCTTGAGGTTAAAAATCTTTCAACATTTCTTTCAATTGCTTTTTTGTTTCAGGTAAATTGACCGTAACCACTTGCCAGATAATGCTCAAATCAACCTCAAAATAGGCATGAATGAGCATGTTTCGTAAACCGACAATACGCCGCCATGGAATATGAGCATAATTAGCCCGCACCGTTTCAGGGATATTCGCGGCGGCCTCGCCTAAAACTTCTAGCTGCCGAATAACCGCCGAGGAAACTAAAGCATCACGCTCAAACCCCTTTTCACGATAACCTTTTGTAAATTGCTCTATTTTGTTTATCGTTTCCAACATATCTTCAATAAACAAGCGTACTTGACGTTGGCTCATAAATAGACCACCTGTCGTAAAATTTCATCTTTCAGTTGCGGCTTTAAGGCTTTCATGGTGACTAAATCCACTTTACGCCCTAACAATTCGGTCAAGTAATCCCGTAAATCCACAATTTCCCAGCCAATCGGTTCGCTAAATTCAACTAAAATATCCACATCACTTTCAGGCGTGGCCTCATTACGGGAGTATGAGCCAAATATGCCTAATCGCTTGACCTTAAAGCGTTGGTTTAATAATCCGATATGATTTTGGAGTTGCTGTTTAAGTTCATTTAACATGGGTTGTTTCCTTCCACCATAAATTTCATTAAATTGTACTGCATTTGTTAGGTAGTTGCAATTTCGAATAGTGCCTTGAAGGGAGGTAAATTTGAAACTTACCCCCTTAAAGGATAAAATAAGGTCACACCCTTTTATTTTTATGTCATCACAATCTACATCAGGAGGGATTATGAATAACGTAGCCTTAAGAACTCAACTTATTAATGAAATTACCCTGATGCCACAGGATAAATTAGCCCTGCTCAATCAATTGATTCAGCAATTTAAGGCCACTTGGCGACCTGTGACAACTTCGCCTAATGCTATCATGCGGTTTGCGGGAGCCTGGCAAGAAATGTCTGACAATGAATTAACTGAATTTTTAGCCGAGATTCAGACTCGCCGTCAAACAGCCTTTTTAACGAGGCGGAACTATGCCACCGACTTTAGTTGACACCGATATTTTATCCATGTTTTTGAAAGGCCAACCACTCGTAATCAGTCGCTTTGAGACATATTTACAACATCATGCCAAAATTAACCTAAGTCTGATAACTTATTACGAAATTACGAGCGGTCTAAAACATTTAGGGGCAACCAAACGCCTCACCATTTTTTTAGAGTTTTGTGAGGCCAATATTATTGTTCCGTTAAGCCAACCAGCAGTAGAGATTGCCGCTAGTTTATATGCTGAATTGCGCTTGAAAGGGACACCCGTTGATGATATTGATTTGCTCATTGCGGGTACGGCTTTAGCTCATAATCTGGTTTTGGCAACCCATAATGTACGCCACTTTGGGCGAATTACCCCTTTACAAATCGTGGATTGGGGCAGTTGACAACCATTTACAATAAAATTTTCACTTTGTAGTATAAAACAAAAAGGAGGCCAACATTCGGCCTCCTTCTCACTTCTTACTTCTCACTTCTTACTTCTCATTTCAAAAAAAGCGGCAATCGCCGCTTGATGTTCGGCGGATTGCAAGCCTGCCGCGAATTGACGGGTCTCCTCCGCGGTGAGGGCGGCGCGTTGGGCAGGTGGGTTTATTAACCCTTTGATATTTTGTAAGGTTTGCGGCGGCAATTTGGCGAGGGTTTGGGCGCGCGCCGAGGCTTGCGCTTCCACCTCGCTGTCGTCACAGAGGAGGCTCACTAGCCCCAGGTCGTAGGTAATTTGCCCATTAAAAGGTTCGCCGAGCAACATGTAGTGGCTGGCGCGCACTTTGCCTGCGGCGAGGGGAAAGAGCATGGAGCAACCAAACTCTGGCACAACTCCCAATTGGCTAAATCTTGCAAATCGTTGCCACTGCTAAAATCAGCCCCGTTACCTTTGATTAACACCACCCGCACCGTTGAATCGGCTAAGGCTAAGGCGAACCCTTGCCCTAGCTGTTCATACATTTCATCGGTCAGGGCGTTTTTCTTTTGGGAACGGTTCATGGTGAGGCTGAGAATGCCGTCATGATTTTCAATAAGCAGAGAGTCAATCATGGGATAATTAGCCTTTATAAGGTTTGAAACCTTATAAAGGCTTTTATTTAGGGTACAGTACTATTGTGGGCGATTGAGCCAGTATTTGCCGCTTTCGGCTACGCCTGCCGCAACAACGGCTTTGCCCAAATCAAAGAGAATGAAGGGGAAAATGCCGAGTGTCCAGGCTTTTGACCAACTATTTAAATAGAGAGCCAACCAAGGCGCGCCGACTAAATAGATGACCATCATGCCGACGGTGGCGGCGAGGAAGTGTCCCCACCAGCTTTTCAGGGCAAATTGTTCAGTCAACCACCCTGTCACAAATGCGGCGGGAATGAAGCCCAAGAGATAACCCGCGGTGGGGCCAAAGAAAACGAGTGACCCTTTCATGTTGGCATCTAAGGGTAGTCCTAACGCGATTAAAGCCACATAGGTGAGTTGAGCCAAAGCTCCGCCCCGCGCCCCTAAAACTAAGCCACTTAAAACGATGGCTAAAGGTTGCATGGTGATGGGAACAGGGCCAATGTTAATGGTAATGCGGGCTGCTACGGCGGTGATGGCCGTAAAAACAGCGATGGCGGCGATTGAACGCCAGAGAGAGGTATTAATTTGGTTACTTAATGTTTTGACTTGCATAAATTTGTCCACCTTTCTGAGTTTTTTTGTTTCTAAATTGAACCCCCCCATTATAAACCCACAGTTGTTCTATATCAAATATGACGAGAAAATTTGACTTAGTTCTATAATCGTTTAATATCTACCTCATGCTCGTCACCCCATAGGAGAGATTACTATGAGCAAAACAAAAATTATGATTGTGGAAGATGAAGAAGTCAGTGCCGCCCAACTACAACATCGGCTACACAAGTTAGGCTATTTCGTTTCGGCGGTGGTTTCGTCAGGTGAAGCGGCCATTGAACAAGCAATTGCCTTGCATCCCGATTTAGTATTACTAGATATTGTGTTAGCGGGGCAATTAGATGGCGTGGAAACCGCCCAACAGATTCAAACCCAATTTAATATTCCAGTCGTTTATCTGACGGCACAAAATGACCCTGAAACACTCCGTCGTTCCAAAATGACCGAGTCGTATGGCTATATTTTTAAGCCCTTCACTGACCGTGAGTTGTTTGGGGTGATTGAAACTGCGCTACACCGTCATCGGGTAGAACAGCAACTCACCAGTAGTAAACAGCGAGAAACCTTGGCTTATGAATTAGGGCAACAGTTGACGATCTTGCTTGAACCTACCGAGTTGCTTACCCAAACGGTGAACCACCTTAAAGAAAGTTTTGGCTACTACCATGCCCAAGTTTATCTGCTGTCTGAACAGATGAATGAGCAGGGAGCTAAAGAAACATTGCTTTATATTGAAGCAGGCACAGGTAAAGCAGGAGCGGCCTTGTTGCAAGGACAACATCACATTCCCCTTAAAGCTGAACGCAGTTTGGTGGCACGAGCGGCCCGTTCGCAAAAAGCCGTGGTGGTAAATGATATTAGGGAAAACCCTTACCATCTACCCAACCCGCTGCTGCCTGATACCCGCTCTGAAGTTGCCATGCCGTTGGTATTAGGGGAACGATTGCTAGGAGTATTAGATGTGCAGGATAGCCACCTCAATCATTTCAATGCCGAGGAAATCCGCACCTTGCAAATCGTGGCTAATCAGTTAGCCATTGCTATTTCTAACGCACAACTTTTTGCCGATAATGCCCGCCGATCAGCCATCATTGAAAACTCGGCTGATTTTATTGCCCTTATCTCGCCTCAAGAGGGGCATAAAATTGTCTATGCAAATTCTGCGGGGGCGCGCCTCGTGGGTTATCAACAACCCGATGAGTTAGTGGGTCTATCTATGAACAACATTTGCCCGATCCATATTCCGCAAACGGAGCAACTATGGCGCGAAGAAAATTTATTGCAACGTTGTGATAAGAAAACCATTTCGGTTGACCAAACGACCTTCATTATTCCTCATAAAACCCCTGAAAAGCAGTTATTAGCTACCATTATTACCGATATTACTCAACGTAAACAAACGGATGAGGCGTTGCATCGTTATGCCGAACGGCTTAAAATATTACGAGAAATTGATCATGCCATCCTCATGGTGCAATCACCGCAGGATATTGCCGTGGCGGCCATTACTCAAATCCAAAAACTCATCCCATGTCTGCGGGCAACGGTATTTTCTTTTGATGCCATCCATCAAGAAGCCACCTTGCTCGCCCAACAAGGTGAGCCAAGAGCAACCTCTAACCTCTCTATTTCCCTTAACGAGTTTACTGAAGCCACCGAAACACTGCAAGCAGGGCAAATATACACCTTAAGAAATTTCGATGCCTTACCTAATGCCCCTGTTGTAAACGAAATATTACAAACTTACGGGCTAGAGGTTTATTTTTGTGTCCCGTTAATTGCCCAAAATAAGTTGATTGGGGCTTTGAATTTAGGGTTCACCCAAGCGGAAGATTTTACCCCTGAACACATGGAAATTGCCCATGAGGTGGCCGATGTCTTGGCTTTAGCCATTCAACAAGCCCGCCAGCACCAGGCTCTCCATGAAGCCGAAAATCGCTATCATAGCCTGTTCAATAATACCCCCGTGGGTCTTTATCGGACGACCCCAACGGGTCAAATTTTAGAAGCAAACATAGCCTTAGCCGAAATGTTAGGCTATCCTAGCCGTGAGGCTTTGATGACGATTAATGTTATTCATAGTTATGTCTCCCATACCGAGCGAGACAGTTGGCTGAAAGCCATTAATGATAATAACTTTGTCAATAACTTTGAACTACGGCTGCGACGACGCGATGGCACAATAATTTGGGCGCGTAACAGTGCCAGAGTTATCCGAGATGAACAAGGACAAATTTTGTATTTTGAGGGTGCGCTAGTTAGTTAGTGCTAAGTTATGACTGCTGAGTTATGAGTGTGAATAACTCAGCAGTCATAACTCAGCACTTATTCGCGTCCCACCAATGTTAATTGCGTTTGCAACGTCACCCCATTCCGCCAGACCTCTAGGGTAATCGTATCACCCGCCACATGCTCAAATAATACGCTGACTAACGGATTACGGTCATTGATAGCTCGGCCATCAATTTGGGAAATAACATCCCCCTCCTGCAACCCCGCCACACCTGCAGGACTATTCGCCACAACTGCTTGCACATACGCCCCTTCGCTAATAGCTAACTGGTTCTCCGCCGCTAATTCGGGATAAAGTTGCTCATATTGAATCCCCAGAAAGGGTGGGCGCGCATCCCCACCCTCGGCTAAACGCTTCACTACATTACGGGCAATATTGCTAGGAATGGCAAAGCCCAACCCTACCGCATCCGACGGGCCACCTTGCACCACCATCGTATTAATGCCAATGACTTGCCCCGCCAAGCTAATCAACGGGCCACCGCTATTACCATGATTGATAGCTGCGTCGGTTTGTAATAATCCCCGCAAGCCGCCCAATTCCCGATTAAAACCACTCAACATACCGCCCGTAACGGTATTTTGATACCGCCCCAACGCCGAGCCAATGGCAATGACCTGTGAGCCAAGCGGCAATTTGCTCGAATCGCCCCATTCCGCCACCGCAGGCACATGCCCCTCAATTTTAATCACCGCCAAATCAAACTCAGGCGCAGTCCCAATGAGCCGCGCCGTCGCGCTGCCACCCTTAGCATAAATAACGGTTAATTGCCCCGCCCCCTCAACCACATGGTTATTGGTCACCAAATAGCCATCATTCGTAATAAAAAAGCCCGTCCCACTACTCGTGCCAAAAGAACCTTGATTTATCACCGTCACCACCGCTGGCAACACTTTATCCACCGCATCCACTGAAGCCGATTGCTCGGCCACGATAACGGCTTGGCTTGAATTAGGCAGCACAGTCAAGCTAACGGGTTGAGCCGTAATTACAGATTCCGTAATGGTCAGGGGAATAGCCCCGCGTGATTGACGAGCCAACAACAGATAGCCCGCCCCGCCACCTATCGCTATCCCCATTACCAAAACTATCATGAGAGCCACTAAAATAACTAAACAAGAAGGTCTATTATCGTTCATGAGTTATCTCCTAAATGGAGTCCAAATCTTTAGATTTGTTCGCGGTCAACTCTGACAAATCTAAAGATTTGGACTCCGTAATTGTAAGTTCTAAACTTACCTCTTAGCCTAAGAGATGTAAATGAAACTAGGCTGAGAGAGAGTTAAATATTGGATTAAGATGTTACCCCAAATAAGCCCTGGGTCAATCAACCATAAGAACTAGTGTCTCGTCAAGCGTGATTTGTATAGTCATCAGGTGACTAGAAGTCACCTGATGACTATACAAATCACACTTTCCCCATGTCACTCTGAGCGAAGCGAAGAGTCCCTGCAACTTTGACCTAAAAGTGAGATTATCGGGGCCGAAAACCGTTTGGGTTGGTAGAGTTTTGAAGGATTTTTCATTACGCTACGCTTCATTCAGAATGACCTGGTATTTAAGAAACACGCTCTTAGGAGATAATTCCCATGGAAGCACATGAAAAACAGAATTTCTCAGGCATGTTCGTTTTGAGTGGCCTCATCATTGCGCTTATGCTGGCGATGTCGGCAGCAGTGTGGCTGCAATTACCGCCAGGCGCAGAAATCCCCGTTCATTGGAACGCCCTGGGGCAGGTTGACCGTTATGGCGGCAAATTTGAGGGTAGGTTAGTCTTTTGCCCAAACCATACCGTTTTCGCTACGGCGCAACCTCGCCCAATTTATCCACCGTCCAGGGGAGTTCTAAGGCCACCAAATCGGCCTTAATCCAACCACTAGCGTTCCCCACTTGAGCCTTGAGCCATTGTCCCTGGACATCACGACCTAAAATTTGCACCCTTTGACCATTAGCAAAACCCGCGACGGCCACTGAGCTATAATTGGGTTCAGTGAACAGGCGAAAGGAATCGGCCACCTGCCCCATGACGGCAACGGGAGTTAATTTGACCAAGCGCACTATGACATTAGTGGGGGTGGGAAGCGGGGTTTCAGTGGGGGCGAGGGTGGATTTGATAACGGGAAAAGGGGTGCGGGTGGGGCGAGGCGTGGCGGTGAGGGTGGGCATGGGCGTGACCGTTGCGGTTGCCATCGCCAATTCGTAATTATTCCAGATAGAGGTTAGTGACGTAACTAACACAAAATAAACCCCCGCGCAGGAACTAAATAACGCCACCACAATTCCCGCTTGGCGATAAAAACGGGGTCGCCAAAACGGGAGCATGGTTTGCAGCACGGGCATGCCACAATAGGGGCAATAGCGTGTCCCATCAGGCAACCGCTTACGGCATTTGGGGTCAAGGCAGCGCAGGCCGTCCATACGTTAATTAGGAATTAGGAATTAGGAATTAGTCCTTTAATTCCTAATTCCTAATTCTTAATTCCTAGTGTGACGTATCCACCTGCGCCCAACCAACGGCGGGCAGGGGGGTTTGCTCGCCTGGTTTGGAGTGGGCCACAGAGGATAAACTCTTGGAGAGCCACTGAAATAGCTCGCCAAAGGCCAAGCCGCGCAGTTTAAGCGGGGGGCGTTGGTCTGAGAAACGCCCTAAAATCTCCAAATTAGCCACCTCAACGCCCACGCCAAAGAAAATTAATCCTTTGCGGTTCTCTTCCTCGCGCAATTGTTGCGCCGCCGATTCCCAATCATCCGTGGGTTGTCCATCGGTGATGAGAAAGAGCCAGGGGCGGAAATAATCAAGGCTATTTTGCTTATAGATTTCCTTGCGGTCACGTAATAAACTGAGAGCCTGACGCACCGCTCCACCCATGGGCGTGTTACCACTCGCGGCCAACGTGGGCGGCTCAAATACATCTGCCGTCACGAAGGCTTGCTGCGCGTCAGCGGCAATGGCACGACTGCCCCCACTCCGCACATCTAACAATTGCACCGAGCCACCAAATGTAATAATCGCCACCTCCACCCGCAATGAGGCCAGCGTGTCCCGTTTGAGGGCGGAGGCAAAGGTTTGAATGGCTTGGCTTAATTCATTGATAGGTTCGCCATACATTGAATGGGAGGTATCCAATAATAACACCACAGGACAGCGCGGTTCTGGGTTATCGGCAAATTCGGTTTGGTCAAAATAATTTTCCATCGTTGCACCTCAAAGTAAATTTACAATAAAGTGATTATAGTCATAGTCGTTAGCTCACACAAACAACTACACTCCAATGGATTTGACGTGGGCGGGAGTTATCCCTAATATATTCATCAGCTTTAGTCATCCGATGACTAGCTAACGTTTAGTTTCACATAAAACAGGTACTCATTATGAATTATAAACATATTTATCCGTTGTTAATCACTTTTTTAGTCGTGCTAGGGCTAGATTATGGGAGTAAAGTTTGGGCCGAGGCCACCTTACAACTTTACCAACCACAGCCCATCATGGGCGAAATATTTCGTTTCACGCTGGGCTATAACTCTGGCGTGGCCTTTGGCATGTTTGCCAATGGCGGCAATGGCCCGTTAGTGGTTACGGGGTTGGTTATTGCGAGTTTAGTCGTTTGGCTAACCATGAACCTTTTGCAAGGCACATGGCCGCCCCTCACCGCCTGGCCGATTGGCTTTGTCTTAGGCGGGGCCATTGGTAATTTCGCTGACCGTTTGGTGGATGGTCATGTGACCGATTTTTTAGATGTGGGCATTGGCGCGACCCGTTGGCCGACTTTTAATATTGCCGATAGTTTCATTGTCGTGGGGCTATTCTTGCTCATCTGGCTAACCCACCAACCTCAACCCACGCCCGTTGAGACAGAATTACCCATAAATTCACCGTCATTGTTAGAAAAAGAAATTTTATAGTTATACTACGCGAGGGCATAGATTGAATATTTTTACCCCTAGCGACTTTGCCTGCTTGGCGTTGAAATTTTAACGCCAAGACGCAAAGTCGCTAAGACACAAACGTTTAAGTTATGACCTCGCGCAGTATCAGTATATCAAGATTTAGCATATCAAGATTTAGCCCCCTCACCCCAGCCCTCTCCCAATGGGAGAGGGAGTATCTTGTCTCCCCTCGCCCTTTGGGAGAGGGGCGGGGGGAATTTAGTTGTTGCACCCAAATCTTGAAATACTGAGTATAGCAACAAAAAAGGAGGTATTATCATGTTAAAAAAATATTTCCAATTAAACCGTAAATCACTCATTAAAGTATGGCATTTTCCCCGCCATGTTTTTTGGCTGGTGTTGTGGTGTGGAGGCTTAACGTTTTTGCTCATTTATCTGCTCCGTTGGGGGCCAGGCGACCGCATCTTACCCGTTCGTTTGATGAATTATTTTCTCCCCTGGTGGCTGATTGTCCTCATTCCAGCAGCCTTGTTCAGCGCATTAACTAAACGGTTAGGCTTAACGGTAGTCATGACTATTCCTACCCTTGGCATCATGGTCAGTATATTACCCTTATTTACGCCCACCGTTTCGTCCGCTTTGGCAGATACCTCACCACTTAAAATTATGAGCTATAATATTTTATATATCAATAAAGACCCCGATGCAGCCATTGCCGTTATCAAACGTCAGCAAGCGGACATCCTTTTTTTACAAGAAATTACCTCCCCCATGTTGCCTGCATTGCAAGCTGTTACCGCCTCACTTTATCCTGACAGCCCTGGTCACCTCATTTACGTCCGCTCTATTGGGCAAGCCATTATTAGTCGTTATCCCCTGAAACCCATTGGCTCTTCATTTGATGAGGGGCGAGTCCTAAAGGCCACCGTGGAAACGCCACAAGGCAATATTACAATTTGGAATGTTCATCCCAGTACCGCCATTAGTCAAGAACGCTGGAATTTACAGCATGGGCAAATTATGGCCTTAACCCACGCCATTGCTGAGTTTAAGGGCGGGCCACTCATTGTAGCGGGCGATTTTAATACTACGCCCCAATCTGATAATTTTCAGTTGGTGGCGCAATATCTGCATAATGCTCACCATGAAGGCGGGCAAGGGTTTGGCTTCTCTTTTCCTGCTCAAAGTATTAACATTCCTAACAAGACGATTAATCTTCAATGGAAATTATTAAGTTTTAGCCCCATCCGCGAGGCCGTGAAATGGCTCGGCGCAAAACCTGAACCTTTATTTAAGTACCATAAAAACCTGCAACTGCCATCGGGTTCACTGGTGCGGATTGACCAGATTTTTTATAATGACCACTTTACCGTGCGCCAGGCCCAAACCTTAACCGATTCAGGCGGCTCAGACCATCTGCCGATTATCGCCGAGTTGGTGCTGGTTAAATAACCGTTTAGATTCTAATATAACTCTAACACGATTTTCAGTTTATTTTAACCCCAATTAAGTTAAAATAGGCGAGAACATTAAGGAAATTAGGAATTAGGAATTAGGAATTATTTTCACCCCAATTCCCAATTCCTAGTTCCTAATTCCTTACACCCCGCACTTTACCTAAAGTCGGGGTCTTTGTTGTCAGGTATATAAATATTGAGATGGTCAAATCAGCCATGATAAGGTTTTGACCTTATCATAGCTTAAACCATATAGGAGTTGAGCGAGTGATAAAAGTAACAGAGTTAACCAAATATTACGGCACCGTCCAGGCCCTCAAAGGCATTGATTTTGAAGTGAAAGCGGGGGAAATTGTGGGCTTGCTTGGGCCAAACGGCGCGGGTAAATCCACCGCCATCAAAATTTTGACAGGCTACCTCCAACCCGACGGCGGGCAAGTGGAAGTAGATGGATTAGACGTTCTCACCCATACTCGCGAAGTGCAGGCGCGCATTGGCTATTTGCCTGAAAATACGCCACTATATCCTGATTTATCGGTGCAGGGTTATCTCAAAATGATGGCCGACATGCGGGAGATTCCGCCCGATGAACAATTGGCGCGGCTCTCGGAGGCGATTTACGCCACAGGGTTAGCAGAACGGCTCACCCAACCGATTCGCCAATTGAGTAAAGGGTTTCGGCAACGAGTTGGCCTCGCCCAAGCCATCCTCCATCGGCCTAAATTGTTGATTTTAGATGAGCCAACCGTTGGCCTTGACCCCACTCAAATTGTGGAAATTCGCGGCCTCATCAAGCGATTAGCCCGCCACAGCACCATTTTATTTTCCTCCCACATTTTGCCCGAAGTGGAAGCGGTCTGTGACCGTGTGATTATTGTCATGAATGGCGAAGTGAAGGAAGATGCCCGTCTCTCAGACCTCGCCACAACGGCTGATGCCATTTTGGTATTACAAGAAAAAACGGAAGGCGTGGATAAGGTATTGCGGGGTTTAAGCGGCGTTAAGAAAGTGGACCTGCTACCCCAAAATGGCTTTCCGACCTATCGCATTACGGGCGAAGCCAAATCCGACCTTTGCCCTAGCATTTACGATGTGGCGCGCCAACAAAGCTGGCCGCTGCGCGAGTTGCGCTATGATGTCCGCACATTGGAAAGTGTCTTTAATCAATTAGCGACGGCGGTTTAACAAAAACACCTCACCCCAGCCCTCTCCTACGTAGGAGAGGGAGCAATATCTCCCCCTGATGTCGGGGGGATAAAGGGGGGTAGGTTTGGTATTTACGCAAATTATTACATTTAACGGAGTGATTTATCATGAAACAAACCTTAGCTATGGTTCGCAAAGAACTTAATAGTTACTTTAGCTCGCCGATGGCTCTCATCTTTGTGGGGGTTTTTCTGGCGGCTACGCTGTTTATTTTCTTTTCGTGGGAAACTTTTTTCTCACGCGGCATTGCCGATGTCCGCCCCCTATTTAGCTGGATGCCGATTATTCTGATTTTCCTCGTGGCCGCCTTGACCATGCGCCAATGGAGTGAGGAGCAACAAACAGGAACGCTAGAAATTTTGCTGACGTTGCCCACCCGCGTCATACAGTTGGTTATGGGCAAATTTATCGCTGTCATGCTGCTCATCATGGTAGCCTTAGCCCTCACTTTTTTCATTCCTATCACCGTTTCCATGCTCGGCAACCTTGATTGGGGCCCCGTTTTTGGCGGTTATCTGGCGGCGGTTTTATTAGCGGCGGCGTATGTGGCGATTGGCCTCTTTATCTCCTCCCGCACCGATAACCAAATTGTCGCCCTCATTTTGACCGTCTTGGTGGCAGGGCTGCTTTATCTCATCGGCTCACGCGCCGTCACCGATTTTATCGGCGAAAGTCAGGGCGAAATTCTGCGAGCCATTGGCGCGGGCAGTCGCTTTGAGAGCATTGAGCGCGGCGTGATTGATGTGCGCGATTTGGTTTATTACCTGTCCATTGCAGCTATCTTTTTAACCCTAAACGTGCTTTCACTGGACAGCAAACGCTGGAGTTTAGGCGAGAATACCTTCGCTTATCGGCAAAATTTCAGCCTCGCGGCCACGCTGTTGATTGCGAATTTGTTGCTAGTGAATTTTTGGCTCTACCCCATGAGTGGTATCCGCTTGGATTTAACCCAACAAAAAGAGTACAGCCTATCGCCTGTGACACGAGATTTATTAAGTAATATTCAAGAACCGTTGCTCATTCGCGGCTATTTCAGCGAAAAAACCCACCCCTTGTTAGCTCCCCTAGTGCCGCGCATTCGGGATTTGCTAACGGAATATCAAATTGCCTCTAACGGTAACATTCAAGTAGAAACGATTGACCCCTTGCAAGACCCGCAAAAAGAGGCTGAGGCCAACCAAACGTATGGTATTCAGCCCACGCCCTTGCAAGCGGCTGACCGTTATGGCGCGTCGGTGGTTAATGCCTATTTTAACATTTTGGTGCGTTATGGCGACCAAAATGTGGTGCTAAATTTCCAAGACCTCATTGAAGTGCAGCCTAGCCGCACAGGTGATGTCGAAGTAAGTTTGCGTAATTTAGAGTATGATTTGACCCGCGCTATCAAAAAAGTGGTTTTTGGCTTCCAAAGTATTGACGCAGTGTTGGCCTCCATGCAAGAACCCGTTCAGTTGACATTGTTTGTCACGCCCAAAAATCTACCGCAACAGATAACCGCCGCGCCAGCCACTATCAGTAAAGTGGCGGGGGAAATTGCGGCTAGTTCTAACGGTAAATTTAGCTTTACTCAAATGGATTTAGATGACCCGCAAAGTGGCATGACGGCGGCTGACCTAGAGAAAAAATATGGCTTACGTCCCATTCCTATTGGCCTATTTTCCACCGAAGGTTACTATTTACACATGGTATTACAAATTGGTGAACAAACCCAACTGCTCTATCCCTCTGGCGATTTGAGCGAAGCGGATGTGCGGACAACCATTGAATCGGCCTTGAAACGGGCTTCCAGTGGCTTCCTTAAAGTGGTTGGGTTATGGACTCCGCCCGATATACCCCAAGCCAATCAATTTGGGCAACAGGCTCCCTCCTTCAAACAATATAGCCAAATTGGGCAGCAATTGCGCCAAGATTACACCGTTAAGCCGATGGATTTATCCAAAGGGCAAGTGCCAACTGATGTTGATGTATTGCTGGTTATTGCGCCGCAACAGATGAGCGATATTGAACGATATGCCATTGACCAATACCTCATGCGGGGTGGCTCGGTCATTGTCTCGGCGGGGAATTATACCCTGAACCCTGACCCCATGACGGGTGGTCTCGGCGTGCAACAGGTTACAGGTGGCATGCAAGAAATGTTAGCTAGTTATGGTATTACGATAGAAAATTCGTTGCTGCTAGACATGCAAAATGAACCGTTCCCCACCCAAGTGATGCGCGAGGTGGCGGGCATGCAAATTCGGGAAATTCAGGCCATTAATTATCCCTTCTTTGTGGACGTGCGGAATGATGGCATGGCGAAGGACAACCCGATTTTAGGGAGTTTACCTGCGGTCACTATCAATTGGGCTTCACCTATTACGATTGATGAAACCGAAAATCAGAGTCGCACCACCACCATTTTGCTCCGTTCATCTAATAATTCATGGACGCAAACCGATACCAATGTGCAACCTAACATGGAACTTTATCCTGAGATAGGTTTTCCTGCTGGCACAGAGCTAAAATCCTATCCCTTAGCGGTGGCGGTGCAAGGTTCGTTTGAGAGCTACTTCAAGGGCCAAGAAATGCCCCAACCGCAACCCTCCGCTGACCCCAATCAGCCGCCGCCTGAGCCTGTGGTGGCAACGGTTGGCACGATTGACCGTTCCCCTGAAAATGCGCGTTTGGTTGTCGTAGCGAGTGCGGAGTTTTTGAATGATTTAGTGTTCAATTTATCGTCCAACTTAAGCCGTGACCGTTATCTCAATAGCTTACAATTTGCCCAAAACATGGTGGATTGGTCAGTGGAAGATTTAGATTTATTGACGATTCGCTCTCGTGGCACGGCGGCGCGCGTCTTAAATGCGGATGTGGCGGAACGGGCGACTTTTTGGGAAGGGTTGAATTACGGCATGGCCTTATTAGCGGTTATCGCGATTGGCATAATTTGGAATTTACGCCAACGAAATGAAACGCCGATGGTGTTATTGCCGCAAAAAGAGGTTAATCTACCGAGTGGCGACATCAAAAAATCAACCAGTGCGGCCTAGTGGATTACTCATCAGGTGACTTGAAGTCACCTGATGAGTGGCCGAAGAAAGGAATAGAGATATATGAGCAACCTGAATAAAATTCTCGCCACTGTTTTAGTGGTACAACTCTTAATCACGGGCTTGGTTTTCTGGTCTAAAACGGCCGTCACCGAAGCCAAAAGTGGGCCACTTTTTCCGAAATTTGAGGCGAAAGATGTGACCGAAATGACCGTCAGCGATAGCGAAGGGAATAAAATTAACCTCGCTAAAAAAGAAGATAAGTGGGTCTTAGGTGGAGTAGATGATTTTCCTGCCGATGGCACAAAAATTACGCCCCTCATGGAGAAAATCCAAAAGATTGAAACCAA
>JFJP01038807.1_pt1 | contig 15641 bp, 10 predicted proteins | sample 431651 | NCBI WGS metagenome assembly JFJP01 (sample SAMN02602958, study PRJNA72255) | Microbial mat metagenome, whole genome shotgun sequencing project. | biome: fresh water; feature: sink hole; material: water; isolation source: purple microbial (photo- and chemosynthetic) mats found in... | reverse complement strand
ACCAATAAGCCGCAAGAAAAAAAGAAATGGAACAGGAGGAGATAATTCAACTTTGTAAAAGTTTCGTTCGTGAAAAATTTTCGAACGAACCCACCGGGCACGATTGGTTTCACATTGAACGGGTGTTTAAACTCTCGGAATATATTGCTAAAAGAGAAGTCTGCGATGTATTCGAAGTGCAGCTGACCGCCCTTTTTCACGATGTGGCCGATTGGAAGTTTACAGTGAATAGCGAGGCCGAAACCCAAAGAATTGTACATGATTTTTTAGAACCCTTTCATGTAGATAAGCAATTGGTAGATAGGGTGGTAGATAATATTTCGCAAATATCTTATAAAGGTGCAGGTACCCAAACTATACCCCGCACCAAGGAGGCACAGATAGTGCAGGATGCCGACAGGCTGGAAGCCTTAGGTGCCATAGGCATTGCACGTGCGTTTGCATATGGTGGCAACAAGCTCAGGGAAATTTACAATCCGGACGTTCCGCCTGTGATGCATCAAACTTTTGAGGATTACAAAAAAAGCAAAGGTACTACCATCAACCATTTTTACGAAAAATTGCTTCTGCTCAAAGATTTAATGAATACCGATACGGGCAGGAATATTGCAGAAGAACGGCATGCATTCATGCAGTTATTCTTACAAAAGTTTTATGATGAATGGGAGGTAAGACTGAACGAGAATGAATAATTGATAGAATAAGGAAATTTGCTGTAAATCAACTTTCGAACTCTATGAATTTATTCAGCATTTTACTGAAATCCTTAATATTGATAGGTTTTATCAAATAATCATCAAACACTGTTTGGTAAATATTCCTCTCGTTTTCCAGTATGTAGGCAGTTTGTGCCACTATTGGTACTTCGGGTAGAATTTTTCTTACTTTGGCAGTGGCTTCAAAGCCATCCATGATTGGCATTTTTATATCCATGAGTATAAGCGAAAGATCATGGTTTTTGTAGCTCATTTCTACACATTCCTCACCATTTTTTGCGTGAAGGAGTTTAATATTCATTTCACGAACTATTTCCTCGAAATATTGGAAATTGTATAGTTCATCGTCGGCAACCAGTATGGTAATGGTGTCACCGTTTTTTATCTTTTTATGCTTAGGCAAAGTAACATCGGTATTGAACTGATGCGGCAATGAAAAGTAAAAAATGCTGCCTTTTTGAGTTTCAGATTCAAGACGAATGCTGCCACCCAGCATTTCTGTGAACGCCTTGGCTATGGTGAGCCCAAGGCCGGTACCTCCATAAAATCTGCTGGTATTGGGGTCGCCTTGTACAAATCTTTCAAAAATCAATTCTCTATACTTTTCTGCAATGCCAATGCCTGTGTCTTTTACAAAAAACTCAATGATTTTTTTATCTTCTATATATTTAAAAGCGTATCCAATTTCAACAGCACCTTTATGCGTAAATTTTACTGCATTAGAAATAAGGCAATTGAATATTTGAGCAACTTTATTACGGTCGGTGTTCAGATAATTTGCCATTTTACTCACCGGAGTACTTATAATGAATTGAAGTCCTTTTGATGTGCACAAACTTTCAAAATTTGAGCGCATTTCTTCCAGTATCGGAGCTATCTCAAAATTGGACTTATTTATTTTTTCCTGATGTGTTTCGAGCGATGATATGGTAAGCACATCTGTAACAATATTGAGCAATTGGTTGCTGGCATTGTGAATGATAGAAATAAACATATCTCGCTTCTCATCTTGCAAATCGGGGTTGCCAAGTATTGAGGCAAAGCCGCAAATGGCATTGAGCGGCGTACGTATTTCATGACTCATATTTTGCAGGAATGCCGATTTCAGTCGGTCGCTTTCTTCAGCTTTATTTTTGGCCTCAGCCAATTCTTTTTGTATAAGCTTATATTCAGTGATGTCTTTTACAATTCCTGTCAATTGCAAACTTTTTCCTTCGTCATCCAGAATCATCTCATCTGCCAGACCAAGTACGTATTTTGAATGTCCCGTTTTGGTATTTATTCTGTATTCTACCGGTATGGGTTTGTTTTCCTTAACTACAGATCTGTTCGATTCTTCAACTGCGAGCCTATCATCGGGATGTATGGCTTCTTGTATTACATCTGCCAAATTACCACTGAAAGTTTCTTTACTTATGTCAAAAATCCGATACATCTCATCAGACCACCAAAGTCTGTTTTCTTGTATGTACCAAATCCAGTTACCAGTATTGGCTGTTTTCTGGGCATTGGCAAGTTGTCTGGCACTTTCTTCCAGGTTTTCCTTGGCTCGGTGCAACTCTACGTTCTGCGATTTGTATTCTTCATTGAGCGCAGCATATTCCGAGTTTTGTTGCCGCAGAAAATCTTCGCTTTCTGATACCAATTTTTGCATGGTATCGCGTTTAAGCATTTCTTTTTTCAACCTTTTGTAGCTAAAAAAGGAAAAGGCAACGATGAATAATAAAATGATGATATGCGTAAAAACAAGGCTTCTGATTTTTTCGTTGGAAATGGAATTGTAAACATCCATTGGCACTGAAACGCTTATTCCACCTCGTACTTCCCCAAGTTTGTAACCTTGCACTGAATGGCATTTCAGACAAGATTTTTCAACTTTCATTGCATGCATAAAACGTGTATATTCCACACCGTTTATCGTTTCCAGGCTGGTGTATTCTTCTATTCCTTGTTCGAACATTCGAAGTACTTTACTTTCCCATTCATCGGGTTTATTTCCCGGGCGTATAGGCTTTAAACTGGTTATGTGCCCTTTTACACCATACTGCAAATCGGCCATTTGATGAACCTGACGGGTCATATAGGCCGGGTTTATAAGTGTAAGTCTTTTGCCGGTGGTAGTGGTAATGTCTCTGTCTGGGATAAAACTTAGATAGGGTGATGGTGGGGTGCTGTCGGTAATAGGAACGTACACACCACCGTGGGTGGCAGCCCATCTTCTGTACAAAAGGTCTTTGTTGTAGCTCGCACGTGCTTCAACCACGGCGAATTCGGTATTTGTATCCAGTTCTTTTTTGATATTTATACCTAGGGATATACCTATAATAATAGTGATTACAATTGTGAATTGTATGAAGAATAACTGAACATATTTAATTTCTTTATTCATCTGCAGCAGACTATCGAAAATACATTCGAGCCGGCACAAAGCTTGTCTGTAATTTTTTTAAAATTTATTCCGGTTTCTAAATTTAAGACTTTATTACTGAATTGCATTCAGATTTAAAATAAATACTGATTTTATTTATTTTTATTTTAATTCTGAAATCGTAAATGTTTGAATACTATTTTGCTAAGATGGAAAGTGTCGGATTATCATTTCTGCAAAAATGGCTCCCAGAAGTATTAAACTCACCCAAGCAATGGTTTTGATGGTTTTGTTTTCTGAATTATTGGTTTGGATTTGATTTTCAATCAATTCCATTTTTGCTGTAATGGAATCCATGTTTTTGTACATTCCTGAAACTTGCTGCGAGAGCAGGTCGAACTGGGTTGGGAAATCAATTTTGTTTATTTTATTGAATAAAACAGCAGTTGACTGACCAAGCTCTTCATATTCAGTCAGCAATGTGTTCATTGAGTCTATATTTTGCTGATGCGCATCAGCAAATTTTGTGATCCGATTCTCAAAAGTTTCAAATGTATGCTCGAAACGCTGTGTGTTTTCTCTGTATTGCTTATCCAGATAATCCTGGTTTTGCTTCTCAGTGCGCAGCGTGAGGCGGGTGTATTCTTCCAGCAATCGCGATTGTTCGGTCAGGAACTGTGAATGCTTGAGCGTGAGTCCGTCTATTTGGTGTTTTGTATGCAGAAACACTTGATCCATAGCCGCATCGCTTTTGTCGAAGCTACTTTTAAGTTTGCCTTCGGTAGCTTCCAGAAATGCTTTGGTTTGTGCTTGGGTTTCCTCGAATAGTATACCCAGATGCTTCACTTGTTGCTCGTGGTTGGCTACCAGGGTGTTTATCTCATCGCGTGTGTAGGTTGAGGTTTCATCTACAGCGTTTTTGTAGTATTCGAGTACTTGCTGCAAATGCTGGCTGTAATTGGCTTGTATGGCTGAAATGGCATCTATAACCTCATTGGCTATTTGCCCTGCTTTGTGTATGTGCGTTACTGCTGCATTGAGTGAGTTCAGTTCGTCTTGCAGTTTTATCAGTTCTTCGTTTATTAGTTCTTTCATCTGTAAATATTTTTTTATTAAAGTCAGATAGTATCAGCGAGGTGCATTTTATCCGTTAGCATCAGCGCTGCTGCCATATCCTTCCAGAAATTTTTTGTTGAATGATTGAATCCAGTTTGTGTGTAAATTTAGCTCAATAATTGGTTTGGCGTTTGAAAAATTTTGAGGTGAATGAAAATTCAAATTTTCTGCAATTTTGTTCAAATTTTCAATAAACTCGGCTGTACTTGTTTTTTTATTTCTCCTATACATATTCATGGCTGTAGCAAGTTGTTTACCAGCCTCGTACATGCGTCGGTCGGCGCGAGGTACTGCCAGTACGCCGCTATATCCGTGCAAAGCACGTATCATGTAATTCGAGTCGTTGTTTTGCAATATGCGTCCGGCACTGTTATTCAGATTTTTCCATAAGTGTCGGCTACCTTTTACCTCTTTTATATAGTTTTCTACCAAATCGAAGCTGAGCTTGGTCAGGTTGTTTGAGTCGGCCAGCAAGTTGGGATGCAAATCGCGGTTGGCATACCTGAAGTGAATAGAATCATTGATAAAATTGGTGATTCTATCATGATTTTTTTTCTCTTTTCCTTGCTCTTCGCGGGCTATTTGGTAGAGTTTTTCGGTGAAAGTGATTTGTTCTTCTGCTACGGCATATACCTCGTCCCATATAAAATCGAGCAATATTTGCGCTACTTGCAGCGATGGTGGTTTTTGTGTGCTGAGTGTGGCTTCCGTTTTCCTGTTGGCATCGCCTTCCGAAATATAGCGGCTGAAATATGTACTCAGTAGCTCTTTTATTTGCTCATTGGAAACCGGAATGAGGAGTACTTCAAATTCATCCAATTCAGGCACATAAAAGAAATTCTCAATAAGACGAACTGCGAGCAGTTTACTTAGAATATAGGCAGTTTGTGAGGTGTTTCGTATTTTTTCAAAATGCTGCAAAATGGGCTCAGGAATATCATTTGAGCCAATAGCTTGCTTTAGTTTGCCCAGGGTTTTGAGCTTTTGCATCCATTCAAATGCTGAAAGACTTTGGTTCCATGTTTCCCAAATTTCACTCAGTCCCGGTTTCTTTTCAAATGCATCATCGGCCCATTTCTGAACCTGCGAAACTGAAAAATTGGTTGCCGGCACAAATAAGGTACGTTTGGTGGCTGTGCGGGTTGCTACGCGCAATATCCCGTTTGTTTTGCTTACAGTGGCCGTTTGGTTCAGCCATTTGTTTACATATTCGTCTTCATGCATCCATTTTTTAGTAAGATCTGCGCCTCTTTTCACAAGTTTCAGATAGGCAGCGTCCGCTACTTCAATGGCCCAGTTTCGCTCGTCTATTGTGCCAAGTATCTGGCCTTTGTTGTTGTACACTTCCAACAGAAAAACTTCCTTGCTTTTGGTGCGCACCTGCACTTCAAAATCTGCAAATATACTCAGTGCATATTCTAGCTTTTGTTTCCAGCTTATTTCCGGCGAATGAGTCTCATGAAGCAATTCATACAGAATGTTTTGCAGGTGATTTTTATTTTTAATATTCCTGTAAAGAATTCGTTTGGCGTAGGCAGTTTCAATGCCTGAATCCAGGTTGCCTATGAGGGTAACATTGGCCTGTGTGCCGGGAGAGGTTGTATTGAGCAGTTGTGCCAACGCATCGAGCGACTGTGGCATTACCAACTGTATTATATCGGTCACATCGTCGAACGAGGAGGCAAATGTTACTTCGTAATTGGCCACTAGGGTATCCAATTTTCCCGATTCAAATTCTGAAACAGCCTTTTCGTTTTGTTCAAAATTCTGCGAGTTTTTCCAGGAAGCATCGGTAAGATTTTTCTGAAAAACACCGGTTTTAAGTCCCGAAGATTTGAGCTTTAGCTTATTTCCAATGGAATCGCCTGTAGTGTCGAATGTACCTGTGGGGGAGAAGATAAATGGGGTAGTGAGTAAAATTTTAAATTTATCGCCCCTCTTTATTATTTGGTCGGTGTGTTTCAGTAAACTTATCTGCTTGCGGTTATTGTACAGAAACTCGTCTTGCTGTGGGTCGGTTTGTAGGGTGTACTCAGTTTCTATAAACTTGAACTTGAATCTGTTGGCAAGTGGAATGCCTATTTCTACACAGTCCGCACGGTCTATATTGAATTCCTGACAAATATCTGCCACTACCATATCAGGCTGAAGTTCGGTAAGTGCCAGAAGTGAAACTCCCCATTCAGCAGGCGAATTTTCGAAAAAGCTACGTATTCCGGAAAGCCAGGGTTTGTAATTGCTCGACCATTCTGAAACTGTATGTGCTTCGTCGATAATAATTTGTCTTATTTTTTTGTAAAAATCGGAGCTGAGTAGCAATTCTGAAAATGCTTTATCGCGCAATACCTCGGCACTAAGCACGCAAAACTGAGGGGTATGCTGAAGAAGTATGTCTGCAGTTTCTTCCCAGTTTTTTCCCGAGGTCTCAAATTCGGTGATGATGTGGTATGAGTCTATATGTATTTCATCGAATCTTTTGCGATGCTCGTAGGCTGCATATGCATCGGGCTCTATGAGCAAGGTCAGACCCGGCTGAAAGAAACCGCTCAGATGCGATGAGGTACTTTTGCCTGTTCCCGCCGCTACCGAAACCAGCGTATTGCGGTTTTGGAGCATAGGTTCAAGTATCTGGTACTGTATGTCGGTCAGTTTTTTAATCCTGAAAATATTTTGAAGGAAATAGTCGTATGCATCCAGATGTAGAAGATACTCTCCTCTTTTTTCTTTCCTCTTTTCGGTAAATTCCCTGAATTTTGCACTATTGTCTACCAATACACTATTATCGGTATACAAATGTAATGCATTTCTGAGGTGTACGTATGGTGTTTGTGTTTCGGGAAAAGTGAAACCACGAATTTCGGTCTGGCTGAGTATCGCAGTATCTATGATGGCATTGTACTGGTCGGGATTCTTAAATTGCTGAATATCTTTGCGTTTATTGCCGTATTCAATATTCAGTTTTGCATTTTTAAATTCGGCTGTTCCAAAAGAGGTAACAGTAATCTCGGGCAATCTGTTTCTTTTGCCTTCGAGCCTGAAAAGTGCTGCCATGAGCTGCTTGAAATCTTCAATGGCAAGCCATGCTGCGGGCACATCTCTTTCAATGAAAGCCAGTTTCCATAAATCGGCTTCCAGATTCAATTTGCCGCTGCGTATAAGTTCCAGAACGGCAAGTTGAATGCGGGCTGCCTGCATAGGAGCAAGCGAGTATTCCAGCGCGTGCAGACCCTCTTCGGTCAGATAGAGTGGTTCTGTAAAATTCTTTTTTACTACATTATAAAAACCAGTGGAAGTAGCCTGACGCAACGGCTCCATCAGTTCTTTTATCTTATTGAACTGATAAACCGGAAACCTATGTGTAATCCATCCGTTAGCTTTTAGGCAAGAATCGCGTAGTGCGTCTATTTTCTTCTGAGTCTGGTTGTTGGGGATGTTTTCTTCTATTTCTATTACAAAACCTTTTGTGCCATTAGGGGCAGATGGGAGCCTGAGCACAAAGCCAACCGGAAGCAATGCAGCTTCGCGCGTGGCAGGTGTTAGTTTGCTCATAAACTCATGCTGCAACCTGATGTTTGGACGCAAAAGACTTAGGAAATCGATCCGGTAACTAAAAAACTGGTACATGTGTTTACCCAGGTATGCAGGCACGTAGGAGAAAATGAAATTTTCGAGAAAGCCACCTGAAGTTTCATTCAGTTTTATATCAAATGAGTTTGAAAAATCAAATGGAATGTTACGTGGGTCTACTGTGTGAAGCGCTTGAATGAACTGTTCTTCAAGTTTCAGTCCGGCCTCATTCAGTAAATATTTTATTTTATTCGATTCAGGATTTTGAGGGGATGCAAAGCCAAACAACTGAGACAATTTTTGTTCCAGGTACATGCTCGCAGGCGAAGGGCTACCCCGTTGTATCATATTCTGAGCGATACTATACACGGGTGAAATTTGGTTCTGGAATATTTTGGTGGTCTGGTTTACCGAATATTCGAACTCGCAAAGCAATTGCAACAAATATGCTGAATCTGATGTGCTTCCGGAATTTTTACCCGAATTTAATATTGCTTCAACTGCGTAACCTGCTTTCAGTTTTTTCATACTTTTTGGTTGGTGGCAACACACATTAAACACGTGAAATTATTAAAAAACATACATATAGCCTATTTTTATTAAACTTATTTTTCATCCATACTCAACTATATATCACTACACTATGTGTAATACAAAGAAAATGAGGGAAATAATATGGGCAAAAAAGTTATTAACAGGTATTGTTTTTTATCGGCTCTTATACAGTTTTGAAGCAAAAAAGCAGGTAAAATCTATATTGTGAAAATAGATTATACCTGCTTTTTCAAAATCATCAAAATGTTATTTCCGGGCTTTCATGCTGAACCAAACCATCTGTAAGTGGATAGATTTTTTCCAATAATTGGAATCGTGTTTACCGGGCATACTTACATACACATGTGGTATGCCTAGCTCAAGGCTTTTAGCATGCAATTTTGCGTTTACATCGCTGAATACATCTTCGGTTCCGCAATCGAAATAAAATTCTGTATTTTTCCCTTTGAGTTTCTCTACATTAAACAATACAGAGTTTTCCTGATATTTTTTTTCGAATTGTTGTCGGTCGCCTAGTACTTTGGCTATTCCAAATTGGGCAGTGTTTGGAGTGAGGTCTACCACGCCACTTGTGCTTCCGGCTGCTTTGAAAAAGTCAGGATTGCTGAGGAAAAGCAACAAAGCGCCATGGCCACCCATGCTTAAACCTGTCACAAATACATTTTTCGGGTCGGCGGGCGAGCTTCTGAATACTGCGGGCATAAGCTCATCAAAGAAAAAACTTTGAAATTGAACATCGCTAAGCTTGTGGCTGTTTACATACCATGAGTCATAGAAACCATCAGGACATACGACTACGAATTTATAATCATCGGCCAGTTTTTGTATGTCTACCATATTATGCCATTGCATATACGAGCCCGACCAACCATGCAATAACACTACCACCGGGTATTTAAGTCCCGTACTATCACTTTCAGAGGGTTTGGCTATGATGACTGTATCTGCACCGGGCATTAGTTTGGTGGGCATTATATACATGTCCTGTGCATATGTATTTGCAGTAAATAGGTATGCAGCAAGAAATAAAATTGAGATAAAACGCATAATAACTTTAATATTAATTGAGTAATGAATTGGTGGTAAGCCAGTTTTTTATATCTGCAAAAACTTCGTCTTTGTTTGTTTCGTTGCAGAGTTCATGCCTGGCACCTGCATATATTTTCATTGAAACGCTCTGAATGCCGGCCGAATTATACATTTTATAAACTTTTTCCACTCCTTTTCCATACTCACCCACTGGGTCGCCATCGCCCGAGATGAATAGGATTGGCAAGTTCTTGCGTATTTGTGCTATAGCTGCATCCGAATTAATGAAATCTATGCCTCCGTTTATGTCCTTCCAAAACTGATTTGACATATAAAATCCACAAAATTTGTCGGCTATGTATTCTTTTACAATGTTTTCGTCGCGGGTAAGCCAGTCGAAATCTGTTTTTTTGTTGGCTATTCGCTTGGTGTATGGGCCAAAAACGGTATTGAATATAAATTTGCTTTTGTAATGTATGCCTTTGGTTTTAATCATGTATGCGGTGATTAAATTTCCTAATTTTGCAATAAACCCCGGATGTGCACCTGTACCACTCAGTATAAGCCCGCTTATAAGTTGCGAATGGCTTGCAGCATAGGTACGTACTACAAATGAACCCATGCTGTGCCCGAAAAGCACAAGAGGTACTGCAGGATGATGTTCTGCAATGTAGTTGCTTATTTGTACTTGATCTTTTACCAGCCAGTTCCAGCCATCGGCATCGGCCAAGTGACCCAGCATTTCATCGTTGGGTACCGAGTAGCCATGCCCGCGCTGGTCAGAAGCATATACTTCTATGCCTATAGAATTGAGGAATTTTGCAAAGTGAGCATACCGAATTGAGTGTTCGGCCATGCCATGCACAATTTGAAAAATGAGTTTTGGTGTAGAACTGGTGGGCCAATGGTTTATGTGAATTTTGTGTCCGTCTGGCGCACTAAGTTTGAATTGATTAGCCATTTTCTTTTAAATTGGTTAGATTTTAATATTTAGTTTTTTGAATAAAATTTGAAAGGGTAGCAGATACTTCAGAATCTTTCTTGCAAAATATGCCGGGTTGTCCTATAAGGGCATCCATTTCTATGTATTCACCGGTTGTGAGAGTAAAAACTTTACCACTCCATAGGTGTACCCAATTGCCCTTGGGCAAATACACTTTTAGATGGCTTTGTTTTTCATCGGTAACCGGAGCTACTATAATATCGGCTCCCAGCATAAATTGCTGATAGCTGATTTTATGGGTTTCTATATCTTCGGGGTAATGCAAAAACATATGACGTACTACCGGCATGCCTGTGGTAGCTGCTTCTTGTATGAGTTTTTTTCTGTAATCAAAAAGTGCGGCATACAGTTTTCCGAAATACACAAAATGCTTATGCCCGGTTATATTGGTATAAAATTGGAAGTTCTCATCCGGTTTATTGCCTTCGTGTGTGCGGTATATGGTGGTAAAAGCGTTGAGCTCGCACCATCGCAAGAATAGCTCTTCGCTTCGTTTCATATTGAGGGGCCAGCGGGTGATGGCTGTATAGCCGCCAATGTCGGAATGATTGTATGCAAAGCCCGAAAGTCCGCTGCTAAGTAGCCCTGTGATGGAAGATTTTAGGCCATCGTATTCGTCCCAGGTTGTATTCTGGTCGCCCAGCCAAAACAAAGTAGAATATTTAGGACTGCGTGAATAGGCAGAACGCATAAAAAATACAAAACTTCCGGTGCTATCGGCCTCATCAATGGCTTGTCGGTTTATTTGAGCCCAGCGCTCCGGATATCGGTTATGCTCGGTTGAAGCAATCCCATCGTAAAGCACGGATTCCATAGGCAGTGCTTCGCCAAAATCGGCCATCCATCCCTTGCTGCCATTGCGAATCAAATTTTCTTGAATTACCTGTTTTATCCATGTATTGGTTTCAGGGTTAGTGAGGTCGAGTATGGCTGCGCTGAAATCGGTATTGAGTAGCATCATTATTTCACCACTTGCATCTTTCACCAGCAAATTTTTCTCTGATGCTTCATTGAGTAGGTTTTTCTCGTGATTCACGTTTGCAGATGCATCTGTAAGAAATGGATTGATGTAGGTTAGAATTTCAGTATTATTTTCGAGCATTTCAGAGTGTAGAATTTGCCAACCGGAATAATGAGCTTTATCCAGTTGCCAATTCCACCAGAGCTGTTTTCCAAAACTTGTAATACGCTGTCCTACCCAGTCTTGCAGCCAAAGTGCAGCTATGGGCATGCTATCGTTTTTGAGTGTTTGTATGGTCTGACTTACCTTGTGGGTGCCGCCTTGCATACCTACTATTGCTCCCCGGGTTATCCAATCGGGCAAAATTCTCATTTTCCCGCACCATTCGGTGTATTTTTCTATCAGCTTTTGTGGGGAATCTGCATTCAGTATGTTTGCCGAAATTTCGGAGCTATTCGCGCTTATCTGCACCGAATTTTCGTTTCTGAAATCGAAAACCGAATATTCGTAATTTTCGAGGTAAAAAGAGTATAACCTGCTGGAAGTAAAATGTGGTACCGATGCGTAAGACGTAAACTCATTCCCCCCGGCTTTGGCAACCAGATTTACAAGGGTGGTAACAGGCTGTTTCCCTCGGCCTATGCCTTGCTCAGATATGAATACCGGAACACGATACCCGTTGAGTCTGAAATGGGTAAATTGGGTGCCGAGGCCAAAATAGGACTCCTCCTTTTCGGTAGCCATTTTTATGTACGTGCGGTTCACTTTTTTGTGATTCACTTTCAGGTTCATATGTACTTTCCCCGAATCGGGTACGCTTATGCTGAGCAGGTATGGGGCAGAATCCTTGTTTTGCGAACTCAGGGTTCCTGTTATGAATACACTCTCTGCATTCTGGTATATTGAGTCGATGGTTTGTTCTGAGAAAATAAGTTGCAAATCTTCTTTTATATCGAATGATCCGCGATGTTCGGCAGCCTGAAAGTCTAAAACCGATGCTTGAATAAAACTTTCGTTGGCCACTGAGCTGAAAATATTCTTTCCTGTATTTATGTCTCTTATAATGAATGTATAAGACTTGTTTCCAGTCCAAATGCAAACGAATGAATTTACCTGAAATTTCATTTCTTTATCAGTAGCTTTAATTCTACCATATATGGCTTGTGGTTGTCGGAATACATTAAAGTACAAATAGATGGAGAATGTAATAATAAAAATGGCTATGATTGAAACCAGATAAATGAGCTTTTTTCCCTTTTTTTTCATAATATTGCAGCGTTTACAAATTCATGAATTTGAAACAAATTTGAATCTCAAAGTTCTAAAATTAAAAATTTGTTAGCAATTGCAGAATTTTAATTCAAAATAACTCACGAATGTTTTGTAGCTTTCAATTAAAGAAGAAATTATAAAAGCAGATATTCTATGAAAAAGAAGGTGCTGGTTACTTATCAAATTCCCAAAGAGGGCATTGAAGAACTATTCAAAGAATTTAGGGTAGTTTATCCGGAAAATGAAAAATTTTCAAAAAAAGAAATTGAAAAAACTATTTCTTCTTTTGATGCAGCCCTCTCCATTTTCTCCGAACCGTTTGACAGGGATATAATCACTCAGGGTATTAATTTGAAAATCATTGCTAACTATGGAGTTGGATACAACAATATAGACATTGATTTTGCCACCGAGCGCGATATTGTAGTTACCAATACACCCGATGTAGTTACTAATCCTGCTGCAGAGCTTACTTTGGGGCTCATGCTATCTATGCTCAGGCGTATACCTGAACTCGACCGAAAAATGCGCGTACATGGTTTTGAATGGGGAGCCATGAAAAACTTAGGTACTACACTATGCGGCAAAACCGTCGGTATCGTAGGTATGGGAAAAATTGGTCAGGCTGTTGCACGGCGATTGTCAAATTTTGGAGTAAAAATATTATACACTAAAACCACACCCCTTTCTTATGATGTTGAGAAACAGTTGAATGCGCATTTCGTTTCTTTTTATCAACTTATTCAGGAATCTGATATCATCTCAATACATCTTCCACTTAAGTCTGATACCCATCATCTGTTCAACGATAAACTTTTTACCCAAATAAAGCCCGGTGCTCTTATCATAAATGCATCACGTGGCGCCATTATTGAAGAAAAATCGCTGGTAAGGGCTATTAAAAGCGGCGTAGTTGGCGGTGCTGCCTTGGATGTATTTGAACATGAGCCTATTGTGAGCAAAGAACTATTGCAAATGGAAAACGTGGTAATGGTTCCGCATATAGGTACAGCCACTTACGAAACCCGGGTAGATATGGCAAGGGTGGCTGCGCAAAATATTATTGCATTCTTCAGAGGTGAAATTCCACCCAATGTTGTGAATAATACTTTGTATCATTGATGTTTAGATATAGTATTTATTGTTTATGTCAGTTTGTAAGTTGATGTAAATCACTTCAAATGATGCAATGTTTCAATAAAATATAACAAAAATCATTTTTTTTAAACCACTCACTTCGCTAATTTTGTAACATCTAAACTTGAAAAACTGAATTATGTTTTTGGTTGGTTCTATAGGTCCATTACTTCCTTACCTGCTCATATTGCTTATGCCATTACTTATGGCCGGCCTGCAGGATTTTGGTAAGTATGAGACTGAACATCAGAACGAACCTAAAGTCAGTGAAATTAAGTCTGTTCAGTCTCAGGACGAATCCCGGAATACGACACATTTTGATAACCATTCATATTCAGCTGTTTTATTCAACAGTAATTCACAAAAGGTGATACTTGCGTATTTCGTTTTATACGAATGCCCTCAGCAAGCAAATCCCTACTTTTCGCCGGCTAGGCACTTATTCAGGCTGAAAGCCCCTCCAGTTTTTCTCTCATAGTATGCACTTATTCTCAGGATACTCTTTTTTATAGAGATTTTCCGGAATAAGGTTTTTCCCGCATACATAAAAAATCCCTCAAATTATTATTCAACAATTTGTTAGGTTTATATTACTGAAAGAGGTATGACAGGTGTTTTTATAGCCACGTAAACTGGGGAATAGAACTACCAGAAAATCATACCTCTTTTTTTATCAATCATTTTCTTATTTTAAATATTTCTCATTCTTGGTTTTAGAATGTTATAAGATTATAACTATACAATTTATGAAAAAAATAATACTTCATTCTATATATTTCTTTGTATTTATAGTATTGGCGTCGGAAATATATGCCCAAGACAGACTAACCACTCCTCCGGACTCTATGGAGGTGCAGATGCATACTGTTTCGGTTACTGCCGAAAAACGTGAGCAAAAAATGCTCAGTGTACCCATTGCCATCAGTGCGCTCAATTATAGAACTTTGGAAATGAAAGGCGTTGAAAATCTTCGCGATCTTACCCTCAGGGTTCCCAATTTATTCATGCCGGATTATGGAATGAAACTTTCTGCTCCGGTATTCATAAGGGGGATTGGTTCTAAACTCAGCACACCCAGCGTTGGGCTGTATGTAGATCAGGTGGCTTATTTCGATAAAACCGCTTTTTCGTTCGATTTGTTCGATGTGGAACGTATCGAGATTTTGCGTGGCCCGCAAGGTACCTTGTATGGACGGAATACCATGGGAGGTATCATCAATGTTGTTACCCGCAAACCTACCAATACTTTCTCCACACGACTGATGGCGGACTATGGAAGTTTCAATGAGCAAAGGTACAGGGTGGCAGTATCTGTTCCAATCATTGCCGACAAATTATTTGTAAAAGCGTCTGGCACTTATAACCAACGCGATGGCTATAATTTCAACAAAGAGGCCGATAAATACATTGATACAAAAAATGATGTCATGGGGCGTTTTCAGCTCCGGTATTTCCCAATTTCTGCCCTCGATGTTCAAATTCAGTTTATGGCTGAAAAAACGGACGATGGCGGATATGCCTATGGACATCTTGACTCGCTGAGCAAGAAACCGTATGTTGTTGATTACAATTCCGATAGTTTCTATTCGCGCAATATGTACAACGGCTCTCTTCGCATGAGCTACGATGCCGGTAGTTTTAGTATAAACTCTATAACCGGATGGCAATACTACGACGATGTGCAGCAAGTAGATCAGGATTTTACTCCCCGCGATTTGTATACAGTTAACAATTCATCTGACCAATCGTTGTACACACAAGAACTTAATTTCAAATCCGGGAATAGCGAAAAAATTGATTGGATAGGCGGTTTGTATGGTTTCAGCCAGTTATCGTTCAACGATGTGAGGCTCTTTTATGGCACAGCAGCGCCTTCTACACTTCGCAACTATGTCAAATTTTCGGACAGATACTCAA
>JFJP01006449.1_pt1 | contig 15643 bp, 14 predicted proteins | sample 431651 | NCBI WGS metagenome assembly JFJP01 (sample SAMN02602958, study PRJNA72255) | Microbial mat metagenome, whole genome shotgun sequencing project. | biome: fresh water; feature: sink hole; material: water; isolation source: purple microbial (photo- and chemosynthetic) mats found in... | reverse complement strand
GCGTCTGGCCTGGCCTTTGTCGCCTCTGGCAGTGGCGTCACCGATGGCAAGGCCAGATGCAGTGCAGCCTTGGCCAGCAGGTGCGCGGAAATCGGTGCCGTAATGAACAAGAACAAACTGACCAGAATTTCATGCAGACTCCAGGCTGCAGTGGTGCTGCTGAAGAACACCGATGATGCAATCAAGAGGCAGCCCACGCCCAGCGTGGAGGCCTTGGTCGGCGCGTGCAAGCGGGTGTAAAAGTCTTTGAAGCGCACCAGCCCAAGCGAGCCGACAAAGGTAAAGACGGCTCCAAGCACCAGCAGCACCGATAGAAGCACCTCTGTGACGCTGCTCATTCGATGATGTCTCCGCGCAATAAAAACTTGCTCAGTGCAACCGTGCCGACAAAGCCCATCAGGGCAATCAGCAAGGCGGCCTGAAAGTAAAGCGGGCTGGCCGACTCGATGCCCAGCAGCACCAGCAAGGCAATGGCATTGATGTACAGGGTGTCCAGCGCAAGAATGCGGTCAGGCAGACTCGGGCCGACGAGCAGCCGATAAAAACTAAACAGAAAGGCCGCTGCCACAAGTGCAAAAGCGATGGTGAGTGCGGTGCTCAGCATTCAAAAATCTCCTTGAGCGGCGCTTCAAAGCGGGTTTTGATGGTCTGGACCAATGCGTCGGGGTCGGCGCAATCCAGGGCGTGTACCAGAAGTGATCGCCGATCGGCAGACAATTTGGCTGAAACCGTGCCCGGTGTCAGACAGATGGTGTTGGCCAACAGGCTCAAGCCCAGGTCATTGGTCAGATCCAGCGGTACGTTGACAAAGCAGGGGCGCAGTGCCTTGGGGCCAGCCAATACCAAGCCGGCCACCGCCACGTTGGACACCAGCACGTCGTACAAAAAAACACCTGAAAATCGCAGCAGGCTGCTGGGTCGGGCCATGCGCACAGGGTCGGGCCAAAAGGCCAGCGTAAAGCGTGGGATGCCCCAGCCCAACAGCAGGCCCAACACGACGTGCCCGGGCGCCAGCGTGTTGTTGAGCAGCAGCCAGACACCGGTCAGGATGGGCGTCAGCACCGGATGGGGTAGCCAGCGTGTCATGGTGCACCTCGCAGGACAGCCGAGATATAGCCTGATGGTTGCGCCAACTGCGCTGCCGCAGCCTGGGTAAAGTCAACGACCGGTCCGCTTGCCACGGTCAGCGCCAGGATCAGGCCAAGCAGGCTGCCTACAGCGATCAGATCCCGGGTGTCGGAAGCAGGTGTGGCGCTCGGTGTCGATGCTTGCGCTGGTGTGGCTGCCAGAAACAGCCGACTGCCGGCGCGCGCCAGGGCCATGACCGTGATCAGTGCGCCAACCAATACCACCGCCCAGATCCAGGGTTGATCGGGTGCTGAACGCAACAACAGAAATTTTCCAAGAAACCCTGACAGTGGTGGCAGACCTGCTGCTGCCACCGCCGTAGCAAAGAACAAACCACCCCACAGTGCATGGCGTGGCAACTCGGCACCGTGGGTGATCTGGTCGCCGTCTGCAGGTCGGCGCTGGCGGATCGCGTCAGCCAGCAAAAACAACAAGGCGGCGGTGAAAGAGCTGTGCGGCAAATAGTACAGGGCAGCGGCGATTCCTTGGGTGCTGATCGCCACGCCGGCGAGCAAGGTGCCGACCGACACCAGCACCAGATACGCTGCCATTCTGGACAAACTGCTCGCAGCCAGTGCGCCAAGCGTGCCAATGGCCAGGGTGGCCAGCGCCAGCGGTAGCAGCCACGGGTCGTACAGATGTGCCAGTTCGCCCGCAACGTTGCCAAACAGAAGGGTATGGGTGCGCAAAATGGCGTACAGCCCGACTTTGGTCATGATCGCAAACAGCGCGGCCACGGGTGCCGAGGTGCCCGCGTAGGCTGCGGGCAGCCACAGGTGCAAGGGCAACAGCGCCGCCTTCAAGCCAAACACCAGCAACAGCAGCAAGCCGCCGGTCCGGGCCAGCCCCAGTTGATCCGGGGGCAGGGCGCCGGCCTTGGCGGCGAGATCTGCCAGGTTCAGGCTGCCCATGGCGGCATAAATCAGCCCCGCAGCCAACAGGAACACAGCCGAGCCGGCCAAATTCATCACCACATAATGCAGGCCGGCGCGGGTGCGCGCAGCGCCGCCCCCGTGCAAGGCCAGCCCGTAAGAGGCGATCAGCAGAATCTCAAAAAACACAAACAGATTGAACAAGTCGCCAGTCAGGAATGCACCGCTCAGGCCAAACAACTGCATCTGGAACAGCACATGAAAGTGGCGGCCCTGCTGGTCCAGCCCGCCATTGGCCACAAGCAAGGCAGGCAGCGCCAGCAGCGTGGTGACCAAAATCATCCAGGCGGCCAGCCGGTCTGCGACAAGCACAATGCCCCAAGGCGCTGACCAGTCGCCCAGCCGATAGACCAGCAGGGTACCGTCTGACACCGCCAGCAGCAGGATGACCGCGGTGATGATTTGCGCCAGCACGGCCCCCAGCGCCAACCAGCGTTGCAGCGCCAAGTTGGTTTGCGACAGCATCAGCAACACCACGCCGCTGATAAAGGGCAGCAAGATCGGGGCGATGGCCAGGTGCGCCATCATGATGTGTTGGCTTTCGAGGCAGGGGTGTCCAGTCCGTCAACATGGTCGTTGCCGAACTCGTCACGCGCGCGCAGGCTGAGCATGATGACAAATGCAGTCATGGCAAAGCCAATGACGATGGCCGTCAGCACCAGCGCCTGCGGCAGCGGGTCCGCATGGGCAATGGCGTCCGAGATCACCGGGGGTTGGCCCGGCACCAGCCGGCCGGAGGCAAACAGAAACAGGTTGATGCCATACGACATCAGGGTCAGTCCAAGCACCACCGCATAGGTGCGCGCCCGCAGCATCAAGTACACACCGCAGCCGATCAGGGTGCCTGTGGCCAGCGCGATCAGGGCTTCCATGATGCGTCCTTGGTTTCGTGGCTGGCACGGTTGGCCAGTCCGAGGTTGATCAAAATCAGCAGCGTGGCCCCCACCACCACCAGGTACACGCCCAAATCAAACGCCATGGCCGAGGCCAACTCAAACTCGCCCACCAGGGGCCAGTTCATGTGGCCAAAGGTGGAGGTCAGGAAGGGGTGACCAAACGCCCAACTGGCCAATCCGGTCAACAGCGCAATCCCTAAACCTGCGGCAATCAGGGGCTGGGTCCGCTCTGGCAGGCGTGAATGGGTCCAGCTCACGCCGTTGGCCAGATACTGCACGATCAACGCAATGGCGGTGATCAGGCCGGCGATGAATCCGCCACCCGGCAGGTTGTGGCCGCGCAAAAAGATGAACACCGACACCAGCAAGGCCAGCGGCAGCAGCAAGCGCGCAAAGATGGCCAGAATCATCGGGTGGGCATCGGCGTCCCAGGCACGCCCGCTGGCGTCGCGCGTTGGACCGGGAAGATGCAGCTTGCCCAACAAGGCATAGATACCCAGGCCGGCCAAGGCCAGCACGGTAATTTCGCCAAAGGTGTCAAAGCCCCGGAAATCAACCAGGATGACGTTCACCACGTTGCGCCCGCCGCCCCCTGGCACACTGTTTTGAATGAAAAAGTCGGAGAAGTTGTTGCCAAAGCGTGTCAGCATGGCCCAGGTCAGGGCGGCTGCACCCAGGCCGGCCAACAGGCCCAGACCGGCGTCACGCCAGCGCCGAAACTGGCTGGACTCGCGCGGGGTGTGGGCCGGCAGAAAGTACATGGCCAGCAACAGCAAGATGATGGTGACGACTTCGACCGATATCTGTGTCAACGCCAGGTCGGGTGCAGAAAATCTGACGAACACCAGGGCCACGATCAAGCCGACCGAGCCAGTCAAAATCAATGCTGTCAGGCGTTGCCGATGCAAGACGGTCGCTGCCAGCGTGGCCAGTATCAGGACCAGCGCGGCGCTCAGGCTCACTCCATCGATCGGCAGCAGGACGCGGCTTCCGGTGAGCGGTGCGGGCGTCAGCAGCATGCCGATGCTGCCCAGCACCAGTGCACCCAGCACAAACAGCATCAACTGGCGTTGCAACGACCCGTTGTCAAGCCAATGGGTGACACGTCGGGCCGAGGCCAGCAGTGCGTCGAATAGCGCATCAAAAATCACCCGGCCTTGCAAGCGATCTTCCAGCCGGTCATGCAAGTCAAACAAGGGTTTGCGCACACGGTACAGCAAGGCACCACCTGCCAGCGCGATGATGCTCATCCACAGCGCTGGGTTAAACCCGTGCCAAATGGCCAGGTCGTGCTCGGGCAACGGCCCTTGCAGCACGGCGCTGGCAGCAACCGCCAACACCGGCTCGACCGTTTGCGCGGGGAAAATTCCGACCAACAAAATCAGCACCACCAAAATTTCAACCGGCACTTTCATCCAGCGTGGTGGTTCGTGCGGGGTTTTCGGCAAATCGATGGCCTGGCCGTTGAAAAACACATCGTGAATGAAGCGTATCGAATAAGCCACGGCAAAGATGCCAGCCAATGTCACCGCAACGGGCAGCAGCCAACCCAGGCGCTGACCGCTGCCGGCGGCCACGGCTTCGGCAAAAAACATTTCCTTGGACAGAAAGCCGTTGGCCAGCGGCACGCCGGCCATGGCGGCAGAGGCAACCATCGCCAAGGTGGCGGTATGGGGCATGCTGTGCCACAGGCCGTTGATACGGCGCATGTCGCGGGTGCCGCATTCGTGGTCAATGATGCCGGCCGCCATGAACAGACCGGCCTTGAAAATGGCATGGTTGATGATGTGAAACACACCGGCCACGGCAGCCAGCGGCGTGCCGATGCCAAACAGTGCGGTGATCAGGCCCAGATGGCTGATGGTGGAGTAGGCCAGCAAACCTTTCAGATCGTGCTTGAACAAGGCCAGCACCGCACCCAACAGCAGGGTCGCCAGGCCAATGCCGCCAACCCACCAGGTCCAGGCGTCAGTGCCCGACAGCACCGGAAACAGCCGGGCCAGCAAAAAAACGCCGGCTTTCACCATCGTGGCCGAATGCAGGTAGGCTGACACCGGAGTCGGCGCCGCCATCGCATTGGGCAGCCAGAAGTGGAACGGAAACTGCGCCGACTTGGTGAACGCGCCCAGCAAAATCAATAGCAGTGCAGGCAGATAAAGCGGGTGTGCGCGCACCAGATCACCAGAGGCCAGCACCGTGCTGAGCTCATAACTGCCGACCATTTCGCCCAGCAGGACAAAGCCGCCCAGCAAGGCCAGGCCGCCAGCGCCGGTGATGGCCAGCGCCATTCTTGCGCCACGGCGTGCCGCCTCGCGACCGCGCCAGTAGGCAATGAGCAAAAACGACGACAGGCTGGTGAGTTCCCAGAAGATCAGCAACTGGATCAGGTTTTCAGACAGCACCACGCCCAGCATCGAGCCCATGAACAGCAGCAAGTAGGCATAGAGCCGGCTCAGGCTGTCACGCTCGGACAGGTAGTAGTGCGCGTACAGGATCACCAGCAGGCCAATGATCAGAATCAACAGCGAGAACAGCAGGCCGAGGCCGTCCATGCGAAAGCTCAGGTCAAGGCCTGCAGCACTGATCCAGGCCAGGTGCTGAATGGTCGTTTGGCCGGCCAGGCTGTCGATCAGCGAGGGTGCCAGCAAAATCAGAGACAGCGACGTGGCACCCGCGGTGGTCCAGGCAGAAAAGGCACGACCGCGCCGAGCCAGCAAGGCCACCAGCGCGGCACCAAAAAACGGCATCAAAACGGCAAAGACCAAAGACATCCGGCTATTTTTTCATGCGGTATGCGATTCAGACGCTGGCTTGCCGCTTTATCCAGCGCGGCTGTGCGGAATTAGGCGTGTGCAACAACTCGAACTTGTGCCGACACGCACGGCTTCAGTGCTTTGCGGCAGGGCTGCTTGACATCAGGCGGTCGGTATAGGCAATGGCCATGGCCGAGCATAGAAAGGCAATGTGAATCACTGTCTGGGCGATCAGCACCTTGTCGGTGTAATTGGCGGCATTGATAAAAGTCTTGAGCAAATGGATCGAACTGATGCCAATGATGGCCGTGGCCAGCTTCACCTTGAGCACCGAAGCATTCACGTGGTCCAGCCATTCTGGCTGGTCGGGGTGCCCTTCAAGGTCCATGCGGCTGACAAAGGTCTCGTAGCCACCGACGATCACCATGATCAGCAGGTTGGAAATCATCACCACATCGATCAGGGCCAGCACCACCAGCATGATGATGGTCTCGTTAAGGTGTGCCACCGGAGCGTCCGACTTGTAGCCGATGCTGTCCACCAGAGCCTGCAATGCCGTCTGACTGCCAAACACGGCTTCGAGCAAATGCAGCAGTTCGACCCAGAAGTGATAGACATACACGCCCTGGGCCAGGATCAGGCCGATGTACAGCGGCAATTGCAGCCAGCGGCTGGCAAAAATCAGTCGCGGGATCGGGCGCAAGGCTGAAGGGGTGTGTGTGCTGGGTGAAGATGTTTTCGAAGTCATGGACGGGCTTTGATGCGGGAGAAGCGGCGATTTTATCGGCGCCACTGTGTCGGACCGATGTCAGGCGTCGTCGAGTCAGTGGCTTGTAAGTGCCGGCCTTGACATTACCGCCTGAATTTTGTTCAACAAAGAGGAGATTGATCTGTGAGTACACCTGCGTCTGCCATTGAATCCGTGTTGGTTGAAAACCGTGTTTTCCCGCCAAGTGAAGCGACCGTGAAGGCGGCGCGCGTTTCGGGCATGGATGGCTATTACGCGCTGTGCGCCGAAGCCGAAAAAGACTTTGAGGGCTTCTGGGCCAGATTGGCGCGCGAGAACGTGGTCTGGAGCAAACCCTTTACCAAGACCCTCGATGAGTCCAATGTGCCGTTTTACAAATGGTTTGAAGACGGTGAACTCAATGCGTCGTTCAATTGCCTGGACAAGCACATCGGCACCCCCAACGAGAACAAGGTAGCGGTCATTTTCGAGGCCGATGGCGGCGAGGTCACCAAAACCACTTACAAGGAACTGCTGGCCCGGGTGAGCCAGTTTGCCAACGCCTTGAAGGCGCGCGGGATTAACAAGGGCGACCGGGTGCTGATTTACATGCCCATGACGCTTGAAGGCGTGATCGCCATGCAGGCTTGTGCCCGCATCGGAGCCACCCACAGCGTGGTGTTTGGCGGCTTCTCGGCCAAGGCGCTGCAAGAACGCATCATTGACGCTGGCGCGGTGGCGGTGGTGACGGCCAACTTCCAGATGCGCGGGGGCAAGGAGTTGCCCTTGAAAGGCATCGTCGATGAAGGTCTCGGTCTGGGCGGGTGCGAGTCGATCAAGACGGTGTTTGTCTATGAGCGCACTGCCAGTGCCTGCAACATGGTGGCGGGCCGCGACATCACCTTTACCGAAGCGCTGGCGGGTCAAAGCACCGAGTGCGCGCCGGTGATGGTGGGCGCCGAGCATCCGCTGTTCATCCTGTTTACCTCGGGTTCCACCGGCAAGCCCAAGGGCGTTCAGCATGCCACGGGCGGTTTTGTGCTGTGGTCCAAGCTGACCATGGACTGGACCTTTGACCTGAAGGCTGACGATGTGTTCTGGTGCACCGCCGACATCGGCTGGATCACTGGCCATGCGTACGTGGGTTATGGCCCCTTGGCCGCCGGCGCCACCCAGATCATTTTTGAAGGTGTTCCGACCTACCCGAACGCCGGGCGTTTCTGGCAGATGATCGAACGCCACAAGTGCAGCATCTTTTACACCGCGCCGACGGCCATCCGTTCACTGATCAAGGCCGCCGAAAGCGACGAAAAAGTGCACCCCGACCGTTCGGATCTGAGCAGCTTGCGCATTCTGGGCTCGGTCGGCGAGCCCATCAACCCGGAAGCCTGGATGTGGTATTACAAAAACATCGGCCACGAGAAATGCCCGATTGTCGATACCTTCTGGCAGACCGAAACCGGTGGCCACATGATCACGCCGTTGCCGGGTGCCACGCCACTGGTGCCGGGCAGTTGTACCCTGCCGTTGCCGGGCATCATGGCGGCGATTGTGGACGAAGCTGGCCACGACGTGGCCAACGGCTCGGGCGGCATGCTGGTCATCAAGCGCCCCTGGCCGTCGATGATTCGCACCATCTGGGGGGACCCCGAGCGCTTCAAGAACAGCTACTTCCCGGCAGAAATGGGCGGCACGTATTACCTGGCCGGCGACGGTGCGGTGCGTTCGTCCGACCGGGGCTACTTCCGCATCACGGGCCGCATTGACGACGTGTTGAACGTGTCGGGCCACCGCATGGGCACGATGGAAATCGAGTCGGCGCTGGTTGCCAAGACCGACCTGGTGGCCGAGGCCGCCGTGGTGGGGCGTCCGGACGATCTGACCGGCGAAGCGATTTGTGCCTTTGTGGTGCTCAAGCGCGGTGTGCCTTCGGGTGACGAAGCCAAGCTGGCCAAGGAAATCGGCCCGATTGCCAAGCCCAAGGACATCCGTTTTGGTGAAAACCTGCCCAAGACCCGCTCCGGCAAGATCATGCGCCGGCTGTTGCGTTCATTGGCCAAGGGTGACGCCATCACCCAAGACACCTCCACGCTGGAAAATCCGGCGATTCTGGGGCAATTGGGTCAGACCTATTGATGCTATCTGGTTTGTAGCTGCTAGCGCTTGCTGGATAAGCGCTAGGGGCTGATTTCTTATACAAAAAAGCCCGCGTCATGCGGGCTCTTTTTTGGGTGCCGGTCAACCCGAGGTGGGCTACTTCAGCGTCAGAATCCAGGCCACCAGCTCTTTGGCTTCGGCTTCATTGACCTGCGGATTGGCTGGCATGGGCACCACGCCCCAGTTGCCAGCGCCTCCTTGGCGCACTTTGGCGGCGAGTTTGCCGGCATCGGTTGCGCCATATTTTTTGGCGATGTCTTTGTAGGAAGGCCCGACCACCTTGTTGTCCACGGCATGGCAAGCCAGACAGTTCTTCTTTTTTGCCAGTTCCGGGCTGGCCTGGGCAACTGAAGTCAGCGCAAGCAGCGAGAGCGTTACAACGAGCAGACGTTTCATGGCACAGTCCTTTGAAAAATACGTTAGAGTCACTCAACGGGATTGTAGGGACGCTGGTTGACAACATGGGGTTGTATCGACTGGCGCTTTATAGGAGTCGCCATGTATTTGCTGAGCCTGGGTTTGATTTTGTTGACGCTGAAGTACCTTGAATGGGGGCCGGTGGCGGCCTGGTCCTGGTGGGTTGTGATGGCCCCTTTCGCTTTGGCTGTGGCCTGGTGGAGTTGGGCGGACAGCACGGGCTACACCAAGCGCAAGGCCATGGAGCGCGAAGACAAGCGGCGTGAAGAACGGCGCGAGCGCACGCGCCAGGCGCTCGATGCCAACTACCGCAAGCACCCACGCTGATCAACCAAGGGGCGTCACGTCGGCGCAGCGGTCGTGGCGGAGGCGTTCGGTTGACCGCTGTTGCTAGTTTGCAACAGTTTTTTCTGGCATCGAAGACCTTGTTTGCAACCGGCATCGGCGCGGCTTGCAGTCTGTCGGTTCAATCTGCCGAGCATCGCAGGAAGGCTTCTGCCGCTGCAGGACCGGGTTACCCTTGGGCCACAGCAGTTTGCGTCACCCGGCGCAGTGCTGTCCCTTTTTTTGTCAATCAAAGTGAAAAAAATGAATGATCAAGCGCCGAAGCGACGTCAACGCCTGTTTTTTGTGCTGGTCGTGCTGGTTTTGGCTGGTGGCTTGGCGTGGTTTGGCAAGCAGCAGACCCATGCCCAGGCGGCCAAGCCACCGGCCATCCAGTCCGTGACGCCGCTGGAGTTCGGGTCGGCCGATCTGGCTGTGGTGGTGTTGCAACCGCTGACACGCCGCATTGCGATCAGTGGTTCGCTGTCGCCGCTGACGCAGGCGACGGTCAAGTCTGTCGTGTCGGGTCAGGTGCTGCGCGTGCTGGTGCGCGAGGGGCAGACGGTGCGCCGGGGCGACATCCTGGCAGAAATCGACGTCACCGATGCCCGTTCACGCCTGGATGCCGCTTTGGCAGACCAGGCCGAGCGCCGTGCCCGACTCGACATTGCTGCACACAATCGCGACACCAATCAGACCCTGCTGGCGCAAAACTTCATTTCGCAAAATGCCTTTGATCAATTGCAGAGCACCTACAGGGCCGCAGTGGCGGCTGTGCAGTGGGCTGACGCCCAGGTCAAGCTGGCGCGCCAGAGCATTGCCGATGCCGTGGTGCGTGCGCCGATATCTGGCATGGTCGCCAAGCGCCTGGTCAACGGCGGCGAGCGTCTGGCGCCGGAGACGCCGATGGTTCAACTCGTCGATTTGTCTCGGCTGGAGTTTGACGCCACCGTGCCGGCGTCGGATGTGGCGCTGATCATGCCGGGTCAGATCGTGCACTTCAACGTGGATGGCTTTGGGGCACGTCAGTTCAAGGGAGCCGTGGAGCGTATCAACCCCTTGGCCGAGCCGGGAACGCGTGCCATCAAGCTGTTCGTGTCAGTCACCAACGCGGACGCCAGCTTGCGCGGAGGGATGTTTGCCGAAGGCGCAGTCACGGTGTCGCAAAGTGCCAGCGCGCCGGTGTTGCCCTTGACGGCGGTGTTTGAGGAGGCTGGACAAAGTTATGTCTTTGTGATCCAAAACGGGCAACTGGTCAAGCAAGCCGTGCGGCTGGGGTTTCGAGATGATGCCAACGGCCTGGCCGAAGTCAGCAGCGGCCTGAGCGCAGGCGCCACTTTGGTGAAAGTGCGCATGACCGGGCTCAAGGCTGGCACGCCCGTGGTGTTGCCGACTGTTTCTGCGGCCTCCTGAGGGACCCCCTATGTGGATCACCAAAACCAGTATCAACCAGCCGGTTTTTGCCACCATGGTGATGTTGGCATTGATGCTGCTGGGCATCATTTCGTACAACCGTCTGGGTGTGGAGCAGATGCCCGATGTGCAGGTGCCCGGCATCTGGGTGCAGGTGCGCTATCCGGGGGCTTCGCCCGAGCAGGTCGAGGCCGATCTGGTCAAGCCCATGGAAGAGGCGGTCAATACCATCACCGGCGTGCGCACCTTGTATGGCAACGCGTTTGAGGGGCGCGGTGAATTGTGGGTGGAGTTTGAGCTGAGCACCGACATGACCCAAGCGGTGCAGGATGTGCGCGACAAAGTGGCGCAACTGCGCCCGGCTTTCCCCAAAGATGCCAAAGACCCGCTGATCGTGCGCGGCCAGTTTGACGGCGCCGAACCCATTTCAACCTACGCGGTGATGTCCAAGACGCGCAGCCTGCGCGAGCTCTCGACCCTGACCGACCAGCAAATCGTCAAGCGTATGCAAGGGGTGTCCGGGGTCGGGCAGGTCAGTGTGGGTGGCAGTGTGCAGCGCCAGGTACAAATCCAGCTCAAGGCGCAGCAGATGCTGGCGTATCAAATTGGCATTGACGAGGTGCTGAGTGCCATTCGGGCGGTGAATCAGGACATGCCCGCGGGCAACCTGCGTGCCGATACCCAAGAGCAATTGGTGCGCATCGAGGGCAAGCTCAAGAGCGTTGAGTCGTTTGCCAAGATCATCGTGGCGCGCCGTGCCGGTGTGCCGGTGCTGCTGGAGCAACTGGCCAGCGTGAGCGATGGCGAGCGCGAAGAGCAGTCGATCAGCCGCATCAATGGCGAGCCGGCGCTGACCCTGAGCATCTTCAAAACCCAGGACGCCAATCTGGTGGCGGTGGCCGATGAACTGGTGCAAACCATCGACAAGCTGCGCAAGCAGTTGCCCGCTGACGTCGAGGTGCGCGTCATCTCCGAGAACGCCAGCTACGTGAAAAGTTCACTCAATGCCGTCAAACGCACGATCATAGAGGGTGGCTTGCTCACTATTTTGATAGTTTTTCTGTTTTTGCATTCGTGGCGCAGCACCATCATCACCGGCGTGACCTTGCCCATTTCGGTCTTGTCCACCTTTATTGCGATGTACGCCTTTGGCTTCACCATCAACGCGGTGACGCTGATGGCGCTGTCGCTGTGCATCGGCTTGCTGATTGACGATGCGATTGTGGTGCGCGAGAACATCGTGCGCCATGTCGGCATGGGCAAGAGCCATCTGGATGCGGCACGCGACGGGACCGAAGAAATTGGACTTGCGGTGCTGGCCACCACGCTGGCGATTTGCGCGGTGTTCATTCCGGTGGCGTTCATGAGCGGCATCATCGGGCGTATCTTTTTCCAGTTTGGCATCACCGTCACTGTGGCGGTGCTGGTGTCGCTGTTTGTCAGCTTCACGCTGGACCCGATGCTCTCGTCGGTCTGGAAAGACCCGGCGGCAACCCGCTTTGCCAAGTTGCCCTGGCTGGGCCGGGTGATGGAAGGTGTCGAGCACCGGGTGGACTGGTTGCACCAGGTGTATGGGCGTCTGTTGAACCGGTGTTTGCAGCGGCGCAAGACGACTTTGGCGGTGGCGGGGCTGATTTTTGTCGGCAGTCTGGGTCTGGTGCCGCTGGTGGGCGGCGAGTTCATGCCCAAGGCCGATCAAGGTGTTTTTTCGCTCAAGGTCAAAACTCCGGTGGGCTCCAGCCTGACTTATACCGATGGCAAGATCCGCCAGGTGGAGGCAGCGATCCGCGATTTTCCGGAGATCGAGCTGATCAGCACCACGGTCGGTGGCGGCAACCGCAACGAGGCCGAGCTCTTGGTCAAACTGACTGACGCCAAGAAAACCGGCCGAAGGCCCCAAACCGAGGTCGAACAGGCGGTGCGCGAGCGGCTCAAACGCATTGCCGGGATCGAACTGTCGGTGGGGTTTAACAAACCAATCTGGATCAACCTGATCGGTCCGGCGTCTGCCGAGCTGCCCCAGTTGCTCGACGGCATCATGGCCAAAATTGGCGCGGTCAAGGGCGTGGTGGACCTGGAGCACAGCCTGCAGGCGGCCAATCCGGCGGTCATCATCAAGGTCAACCAGGCGCTGGCCAGCGACCTGGGGTTGTCGCTGGAGCGCATCGGCACGGCCTTGCGGCCGCTGGTCAACGGTGACCAGGTCAGCACCTGGCTGGCGCCTGATGGGCAAAACTACGAAGTCAATGTGCAACTGCCTGCCACCGGACGGCAACGGCTGGCCGATTTGGCTGATTTATTCATCGCCACCGGCAGGCTCGATGCCAGCGGGGCCCCGGTGATGGTGCCGCTGCGCCAGGTGGTGGAATTTGTGCCGGCCAGCAGCCCGCAGGTGATCAAGCGCCAGGATCTGGAGCGTCGCGTGGGTATTTACGCCAATGTCGAGGGCCGCCCCACCGGCGATGCCGCCAAGGAGGTCACCGACGTGGTCAAGGGCATCGCGCTGCCACCAGGCTACCGTTTTGACATCAAGGGCGAGGCCGAGCAGAACGCCGAAGCCGGTGGTGCCGCGCTGGTCGCACTCGGGCTGGCGGTGGTGTTCATTTACTTTATTCTGGCGTCACAGTTCGCCAGCTTTCTGCAGCCAGTGGCGATCATGGCCTCGCTGCCGTTCACACTGGCCGGGGTGATGGCGGCGCTCAACGCTGAACCTGTTTTCCGTCATCGGCTTCATCATGCTGATGGGGCTGGTGGTGAAAAATGCGATTTTGCTGGTGGACTTTGCCAACCACTCGCAGCGCGCCGGCATGAGTCAGTTTGAGGCGGTGCGCAACGCCGGTCAGGTGCGGCTGCGCCCGATCATCATGACCACGCTGGCAATGATTTTTGGCATGTTGCCGATGGCCATTGGCGCAGGCGAGGGCGGTGAGTCGCAAGCGCCGATGGGCCGCGCGGTGATTGGCGGGCTGATCACCTCCACCTTGCTGACGCTGGTGGTGGTGCCGGTGCTCTACACCTACCTCGACAATCTGCCACGCTGGTGGGCCGGAAGGCGTGTCAAAAATACAAGAGAAACAGGCCTTCAGCCCTTGTCCTGATTGCGCTGGCAGCTATTCATGTCGTAGCGCTTCAATGGGACGAGGCGCGCGGCACGGCGCGCTGGAAAGTAGCCAAACAGCACACCAATGCCAGCCGAAAACACAAAAGCCAGCAGATTCACGTTCCAGTTAAAGACAAAGGGCACATCCATCAGCGCTGACACGCCAATCGAGGCGCCAAACGCCAGCACCATGCCGACCACGCCACCCAGCGCAGACAGCACCACCGCCTCGATCAGAAACTGCATCAGCACTTCGCGCTCCAGCGCCCCAATGGCCAGGCGCAGGCCAATCTCGCGGGTGCGTTCGGTCACGCTCACCAGCATGATGTTCATGATGCCGATGCCGCCCACCAGCAGGCTCACCGCGGCCACCGCACCCAGCAGCATGGTCATCACCTTGGTGGTGCTGGCAAACGTCTCGCCGAGCTGTTTGGTATCAAGCACATTGAAGTTGTCGTCTTCGCCGTCGGCGAGTTTGCGCCGTTCGCGCAGCAGTTCGGTCAGCGCCGCCTTCACGCGCTCGGGGTCGGCGCCATCCTGCATCGACACCAGCAGCGTTTGCACGCGGGTGTTGCCGGTGATGCGCCGCTGCAGCGTGTGCAGCGGTGTCAGCACCACGTCGTCCTGGTCGTTGCCAAAGGCGCCCTGACCCTTGGAGCCCAGCACGCCAATCACGTCGCAGGCAATCTGCTTGACACGAATCGACGCGCCCACCGCGCTGGCGCTGCCAAACAGCTCGCGGCGCACGGTCTCACCGATCAGGCAGACGGCGGCACCGCCACGCTGCTCGTTCGGCGATTTTCCAGTTGCCGGTGACCAGCCAACTGTTGGTGCTGCCAATCACGCTGCTGGCCCAGTTGCGCCCATCGGCGACGATGCTGGCCCCGCTGCGCGCCTCAGGCGCCACCGCCAGCAGGCCGCCCACCTGTGCTTCGATGGCGATGGCATCGGCCTCTTTGAATGGTGGCGCGCCGGCGCTGCCGCCCGGGCCGCCCATGCGCTGGCCCGGTCGCAGTTGCAACAAGTTGGTGCCCAGCCCCGAAATCTGGTTCTGAATCGCCAGCGTGGCGCCGTTGCCCACGGTGACCATGGTGATCACCGCACTGACGCCAATCACAATGCCCAGAATGGTCAGAAACGAGCGCAACAGGTTGCGCCTGATCGAGCGCAGCGCCAGCAGCAGGGTGCTCAGTAGCATCAGCTTGTCTCCTGGCAAACAACCCAAACCACATCAGCTATAAAAAAAAGAGCTAACGACGCATGCAGGATAAGGGCTAGAGGCAGTTTTTTCATATGAATCAAGGGGCGGGTGTGGCAGCCAGCGCTGCCGGGTGCTCGTTGCGCGCATCACTGGCGACCACGCCATCGACAAAACGCACAATGCGTTTGGCATAAGCCGCCATGTCGCTCTCGTGCGTGACCATCAGCACGGTGATGCCGTGATCGACATTGAGCTTCCACAGCAGGTCCATGATCTCGTGGCTGCGCTGGGTGTCAAGGTTGCCGGTGGGCTCGTCGGCCAGCAGCACGGCGGGCTCGGTGACGATGGCGCGCGCAATCGCCACCCGCTGCTGCTGGCCGCCCGACAATTCGGCCGGTGTGTGATGTTCCCAGCCGGCCAGCCCGACCGAGGCCAACGCCTTTTTGGCGGCGGCGTGGCGCTGTTTGGCCGGCTCGCCGCGGTACAGCAGGGGCAGCTCGACGTTTTCTTGGGCCGAGGTGCGTGCCAGCAGGTTAAAGCCCTGAAACACAAAGCCCAGGTAACGCCGGCGCAACAACGCACGCTGGTCGCGGCT
>JFJP01038806.1_pt1 | contig 15645 bp, 12 predicted proteins | sample 431651 | NCBI WGS metagenome assembly JFJP01 (sample SAMN02602958, study PRJNA72255) | Microbial mat metagenome, whole genome shotgun sequencing project. | biome: fresh water; feature: sink hole; material: water; isolation source: purple microbial (photo- and chemosynthetic) mats found in... | reverse complement strand
ACAGTTTTTAATGCCGGATTTCGGATTGACGAAATTAGTTTGTAAGTCCCAAATCGTACATCATGCATCGTACATTACTCCATCAATCCCCTGCCCGATTTCTTGATTATCCCCTGCTCCTTATAATCAACAATCAGTTTATCGAGTACACCGTTAATAAAAATCTTGCTTTTGGGCGAACTGTATTCTTTCGAAAGTTCAATATACTCGTTCAGAGTTACTTTTACAGGTATCGAAGGGAATTCAATCAGTTCAGTAATAGCCATTTTAATAAGGATTGTATCCATTACGGCAATACGTTCCAGATCCCAGTTCGAAGCGCGTTCGCTGATCACTTTATTTAATTCGTTGCTGTTTATCAGTGTTTTGCGATAAAGTTGTTTAACAAATTGCATATCTTCACTTCCGTCGCTGCTATTTTCATCTTTCAGTAAAGTGGGCAGACTTGTAAATTCGTCCGCTGTTTCCTTAAAACCTTTAATGGTTTTATCCACCATCATAACTGCTGTGTCAAAATCCTCAGTCCAGTAAATATTTCTTTCGTCGAAATAACTTCTGAGGTGATCCGATTCGGAGAAAAGGCGCAGAATCACCATTTCAACTACATGTTTTTCATCGGAATAGCTTATGACCGGTTTATTCATGTATGAAATATAGGCTTCATCCTCCCGCATCAGGTTGTAGAATTTCCTGACCATTTCTTCCTCATCCACCCAGTTTATTTTATAGGCGGTATTGCGTTTAAGATAATCGCGGTTATTTTCGAGCTGGCTGATGAAACGGTTCTGTATGAAACGAAGGTTCGGATTCAGATCTTCAGGAGTTGGAAGATGTTTCAACCGGTTTTCCTCAATACGTTTCCGGGCAAAATCAGAAATCTCTATAATAAGAGAAAGTTGATAGATAAATAGTTCGTAAAGTTTATCGAGACTTATTATCAGTTGTTTTTCGCCTGCACTTATACTTTCAGGACCCTCCTGCTGAAAGGCGTAAATCGCCTGCATTACTTTTATCCGAAGAAACCTTCTGCTTAGCATAAAATGTACAATGAACCGTTAAAGATTAAGGCTGCAAAGGTAAGGAATTTGGCGGAACCGTAAACTTAAAAATTTAAAATATCCTGCTAACAGAATTTCTGCAGCCTTACTTTCATGTTTATGTTAGACACTTTTATAAGTTAAATGCAAACAGAAATTATCAACCGAAAGTAATTACAAATGACGAACCAGCATTGAGTACTATCAGGTTGGTAAGGAAATGCATACCTTATCAGGAAATTATTCACCGGTTTATCACTTATATTTACAAACATGTTAGCACTACTTTTAACGGCAACCTCCAGGACTTTTATAAATTATTATTGTAAAATTGCAGGACTGTTGCCAATTGAAATATAATTTCTACATTTGCGTTGAAGAAGGAGTAATTATTTAACCTATAATGTTACAAAAAGATGGAAGAATTTGAATATTTAGATACGAGAGAAGATGTTTTCTCAAGATCAGTGAAGGCAGGGAAACGTACTTACTTTTTTGATGTTAAAAGTACGCGCGACAAGGAGTTATATATAACTATAACCGAAAGTAAAAAACGGTTTGATAATGCACTTGCCAAATTTGTTTATGATAAACATAAAATATTTCTTTATCAGGAAGACTTTGAAAAATTTATGCACGGGCTTCAGGATGCATTTTCCTTTATAGAAACAGGAAAAGAACCACCAGAAAGGATATACAAGGAAGTAAAAAGGCTGCTTACTGATATTAATCCGGAAAATACTTCTACCGAAACAACCGAATAAACCCCAACAAATCATCATTCTTATATTTCAACTGAAGAAGCCTGATGCAAATCAGGTTTTTTTATTAGATATAACCCCAAAAACTTATTAACACGGTTCAAAGTAGCAATCGCTTTTTGTACCTTTGCCAGCTATTACATCCATGAAATTTATCAGCTGAAAACTGGATATTTACTTTCAACTCATTGGATTTAAACTCATTAATATCTAAATAACAACTTCACGAATGGGCAAAATAATCTCCATTGCTAACCAGAAAGGCGGAGTAGGTAAAACCACTACTGCTATTAATTTAGGTGCAGCACTGGCCGTATTGGAATTTAAAACTTTAATCATTGATGCTGACCCTCAGGCAAATGCAACATCTGGTGTTGGTTACGATCCTAAAACAATCAAAACCAGTATTTACGAATGCATTATCGATGAAGTTCAGGCAAAAAATATCATTCTTAGTACCGAAACGCCTAACTTATTTCTTTTGCCAGCTCACATCGACCTGGTTGGCGCTGAAATAGAAATGATAAATCTTCCAAATCGTGAAGTGAAGATGCGTAAAGTTGTTGAAGAACTTCGCGATGACTATGACTTTATTCTTATCGATTGCTCACCATCCCTTGGACTGGTTACAATAAATTCCCTGGTTGCTTCCGATTCAGTTATTATTCCTGTACAATGTGAATATTTTGCGCTCGAAGGTTTGGGTAAATTATTGAATACCATTAAAATAGTACAGTCCCGGTTGAATCCAAAACTCGATTTTGAGGGAATATTACTAACCATGTATGATGGCCGTCTTCGTCTTTCGAACCAGGTTGTGGAAGAAGTAAAGACTCATTTTCAGGATATGGTTTTTAATACCATCATCGCACGGAATACCCGTTTGGCAGAAGCACCAAGTTTTGGGCAAACTGTACTCATGCATGATGCCGGCAGCACAGGTTCATTAAACTACCTGAACCTGGCCCGTGAAGTGTTGCAAAAAAATAAAATGACCACGCTTACCCAAGAGCAAAAAGAAATAAAGGTTCAGGAATAATGGCAATTCAAAAAAAGACAGGATTAGGACGTGGATTGAGTGCAATACTCGAAAGCCCTGAAACGGATATTACTTCGAAAGATATCTCGGGTAACTATGTTGCCGGCGCAATCGCTAATCTTCCTCTCGGAAAAATTGAGACAAATCCTTTTCAACCAAGAGAAGATTTTGATGAATCCGCTTTGGCTGAACTTTCACAATCCATTCTGGAACAAGGTATTATTCAGCCTCTTACAGTCAGGAAAATGGGATACGATAAGTATCAGTTAATTTCGGGCGAACGGAGATTCAGAGCAGCAAAACTTGCCGGAATTGATTCAGTACCTTGTTATATCCGCGTGGCTAATGATGAGCAGATGCTTGAATGGGCTCTGATTGAAAACATTCAACGCGAAAACTTAAATGCAATTGAAATTGCAATCAGTTACAACAGGCTTATTGAGGAGTGCAGCCTCACCCAGGAAGAACTAAGCAAACGGGTTGGTAAAAACAGAACTACTGTGACCAATTACATGCGGTTGCTTAGGTTGCCGGCTGAAATACAGGCAGCACTGCGCGATGGATCAATAAGTATGGGACATGCCCGCACTTTGATCAATGTTGAAGATGAAACCAAGCAATTATTAATCACCCGCAAAATAATATCAGATGAACTTTCGGTTCGTGAAGTTGAAAAACTGGTACGTCAGCTCGATAAAGTTGTCGCATCTGTAACCAAACCGGCCAAAATCGCTCTTCCTTTAAAGTACGAGGTAATGAAAGATTCCCTTCAGGAACGTTTAAACCGGAAAATTGAACTTAATCGTACACCAAAAGGAAAAGGAAGTATTGTTATACCCTTTGTTTCAGACGACGATCTGCAAGCAATTATTTCAAAGCTAGGAATTGAATAATACCTGTGATAATCAGAACGATATATATTTATAACCAACAGAAACAAAGTCTGCCGATTTCCTTACAACAAAAGGTTCGCGGGCTTTGTTTTGTTTTTATGCTATTTGCGCTTTTTGCTGATTTTGGCGAAAGTAAAGCTATTGCTCAGGATACAGCAACCAGTGTCCAAAAAACTGCTCCAACCGAACTTAAAAAACCTCATTCACCACGTAAAGCCATGATTTATTCGTTGGTTTTACCCGGTTTAGGACAAGCCTATAACCATAAATACTGGAAAATGCCAATAGTTTATGCCGGTTTCGGAGCTATGATTTATTTCATTCACACAAACTCCAAATACTATCACGAGCTAAAAGATGCTCATGAGTATGTTGCGGTGACAATGAAAACGGTATATCCTCCAACTCCTCCCAATTATTTTCCTTATCCTGATCCACCTAACGATTGGGCAAAACAAGGATATACCGAAGAGCAATTGCTGGAAGGCCGGGATTATTACAGGCGGAACCTGGAAGTCTCATATATATTCACAGGTGTGCTGTATTTGCTTACAACGGTTGATGCTGTAGTAGATGCTCATTTTTTCGATTACAACATCAATGATGACCTTACATTGAAAGTAAATCCGTGGATACCTGCACTGGGAACAAATACAGCATCCGGTATGGGACTTAATCTAACTTTGAGATTCTGAAAAACAACTCCGGTAGTCTGATTATCAAATAAAATCAGTCAAAAGATAATTTATACTTCAACTATCACGTTAACCTTAACAAGATCATAATTATGAAAATTGCTCTTCTGGGATATGGGAAAATGGGCCGGGAAATTGAAAAAATCGCGATTGAGTATAATCATTCCATTAGACTTGTGATTGATAATGATAAGGATTGGATTGAAAAAGCGGAACAACTCAAGGAATGCGATGTAGCTATTGAATTTTCAATCCCGGCTATTGCAATTGAAAACATACGTAAGTGTTTCGACGCCGGAATTCCAGTTGTTGTTGGAACAACAGGATGGTATGATCATTTTCAAAAGATTTCAGAACTTTGCATCAGCACCAACAGCACATTGTTTTATGCATCAAATTTCAGCATCGGAGTAAATATCTTTTTCGACATTAATAAAAGACTTGCCTCTTTACTCGAAACTTACCCCATGTATGCACCGGAAATGGTTGAAATACATCATATACAAAAGCTGGATGCACCAAGCGGAACTGCAATAACATTGGCAAATGACATTATAGCATCTAACTCCCGATACAAAAAATATACAGCAGCTGAGCCTGAATCCGACGAAATTCATGTTCAATCCATACGCGAAAGCAATGTTCCGGGAACGCATACAGTAACCTGGAATTCGGATATCGACAAGATAGCCATAACACATGAAGCCAAAAGCAGGCGCGGCTTTGCTTTGGGAGCTGTTATGGCTGCGTCCTGGATTCACGGCCGCAAAGGCGTATTTACAATGAAAGATATGCTGAACTTATAATGTTCCTATATAATTACCCTACAAATCAGCATTTTAACACATTTTAACGTAATTATGATAAATGTGGTGTAACTTTAACCAGATATTTGCGCCAAAGTGTAACCGCATATGAACTGAAACTTTAAGTGAAACACATTAAAAACAGCATCATTACACATCTTACAAACAGAAAAACATTAAACATTAACTAAAGATACCCCATTATGGATCTGATGACAATTTTATTACTTATTATCATCCTTTTTCCAATGCTTAACTATTGGATTTTTGAAGACGCCGGCGTTAGTGGATACAAAGCACTGATCCCGTTTTATAACTATTATATCTGGCTTCAGGTAATAGGAAAACCATGGTGGTGGTTAATCATAATGCTGGTTCCTTTTATCAACTTTTTTATGATCATGCTTATGCTTGTACAAACGGCATTAAGTTATAGTAAGCATAACCTTGGCGAACAAGCTCTCGCAGTCCTTTTTCCTTATGCATACATTCCTTACCTCGGAATTTCCGAAAAAGAACACTACGTAAAACCTGAAAACAGGGTAAAAGTAAAAAAATCGCAGCTTCGTGAATGGACTGATGCAATCATATTTGCGGTAGTAGCAGCATCAATTATCCGCATATTTATGATCGAAGCGTATACGATCCCCACTTCATCCATGGAAAAATCATTGCTGGTTGGCGATTTCCTGTTTGTAAGTAAAATGAGTTATGGTCCAAAACTCCCGAATACACCGCTGGCATTCCCGTTTGTGCATCACACAATGCCGATGACAAAATATACAAAATCATATGTAGAATGGATTAAATGGCCGTTTTACCGTTTCCCGGGAACAACAACCATAAAACATGGTGATGTTGTGGTATTTAACTATCCTGATGGCGATACTGTTTCGCTTAAACAACAAAATCAAAGTTATTACTCGTTGGTGCGTCACGCAGGCCGCGAACGGGTATGGAATGACAAATTCAACTTCGGAGATATAGTTGCGCGACCGGTTGACAAACGTGAGAATTACATCAAACGCTGTATTGGATTACCCGGTGATACGATACAAATTAACGATGCAGTGGTTAGTATTAACGGAAAACAAATAGACTTCCCGGAAATGTCGCAATTCATGTACAAAGTTAAAACGGATGGAAATGCTATTAATAAGCGGTTAATCAACAAGCTTGATATAACTGAGGCTGTACAAATAGATGAATCCGGTGATCAATATATAACCTTAAGCACCCAGTCAGCCGCAAAACTAAAAGAACTCCCTAACGTATTATCAATAGATAAATACATACAGGAAAAAGGATACTGGGTTCCAGATATTTTCCCTTACGATTCAACTTATCCCTGGAATGTAGATAATTTTGGCCCGTTATATATTCCTAAAGCCGGAGCTACCGTTCAGCTTACGCTTGCCAACCTTCCGATTTACTCCCGCATCATTAATGCGTATGAACTAAATTCTCTTGAAGTTAAAGACGGCAAAATATTTATTAATGGAAAACCAACAACTTCATATACTTTCAAACTCGACTATTACTGGATGATGGGGGATAACCGCCACAACTCAGCCGACAGCCGGTACTGGGGATTTGTTCCGGCCGACCATATTGTTGGAAAAGCAGTATTTGTTTGGCTTTCGCTCGATAATAACAAATCACTGTTTGGTGGAAAAATCAGATGGAGTAAATTATTCAGAACCGTTAAATAACAAATAGGTTTACTTAGTTGTTCCGAAAAAATATTTCACTTAAAGGAACTTCTTTGAAAGAAACAGCATAAACTTTTTATAATTAAAACAGATCTTTTTCGTTTAAGGGAAAAGGTCTGTTTTTTTTGAAAGAAAAGACCGGCTATTCATTACTAAAAATTTCCTAATTTTGCGGGAAAGCATCTACTGAAGATAATAAATCTTCAGCCATCACCAAAACCACTTATCGATTATATCTTATCTGAAATAATGCCCCGATACACGTCAAATTCACTTCCCAAAAATACGCTTCAGGATGAGCCTTCAAATGCTTCCACTGAACCAAAGGAGAAGAAAAAAACTAAACCTGCAAAAGCAAAGCAGGAAGAAAATCTGAATCCTCAGACTTCCCGCATTGAAAAACTATCGCAGGTTGTCGGAATTTTCTCCTTGCTTACTGCATTTTTTCTGTTTGTTGCTATTATTTCATTTCTGATAAACTGGTTTGCCGGCGATGCCGACGATATCTTTTCAGGAGTTGGGTTTTCACGCATATTTTCAGATAAGACTCTGGAAGCTAATAACCTTGGCGGTCGTTTGGGAGCAGCTTTATCCATTTTACTCGTAAAACAAGGGTTTGGTATTGCAACCTTGTTCATTCCGATCTGGCTGTTTGTTTTAGGGGTAAGATTAACGCTCAAACACAAAATAATCTCCCTGGGATCAAGCCTTGGCTTTATACTGTTAGCTATGGCATGGCTTTCAGTAACACTGGGCTTCTTATTCCGGGATTCAGCACTTTCAATACTTGGAGGAATATCAGGATACGAATCTTCTCTCTATCTCGAAGGGTTGATGGGGAAACTCGGGCTAATGTTATTGTTAGTTTTTCTGTTTGTTGCATTTTTAGTAATTGTATTTAATTTCTCACTTCAACAGGTTAAAAGCTGGATCGAAAAACGTAAAATTGAAGAAGCAGCCCTTATTGAAAATGAGCTCGGTAACCAGAATCCGGAATTTACTGTTAATGCCAGGAATGCACAGGATATGCCTGTTGACAAATACAATACGGTGGAATTTGCTGTAAATGATTTTGAAAAAAATATAATTCCCCAAAAGCAAACAGCTCAGCAGCAAAATACTAACGGAAACGAACAGGCCACCAATACACAGTTCGAACCAGTTGCTTTCCCTAAAACAAAACCTCAGCCAAATGCCCAGGTTGAATTTACCGTTGAAACAGTTCAAACACCTTCTCCGGTTCAGGATGATGGTTTTACAACTATTTCAGCAGCAGTGCCACAACCGGTGAAGCCTCCTGTTACAAACACAAATAACAAAACTGAAGACTCTGATTTTGAGCATCATACAATGGATACCGCTTACGATCCACATCTTGATCTAGCCACATTTATGCTTCCAGGCGTTGAATTATTGGACGAATATGGTGTAGGAACAATAAGTGTAACTAAAGATGAACTGGAAGCTAATAAAAACAGAATTGTTTCAACCTTAGGCAATTATGGCATTCAAATCGATAAGATCAAGGCAACAATTGGACCTACAGTAACACTTTACGAAATTATTCCTGCTCCAGGAGTACGTATTTCTAAAATCAAAAATCTGGAAGATGATATTGCTCTGAGCTTATCGGCATTAGGAATACGTATAATTGCTCCGATTCCGGGCAAAGGTACTATTGGTATAGAAGTTCCAAACCAGAATCCTGCTATCGTTGGAATGAAATCGTTAATTGCTTCCGAAAAATTCAGGAATAATCATTTCGATCTTCCATTTGCTATCGGTAAAACCATACAAAATGAGGAATTTATTGCCGACCTTACCAAAATGCCACACATTCTGATGGCTGGTGCTACAGGGCAAGGAAAATCTGTTGGACTTAATGCCATCATTACATCACTTTTATTCAAGAAGCATCCGTCGGAACTCAAATTTGTGATGGTTGATCCAAAGAAAGTGGAACTTACTTTATTTTCGAAAATTGAACGTCATTACCTTGCTAAGCTCCCTGACTCAGAAGAAGCAATCATAACAGATACGCGTAAAGTAGTAAGAACGCTCAATTCCCTTAACATTGAGATGGATAACCGATACGACCTGTTAAAAGATGCCCAGGTCCGTAATATCAAGGAATATAACACCAAATTTATTGCACGCAAGCTCAACCCGCTTAACGGGCATCGGTTTATGCCCTACATTGTATTGGTAATTGATGAGTTTGCCGATTTAATTCTTACTGCCGGAAAAGAAGTTGAACATCCCATTACAAGGCTAGCACAGCTTGCCCGTGCCATTGGTATTCACCTTGTGATTGCCACACAGCGCCCGAGTGTAAATATTATTACAGGTACTATTAAAGCCAATTTCCCGGCTCGTATCGCTTTCAGGGTTATTTCAAAAATTGATTCACGCACTATTCTGGATACAGGCGGAGCTGATCAGCTGATCGGACGTGGCGACCTTTTATTGTCGCAGGGTGGTGATACCATCCGTTTGCAATGTGCTTTTATCGATTTGCATGAAGTTGAGCGTGTTACTGAATTTATAGGATCACAGCGCGGGTATCCTTCAGCCTATGCTTTACCTGAATTTAATGAAGAAGAATCGGAAATTCAGCAAGAACTGGATCCCGGCGAACGCGATGAACTTTTTGAGGATGCTGCATTCCTTATCGTATCCACTCAGCAAGGCTCAACTTCTCTTTTACAAAGAAAACTTAAACTGGGTTACAACCGTGCCGGCCGTATTATCGATCAGCTGGAAGCAGCCGGAATAGTAGGTCCGTTCGAAGGAAGCAAAGCCCGCGAAGTTAAAGTTGCTACAGAGTTTGCTTTGGAACAGTTTTTGAAAGACTTAAACAGTAAACATAAACAAGAAGAATTCTAAATAATCAGAAACAAAATGAAAAAACTTTTAATAATCGCCGCTCTTATAGTTTTCACTATTTCCGGCTTTGCACAAAATGATAAAAAAGCGACTGCTATACTTGATGATGTTTCAGCAAAAACAAAGTTGTATAAAACCATTAAAATAGAGTTTACCTATGCCATGGATAATGCCAAGGAAAAAATCCATGATAAATTTAAAGGAACTTTATTATCAAAAGGCGATAAATATAAACTTACCGCTGCTGGCCAGGATGTGATAAGCGATGGTAAAACCATGTGGACATACCTTAAGGATGCCAACGAAGTTCAGATTAATAACGCAGGTGAAGATGATGATTCATTTACCCCGACAAAATTACTGAGTGGCTACGGAAAGGATTATAAATCGAAGTTTATAGAAGAGAAAGGCAACCTGCAGATAATTGAACTTTATCCGCTAAAAAAAGGGAAAACATTTACAAAAGTGCAGTTATCAATTGATAAGAGTAAGAAACAAATCAGCAAATTCATTATTTACGACCGTAGCGGCAGTACTTTTTCATATATCGTCGACAAATTTGTTGCGGATCAGCCTATAGCTGATAATGTATTTTCGTTCAATAAAGCTGAGCATCCTGGAGTTGAGATTAATGATATGAGGTAGATTTTTTATTACTATCCAGGGGTGATTAGGTAATAGTTGTGTATTCCGATAGATAGATTGAGTACTCTCTTACAAGAGTTGTATTTTCGATTGTTTAAATGAAAAAGTATAAATTCATTTCCGTTATGAATAAATATTTATTTACAGTTTTATCTTTTCTCCTGCTTTTCAATTATAGCGGGATATGTCAGGTAGATTATTTTATGCAGGGGAACAACTATTTTCAGAATGGAGACTATAAAACGGCTGATTCTCTTTTTACACTGGATATCCGGAAGAAATCTAATCCTGACAGTTATTACAATCGTGGAATTTCAAGACTTTACATGAAAGATACTCTGGGATTCTGCAATGACATGGAAAATGCCGGAAAAGTTTTTTCCGATACAGAGGCAGTGCACATGTATGATAAGTTATGCTGTAATTATGTTGATACAGTTTTTTTTGACAAAAAATATTTAGAAACAAATAGAGGTCAACATAGATTCTTCGATGTTATAAAAAGCATTAAATATTCGCAAAAGATTCGTGGTGAATCACATAACATTCACGAAATTTACACAAAGTTAACTTCGGATTTTTCCTCTGATGGTTTTCACCTGAATGAGTTTAAAACCGGAATATTTGCAACTTTTGAAATTATAGATGATGAAAAGATTTATATCCACACAATAGATCCGCCAAAACTGTTAAATTATGAGGAAATACGCACAAAGTCTGAATCCGTAACTCAATACTTAAAAACAAAGTACAAGTGGTTTCTTGACAAAAATAATTTGACTCAATTAAGCGTTTATTACAGGTATATTATAAAACCAACAGGAGAAATATCCGATATTACTTTTATCAGTGTGCGTACCGATCTGGAATTTTCTGAAATTAAAGATGATCTCCAAAAAGATGCAGAGTCAATCATATTAAAACAAAAATATAAACCTGGACTCGTCAGAGAAAAAAAGGTTTCCGTATACGGCAATTATACTCTTTCGATTAAATAAATAGGCAAGATAAGCATAACACTTGTCTACCTGAAATAGTAAATGGAACAAGACCTAAAGATCAAGTCTTAATACAGAAATTAAAGATAACTACCCTTTCCTGCCCAACTTCCTTTCCATTATATCCTTATCAATCTGGCGCATTAATTTGTGGCCAATACTTTTAAAACCTGGTGTACCATCGGCTATTTGAAATTCAATGGTATCGTACAATTCCTGCAGAATATCAGGCTCGGTTGCTGAAAGCCGGTATAAAATCTGAATGCAGTACATTTTTACAGCAACACTCTCAGTTGTGCTTAATAACCATTCGAAAGCAATATTCATCAGATGGCCTTCTGCACCTTGAGGAAAAGGCATCCGGGCAATCATCCGTAAAGCATGGCGTTTCAATCCGTCGTGATTAAATCCGGGAAGTTTGGCTATTAATTGAGGGAGGAAGGGCTCAACCCATTCAGGTTTATTCTCAGAGGCTGTATCAATAATCCATGCAGCTCTGCGCGAAACCGGCTCTTCCATGGCCAGATATATTTCCCATAATTCACTTACCAATTCAGGGCGACTCGTAACTATATCAGCTACAAAATCGGTATATGAACGGGAATTTCCTTTAAGCAGTAATTCACGGAGATTGTGATGTAACATTTTGAATTCTTTATAAAATTAGTCCTGAATGAAACATTTTTGGATAAGCCAAGTTATTATAAAAATCCTTAATTCTACTAGTTGCCTTGATTTTTTCATCAATTTTGCAGGCTACGCTTCCATTTCCAAACTATGAATAAACGAATTTCTGTATTTTTACTTTACCTTGTTTACTGGTATCTTTTATTTGTAATTGCAAGGGTAATATTTCTTTTAACTTATTTTTACAAAGCATCACAACTATCCATATCGGAAATAATTAACACTTTTTTATATGGATTTAAACTCGATATTGCAATTGCTGCATATATTGCAGTTTTACCATCGTTAGTGTTGACTATAACTTCATTTTCCAGAGTCAGATTCTCAAAATATTTCTATCCGATTTATACAATTACAGCACTTTTTTTCAGTATAACAATTATTTCAGGAGATCTTTTCATGTATAAACATTGGGGATTCAGAATAGACGCAACTCCTCTTTTTTATATGACAAACCTGAAAGCCATGACTGCTAGCGTAAGCACATTCACGGTGGTTGGAGGAATTCTAGCAGTTCTGGTTATCACCGGACTACTCTATTTCGTTTTTTATAAATTATTCAATACTAAGCTTGACACTCTTCAAAAAAACAATAAGGCATTTTTTGTATTGCTTCCTTTAACATTGCTTATGATTATAGTTATGCGTGGAGGAATTGGTATCGCAAGTTTGACAACAAGTTCAGCATATTTCTCAAAAAATCAGTTCGCCAATCATGCCGCAATCAATCCAATCTGGAATGTAGGATTTTCGCTTTCCGAATCGGATGATCTTAATCGGAACTATAAGTTTTACAATGATGCTGATGTACAAAAATTACTTGCTCCGCTGCAGTCGATAAATGAATCTACAGTTAGCCTGATTAGAAATAATCGGCCAAACATTATTTTGATAATTACCGAAAGTTTAACTGCAAAAGCGCTAGAAGCTACAGGTGGAAAACCAGGAATTATGCCTGAATTAAACAAATTGGTGAAAGAAGGTGTATTGTTTGATCAGGTTTATGCAGCTTCCGACCGCACCGACAAAGGAATTGCTGCAGTACTGGCCGGTTATCCCAGCCTTCCCGGAACAAGTCCTTTGAAATACCAGAAGTTTACAGGGAAACTGGCTTTTATTCCTAAAAAGCTGAATGCTGAAGGATATAAAAGTGAGTTTTATTACGGAGGAACATTGGTATTTGCCAACTATCAATCATTCCTGGTACAGGCTGGTTTTGATAAAATAGTTTCAGATAAAGATTTTCCTCCTGCCGACCTGAAATCGAAATGGGGAGCTTTTGACCACCTGGTTTTTGACCGTTTAATAAAAGATACTCCAGATAATGACACCAGATTTTTTAAAACCATACTTACTTTAACCAGCCACGAACCTTTCGAAACACCAGTCGAAACCGTTTTTAAAGGAGATGATGACGATACAAAATTCCTGAATTCCTTGCATTATACAGACTCTTCAATAGGGGATTTTATCAGGGAAGCAAAAACACGGAAATGGTGGGATAATACATTGGTTATCATTATTGCTGACCATGGAAGTTCAAGGCCCGGTAATTCAGAAATAACGGATAAAACCAAGTATCATATTCCTATGTTATGGCTGGGAGGAGCTTTAAATGTAAATGATTCTGTGATCAGCAGCATGGCTTCACAAACTGATCTTGCAGCAACGTTGCTGGCTCAACTTCAACTAAATGCGGATGATTTAAAATTCAGTAAAAACATACTGGCAACCGGGTATATTCCAACTTCGTTTTTCACCTTTTCCGGTGGCTTCGGATTTCAGAAACCGGGTAATTTATTGGTATATAACACAATTACAAACACTTATTCTGAATCTGCTACTGAGCATGACAGCGTTAGTGAAAAACAGGGGAAAGCATATCTGCAATCTCTTTACATGGATTTCTTCAGTAAAAACAAATAGTGTTTAAAACAAAGCTTACTTAATTTCAGGTTTCTTAACCGACCGGCCATATTTTTCGTACTCAATCTTCACGATAGTAGCAGGCTCATTATTTTCATCACCGATTTGTGAAATTTTAGTGAAAATAAGGGGATATTTTTCCTGGATAAAAGCCATATAGCGTTCAACCGTATTGATTATCATTCCATCTTTCCTGGCTGTATTCCGGCGCAGATTTGCTGTAAGAATATGCGTTACTCCAGCATTTTGCAACTGGCTGAGCAATGAGTCCGGATAATAGAGCTTAACAACTTTTCCTTCATCCAAAATTGATTTAAGGGTACTTGCAGATGAAATATAATTAAATCCTGCTGATTTGATTTCCCTGTAGAAATCACTTCTGATCTCTTTATTAATCTTATCAGCAAAAAGAACTGTATCACCAACAAAAAGCATAGCTGTCATATTTTCTTTCAACATATTAAAAAACTCAGGATTAAGTTGTTTTCCGCTGAAGTCAGCATAGTTGAAAACTACATAAGCAGAATCATCTTTCATCCAGTTATTCAGGAAAACATCCGTACTATAAGTTGGTAACTGCATGATTCCGTGGAAGTTTCTGCCCTTTCCATAGATAAAAGAAATTGAAGGCTTGCGGCAAGCCACAATAGCGTCTACTGGCAGGTTTGCTGCTGCCCATTCACTCGCTTTCAGGTAATTTTTCCAATCGGGGGTAAGCCCCCCATAACGGCCGCTTACTTTCTGGTTTTCTTTTACAGCTCCGGCAGTAACGGCCAGGCTTTGGAAAAAAATCAGTAAGGCAAGAACAGGAACTGAAACCTGTAGTATTTTGTATTTCTTGATGCTGGACACATAATATATCAGGGAAAAGAGCATGAGCAATAAAAGGGGAACAACAGGGATAATAAGACGGTTTTGATCCCATTTGGCTTGTAAAATCCAGAAAGAAATCAGCAGGAATGCTCCTGTCAGCAATCCTGTGAAAAACAAGTATTTGTTTTTGCGAAATGTGATGATCAGTGATCCTATTGAAAGCAAATAAATAAGGATGGAGATTGATGAACTAACAGTCATCATCGGAACAATCTTTTTTAAACCTATCATGGATACGAAATGCTTTGAAAGATACAGGTTTGAATTGTCTGTTAACCTGGTTAAGAATCCAGCCAGATCCTCCTTTCCTGCCTGCGGATTGTAATAGTCCTTATTCATTAAACCGGATCCCTGCGTTGAAAACTGCAAACCGCCATCGCTCCATAACACATATTTAATGCCCTGAAAAGCAATCACTACTATACCAAAAGCAATAATCGAGTACACTAAATTTTTCCATTGACCACGTAATAAAAAATATCCTGTAACAGCAAACACAGCCGAATATCCAATATTTTTCGTAAGTGCGAGTGCAAGCACACAAACAGCAAGCAGAAGATGTCGTTTTAATTCTTGTTTTAGATCTGCTACTTGTTCATTATCAATAAATTTCTGGAAGAAAACCAACACCACCACCATTTGAATGAACAGGTAAATTGCTTCGTTATAGGTTTGGCTTCCATAGTA
>JFJP01002059.1_pt1 | contig 15647 bp, 6 predicted proteins | sample 431651 | NCBI WGS metagenome assembly JFJP01 (sample SAMN02602958, study PRJNA72255) | Microbial mat metagenome, whole genome shotgun sequencing project. | biome: fresh water; feature: sink hole; material: water; isolation source: purple microbial (photo- and chemosynthetic) mats found in... | reverse complement strand
GCTCGCCATGGAGTTGTCCCGCGACTTCCGTGAAGACATCGTGTTTCGCAGGGCACGCGCCATCCAACAGGCGGGCAATGCCGCGCAGGCGATCCAGGATTTCCAGGCCTATCTCACGGAATACGACCGGACATGGACGGGGCCCGCCGGTTCGGGCCGCCCGCGTCTGCCGATGGTCAATCCACCGCCTGACGGTAAACACGTCGGGATGGCCCGCTTCCGTCTCGCCGAATCCTTCCATCAGTCCGGCAATCCGATTGCCGCCCGCATGGAGCTGGAGGACCTATTGAAAATGATCAGCGAGCCGGTGGACGAATCGACTTCCATCGTCATCGAACTCGCCACCGAAGAAGGCAAAAAACTCCCGGAGGAAATCCGCTGGCTCACGGTGCAGACTTATTTCTCACCCGCGCAGGCCGTGTTGACTGGACGAAATACGATCGGCCAGATCAGCAACGTCAGCAGCAATTCGATCGCATTCATCGGTAATACCGGCGGTCTGCCCACGGCTGACGCGCAGTTGTTCACGCTCGCCAATGGCGATCTCGATCAGGCCATCAAGGCATGCCGTGATTATCTAACTTCCCATCCCGTCGGCAGCCGCGCCGTGCGTGTTGCGTGGATGATCGCCGAAGCTCTGCAAACCGCAGGCCGTGCGGACGACGCAATCACCGCCTACCGCGATTTCATGGCGACCAAGGGCTTTCGTCTTCCCGAAGGCGACGCCGCCACGGCGATGGACGAGGAACTACGCGCCGCTCCCGCCACCCATCTGGCCAACCTGAAAATGCGTGCGCTGTTCCGCATCGGACAAATCCTTGCGAGCCAGAAGAAGCCGGAAGAAGCCATTTCCACCTGGCAGACTTATGTGAAGGACTACCCCAACGGTTCCGAGTGGTCGGAGAGCCAGAATGCCATGATCAACGCCGAGTTCCAGTTGGGACTCGATGCCCTCACTGGCAAGCAGGAGGAACAAGCCATGCAGCGTTTTGACGCGTTTCTGCGCGCCCATCCGCTCGACGAACGCGCGCCCCGCATTCTCTACCTGTTTGGTGCCGTCCATGAAGCCAAGGCACTCGACCTCGAAGAGGCCAAGGGCGCGAAAGAAGAAATCGCCACCAGCTACCGCAAGGCCATCGATGAATGGGCCAAGCTCGTTAGCAAGTATCCGGAAAGCGCTGAAGCCCGCGCCGCCATGCTCAAGAGCGGCTCCATTCTGGAGGGAAAACTCGGGGATTTCGACAGGGCGCTCAAACTCTACCAGAAACTTTCCGCCGAACGCGGCGACGGCGACGCCAGCACATCCATCGCCCGCCTCACGCAGAAAGCGCTGCAACTCTCCGCGGATCGCGTTTTCCGCACCAATGAGAAGCCGGTCGTGCGCCTCAAGCTCCGCAACATCGAGCAATGCGAAGTGCGCCTCTACAAGATCGACCTACAGGCCTACTTCCGGAAAATGCACGGCATCACCGGCATCGAGGGTCTCGATGTCTCGCTGATCCAGCCGGACAAAACGTGGACGCTCAAACCCGAGGGATACAAAAAATACAAACCGCTCGAACAGGATGTGGAAATCCCGTTCAAAGTCGATGAAGCCGGTGCCTATGTGGTGACGATCGGTGACGATGATTGGGAATCCACGGTGCTGGTTCTGCGCTCGGATCTGGAAGTGGTGGTGAAAGCCAGTCGCCGTGAGGTGCTGGCATTTATCCAGGACATGCGCACGGGCAAGCCCGCCGAGGGTGTGGAATTGTTAGTCAGCAACGGCAGCGCTGTCGCCGCGACCGGCAAATCCGGAGCTGACGGCGTGTTCAAGACTTCGTTGGAGGCGCTCAAAGACCTCGGCGACGTGCGCGTTTTCGCCTTGCGCTCCGGCCACGCCGCCGCTTTCAACCTGCCATTGGCCGGGCTCCAACTTTCGTCCGGCCTCAAGTCGAAAGGCTATCTCTACACCGACCGTCCCGCCTATCTGCCCGGCGAGACCGTTTCGATGCGCGGCGTTTTGCGCGACGTGAAAAACGACGCCTACATCGTCCCCGGAACCGCCGATTTCAAAATCCGCTTCTCCGATCCGCAAGGGCGGTTACTTTCCGAGCAGGCGGTGAAACTCAGCAAGTTCGGCACCTTCGATGCCACCCTCGCCCTGCCGCAACAAACGGCGATCGGCCAATACACGATGACCGCCAGCCAGGAAATCAAAGGCCGCGAAACGCTGCAATTTCAAGGCTCGTTCGAGGTCCGCGAATTTATGTTGGAGAAAATCAAACTCACCATGGATTTCCCGCGCCGGGTTTGGTTCCGCGGCGAAAAAGTCGAGGCCAGTCTGCAGGCCGCCTACTACTGGGGCGAACCACTCGCCAACCGCGTGCTGCGCTGCACGCTGCCGGACCGCCGGATCGAACGCATCACCACCGATGCCGAGGGCAAAGCCAAACTGACCTTCGACACCACCGGCATGACTCCCGGCAGCCAGTTGATTTTCACTGCCGCGCTCGACGGAGAAAACGTCACGCTCACCGAATCGCTGACACTTGCTAGATTGGGTTTCGTCATCACGGCCAAGCCCAGCCAGCCGGTGGTCATCGCGGGCGAACCGTTTGATCTCGATCTCACCACCATGGGAGCTGATGGAAAGCCGTCCGGCGAGGCGCTCAAGATCGCCGTTCTGCGGATGGAGAAATCCAAGACCAGCCGGATTCTCACCTTGCTTCCTTGGTCGCAGGCCGCGTTTCCGTCGTCCGCCGAGGTGAAGGATTCCGAACTCGATGCCAAAACCGATGCGGCTACCGGCAAGGCCCGGGTTTCGCTCAATCTCGCCAAAGGAGGAATCTACACGCTCAGGGTCACCGGCACGGATCGCTTTGGCCAGCCGATCACCAGCGAGATGCGCGTCGAGGTCTCGGACAATGACGATATGAACAAACTCCGCATCTTCGCGGACGATGCCACGCTCAAAGTCGGACAGGACGCCAAGGTCCGCCTGCACTCGCGCCTCGACAAGGGGCTCGCCCTGCTGACCTACGAGGGCGAGACAATCCTGCGCTATCAGATTGTGGACTTGCACAAGGACTACAACGACCTGCCGTTCTCCGTGGGACATGATTTATTCCCTAACTTCCGTCTCGCCGCCTCCGTGATCGACGGCCGCGAGCTGCGCTCCGCGTCGAAGGAATTCACCGTCGAGCGCGAGCTGAAAGTCGTGGTCAAACCGGTCAAGGATGCCTTCCTTCCCGGCGAAGAGGGCAAGGTCGAAATCACCGTGACCGATCAGATCGGAAAACCCGTCGTAGCCGAGCTGAGTCTCGCGCTGGTGAACGAGGCGCTCTATGCGGTCTGCCCGGACAAGCTAACGCCGATTCTCGATTTCTTCCAGAAGGAGGCCCGCCGTCATGCGGAGTTTCATACCGGTGCGACCTGTGGATTCCGCTATGACGGAAGCACCCGCGCGGTGGCCAAGGCTCTCACGGACGAGAAGGATCGCCTCGCCCGTGCGGAGAATGAGAAAAAAGCCATCGAGGCGGTGAAGAAGGAAATGAACGATTCATTTGCGCTTTCTTCGGGGGGATTCGGAGGCCGTCAGCGGGGAGATCGTGAAATGGCGGCAAACTCACCAGCGCCAAATGAACCGGCCGACCGTCTGGAGGGATACACCTACCAGGTGGCAGGAGGCTTCAAGAATGGGGACAAGCATCAGGACGGCAAAGATCAGCCATCACCCCGCCGCGAGGTGCGTGGCGAAGGACGTTGGCTGCCATCGATTGTCACCGGCCCGGACGGCAAGGCCGTGGCCACCATCATCATGCCGGAAACCACCACTGCCTGGCGCCTAACCGCCCGTGGCTGTTCGGTGGAAACGCTCGTCGGCCAAGCGACCGCGACCACGCTCACCCGCAAGGATTTTTTCGTGGAACTGAAGACGCCCGCGTTCCTCCGTGAAGGCGACGAAATCCGCGTGGTCGGACGGGTTCACAACCTCACCGACTTCGCCGGCAAAGTCCCGCTCACACTGCGGATTCTCGATCCAAAGGACCCATCCAAAGTCCTCGCCACCCGCGAGCAGTCGGTTGAGGTGAAAACGATGGGCGGAGCGGAGGTCACCTTCGATGCCTTCGTGATTCCGAACCTTCTCAACGTGACCTTTGAACTGAGCGGCAATGCGGGACCACAAGAGGACAGCTTGGAACAAGCGATTCCCGTCCAACCATGGGGCCTTCCCTATGCCGCCCACGCCGGTGGCTCGACCCATGCGGACGCCGCCGCCATACTGAATCTACCAGAGGGGCGCGAATACACTTCCACCTGGATGACCATCGCCATCGGCCCCGATGCGAAAAACGCCGTGCTCGACATGGCATTGCGGAATTACGGCCCGCTCGTTGACTACGCCCGCCTCATGCCGCCGATCTGGGGCGATCACCCCGCCAACGATTTGTTAGCTTTCTCCACCGCGCTTGCATACGCCAACAACGGCAAGGCGGAGGATCGCTATTCGCGTCAACTTGCGGAACGGGCGCGCGCGCTCGTCGGGGAGCTGGTTTCCAGCCAGGCCTCGAACGGCAGTTGGAACAGCGGCATCACCGGCGAGTTCACCACCGCCCGCGCGTTCTGGGCCTTGATCGAAGCGCGCAACGCCGGCATCGCCGTGAACAAGGGTACGCTCGACAAAACCGCGGAGTTCCTGCTCAACCAACTCAAAGCCCTCGATGCCAACGACAACGACAGCAAGGCCATCGTCCTGCACGCGTTGTCCACCGACAAACTTGCCGATTTTGCCGCCTGCAACCGTCTCTACCGCGACCGCAATTCACTCGCGCCGGCCACGCTCGCCTATCTGACCCGCGCGTTTTTCAACATCGACCGCAAGGAGATCGCCATGGAACTCGCCGGCATTCTCGAAAGTAAGGCGAAGGTCGATCCGGAGCAACCGGTGATCTGGGAATCCGGCTACAAATCCGCCTGGCTCAATGACACGCCGGAGACCACCGCGCTGGTTTTGTTAGCCCTTGCGGAATCCAAGCCGGATTCGCCGCGCGCCAGCGCCGCGGCGGAATCGTTGCTGCGGTTCCACGGCTGCTTCGGTTACCAAACCGGTCGTGCCCGCGGTGCCGCAGTCGCCGCGCTGTCCTCCTGGTTCGGTCGCGGCAAGGAACAATCCACCGACCTCGAAATCGCGGTGCAGGTGAATGGCAAGGAAATCGGCATCGTGAAATCCACCGGCTCGAATGGACTCAACCTGCTGGCTGTGCCGGCGGATGCCATCAAGCCCGGCAAGAATACCGTCGAGTTCAAGGCGCGCGGTCGTGGCAGATACACGTATGCCACCGACTTGTTCGGGTTTTCTCCCGATACCAAGTCGAACACCGATAACGTCCACCCCTGTGTGCGCACGTGGGCTTACATGCACGCGCCTCTCGAATACCGCGGCACGCCCATCCCGGTCGCCAGTTCCTCTCCAGTAAAGAATCTGGAAAACGGCCAGCGCGTCAACGTACGCCTGAGTGACAACCGCAACTTCTGGCATGAGAGCCGCTGGTTCGCTCTCGATATCCCGCTCCCCGCCGGTGCCCGCCTCGTGGCGGACTCTATCAGCAACAGTCTCAAGGCTGAAGTTCGTGCCGACTCGTTCCGTATCTATTTTTCCGGCAAATGCCCGTCGGTGACCTACGATCTCACCGGCTATGTCCCGGGAAAATTCCGCATCCTGCCCGCCGTGATCCGCGAGATCGGCAATCCGGCTTTCATGGCCGTCGGTCCGACCCCGGAACTCACCATTCTCGCCGTCGGCGAAAAATCCCCTGATCCCTATGAGATGAACCGCGGCGAACGTTTCACCTTGGGGCAATGCCATTTCAACGACGGCGACTACGCCAAGGCGCTCGAATATCTCTCCGCTGTTTTCAAGGAGGATTCAAAATACAACGAGAGCGAACTCGCCCGCATGTTGTTGTGGATTTACACCAAGCCCGAGTTCTACGACGCCCGCAAGATCGTCGAGATGTTCGAGATCCTGCGCGAGCGCTATCCCTCGCTGGAGATTCCGTTCGACAAGATCCTTGTGGTCGGCAAGGCCTATCGCGGCATCGGCGAGAACGAACGCGCTTGGCTGGTCTATCGCGCCGTGATCAGCGCCAGCTTCACCAACGACGCGGGCATCAGCGCCGTGCTCGAAGACGAAGGCCGCTTCCTTGGATCCATCGATTTCCAAGAGCGCATCTGGCGCGATTATCCGGACACCGCCGAAGTGACCTCCGCGTATTTCGTGCTCTCACAATTGCTCTACCAGAAAGCACCCGGCGCCCATGAGCTGCCGAAGGAAGACGACGTGCAACCGGAAAAAATCGCGATGCTCAAGCGCACGGCGGAAATCCTCAATTCCTTCCTCTCGCTCTATCCGACCGATCCGCTTGCGGACGATGCCGGGTTCAGCCTTTGCAATGCGATGCTGGATTTGAAAAATTATCCGATGGTGGTCCGGCTCAGCAACGAGTTTGCGAAACTCCATCCCAACAGTGATTTCACGCCGGGCTTCCAATACATGACCGCGCTCGGGCTGTTCTGGCAGAACCAGTACGGAGACGCACTCGCCGCCGCCCGCGTGGTGGCCGACGGCGACAGCAAGGACCGCGACTTCGCCCGCTACATCCTCGGCCAGATTTACCACGCCGAGAGCAAACCCGCGAACGCCATCGACTGGTATGACAAGGTGAAGACTCTTTATCCGGATGCTGCGGAGGCGATCACCTACTTCGAGAAAAAGGGCATCGGCCTCGAGGAAGTCACCGTCGTGAAGCCCGGCGCGCCGGTTTCGCTCACGCTCAAATACCGCAACATCAAAGAGGCCTTCATCCAGGTCTATCGGGTGGACCTGATGAAACTCTACCTCCAACAGAAAAACCTCAGTGCCATCACCAGCGTGCAACTGGCCGGCATCAAGCCGGAGTCAGAGCAAGCCATCGCGCTTGGCGACGGCAAGGACTACGTTGAAAAGGAACGCGCCATCCCGCTCGCGCTCAAGGACGAGGCCGCATACCTCGTCATCTGCCGCGGCGACGACCTTTTCACCAGCGGCATGGTGTTGATCACCCCGCTGAAGATCGAGGTCCAGGAGGACAGCGCCAGCGGTCGCATCCGCGCCAATGTGCTGGACACCGCGAAGGGCGGCTACCGCCCGGAAGTCCACGTCAAGGCGATCGGCAGTGCCGACAGCGGGTTCCGCTCCGGCGATACCGACCTGCGCGGGCTCTTCATCGCCGACAACCTGCGGGGCAAGGCCACCATCATCGCCCGCGAAGGAGATTCCCGCTACGCCTTCTTCCGCGGCGCCGCCTGGCTCGGCGCACCGGAAAACGCTCCCGCCCAGCCACAACAACCGAAGCCGGCGACGAAACAGGACGTCGATTACAAAGGCAACTTATACCAGCAGTGCGACGATATTCAGAAGGTCAACAACGGCAAGTGGAACGAACAACGCCGTTCGGCCCCGAGCAAGGGCGTCAAGATCGAGAAGGCGTATTGAGCGTTCCGCGGCTTTCATCCGTATCGCCCGTCTGACATTCGCTGGACGGGCCGGTTGTGGCTGCTCAAGCTCCGGCCATGAAACGCCTTTTCCTGCTCGACGGCATGGCCCTGATTTATCGGGCGCATTTCGCCTTCATCCAGAATCCCATCCGCAACTCCAAGGGCACCAACACCTCCGCGCTTTACGGATTCATCAACACGCTGCTCGCCATTCTCGAAAAGGAAAACCCCACCCACATCGGCGTCGCCTTCGACACCTCGGCACCCACGCCGCGGCACATCCTTTTTCCCGCCTACAAGGCCCAGCGCGACGAGATGCCGGAGGAACTCGCGGCGGCCATTCCGCATGTGAAAAACCTCTGCCGCGCGTTCCATATCCCGGTGTTGGAGTTGGATGGTTTCGAGGCGGACGACATCATCGGCACGCTGGTGAAGCGCGCGGAGCAGGACGAATTCGAGTCATTCATGGTGACGCCGGACAAGGATTTCGCGCAGCTCATTTCGGAAACCACCAGCATGTGGAAACCCGGTCGCAAGGGCTCGGACCACGAGCTCATCGATCTTCCCACCATGCTCAAGAACTGGGAAATCGAGCGCCCGGAGCAGGTGATCGACATCCTCGGCCTGTGGGGCGACGCCGCCGACAACATCCCCGGCATCCCCGGCGTCGGCGAGAAGACCGCGAAGAAGCTCATCGCCGAGTTCGGCTCCATCGAGAATCTCATTGCCAACTCCGCGAAGCTCAAAGGCAAACAGAAGGAAAACGTCGAGACTCACTCCGACCAGGCCCTGCTTTCCAAGGAACTCGCCACCATTATTATCGACGTCCCCATCGAGGTGACCTGGGACGACCTCGTGCTTTCCAAGCGCGACGACGAGGCCTTGAAAACCCTCTTCAACGAGTTCGAATTCCGCACCCTCACCAAGCGGCTTTTCCCCACCGGGAGCGCGGAATTTATTCCGCAAGAATCCTCTTCCGCAGATTCCCCAACTCTTTTCGAAACCTTCAAAACCATCCGCGAAGTCCCGCACACCTATCACCTCGCCGACACCCCGGAACTCCAGGCCAAGCTCTTCGCCGGCCTCGCCCAACAGAAATCCTTCTGCTTCGACATCGAGACCACCGGCCTCGACCGCTTCACCTCGAAGCTGCTAGGCGTCGCCTTCTCATGGCAAGCCCACGAAGGCTGGTATCTACCGTATTCCGAATCCGTGCTTCCTGCGCTCAGATCCATCCTCTCCTCCCCGGCGGAAAAAATCGGCCATAATCTCAAGTTCGACCTCTCCATCCTGCTCCACCACGGCATCGAAGTCGCCGGCCCGTTTTTCGACACCCTGCTCGCGGACACCCTTGTTTCCCCGGAGCGCCGGCACTCGATGGATTATCTCTCGGAAATCCTGCTGGGCTACACCCCGGTCAAGCTTGCGGACGTGGCCGCGGTTTCCAACCGCGAAGCCCAGCCACCCGCACCCGACGACCTCTTCAATTTCGCCGAAACCAAGAAGGCTTCCAAGGATCTCGACATCGCAGCCATCCCGCTCGCCGTGCTTGCGGAATACGCCGCCGAGGATGCCGACGTCACGTTCCAGCTCGCCCAAAAAATCCGCCCGCTGCTCCACGAATCCGGCCAGGAGCCCATCCTCCACAACATCGAAGGCCCGCTGCTTCCCGTGCTGGTGGCCATGGAAATGGAAGGCATCGCCATCGATCCCGCCGCGCTCGGTGTCATCGGCGACGAGTTGCAGATCCAGATCGACGAGATGGTGAAATCCATCCACGTCCATGCCGACCGGTCGTTCAACATCGCGTCTCCCAAGCAGTTAGGCGAAATCCTCTTCGACCAGCTCGGCCTCGCCGACAAGGCGAAGAAGACAAAAACCGGCCAATACAAGACCGACGAGCAGACGCTCGCCACGCTCGAAGGCAAACACCCGATCATCAGCGACATCCTCGCCTATCGGGAGGCCACCAAGCTCAAGTCCACCTACCTCGACGCGCTGCCCACCCACATCGTCGCGGAGACCGGCCGCATCCACACCCACTTCCACCAGCTCGTCGCCGCCACCGGCCGCCTCGCCTCGTCGGATCCCAACTTGCAGAACATCCCGGTCCGCTCCGAAGCCGGCCGCAAGATCCGCAAGGCCTTCGTCCCACGCTCTTCCTCTCAACTCTCAACCATCCACTATCAACTCCTATCTTGCGACTACTCGCAGATCGAACTCCGCGTGATGGCCGCGCTCTCGCAGGACGCCACCATGATCGAGGCCTTCCAGAACGACGCCGACATCCACACCATCACCGCCGCCAAGGTCTTCGTCGTCGAGCCGGAAAACGTCACCGCCGACATGCGCCGCACCGCGAAGATGGTGAACTTCGGCATCATTTACGGCATCTCCGCCTTCGGCCTGAGCCAACGTCTCGCCATTCCGCGCACCGAGGCCGCCAACATCATCGACGCCTATTTCCGCGAGTATCCGGCGATCCGCGAGTTCATGGACCGCACGGTGAACGAAGCCCGCGAAGCCGGTTACGTCGAAACCCTGTCAGGCCGCCGCCGCTATTTCCCCGATCTGAATTCCGGCAACCAGAACCTCCGCGGCAACGCAGAGCGCGCCGCGATCAACACCCCCATCCAAGGCACCGCCGCCGACATGATCAAACTCGCGATGATCCGCGTCGATGCGCTGTTACGGGAAAAGCCCTACCAGACGAAGATGCTGCTCCAAGTCCACGACGAACTCGTCTTCGACCTCGCGTCCGACGAGCAGGAGGAGCTCGTCCCCCAGATCCTCACCGCCATGAAAACCGCGCTGCCATTGCCCCACGGTGTGCCCATTGAAGTCAGCTCGGGCACCGGCCCTAACTGGCTCGCGGCGCATTGAGGTTTTTCAGCGGCCGTGATTGGGGGGATGGTGCCGAAGCAGAAGCCAGAAGTTGCTGGACTAATGAAACTACTACGGGGTCATCGGCAACTCGCAGATGCTCTCGATATATTGGTAAGAGGTGACCCGACTGCTCGACAAGTGACTCAATCGCCGCAGCCAGCGGCGTTTGATGACGTGGGCACAGTTCACGTGCCGTCTGCCGGACTGGAAACTGCCGCCGCCGAAGGTGGTGGAAACTCCGCCAAGTCCGGCATTGCACCGGGGAGCAAAACCTGCACGATGTATCCACAACCAAGAAAACTAAGAATTTGCGCTGCCCCGCATGTGCGTTCTCCGAGGAGTCCGGTGCGTTAATTCCGCACGCCGGAATCTGCGAGAGGGCACCGGGCAACCGATATCCCTAGCTCAACCGACAGAAAATGAAACTCTCGCTCCTTTGGCTATTCTCCGTTTGTATCGCGATGGGTCAGGGTCAAGACCCGTTTGAAGAAAAGGAAGTTCCAAGCGCGAAATCTAATGAGTCGATTTACAACTTTGATGATGTTCACAAGTGGGATGATGTCATCGTAAAGGGAATTGGTAAGGCTGAGCAGAACATCATTTCATGGGGTTCGACGAATGTGGCCTCGCATAGAGGAGTCATCGGTAAGACACAGGATCTAGAGTTTTATATCGACGCCAAGGCGTATGAGGAAGCATTAGGCCATCCCGAATTGAACAGAGGCGTGATTCTGATGGCTGGTGATACTAGATTTCCATTGCTGCACTGTTGGTTGCGTCCGTTTTCAATTCACGCCGGGAAAGCGCTTTTTGTTTTGAATATTCCTGTGGAGCGACTGGGAGAGACGTATGTTGCATTCATCCCGCGCGATGGAAAGAAGCGTTACCTATATAGTCTCAAAGAAGTTGTCCTAGGTTTGAAGAGCATCCCCAAGACACAGAATGAAGAATAGTCGAACAAGGAACTGAAGATGACGCGGATAGCCTCTGTGAGGCGGATCTCACCGCAGGTTGTCCAGATCCGCCTGCAGCGCGGTTAGACATTCCTTGCGGGCCCGGATGGAGACCTCGGATTGCTTGCGGTGGAACCACGCGAAATGCTGCGGAGCGAAGGTTTCGCTCGACCGTATCGCCTGGCCCTGGAGCTGGCTGATGAGGCTGCGGAATTTTTTCTTCAGCTCCGACACGCTCAAGGTGGACTTCCGCGACGCAAGATCCGAGTTCATCTTGATGAGCGAGCGGACGATTTCGTTGTCCTGGTTCCGGTCCAGAATCCCGATGGCGGTGCCGCCTCCACCGACATTCCGGTCCAACCTCAGGCCGTTGGTCAGGGGCTCCAGCTGGGCGATCGCAAAACACAGCCGCGTCAGTTCGTCGAACTCGGTCAGTGCTTTGGCATCGGTGAGGAAGGTGCCGACCTTCATGGGTTTCCACTGCCAGTTCTTGTCCACGCGGCAGGCGAAACGGCGGACTTCGCCCTGGCGGGTGCCGTGCGACCAGAGATCCTTGCGCTCGCTCGTCAAGTGGGTCACCAGTCCGAACACCCTGCCGGTCGCCTGATCAACCACGGGTCCACCGCTGTTGCCCTGGATGATCCCCGCGTCCACCTCCAGCGAGTCCGCACTGATGCCGAGGACTTTGCCTTTTTCCACGGCGACCACGCCGGTTCCGCCGCCGTTGCCGAGGGCGGCGATCTCCGTGTTGATCTGGATGCCGGTGTCGGCGGGAGCGATTTCCAGGAAATCCTTCACCTCTTCGAGAATCTCCATCCGGATCAAATCGGCGCCTTCCGCCGCTTCCAGGGTGCCGAACTTTTTGAAGTTCATTCCCATGCTGTTCTTCACGGTGAGCTTGCTGTTGCCGGAAAAAACATGGGCCGCCGTGTAGAGGTGTTTTTTCCCGCCGGAGCCCGCGACGAAGCCGGTGCCGACCGATTGGTCGCCCTCGATGATCAGCACGGAATTGGCGATCACGGAGCTGATCTTGCCGGCCTTGTCAAAAAGCGCGGACGAGGCGGTTGGCTTGGGTTTTGCCTTCTCGACCTGCTCGGTAAGGGCGGCTTTTTCGCGTTGCAGCGCCGCCATTTGCTCCTCGAGTTCCCTGATCTTGTCCGCCCCGGCTTCCTCGCCCGTGGCGAGCGCTGCCGTGAGGCAAAATGAGAGGGCGGAGGTGAGCAGGTTTATTTTCATAAAGGGGTCGTTTCGACGTGGAAATTCCCTCAACTCTCCCCAACGGTCTTCATGTGGCAAGAAGATTCCCCACGCTCTCGGCCCTGGAGCACGGCATGACCCACCTGCCACAAAAATCCTATCCTTGCTCCCCCGCGCCTGCCTGCTAGTCATCGGGTCTTCAATCATGATCGAATGGATTCTCCACCGCCCGCCACATGCCAGCAGCCAGTCTGAAATCCGGGTGGCCGAGCTGCTGAGGGGGTTGGCGGAATCGCCCCATTTGTGGACGGTCATCTGGGGTTACTATTTCACCGACGGGCGCGGTGCCGAGCGCGAGGGAGATTTCCTCATCCTCGGACCTGCCGGTGGTTTGTTAGTTCTTGAGGTGAAAAGCTCGCTGCCCCGCCATTTCCCGGAAACCGGACGCTGGGAGGGCGCCGGCGGGGATGATCCGTTCCAACAACTCCACACCGAGTGGCAAGGGGTCATCCACGGGATCAATGCGAAAGGGAATTCTCCCTATATCCTGAAAGCGCTCTGCGTGCCGACCGTCAACGCGCCTGCCGATGTCGAAATCTATCAAGGTGTTCCGCGCCACTGGCTCGTCACCGGCAACGATCTGGCCAACTGGGTGCCCACCTGGTTGAGGATCTTCGGCGAGCGAGTCCGTCATCCCGTGGACCCGCTGCAAAAACGCGCGGTGCTGGAAGCCTTCGGCCAGGGTTCACTTCCGGAGGAAAAACGCGCTTTCGTCGATCACACCGAGGCTCTCTTCGAGCGGCAGTTCACCGCCCGCTTCGCCCTGCTTGACCAGCTTGCCGAGAACCGCCAGCTCCTCATCCGCGGCGGCACCGGCACCGGCAAGACCTGGCACGCCCTTGAACTCGCCTTCCGCCACGCCCGCCAAGGCGACGGTCAGCGCGTGCTTTTTCTAACGTATAACAAGGCGCTCACCGCCCAACTCCGGCGCATCGTCGCCCTCCGCCAAATCGAGCGTGGCGAGGTCGTCGTCCGTGGCTGGGAGGAGCTTTTCCTCGAACTTTGTTCTCTTGCCGGAAAACCGCTCTCCCTTCCTCCGTCCGGCAGCCCGAAGGAAATCTCCCGCACGTTCTACGAAATCGAACTGCCCGGCCTTGTCCTCGAAATCTCCCGCGATCCTGTCCTCCGGAAAAACTGGCCCACCTTCGATGCCCTGATTGTGGATGAAGGCCAGGACCACGACACCAGTTGGCCACCGGAAATCGAAACCCGCGCCGATGAATCCGGCGGCTGGTGGTATATCTACCAACTCCTGCTCAAGGACGGCCGGGATGCTCCGGCAGGTGTCTTCTACGATGCCGCCCAACGCCCGCCCTTCCGCGCCGCCGAGCGTTTCAACCCGCAATCCCTCGCCGCCGCCTGGTCGCAGCCCGCGCACGTAAGGCTCCAGCCCGCGGTCCGCTACACCCGCCCGCTCTGGCAGTTCTTCCGCGACCACACCAGCCCGGCCACTGCCGGCATGATCGAGTCACTTGGGATTGGCGACCACCTTCCCGAAGGCCCTGATGCGGAGATTCTCTCCCTGGCAGCGGGGGCCGATGCCCGCGACCTCGTGGAATCCATCCTCAGCCGATGGCAAAAATCCGGTCTCTGCGATCCCTCGGACGTCCTGATCCTCCACGCCCAATCCGACATTGCTAACAGCCCACTCGGCGACCGCCGTATCCTCGCTGGCAGAAACCTGCGAGAATGCACCGAGGAAGAGGATAGCCCCGGCTGCATCCGCCACACCTCCATCCACAAAGCCAAAGGCCTCGACTCGAAAGCCGTGATCCTCATCGGCCTCCCGCCGCACAATGACCTCGCCAGCGACTACGAGCACTTCTCCTGGTTCATGGCCGTCAGCCGCGCCCGGCAGTTGCTGGCGGTGGTGGAAACTGGCTGATCTTCTGGTAATGGATGCACCACGACATATTCTGTCGTAGGAATGATGGAGAGTCGGTCTCGTGAACCACCACCGACCCGATCTCAGCCAATTTCAAGAAGCCCTCGCCGCCGCAAACCGGCATTTCGCGAACATCCGGAAAAAGCATCCGACCTTGCGAGCCTACCTCGTGCTGTCGTCGCGGAGCGGTCAGACAAAACCCGACAGCGAACTGGCCGATTCAATTCGCGAATTCCCCTCCTTATTGCTGGATAACACGGCCAAAACCAAAACGCTTGAACTGATCAAAAAGCTGAAACCGAAGGAGTCAACCAAGCCGGAACAGATCCAATTGAAAGACGAGCTCAAAGAACTGGCAGGAGATATTGAATTCGACGGGAACATTCAAGTCGAACTCCGCTTTCACGATCATGACTACGACTTGATCTGGCAATTGCAAGCCGACGACCTGGTGGATTGCGAGCTCACGCCCCAGACCAGAGCATCCATTCGAATCGTCTTGGGCACGATTACCGATATTGGGAGGATCCGCCTTGAACGGTGATGCCGTCGATACCTCTCGCATCGATCACTACACAGCTCTGATAGGATCATGACCACCCGCAGGAAAATCCGCTCGAAATTGCCGGACGGGACAAACTTCCCGGGTGAAAGCGCGGAAAGGTCCATGCCCGCATTCGTGGATTTGAGGATCGCCCGGCGATATGTGGAATCCCCGGAAACAATCGACATCAGCCATGCCACCTGTATTTCCGAAAGAGCCCTTCGCATTCTAGCGGATTGCCGCCGCCCATTGCCGCTCGATGGACTCGGATCGCTATCCGAAGCAACCGCCCGCGCGTTGTCCCGACATCGCGCGCCCATCTCACTCAGCGGACTGAAGGAGCTGCCGGAAAAGACGGTGCGGATTCTCAGTCGTCACCATGGAAAAATCCTCCTTCACGGATTGACCGAACTTTCAGCGGAAACGGCACACGCGCTCTCCACCCATCACGGTGCTCTCGCCTTCCGCGGCCTCTCCCGACTCTCCGGCGACGCCGCACGCGCCATCTCCGGAAACCAGGGAGCCTTGCTCTTCAACGGCATCAAACGCTTAAATAGGGTCATTAAATAGGGTCAGGTAACGCATTTCAACAATTTGCTTTTTC
>JFJP01038805.1_pt1 | contig 15648 bp, 18 predicted proteins | sample 431651 | NCBI WGS metagenome assembly JFJP01 (sample SAMN02602958, study PRJNA72255) | Microbial mat metagenome, whole genome shotgun sequencing project. | biome: fresh water; feature: sink hole; material: water; isolation source: purple microbial (photo- and chemosynthetic) mats found in... | reverse complement strand
GCATTTATACCCACTGATTTTCCCTGACCCGTAGCTCCGGCGACAAGGAGGTGGGGCATTTTTGTCAGATCGACAATGTAGGGTTCATTTGTAATTGTCCTTCCAAGTGCCAGTGCTATGTCGAACTTGGTTTCCTGAAATGCTTTCGAGGTAATTAGGGAGCGCATCGAAACCATTTCGGGCTTCTTGTTTGGAACTTCAATACCTACAGTTCCTCTTCCGGGTATGGGAGCAATTATTCTGATCCCAAGGGCTGAAAGGTTAAGTGCAATGTCATCTTCAAGTGACTTGATTCTGGCAAGCCTTACTCCACGTTCGGGGACTATCTCATATAATGTAACAGTGGGGCCGACAGTTGCAGAAATACTCTTGATATTTATTTTATGATCGCCTAGAGTCTTTATTATATTCTCTTTATTCTCAAATACTTCAGTGTTGTCGAAGGCACTTTCCGACTTATGTTCTTTCAGAATGGATACAGGTGGAAATTTATAGCGAGAGAGGTCAAGCCTTGGATCATAGTTTTCCATAATTTTCTCAACCTCCTGATCGGTTAGTCTGTCATTTGCATCGGGACGGGTAATGTTAATAGGTACTTTTTCGTCATCCGCAACAGTTTCCTGATCGTTTTCAAAGTCCCTTATAATTGAACCTGCCGGTATTGTTTCATTCAGCAATGGGTCAGGTATTTCATCTTCCTCAGGAATGTTAGTGTTTTTAACAATAAACTCGATTTGCTCATCATTTTCATCTTCGCCAAAAGGAGGAGAGATTATATCGTCATCTTCATCATCATCGATCAATGCATCAGATTCACTTTCACCTTCAGCTATATCTTCATTATCGGCTGCAACTGCATCGGTTGGTTTAACAGTCTTTTTGAATTTCAGGAATCCGGGGATTTTTATTCTGAATGATTCAGGTCGTACCTTAAGTGCATAAACAAGATAAAGAACGGTTATGAAAAGGAGCGAAACTCCCGTTCCTATTTTTCCCATAAAGGCATTCAGCCAGTTTGTAATGAGGTAACCCTGAGCTCCACCGGGTCCGCTAATCAAATAAGAATCAGAGAAATGGAAAATGTAGCCAAGTAAAAGAGATGTAATTATTGCAGCGAGGGCAAGCTTTGTTACAAGCCTCAAAAGTTTGATGTTAGGAAAATTAAGAAGATAAAGCCCTATTGCCCCAAATATTAACGGGATGAAAAAAGCTCCGAAACCAAACCCGTAGCCAATTATCATTTTAGCAAGAAAATGTCCGCTTTTCCCAGACCAGTTTTTTACAACTATCTCAGATCCGGAAATAGTTTCTGAATCGGGGAGACTCATGTCAGTTTTCCACCAGATCAGATAAGAAATACATCCTATTAACAGGTAAAGTGCAAATCCTGTAATTAATATTCCGAAAGCGAACTTTATTCTTTCATCAGTCAGGAAGGATTTCTTTTTTTCAGCATTTTTCGTGGATTTAGTGCTTTTTTTAGGCCCCTCCTTATTATTATCTTTAATTGTATCCTTGCTAATATCTTCCTTGACTTTATCCATTTCGGTATGAATATTTTTCAAAACCATAATTCTCTTTTAATCGGCATTCCAAAGGTAATAAAATTGCACCTTAACCAAAATGGAGAAGGTTTAATTTCGAATACGAAAAATTAAAGGTTTGTCAGATAGTAAATAAAATGGCTTTTAGCTCTGTGCCCTGTGCCCTGTGCTCTGTGCTCTGTGCTTCGTGCCCTGTGCCCTGTGCCCTGTGCCATCAAAGGCTCTTCATCTTGTTCATCTCGTCGATAATGTCTTCCTTGGATACCCTCCTGTATTTATCCCTTCTGTCGAAGGTTTCATCGGGAATCTCTTTCTTATAGACTGTTTCAGCTTCGAATTGCAATTCAGATGGTCCGAGAAAGAAGAAGAAGCTCATTAATACTCCGTTGATTTCATGAAAAGGATTGAAGGCATTTGGATTTTCTACATTTATTTCATCGGTGTACCAGATTTCATGAACTCTGTCGCTTTTCCCGGGAAAAGTGACTTCGGCGCTTTTACAGTTAAATCCACATAGCACTGATGTATTGTCAGTCTTTTTCACAACCATTCCCTCCATGGCTTCAAAACCCGGAAATATTTCACCGGCAACAGCAGTATAATAATATCTAGATGTAAATAGGCTGTAATATGTATCATAAATTCCTTTTTCAGGGTTTGACAGGTTGATCACTCCGGATTTTCCTATACCAGTCATTTCAAAAAGAACTTTATCCTTCTTGAAGCTGACTATTGCGTTTTTTGGAAGCATTTCCAGCGGCACTACGCCATCATAACCGATATAGTTTATTGTAAAATGTATCTCACCTTCTTCCAAGTCTTTGCCACCTTTTTCCTTGCATGAACCTAGAGAAAGAGCCAAGATAAATATACCTAACAACAACATCCTGAACTTCACTTATATCTTTTTTATGATTTATGTAAATGTAGTACTTTTTTTTTATCAAGATTCTTCAGCAGGTTAAATATGATGATATTCTGTTTAAATATGTTATAAAACATGTTATTTAACATAGGCGGTTCATGTACAAAAAGTCCTGTTTCTTCCGTTAAATTGGTAGTTTTGTTTGATCATATAAACCCCCTTTCCCGTTTCCCCCAGGGGGGAAAGGCTTTGCTTTCAACTGGGATTGTCGAAAAAGTACTTTTTAACCGCAGAGTTCGCAAAGTAATAGCAAAGGACGCAAAGTTAAATTAATGTATGATAAGCCTTTGCGATCTTTGCTTAGATTCTTTGCGGGCTTTGCGGTTAATGGATTTCTACTTTTTCTACAGCCCCGAAAGGATGGAGATTTAATATTAATACTTGTTATTATGGCAAATAAGCTGGCAGTTGTTGCGTTGGGCGGAAATGCACTCTTAAGGGGTGATCAGGCCGGAACAATAGATGAACAGGAACAGAATACAACTGAGACACTTGAGAATCTTGTATTTCTGATAAACGAGGGCTATGACCTGGTAATAACCCATGGAAATGGCCCGCAGGTAGGAAATATACTTATGCGAAATGATGCAGGTGAGCAACTATATAATATTGCACAAATGCCACTCGATATTTGTGTTGCTGACTCACAGGGTGGAATAGGATACATGATTGAGAGAATGTTTCGTAATGTTCTTAATAAGTATGGGATCAAAAGAAATGTTATATGTATTGTAACAGAGGTTCTTGTCGATATAAATGATCCGGCATTCAGCGATCCTCAGAAAAGGGTAGGGAAAATATATACCAGCGAACAGGCTGAAGAACTTACAGTAAAAAAAGGATGGATTTTCAGGGAGGAAGTGAAAACAGAAGGCGGATTTCGCCGGGTTGTTCCATCTCCTGTTCCCTCAGATGTAATAAACAATACAATTATCCGCGATCTGGCCCGCAATGGCAACATAGTTATTGCTGCAGGTGGTGGGGGAGTGCCGGTTTATATAGATGAAAAAAATGATGTCAGGCCTGCAGAAGCAGTTATTGATAAGGATTTAGCTTCTTCGCTACTCGCAAATCTTATCGGCGCTGATGAATTTTACATTCTTACTGATGTGCCTTATATTTATATTAACTATAAAAAGCCTGACCAGCAGGTGAAAGAATTCCTAAACTACTCTGATGCCCTTAAATATCTGAATGAAGGGCAGTTCACAAAGGGAAGCATGGAACCCAAGATCAGGGCCTGTCTTGACTTTATAAAAAATGGAGGTAAAAAGAGCGTAATTACAGAAGCATTTAAGCTGGCTGATAAAAAATACGGATCGAAGATAACTATGGAGTATGAGGATGAGAGAAGATAGAAGTCGGGAGTCGGAAGTCAGAAGTCTCGGGGAAAAGTGAAAGCACAAAGCCCCCCTGGGGGTTGGGGGTAGAACCGGCTCAGAGCACAGAGCTCAGGGCACAGTGAAAGCATAAAGCCCCTGTTGGGGGTAAAATAAAGGTGGAAGACAAAAGTTGGTATCATAGGTATTATATATTAAATTTACACTTTCAAATTTTCAAATTCACAAATTTTCAAATTCAAATATTATGGCAATCAATCTTCACAACCGTCATTTCCTGAAACTTCTCGATTTTACTCCTGAAGAGATAACATATCTTCTTGATTTATCTGCAGAACTTAAAAAGGCAAAATACGATGGTACTGAGAAACAGTATCTTAAAGGTAAAAATATAGCTCTGATCTTTGAAAAAGCTTCAACACGCACACGCTGCGCATTCGAAGTTGCAGCTTATGATCAGGGAGCCCATGTGACATATCTCGGACCAAGCGGTTCGCAGATAGGACAGAAGGAATCGATGAAAGATACTGCGAGGGTACTTGGTGGAATGTACGATGGAATTGAGTACCGTGGCTTCGGACAGTCAATAGTTGAAGAGCTTGCAAAGTATGCAGGTGTTCCTGTCTGGAACGGACTGACAAATGAGTTTCATCCGACTCAGATTCTTGCTGATTTTCTTACAATGATTGAGCATTCCGATAAGCCGCTTAATAAAATGGTATTCTGTTACCTCGGAGATGCACGTTATAACATGGGTAATTCTCTTATGGTTGGATCTGCAAAGATGGGAATAGATTTCAGAATTGCAGCACCAAAAGCATGCCAGCCATCTGATGAACTTGTCGCTCAATGCATGCAGATTGCCAAAGAAACAGGTGCAACAATAACTATTACAGAAGATGTTTCCAAAGCTGTAAAAGGTGCTGATTTCCTTTATACAGATGTCTGGGTATCAATGGGAGAACCCGAATCGGTATGGGAAGAAAGAATAGCCCTTCTTAAACCTTATCAGGTTAACAGCAATGTAATTAGTATGACCGGAAATAAAAATGTTAAGTTCCTTCATTGCCTGCCGGCTTTCCATAACAGGGATACAAAGGTGGGAGAGGAGATCTTCAACAAATACGGACTCGACGGACTTGAGGTTACGGAAGATGTATTTGAATCACGTAACTCAATTGTATTCGATGAAGCAGAAAACAGGCTTCATACAATTAAGGCAGTTATGGTGGCAACGCTGGGAACTAAATAGCACTAGGCAATCCACTCCTTTACAAAATAAAATGTAAGTATAAGTGAGGCTGCAAGCTTAAGACCGATGCCGGTGAGAAAGCCCAGCAGGCTGCCGAACCCGGCTTTAAGCGCATACGACATATCGTCCCTGTAGATCATTTCCCCGACGAATGCTCCAATAAAAGGACCAATTATTATACCCAGCGGACCCAGAAAGATGCCGATTACCAATCCGACAGTCGCACCCCGGGTTCCGTATTTTGATCCGCCGAACTTTCTGGTGCCCCAGACAGGTACAATATAATCTAGAACCGTTACAACGACAGCAATTGCACCCAATGTTATAAGTACGGGATATGTAAAATGGCCGAATCGTGAAAAGTGAAGAAGAACAACTCCTAAAAAGCTGAAAGGAGGACCGGGTAATACAGGAACAAGGCAACCGATTATTCCAAGAATCATCAGAAGAATACCTGATATAAGAAGTATATAATCAGCCATTTACCGCTGTTTACTACTTTTTTCCAAGATCATCAAACTCAACATCGGAGAAACCTACTGTTGACAGAACATTGCTGTCATCCCTAATTTCCTCGTAGTGAGTAACTCTGGGGGTTTTGACTGAACTTTTTCCACTCTCAATATAATTCACAGCATTTTTCAGTCCATCTGCAAACTTTTCAAAATCTTCCTTATAAAGGAAAATCTTATGCTTTTCATAAAATACCTTACCCTCTCTTCCAAGTCGTTTCTTGCTCTCTGTAATTGTCAGGTAGTAATCATCTTTTTTTGTAGCCTTAACATCAAAAAAGTAGGTTCTTTTTCCCGCACGCACAATCTTGGTGAAAATCTCATCTTTTGTGCCCTTTTCATCATGCTCATTATTGACTTCTTTTAATCCTGCTTCTTCTTCCATCTCCAGGTCAGTTAGTGTTGGGGTTTTCTTTTGTATTGTCAAATGTAACAATTTTTTTATCAAATCAAAATGGCACTTAATAAATGCAGTTTTACCTATTCTGCGGCCTTATTTTTGAAAGTTGTTTTGAGGGTAACATAAAAAGAGTATTTTTGCACCGGAAATCCGAGGTTCTTTATAAATGATAAGCAGAAGATTACTACGTATAAAAGCTTTGATTGCTCTTTATGCTTTTAACCGCAGGGAGGATGAAAGTCTTGCTCGTGCCGAAACAGAACTGATGTTCAGCATAGGTAAAACTTATGATCTGTATCACTACATGATGATGCTGGTTCTTGAAGTTGCAGATATTGCCAGCGGGAAGATCGATCTGGCTCTTCAGAAGCGTATGCCGACTCAGACTGACCTTAATCCCAAAAGACGTTTTGTAGATAATTTTGTTATAGCCCAGTTGCGTAAGAACAAGGCCTTTAACACCTATATCGGTCAGAATAAGCTATCGTGGGTTAACTATTCACATATTCCACGGCTCATGTACAGCAAAATGATAGCATGGGATGTGTATGAGGATTACATGAATTCTGATACACACAACTATGAGTCGGATAAGAAATTTATTCTGAAACTGATAGGCATTCTGTTTGCTGAGTCGGAAGATCTCCATGCAAATCTTGAAGAACAAAGCATCTACTGGAATGATGATCTTGAATATGTTACCTCGATGGTGGAAAAAACACTTAAGAAATTCAAAAGTGATTCTGGGGAGAATGTCAATCTCATGCCACTCTTTAAAAATGCAGAGGATGAGGAGTTTGTGAAAATTCTTTTCAGTAAAGCAGTATTGAATTCAGAAAAGTGTTCAGCACTGATAGACAAAAATACAACCAACTGGGAGGTTGAGCGTATTGCTCTTATGGATATTCTTGTTATGCAGCTGGCAATAACAGAAATAATTGAATTTCCAGAGATTCCGGTTAAAGTCACCCTTAACGAATACATTGAAATATCAAAGTATTATTGTACTTCAAAAAGCAGTACATTTGTTAACGGGATTCTCGATAATATTGTGAAGCAGATAAGGGAGGATGGACTCTTTAATAAGTTTGGAAGAGGCCTTGTAGGGGAAGAATTATCAGAAGAATAGTAATAGTTTTTATAAAGAAAAATGAAAGGAATTTTAATATCAGCATTGTTCGTTATGGGTTTTCTGTCAACATATTGCGGAAACAGGAATACCGTCTTATCGGATAATAGCGGTTCATTTAAAACTGATACCGGAAAGGTTGAGATCTCCTTCAGGGAATATGAACACGATTTTGGTGTTGTAACAGAGGGAGAGAAAGTTTCCTGTTTATTCACATTTGAAAATAAAGGAACCTCAAACCTTGTTGTTTCATCAGTATCAACAAGCTGTGGATGTACGGCGCCCAGGTACGATACCAAACCGATAGCTCCGGGCGGATCAGGAAAAGTTGAGGTTGTTTACAATGCGGCAGGTATGAACGGAAAACAGACTAAGACAGTTACGGTAAAATCAAATGCCTCTGTGCCTGTGGTTTTACTAAGAATCACAGCTGAAGTTGTGGAACAGTAATTTAATTATAACTAATATTAAATTTTTAAGACAATGACCAATTTTGCTTATTCATTTTTAATGGCTCAGCCTGCAGGAGGTGCAAGTCAGACAAATCCGCTTGTTACATTTCTTCCTTTAATACTCGTTTTTGTGGTTTTCTATTTCTTTATGATAAGACCGCAAATGAAAAAACAGAAAGAGATGAATAACTACAGAAGCTCACTGAAAAGAGGTGATAAGGTTGTAACTACAGGAGGTATTTACGGCAGGGTATACGAAGTAAAAGACAACTCCATAACTATGGACGTCGGCGGCGATGTAAAACTTAAAATTGATAAAAACGCCGTTCTTAAAGATCCTTCAGCAGACGAATAGAACACAGTTTTATATAAGCCCCGTGAAGGGAAAAGATGGAATACAGAAAGAAAACCTTGTGAGGAAGAAGGTAAAGGTAATTAACAGAGATTTCTTTGTTTTTGCTTTCTTCCTCCTTCTTTCTTTTATGTTCTGGTATCTGAATTCTCTTAGTAAAGAGGTTGAAGCCGGGATAAAGTATCCCTTTAAGTATATAAACATTCCTAAAGAGAGGGATCTAATAAATAACTCTCCGGGAAAAATCGACCTTTTTCTTAAAGGACCCGGGTATTCTGTTCTTAAACTTAAACTGACCGGTAATAAACAACCCGTTCTGATAGATATATCAAAGGTCAGTTATAAACGAGTTCCAGGAAGTAAATCGACCAACTACTTTATTGTTACTTCAGGACTTGCGAAAAGCCTCACCATTCAGATAAGATCAGGTTGTGAGATAACTTCAATTAAACCTGATACTCTGTTTTTTACTCTTGATAAGACAGAATTAAAACCTTTATCGGTTACATCAGAAAAAAGAAACTCCGGTAAATAAAATTAGTTTATTAAACTGTCAGATGAAAAAAGTCGGAAAACCCATGTTTAAACTTGGCATTACCGGTGGTATCGGGAGTGGTAAGTCTTCGGTATGCAAGGTGTTCCGGCTTTTAGGCATACCAGTTTTTGCTGCCGACGAAGAAGCAAGGTTAATAATGGAGAATGATAAAGGATTGATTCTGAGACTTAATTCACTCACCGGCAGAGATCTTTATTCAAAAGGGAGTCTTGACAGAGTTTTACTTGCTTCGCTTATCTTTAATAACAGCAGCCTGCTTGATAAGGTTAATTCGCTTGTGCATCCTGTTGTATTCGAACATTTTAACAATTGGGTCGAAGAGCAATCTTCCCCTTATGTCATTATGGAGGCAGCAATACTGCTGGAAAGTGGTGCATCTACACTTGTTGACAGGATAGCAGTCGTTGTGGCACCTGTTGAAGAGAGAATCGAAAGGGTAATACAGCGAAATGACCTGACAAGAGAACAGGTAATGGATAGGGTAAGGAACCAGATGGATGATGAAACCAGATTGAAATCATCACATTATGTAATAAAAAACTCGGAAAATGACATGCTGATACCGGCAGTCTTGCAGTTACATGAAGAATTATTGAAATATATATATACCCTTAATTGAATATGGGAATTTTTGGAAAATGGCTCGGCGGTGGACTTGGCTTTGCTATGGGAGGTCCCATAGGTGGAATTCTTGGTTTTCTGGTTGGATCAGTAATTGATAATACAACAGTATACACCTCGTCAAAACAAGGCAGGTCTGTCAGAACAACTCAGGGCGATTTTGGCATGAGCCTGCTTGTTCTGGTTGCTGCCGTAATGAAGGCAGATGGATCTGTTGTTAAGTCTGAACTTGATTATGTTAAGCAGTTCTTTGTAAGACAGTTTGGTCAGGAATCAGCAAAGGAAGCACTGCTTATGCTTAAAGATATTCTCAAGCAGGAGATTCCTGTAAGGGATGTGTGTGATCAGATAAGCAGCAATATGGATTATTCTTCCCGACTTCAGCTGATTCATCTTCTTTTCAATGTATCGCTTGCCGATAAAAGCATACATCCATCCGAAATTGAAATTCTTGGAAAAATATCAGCATACCTCGGTATAACATCTTCCGACTACCTCTCTATCAAAAACATGTTTATTCCGGAAACAGACTCTTCGTATAAAATTCTTGAGATTGAACAATCTGCAACAAATGAAGAGGTTAAGAAGGCATATCGTCGCATGGCAATGAAATATCATCCCGATAAAGTCAGTCATCTGGGAGATGAATACAGAAAGAGTGCCGATGAGAAGTTTAAGAAGGTAAATGAGGCATATGACCGTATTAAAAAGGAGAGAAACATGGTATAATTGAAATGATTTGAAAAAAAGGTCATTAATCAGTAATACTTTGCATTACAAGAATTAAATTTGCAACCAAATAATTAAGAAATGAATTTAAAGGATATTCTGTCAATTTCAGGTGAGCCGGGGTTATTCAGGTTTATTGCCCAGGGCAAAAACGCAATTATTATCGAACATCTTGAATCAAAAAAGAGAAGCAGCGCCCATGGTTCTGCAAAGGTTAGCTCTCTTGAAGATATAGCAATCTTTACAACAACTGAAGATATGCCTCTCGGGAAAGTATTCGATCTGATTCACGAAAAGAGTAATGGAGGTCCTGCTGTTGATTCGAAGTCCGATACAGCCGTTCTTAAGAAATGGTTTGAGGGTATTCTCCCTGAATACTCGAAGGATAAAGTTTATCCAAGTGATATTAAGAAAGTTGCACAATGGTATAACATACTTCATAAACTGGACCTTCTTGTTAAAGATGAGCCGAAAGCTGAAGCAGTTGAAGAGAAAGCGGTTGCCGTAAAGGAGGAACCCAAAAAACCAAAAAAAGCAGCAGCTAAAAAGAAAGCTGAATAATTAATTGTACTGAGATGCATTTTGGAGGAGAAGAAGTAGTATATGGCTACAAGGAGTCAATAATTATTATTCTTCCTGTTCCATATGATGAAACAAGTACATGGATAAAAGGAGCCGACAAGGGACCTGAGGCAATTCTTAATGCCTCACCAAACCTCGAGTTTTACGATATTGAAACTGAATCGGAAGCACATCTTGCAGGTATTCATACTGTAGCTCCTGTTCTCGAAAAGGCTACTCCGGATAGCATGGTAAATGCTGTTAAAAAAAGAGTATCAGAGCTTTTATCAGATGATAAGCTTCCTGTAATTATAGGTGGAAATCATTCTGTATCAATAGGATCGATAAAGGCTTTTTCTGAAAAATATGAAAATCTCTCAGTACTGCAACTCGATGCACATGCTGACCTTCGTATGGAATATGAGGGATCTAAATACAATCATGCCTGTGTTATGGCAAGAGCAAGAGAGAATGCTGAGATTGTTCAGGTAGGAATACGCAGCATGTCGCTCTCAGAGTTACCCTATGTTGACAGGGACAGAATCTTTTATTCGCATGAACTTTATTCTGACAAAAGTCTGTATGCCAGGGCAAAAGATAAGCTTACAGAAAACGTATACATTACAATAGATCTTGATGTTTTTGATCCCTCTGTTATGCCATCAACAGGAACTCCCGAACCCGGTGGTCCTGATTATTTTGAACTCATGCATTTTCTGCGCGATGTTGTAAGGGAAAAAAATGTTGTTGGCTTTGATGTTGTTGAATTATGCCCGTCAGAATCAAATAAGGCTCCCGATTTTATGGCCGCAAAAATAATTTACCAGTTGTTATCGTATATTTTTGCATTGTAGGGAACGGTCGCGACCGTTCCCTGTAATATGGCCGATGGAACGGTAATATGGCCGATGGAACGGTAATATAGCCGATGGAACGGTCGCGACCGTTCCCTACATAAAGATATGTCAATCCATTTTTTTCGCCTCTTCCCATATAACATTCATCTCATCGAGCGACATGTCATGCAACGACTTGCCTTTGATAAGCGTCTCTTTTTCAAGGTAATTGAATCTTTTAATGAATTTTCTGTTCGTTTTCTCAAGTGCAGCTTCAGGGTCAATTCCATATAATCTTGAGGCATTTATTATTGAGAATAACACATCCCCCAGTTCTGATTCAATCTTATCGGTGTCGAGGTTTTCCACCTCAACTTTCAATTCACCTATTTCCTCCATAACCTTATCCCAGATCTGCTCCCTTTTCTCCCAGTCGAAGCCCACACCTCTGACTTTTTCCTGTACCCTGTTGGCCTTGATTATAGCAGGCAACGAAGCAGGTACTCCTGAAAGAACAGGTTTATACCCATTATTTTCTCTTATTTTGAGCTGTTCCCAGTTCTCTTCAACCTGCGAAGCGCCACTAACAGTAACATCGCCGAAAACATGGGGATGTCTGTAAATGAGCTTTGTATTTATTCCTTCAAGAACATCAGTCATTGTAAATGTGCCTCTTTCCGCACCAATACGTGCATAAAAAACCATGTGCAACATAATGTCACCCAACTCTTTCTTAATGCCGTCATCGCTTCCCTCCATAATCGACTCTGCAAGTTCGTAGGTCTCTTCTATTGTCAGCTTTCTGAGACTTTCAAAGGTCTGTTTCATGTCCCAGGGACATTTTATTCTCAGCTCATCAATTATATCCAATAGCCTGCCGAACTCTTCGAGACTTTTTTTCCTGTCGTTCATTTTTTGTTGTTTTAAAAAAGATGGTTTGGTGAAGCAACCCTGGTAGGGCAATCTATTCTTATGACAGAGCCAACTGAGATGCCTAGTAATTCAGAAACATCGGCTCCATTTATGGATATTTCAAGAAGATCAATCGAGTTAAACCTTGCAAGCATTTCGCCTACAGGGACATCACTGTATCTATCTGATATTTGCTCGGTGTGGTTTTTATTGCTCTGAATTAGTATCCTGTATTTTTTGTTTTCAAAAACCCTGTAAAATACTTCCCTCGTTATGTTTGAAATGGCATTCCCGTAGGAATCAATAAATAGAATGCTGCCAATTATTACATCCTTGTCGATAGTTGCCCTGAGAGGGATCCTTTCGGATATTGTTTTTACATTTTCTCCTAACTCATTTGGTTTTTTGCCGGCAATTATTTCAGAAGCAGCTTTTGCAAAGATCTCGAGTTCATCCGAAATGCCGTTTGTTGCAATTTTTACAGCTTCCTCAGGTTCAGAATTCAGAATCAGGTTGAATATTCCATTATCAGTACCGATGAAAAAATGATCTTTTGATTTTACGATTAGATAATCCTGTCCCTTTTGTGCCTCTGAGTGTACACAAATTATATGAACCGAGCCTGAAGGGTAATTACTGAAAGTGTTTCGTATAATAAACGATGCCTGCGATATATTGAAGGCCGGAATACTACCGGCATTGTCGATAATCAGAGTGCCGGGTGACATGCTGCTAATCTTTCCCTTAATGATACCCCAGTAGATATCATCGGGCCTCCATTCTGTAGTTAGTGTAATTACCGGCATATGAAAAAACTTATGACAAAGATAATCTTCTAAGGAAAAAATAACCTTACTTTGTACTGATCAAAACGTAATTTTATAAACTATTTCCTGCGAGTCGTACTGTTAGCGACAGGAAGGTAGCAAAAGAGTTAAAACTTTGGATACTTAATGACAGAGATTTTAATATTTCTTGAGGATATTGATCCGATTGTTTTTTTCGGTACAAATAATTCACTGCTCGATAAAATCCGTAGCTTTTTTCCTAAAATTAAGATCATGGCCAGGGGCAATGAGATTAAATGCATGGGTGAGGAGGCTGAAATTATAATTTTTGCAGAAAAATTCAATGAGCTCGTAGAGTATTACCAGAAGTATCACAGGCTTGATGAGCAGGATCTGGAAAAGTACTTTTTCGACGCCGATCATATGAAGTCGGCATCAAACGGTGAATTTGAAAACGTTATTGTCTTCGGTATCAGCGGAAAACCTGTAAGAGCAAGGACAGTTAACCAGTTGCAACTTGTTAGCGACTATAAAATGAACGATCTCATTATTGCTGAAGGTCCAGCTGGTACAGGCAAGACATACACCTCTATAGCCCTGGCTGTAAGGGCACTTAAAGAAAGGGAGGTTAAAAAGATAATACTTACAAGGCCGGCTGTTGAAGCCGGTGAGAAACTCGGATTCCTGCCTGGCGACATGAAAGAGAAACTCGATCCTTACCTGCAACCTCTGTATGATGCTCTGCATGATATGCTTCCTGCAAAAAAACTCGAGACACTTATTGATGACGGAACTGTACAGATAGCACCTTTGGCTTTTATGCGCGGACGAACACTGGAGAATGCTTTTGTCATCCTCGATGAAGCCCAGAATGCTACTATAAGTCAGCTTAAGATGTTTCTGACCAGAATGGGCATGAGCTCGAAATTTATTATTACCGGCGACACAACACAGATTGATCTTCCACGTAAAACTGATTCAGGACTGCTTCAGGCTATGAGAATACTGAACGGAGTCGAAGGAATCTCAATAATAAAATTTGATGAGAGGGATATTGTCAGACATAAGCTTGTAAAAAGAATCGTAAGAGCTTATGAAAAAGAAGAAAATGAAGCAGATAAACTAAAGAATAAGATAAAAACACCCTCTGTGTAACTCTGAACCTTTTTTACGCTCCGAAGCTTCAGCGAAGGAGGGCTCTGTGTAACTCTGTGTAACAAAAAAATAAGAACTGACACAGAGATCCACAGAGGAACTGAAGAGATCCACAGAGAATAAAGAAAAGTAATATGGAAAAGACAATTTTAAGTTCAAATTACAATTTCCCGGGACAGAAAAGTGTTTACAAGGGTAAGGTCAGAGATGTGTATAATATCGATGACAAGTATCTACTGATGGTAGTGTCAGACAGGATCTCCGCATTTGATGTGGTTCTTCCAAGAGGCATACCCTATAAGGGCCAGGTTCTTAATCAGATAGCAGCCAAGTTTCTGGATGCAACAAAAGATATTGTTCCCAACTGGAAAATTTCAACGCCCGATCCTACTGTAACTTTCGGACACAAGTGTGAGCCATATCCCGTAGAAATGATAGTAAGGGCTTATCTTACAGGCAGTTCATGGAGGACGTACAAGGCGGGCTCCCGCGAGATCTGTGGTGTCAAAATTCCCGATGGAATGAAAGAACACCAGAAGTTTTCATCACCAATAATAACACCAACAACAAAAGCAGAACAGGGAAGTCATGATGAAGATATTTCGCGTGAAGAGATTATCGGGAAAGGACTGGTCTCTGAAAAAGAGTATTCCCTCATTGAAAAATATACAATGGAAGTATTCCTCAGAGGATCAGAAATTGCTGCAAGCCATGGCCTGATTCTTGTCGATACAAAATATGAGTTTGGAAAAATGGACGGGAAAATCTGTCTTATTGATGAGATAAATACCCCTGATTCTTCGCGTTATTTTTACGCCGATGAATACCAGGAGCGATTTGATAAAGGTCTGCCTCAGAAACAGTTGTCGAAGGAGTTCGTTCGTGAGTGGCTTATGGATAACGGGTTTCAGGGAAAAGACGGGCAGAAAGTCCCGGAGATGTCTGATACTTTCGTAAATGAAGTATCTGAAAGGTATATTGAGCTTTATGAAAAGATCACAGGAGAGAAGTTTGTGAAAGCTGACATTTCGAATGTGCCTGACAGGATAGAAAAAAACTGTACAGCCTTTTTAAAGTTGTTGTAATATAAAATGTTCTTACTTTTACGCAGTATCGGTAAAAGCGAATAATAATGAGAGTAATGTTGAATATAAAGGCATTGATAATATCTATCCTGATGATATGTATTTATGATACATCTTATTCGCAGGTTGTTGTTGAAAAATCGAAGGATAAAGCCATTATATCGGGAGTTGCCTATTATATACACGCTGTAAAAAAAGGAGAAACAGCTTATTCTATATCAAAAGCCTATGGAATTTCTGTTGAAGAACTTACTAAGGAGAATCCTCCGGCGCTTTACGGTGTGAATGAGGGTCAGTCACTCCGTATTCCGGTAAAACAGGTTAAAGAAACTCCGCCTGTATCGACACAGACCATAAAAAGAGTTAAGGATGAAACAAAATTTGTTTATCACAGCCTGAAGCCGGGAGAGACAGTGTACTCACTTTCAAAATCATATGGCGTATCAGAGAATGAGATAATTCAGAGTAATCCGGGCATTGAAATAAACAAACTGCCTGT
>JFJP01034118.1_pt1 | contig 15648 bp, 7 predicted proteins | sample 431651 | NCBI WGS metagenome assembly JFJP01 (sample SAMN02602958, study PRJNA72255) | Microbial mat metagenome, whole genome shotgun sequencing project. | biome: fresh water; feature: sink hole; material: water; isolation source: purple microbial (photo- and chemosynthetic) mats found in... | reverse complement strand
GGTCTGCGGGAACATGTCGATGGCTGTACAGCTGATGCCCCGGTAGCCGGCTTTGACCAGCACTTTGTAGTCGCGCGCGAGCGAAGGCGCATAACACGAAATGTAAACCAGCCGCCGGGGTGAGCGCGCAATCAGGGCTTCCAGCGCCCGGGGCAATAGTCCTTCGCGGGGCGGGTCGACCACGGCGATCTCGCTGGCGGTGGGGTCGAGGGTGGCCAGCACCGGCCCCAGATCGCCGGCGAGAAACCGGGTGTTGGTCAGGCCGCTGTGGCGGGCACTAGCTTCGGCGGCGGCCACCGACTGCGGATTCTCCTCGATGCCGACCACCTCGCGGGCTTGCGGGGCCAGTGCCAAACCAAAAAAGCCGACGCCGCAGTACAAGTCGAGCACCCGGTCGTTTCGCGTGATGCGGGCCTCGCGCTGCACCAGCGCCAGCAGTTCGTTCGCCTGCACCGCATTGGTCTGAAAAAACCCGTTATGCGGCAGCAACCACGTGGTCGAACCCCCTGTCTTTTTCGGCAGAGTTTGGGCCAGCACGGGCTCCCCCCCCCCCGGGCGGTACCCCTTGCGGGTGGTGACACCCCAGCCGACCACCCCGGGGCAGCCCGCCAAAAGCGCCGTTATCGCCTTTTCGAGTGCCGCCTCGCCTTCCTTGGCGAAAACATGCACCCCAACCTGCCCGGCAGCATTGCTGCGCAGGTGCAGTTGTTCCAACGCGGCAGGGGCCGGTTTGGTGCGTAGAAAAGCCCACGCGGCCTGGAGCGCCGGGGTTTGAACCAGGCACTGCGCGGGCGAAACGGGTGCTCCGTCAAACTCGGGGACAAACACCCATTTTCCCCCGGCATTCTTGAGCGACAGCTTGTTCCGATAACCGGTGGGGTCGGCCATCGCCACGAGGGGTTCGATCTTGCCCCGGTACGCCGCCCGCTCGCGCAGCACGGCCGCGAGGTTTTTCTCTTTCCAGGCGAGCTGGGCGGCGTAAGTCAGGTGCAACCATTGGCAACCGCCGCACCCGGCCGAAAACGCCGCGCACGGCGAGTCGACGCGATCGGGGCCGGGGGCCACCACTTTGATCAGGTCGGCGCTGCTCCATTTGGCCGCCGAGTGGGGAGCGCCGGTCAGCACCTGGTCTCCCGGAGCGGTGCGGGCCACGGTGAGCGTTTGGCCCGCTTTCTGGGCTACGCCATAGCCGTTTTCGTTGAGTGAGGTGATGGTAAGTTTGAGCGGCGGCATGCGGGCATTCTACACCATTTGACAGCGCCAGCTGGTGAGCTTAGGCTAATTCACAAGAGGTAGATGCCATGCTGACCGATATTCGCCGCCTGAGGAATGTTGCCCTGGTGGGGCACACGGGAACCGGCAAAACGACGCTGACGGAACAGTTGCTGTTTCAGGGAAAAGCCATCGCCAAGGCCGAGACCGTGGAGTCGGGCCGCACAGTGAGCGACTTCACCGACGAGGAAATCCGTCGGGCGATCTCGATCCACACCACCCTGAGCCACGTGTTCTGGAAAGACACCAAAATCAACCTGTTCGACACCCCCGGGTCGGCCGACTTCGCCGGCGAAGTGTCGGCGGCCTTTCGCGGCAGCGAATCGGCGTTGATGGTGGTGGGAGCCCGTTCGGGCGTGCAGATCGAAACTCTCAAGCTGTGGCGCTACCTCGCCGACCACAACATGCCGCGTATGGTGTTTATCAACAAAGTCGACAAGGCGTCCAGCGACTTCTGGAAAACCCTCGACGACCTCAAGGAGAAGTTCCCCGTACCCTTTTTGCCCGTCACCATTCCCCTCGGCCATGATCAGGACCATCGGGGCGTAATCAACCTGCTCGACATGAAGGCCTACCGCTTTTCGGAAGACGGCAAGAACCCCGAGGTGGCCATCGAGATTCCCAGCGAGTTTCTGGCCGAAGCCAAAAAAGCCCGCTACGCCTTGGTGGAAGAAGCCGCCGAAGCCGACGAGGACCTGCTCGAAAAGTTCGCCGACAAAGACGACCTCGACACCGAAGACATCAAAAAGGGGTTGCAGCTCGGCCTCGCCTCGAACCAGTTTGTGCCGGTGTTCTGCGGTTCGGCCATCAAAGGTTCGGGTCTCATCGCCCTGCTCGATTTTATGGCGTGGGACTCGCCCTCGCCCTTCCACGTGGTGGAACCCTGCGTCACCGGCGAAAAAGAACGCATTATCAGCCCCGAGGGACCGTTCACCGGCCTGGTGTTCAAAACCACCATCGACCAGTTTGCCGGGCACCTGAGCTACGTCAAAGTGGTCACCGGCCGCCTGGCGCACAACACCGAGGCCTACGTTCCCCGCTTGGACAAGACGGTCAAGCTCGGCAAGATCTACACCAGCATCGGCAAGAAGCTGGTAGAAGTCGACGAGCTTGACGCCGGTGAAGTGGGCATTATCGGGCGTGCTGATCTGCTCAAAACCAACGACACCCTGTGCCAGGCCGACGACATTCTGCACTACGCGCCGCTGGAACTGCCGACACCGGTTCACTCGACCACCATTTCGGCCAAGGTGCAAAAGGACGACGACCGTTTGGCGCAGCTTCTGGTCAAGGAATCGGAGCAGGACCCCACCTTCAACGTCAGCTACCACCACGATACCAAGGAAACCATCCTGACGGCCCTCGGCGAGTTGCAGCTGAGCATCGTGCTCGACAAGATCCGCGCGGCCAAGATCGACTTTTTGACCAAAGCCCCGAAGATCAAATACCGCGAGACCATCACCAAGGCCGTGGATTCGGAATACACCCACAAGAAGCAGACCGGCGGCCACGGCCAGTACGGCCGCGTGCTGATGGACTTCAAGCCCTTGCCGCGTGCCACGGGTTTTGAGTTCACGTCGACGCTCAAGGGCCAGGGGATTTCCAAAGGCTATTTTGTCGCCATCGAAAAAGGCGTGCAGGAAGCCATGGCCGAAGGGTTCCTCGCCGGGTACCCCATGGTCGATATTGCGGCCAACTTGCAGGACGGCAAGGAGCACGCCGTGGACAGCTCCGAACTGGCGTTCAAACTGGCCGCGCGCGGGGCCTTCCGCGAAGCCATGGCAACCGCTCATCCCATTCTGCTCGAACCCGTGATGAACCTGTCGGTGTTTGTCGAGGAAAAGTACCTCGGCGACGTGCTGGCCGACCTTTCAGGCCGCCGTGGCAAGGTGCTGGGCCAGGAAAGCTATGGCCGCGACCTCGTCGTGGTCAAAGCCCAGGTTCCGCAGGTCGAGATTCAACAATACGCCCTGCAGCTCAAAGCCCTGACCAGCAGCACCGGCGCCTTCGAGACCAGCTTTGACCATTACAGTCCGCTGGGAGCCAAGGAAACCGACGCGCTGGCCAAGGAATACCAGGCCCACCGGAAGGCCGGCGAGCACGAATGAGTTTCACGGGGTTTTCGCGCGACACGTTTTCGTTTTTGGCGGGTTTGACGATGAACAACGACCGGGCGTGGTTCGAAGAGAACCGCCTGGCGTACGAAGAATTCGTGGTGGAACCCGCGTTGGCGTTGATTGCCGCGCTGGATCCCGTCGTGAAGAGCCTGAGCCCGCACTACCGGGGCGTCGCGAAACGCAGCGGCGGCTCGCTGATGCGCATTTACCGCGATACCCGGTTTGCCAACGACAAGACGCCCTACAAAACCAATATCGGCATCCAGTTCCGGCACGACCGCGCCAAGGACGTGCACGCGCCGGGTTGGTACGTGCACCTGGACTTGCAGGAGTGTTTTGTGGGTGCCGGCACGTGGCGGCCCGAGCCTGCCGACCTGCTGAGCATCCGCAAGGCCATCACCGAGCACGCCGACGACTACACCGCCGCCCTGGCGGCCTCCACGGCGCAGGGTTTGGTTCCCGCCGGCGAATCGTTGCAACGGTCGCCCAAGGGTTTTCTGCCCGACCACCGGCTGGCTGCCGACGTGCGCCGCAAGGATTTTCTGGTGTCGGCCGACATTCCCCCGGAACAGTTCTTAAACGGTGGACTGGTCGACGTGCTGGCGAGGCGTTTCCGGGATTCCTCGCCGTACATGGCGTTTTTGTGCCGCGCGCTCAACGCTCCCTTCTGACCGGGGGTCAGGGTTATCCCTTGCGTTCGACCACGCGGTTGCGGCCGGTTTCCTTGGCTTCGTAAAGGGCCAAATCGGACACCTTGATCAGGTCGGAAAGCGACATGGCCGCTTTGGGAACCACTGAACCCAGGCCGACGCTCACCGTGGCCTGCGGGGCACCGGCGCAGCCCTCGACGCACTCCGACTCCACGGAATGGCGGATTCGCTCGGCGATATTCAAAGCCGACTCGTGGTCACAGTCGGGGAGGAGCACCAGAAACTCCTCGCCGCCGTACCGAAAAAAGAGGTCGTAAGGCCGCAGGCAATTCCGGATCATCAGGGCCACGGCCTTGAGAAGCACATCACCCACATCGTGCCCGTACTGGTCGTTCACCCGTTTGAAAAAGTCGATGTCGACCATCAAGGCGAAGAGGCGGCGGCGGTCGCGTTTGGCTTTTTCGAAAAAGAAAGGTCCCTGCATCTGCAGGCTGTGCCGGTTTCCCGCACCGGTGAGGCCATCGGTAATGGCCATCACACGGACGTCCTCGAACATCCGTGCCTTTTCGATGGCGAGAGAAACGTGGCCGGCAAAAAGTTCGGCCAGCTTGAGGTGATGGTCGTCGTAAAAGTTGGCTTCGGTGCTGTCGAGGGCGAGCAAGCCGATCACTTCGTTGTTGGCGATCAGCGGCATGGCCAGCCAGGACAGGGTGACTTCGTCACCGGGAAAGTGAGTGAAGGTCGGAAACTCCTCGGGGAGGTTGTTGCAGATGAGCGCGCTGCGCGACTGAAGGGCCTTGCTGGCCAAGTTGCCGGTAACGGGATGGGGAAACCGCGTGCCAAGCACCAGATTCTGGTCGGCGAAACCGATGCAGCCAATCACCTCGAGTCCGTCCTTTTTGAGGAGGTGTACCGAGCTGCGCTGGTAGGGGATGACCCGCCGGGTGTGTTCGAGAATGAGCGACACCGTCTCGTGAAGGTCAAGACTGGAGTTCACATCCGCGATCACCTGGCGCAACGTCTCGATTTCGAGCAGCCGCTGCCGAAGCTCTTCCTCAGCCTGTTTGATGGCGGTGACATCCTGGTCATGGCCAAGGTAGAGGATGGGCAGACCTTCGGCATTGCGGGAGGTCACGGAGTAGGTGGCCGCAATCCAGACCCAGCTATCGTCCTTCTTGCGCATGCGGAAGACCATTTCGCTCTGGTCCCGCCCTCCGGCCAGCAACTGCTCAACTTGTCCTTGAACAAGGGCTCTGTCGTCGGGGTGCAACCGTTGCAGAAACACCTCGTCGTCCATTTCGTCGGCGGTATACCCGCAGGCAAACCATACCGAACTGGCAAAGGACCGCCGGTTGGCGTAGTCGATGGCAAAGACGCCCAAACGCGAAAGCGACGCTTGCAGGTTGCGGTTAATGAAAAAGGCATCGAGCTCTTCTTGAACCATGGGTAGGAGTTTAGTCTATCGCACCTCGTATTGCACGTTTGCCGTGTCTCCTGTCGCTCCCCCCACCGAGAGGCTGTGGCTTCCTTTTTCCAGCGGAAGCCACAGCCGCAGGGGAAACTCCCCCCGGGCTACCACCTGACCATCGAGGGTGACGACGGCCGGCCCGGTTCCCACCGCCTCAAGCACTAGGTCTTGCCCGGAGCGCGGTAGGGTCGCATCGAGGAAAAACACGGCGCCGTCCTGGGGTCGCCGGATCTGGGGCGCGGCATCCAGAAAACCCCCGGACTTTTGGTAACGGTACTTAGCCAGCCACGGTTGGTATTCCTGCGGGTAATGCACCTGCCCGTCGGCCGCGTGCCAGTCGCAGGACCGGGGTTTTGTGCCGGGCAAAAACCATTCGTCGAGCGCGTAGGGACAGACCTCGGTGGCGGCCAAACCCGAAAGCGCACACACCGCGTGGCGTTCAAACCCTTCCAGCGGCGGAAACGGCTTCTTGCTGCTGAATTGTTCCAGCGTGCGCGCCAACAGAGCCGCCGGAAAGCCGCTGTCAGCCGTCCCCACCACGGTGTTGCCGGCGAAGTTCCCCATCCACACGCCGCCGAGCAGGTCGCTGGTAAAGCCGACGGCCCACAGGTTGTTGAACTGGTTGCTGGTGCCGGTTTTCAGCGCACCCTCAAAGGGCAGGCGCGCGTTCCCTTCGCGGCCAAAGGCCAACACGCGGTCGGGATGCCGGGTGAGAATGTCGCGTACCAAATGGGCAACACGGGCATCGAGCAACTCGTCGCCGTCGTGCAGCCCGGCGGTGGCAGGAAAAAAGAGCCGGTACGCGTTGACCAGTTCGAACAGGCTGATCTCGGCGTTTCCCAGGGCCAAGCCGAGCCCGAGCTTGCCCCGTTGCGGCTCAAGCGAGGCAAAACCGGCCCGGATCAAAAAATCGGTGAACGGCTGCACGCCCAGGCGTTCCAACGTTTGCACCGCCGGGAGGTTGAGGCTGGACGCGAGCGCCTGGCGCAACCGCACAGGGCCGTTGAACTGGTCGTTAAAATTAGCCGGGGTATACACTTCGGCGCCCCCAAAGTCGGTCGGCACGTCGGCAAGCACCGAGGCAGCAGTCGCCCCTTTTTCGAGTGCCAGGGCGTACAGAAACGGTTTGAGTGTGCTGCCTGGCTGCCGGAGCATGGTCACGCCGTCGACCTGTCCCTGGTCGGCCTCGCTGGTAAAGTCGGCCGACCCCACCCAGGCCGCGATGTTACCGGTAGCCGGCCTCAAAAAAAACGCAGCGGCGTTGGAGATCCGCTTGGGGCGGGCGGCAGCCACCGTTTGGGCCACCAGTTGTTCTAGCGCGTTCTGCAACGCAGGCTCGATGGCGGTGCGCAAGGGCTGGCGACCTGAGTTGGCGGCGACCTCGGGCTGCGCGGCCAGCCAGCGGAGGTAGTGTGGCGCACGGAAGGGCCAGACGCCAGGGCGGGCGGGATCGAGCACGGCGACCGGCGCCGAGTCAGCCCGCGAGCCCGGTGAGAGGTCCCCGGGAAACGCTTGGGCCAGCAAGGCCTCGGCCACCCGCCGGTTTTCTTCCGGGTGAGCCAGGGGATTGTATTTTTCCGGGCCACGGGGAATCACCGCCAGGGTGGCTAACTCAAGGCGCGAAAGGTCGTTCAGTTCGCGGCCGAAGTACACTTGCGACGCCGCGGCAAAGCCTTCGGCGTTCCGACCAAAAGGAACCAAGGCCAGATACAGCTCGAGTACCGACCGTTTGTCCAAGCGGCTTTCGAGCTGCAAAGCCTCCCACGCTTCGGCCACCTTGTTGGCCCCGGTGCGGGCGCGGGGCAACAGCAGGCGGGCCACCTGCATGCTGATGGTCGACGCGCCCGACACGGTCTGGCCGGCCGCGGCGTTCTGCCCCCAGGCGCGCACCACGGCGCCGGGATCGACCCCGGGGTGCCACCAGTACCGCTGGTCTTCGGCGGCCACCACCAGCTGCACCAACTCAGGCGGCAGCTCGTCCCACGGCACAAAAATCCGCCGCAGTCCGTCTTGGAGGGGCAACACCTGCAAAGGCTGCCCCAAGGAATCTTCAACAACGAGGCTGAAACGCAGGCCGTCCAAGGCGCCCTGGCCCGCATACGGCAACAACGCAGGCAACCCCCGCAGCGCCACCGCCAGCACGGTGACCACGAGCAATGTCCCCCCGACCAAAAGTGCCGGCAAAGGCCAGCGCCGCTTACGGCTTGATGACAAACAGGCGTCCTTCGGACCGGCCAAACACCTCGGGTTCGAGTTCCAACTGCGCCGAGGCACCGGGAGTCGGGAAGATTCCCGGTGTGGTGGCGCGCACCAAAAAGGTGACAGCACGGGTGCCGGCGGCAAAGTCCGACCACCGGTACACCATCAGGTTGTCGAGGGCGAAGGTTTCGGGGGTGTTGAAGTACCACAACCAGTCGTCTTCGGTCAGCTCGTTTTCGTTCGCGTCTTCCTCGAAGTGGCGGCCCGAGGTGACAAACGTGGGGTCGACGATTTCGACGCCGCTGGGCACGGGCACCAACAGCTCCAGCCGCTGCCGGCGTTTGGTAGTCGAAAGGTCGACTCGCACCCGGTAGGTTTCGCCGGGTTTCAGGTCCCGCTCGCCAACGGCCTTTTTGTCGAGAGTCTCGTAACGGGTCGTCACCTCCAGCCCCTCGTCGCGGGCCAGAGAGGTCTCGGCCGGCAGAGCGTACTGCAAGGTGCTGGTGTAGTACACCGGCGCTTCCCCGGTTTTGGAGAGTTTCAACGCCAAGGTGCTGTCGCGGGCCAACGTCGCGAGTGGCGCTTGGTCGAAACCGAGAAACAGCTGGTCTTGAGGCGCGACGGCAGGCAGGTCGAGGGTTGCCACCAAGGCGGTGTCGGCCTGTACCCTGACGACGGCACCGCTCCCCGGCTGCACGGCGTCGAGCAACGGCAAAAAGCCCAGCAGAGTCCACAAACTGTCGTTGCGGGTCTGCCAATACCGTTCGCTGCGGTTGAGGCTACCCGCAAGGCGCTGGATCAGTCCCGCATCGTCACCCAGCTCGACGCTGTTTTTGAGCAGCAGCGCCAGTTCGGCCACCTCGGACGACCACCCGTCGGCCACTTCGGCGGTGTTTTTCACGTCGACAGACTGGGTTCCTATCTGCACGAAGTTCTTGCTGCGGCGGTGAACCCGCTCGGCGGCAGTGCGGTCGCCGGCGGCCAGGTAGGCTTGCGTCAGCAGGCCATACCCGCCCAGACCCAGTTTGTCGCCCAAGGCTTCCACCTGAGCCGTAAAATCCTTGTCGTTCCGGCCGCCTTGGGCCAGCACCAACGCCAGATACGCCTGCGAGTACGGGCTTTGGTCGACGTCCCTTTTGAGGGTGGCCAAGTAGGCCAGCAAGCGGTTGAGCGAAGGCGTTTCGGCCAGCGGGTACTGCCTTTGTTCGGCAAACTCGAGCAGGTGAGCGGTCAACAGCGACAGCAGCGCATCGGCCACGCGCGGTCGCCGCAGCGACGAGGTCAGCGCACCACTTTCGAGCTGACGGGCCTTGAGGTCCGCCAGCAGTTGGTCAACCAAAGCGGCATCGGTCTTTTCGGCCATGAAGGCAAAGCTGGCCGTGAGTTTGGCAAAGTCGCCGCGCCATTTCCACGAATCGCGGGTTTCCAGCAGGCGGGTCAAAGCGGGTTCAAGGTAGGGCCGCAGGCTCGACGACGCCGACAGAGTCAACCCACCAAACCCCGGGGCGATGGTGCGCGGAATCACCAACCCTTCCTGGCCCGAGGCCGGACCACCCGCGTCGGAGGTGCCGAGCGTACCGACCGTGGCGAAGGACTCCTTGACCAGCGGTTGTTCCACGATCACGGTTTCGGTGAGGTCTTCGTTGACCACCGCGCTGCGCACAGCAAAGGTGATCTTGCCCACCCCGGCGCGGGTGGCGGCCAGCGTGAAGGGCAGTTCGGTGACGCCCGAGGCCGGGACCACCACTTTTCGCGTTGGGAAGGCACCGATGGTCAGCAGGTCGCTCGAAGCGGTCACTTCGACGGTTTGGTCCTGATTGGAGAGGTTTTGCAGCACCACCCCGGCGGTGGCGGTATCGCGGTTGCGCAGGCGGCGCGGCAGGGCAGTGCGCACGTTGAGCGGGTTTTGCACCAGCATTTCGCCCTCGCTCAGCCCCAGTTTGGCTCCCTTGAGCGCCACGGCGGTCAGTCGGTAGGTGGTCAGCGAATCCGGCAGGTCGAAGCTGACACGGGCCTCGCCATTGGCGTCGGTGACCACGAAAGGCTCAAACAGCGCCAAGGGCCGGAAGTCCCTGCGCTCGTTCACTTTATCGCCACCGCCGCCGGTCAGTTTGGAGGTGTCGTAGGTGACGGGTTTCATCAGCAGGCGCCGGCTATCGTCGCCGTGCACGGCCAGCGGAAAGTTATACGGGTCGTAGAAAAAGTCGAGCGGGCTGGGCACGTGGTAGTCGATCAGGTCGAGCACCCCGCGGTCCACGGCCAGCACGGTCACCTCACTGCCCGCCAGCGGTTGGCCGTTCTGGGTCACCTTCACCGTGACCTCGGCCTTGGTGCCGGGTTGGTAGGCCTTCTGGCCGGGCACCACGCTCACGTCGAGCTGCACCGGCTTGGTCGAGACCCGCAGGCCCACCAGACCAAACAGACTGCGCGGACGGCCGAGATCGGGCTCAAAATAGTCGGTGGGTGGTGCCTCACGTTTGGTGAACGAGCTGAGGGCCACATAAAAAACCGGCAAGTACTCTTCTTTGATGGGGATTTCGAGCAGGGTCTGTCCCCCTTTGAGCTCGACAATTTTTTGTTCGTAGATTCCCTCGCGCTCCAAAGTGAGCAGGTACTTGCCCTCGGGTACGGGGCTGCGGACCAGAATGCGGGCATTTTCGCCGGGAAAGTACTCCTCTTTGTCGGCCATCAGCTCGATTTCGCTGGGGGTTTCGGTGGCGCGGCGCACCCAGTTGCTGCCGGTGGCGTAGAAGCGCAGGGCGGTTTTGGCCACCCGGCCCAGGTTGTCTTTTGCCTCGACGGTGAGCAGGTAGTCGCCGCCCTCCTTGACCGAGAAATCCCACGTCACCTTGCCGTTGGCGGTGCGCAGCTTTTGCTCGCTCACCGGAGTTTCCACGTAGTCCCACCGCGTGTTGATGCGCCCGTATACCCCTTGCTGTTCGGTGGCCTTCCAGCTGCCGAGGGTGAGGGTCGCGGTCACCTCGACGATGTCTTTCCAGGGGCGGCCCTGCGGATCAACGGTCACGGTTTCGAGCTTGGTGGCGGTGTTGGTGGGAATAAAGCGGCTCCACCAGCCCGAGGCTGTGTTGCTAGCAAACCGCGCCCCCAGGTAAAACGACGCCGGATGAACCAGCACATGGGCGGTGGTGGCGATCTGTTGCCGGTCGATGTCGGTTACCGTGGTTTCGACCACGTAGTCGTAGGCCGAGCCGCTGGAGTTCTGGCTGGCGGTGCTTTGCGACAACGCCACCGTTCCCGCCGCCGACAAGGTGCCTTTGCCGTTGCCCAGCGTGTGCTCGCCTTCCCACGTCCCGGGGCCAAACACGTGATCTTTCCATTCCGGTCCCGGGGGGACGAAATACTCAGGCCTCCGCGTCCAATAGTAACTGTACGCGCTGCCGGGCATGGCCCCGCCGGCCAGGTAGCTGGCTTCCACCGCCACCGAAAGATCGTCCCCGAGCGTGAAAGGCCGGTCGGCGACTTTGCTGGTCAGCTGGAACGCCAGCTTGCGGAACTGGGCAATGGTGAACGACACACCGCCAACGGGGTCTTTGCCCGAGGCCCGCCGGAAGAACGAACTGGTGCGCAAACCCGCCGTTGGCCGACGCGGTGCCGGTGACCCGCCAGAGTTCCTTTCCGTACTGGGGATCTTCGAGCACCAGCGTGTAGGTGCCGTTGTAGGGGGTAAAGCCGGCCAGTTCCTGTTCCCAGTCGATGCCGCGCAAGGCCAGCGTTTCACCGGGTTTGTACAGGCCGCGGTCGGTGAACAAAAACGTGCGGTCGCGCAACTCCTCGACCTCGTCGGGGTCATCGTGGCCGTAGGTGGAGCCGTTCCAAGCGGGCTGGGTGTTGAGCGCCCGGAAGTCGGCGCGGTCCTTACCCGCAATCACCGACACAGGCAGCACGTAAGTGTCGTCGCCATTGCCGAACTGGGCCACGAACGCGCCGGGGGCCAAGGGAATCACCGCCAACCCCTGGGCGTCGGTGGTGGCCTGGGTCCCCGAGGAAGCCCCGCCCAGGAGCACGGTCGCGCCCACGAGCGGAAGCCCGGTCGACAGGCGGTTGGCCCACACGAGCACCCGGTTGGCGGCGAAGCGCGTGGTGATGCCGATGTCGGTCACCTGGATGGCGAAACGTCCGTTTTCGGTTTCGCGCTGTTGGCTTCAGGTCGACCAGGCTGTAACGCACCTTGTGAGGTGCCCACGCGGCCATATCGACCGCCGACGGGGCCGGCCAGGTTTTGTCGCGGGCAAACCCGGCGCTGAAATCCCACGCGGGGGCCGACGCCGTTCCCACGGCCAACGACGTCAAATTGCGCGCCTCGTACACAAATTGGGGCGAAAAGGCCGCTTCCAGGTGGTGCAAACCGCCCGACCAGCTGCTGGGAAAGTCGACGTAAGCGTAGGGTGCGGGAATCTCGGTGGTTTCGACGTCGCTGGCCCGGGAAAGCTGGCGACCGTAAACGTCGGCCAGGCCGACCGGTGCCTGAAAACTTACGGTGTCGCCGGGCTGCAAACCGCTGAGGTTGAGCCGCAGGGTGCGACCAAACACCTCGACCGACGCGGGGAAAACCCGTTTGCGGTTGACGGTCATGGCGTAAGAGGCCTTGGCCGCTGCGGCGGTGAGGGGGTGCGAAAACTCCGCATACACGGGCACGGTACCCGGCGAGTTGTTCCGGGGCAGATCCCACGCGCTCGACGAAAGCGCTTCGAGGGCAAAGGGCCGCACCGTGTGCACCGAAAGGGTCTGGTCGCCGCTACGGGGCGGAAACCCGGTTTGCGGCTTGGCGCCGTCGCGCAACGTCACCCGCAGTTCGGCGTCTTCGGGGGGGTCGCTGGCCAGCGTGAGCAGCACCGCCAGCGAGGCGCGGCTTTGGAGCCGTTCGGGATACGCCGGTCGCGAGGCTTTCACCGGCAGCGACTCCCCGCCGGTATCGACCACCAGAAACGAAGCGAGCACGGCCGGATCGACCGGCTGATTGAACTCCACCGTCAGGTACCGCGCCTGTTTCGGCGGAATGTCGCTGGTCAGGGCGTTGTCGGCGTCCCCGGCGTACAGGCTGACGATTTTGACCGGTTCGGTGTGGAACGCAAAGGTAACCGGTTTGCCAAGCTTTTTGCCGCCCACCGAGGCCGTGCCGCCCGCAATGGTGACCGTGTACATCGGCTTGTCGACCAGCGGTTGGTTGGGTTCAAAGCTCAGCACCCGGGTGCCGTACCACCGGAAGACTCCCTCCACGGCCGGCGAAAGCGACATCACCGGCGAGCTGGTCATCGGCTCCCCGAGCTTGGCCAACGGCACAACGGGGTGGTTGAACATCACAAAAATCGTCGGTCGCGGCTGCTCAACAGGAAGCTCGCCGACGGGGCCAAACTCAACCACGGCCAGGTCGCCGGTTTCGGGGGCCAGCGGACCCTGCACACTCACACCCGGGGCACGGGTGTAATACTCGAGGGGGGACTCGGCAAAGATCAGTTTTTCCGAAGGAACCACCGCGTCGCGAACCGGGTCGCCGGTCGAAAGGGCCGGGGCACTGCACCCGACCACCAGCAACGTAGCCTGCGCCGCGAGCAGGCCCCACCAAAGCCGTGTTTTCATGGCATCCCCCGGCCAAGACCGTGACATAGAGCTTGAATCCGGGTCAAGCACGAACGACACTGACTGTATGTTGCTCCAACCGGAATTTATGGCCTACGCGGGTGCCCTGCTCTTTGGGGGCCTTTTGGGTTTGGCATTTGCTGCCTTTTCCTTTACGCGGCTTCATGTTCCCGGTGCCACGCCCTTTCTCTTTGGCAGTTTGGCCAACGCCTGTTACGCGCTGGGTTCTCTGGCCGAGATTCAGGCTCAGACCACCGGCGAGGTCCTGAACGCGCTTACCGTGGAGTACTTGGGCATCGCGACCATCGGGCCTCTGCTGTACCTGACGGCCATTTCCTCCGTCCAAGGTTCCGGCACCGTGTCGCGCCTGCGCGTGGCCCTCTTGATGATCCTCCCTGCGCTCATCGTGGTCTTGGTAGCAACCAACGACGTCCACCACCTGATCTACACCAGCGTGATACTCGAGAAAAACGGCCCCTTTACGGTGCCGGTGCTCGGTAAAGGTCCGTTTTACCTGCTCAATTTGATCTACATGAACTGTTGCATTTTGTTGGCCCTGCTGAGTACGTCAAGAGCCGCACTCAGAGCGCCCCGGGCCCACCGCACACCGCTGCTCCTCTTGCTTGGCGGTTCGCTGATTCCGTGGGCGGGTATGGCCGTCTACCAGCTGGGCCTGAGCCCCTATGGCCTCGATATTGCCCCTTTCGGGCTGGCGTTGACCGGCGTTGTTCTTTCGGTGGCGTTATTCCGCTTCCGGCTCTTTGACGTGACCCCGCTGGTGCTCGACCAAGTGTTCGAAAACATGCTCGAAGCGGTGCTGATCGAAGACGTCAAACACCGGGTGGCCGGGTTCAACCGCTCGTTCAGCACGATCTTCCCGGCCATGACCACCCGCCAGGTGGGCCAGGCGCTCACCGAGCTCAGCGGAGAGATTCCCTTGCTGGCGGACCTTTCGACCCTCAAGGTGGGTGGGCAGGTGTACCAGGTCGACCAATCGGTGCTGCGCAACAAACAGGGCCAGCCCGACGGAACAATCTGGATGCTCACCAACATCACCGAGCGCGAAATGCTGGCCGAGAAGCTCACCCTGCTGGCGCGCACCGACGAACTCACCAAGCTCCCCAACCGGCGGGCTTTTTTGGAACGCCTCAAGAGCGAAGCCGACCGCCGGGGCCGTTATGGGGGAACACTGGCGGTGGCCCTGATCGACCTCGATTTTTTCAAAAAAGTGAACGACAGTTGGGGCCATGATGTCGGTGACGCGATGCTGCAGCACGTGGCCGAGCTGTGGACGGGCTGCTTGAGGTCGTCGGACGTTCTGGCCCGTTATGGCGGCGAAGAATTTACCGTTCTGATGACCGAAACCGACGCCGACGCTGCCGACGGCGTTTTGCAACGGATGCGCTCCCAATTGGAAGCCACGCCGTTGGTCCACCACGGCCAGCCGATTCCCCAGACCGCGAGCTTCGGCGTGGTCACCGTGCAAGGCACCTCGACCGGCGATCCTGGCGATTGGCTGCGGCGCGCCGACTTGGCGCTCTACGAAGCCAAGGAAAAAGGCCGCAACCGCGTCGTCCACGAAAAACCCCAAACTTGACAGCTGCCAGCCTCGAGTCTATAGTCGAAAGCACGGGTTAATCCATTGATTGAATCAGTCGATTGACACCAGGAGGTTTGATGAACGTCATCCGAAAATACCTGACCCTTCTGCTGGTCGGCCCGTTCTTGGTGGTCGCCACGTTGCTGTGGCTGCTCACGCAGGGTCTTCACCAGTTTCCCCTGGCGGTGAGTCAGGAAGACCTTGGCTTTGATATGCCCATGGCCGGGCCGGTGAACATCTCCCAGTCGCTGGCCGCCACGCTCGACAAAGACGTGTTTGCGCTGACTGTGGTCAAGACCAGAGCCGAAGCGGATGCGTTGCTGGCCGCCGGAACCGTCAAGGCCGCGCTCACTTTTCCCCCCGAGCTGACCGAAGACATGTTCATCAAAACCGACGACCCGTCGTACGTGCTGCCCAACAAAATCCAGCTCACCGTGGCCGGCGACAATCCGCTCACCAAGCTGTTTGTCGTCGCGAGTCTCGCCGAAAGCTTTGTTCCCGTGATTGCCGAATCGGGCAACTTTTCCGCCGACAGTCTGCCGATTCCCATCGATTTTGTGCCGTTGATCGACGGGTTCGCTAATGCCTCCACCGCGATGATCACCACCCTGATGGGCTTTTTGGCGTCGGTTCTGACGGGCGTTTTTGCCATGCTGGCCGGTCGCGAACTGCGCAAGACGGCCGCGCTCTCGCCCCACCCGGCCGCTGCCATGGCCTTGGGAGCGATTTCGGCCTTTGCCCTCA
>JFJP01043251.1_pt1 | contig 15652 bp, 19 predicted proteins | sample 431651 | NCBI WGS metagenome assembly JFJP01 (sample SAMN02602958, study PRJNA72255) | Microbial mat metagenome, whole genome shotgun sequencing project. | biome: fresh water; feature: sink hole; material: water; isolation source: purple microbial (photo- and chemosynthetic) mats found in... | reverse complement strand
GTTTGCATTTTCTTTCCCCTTCCCGATTGCAGGTTATTCGCTTTCTTCCCCGTCGATAATCGACTTGCCGCAGTTGCCACAATTCATCGGGCCGTCACAATTACAGGTAGCATCCGCCGCCGTCACCCTCCAGCCCGTACCGCTCCAGCCGTCAAAGGCTGTATCGTGGTAGAACTGGCCGTATTCTTTACGGACGCAATCGGCACAAATGGTGTCGCCATCGTCCGTGATGATGAAAACATCATATCCGCCCGGCCATGCGTATGGCGAACGGGCGGCGTATTGGAGAGCTTGCAAGCCATTGAAGCGGGTCCGGTATTCACGCCCGGTTTCATCGGCAGACTTCACGTTTTTCCAGTTAATCGCTTTCATTGTCTTTCCCCTTTGCCCTTCCGGGCGGTTCACCCTTGCGGGCTGTTACTTGCCTATGAGGTGGGCGCGAAGCTGGCGGATTTGTTCAGCCGCCTGAGGACGATTCTTTCCTGAGTATCGGAAGCACCGATTTGGACCGCCTTCTACTTTGACCGTGACGTATTCTGTCCCGCCGTCTGCAAATCTTCCTGGGACAATGTAGCGCCCGGATTCTATCGCTTTCCCTGTCCATGAGCCGTCCCGCAGGATGCCGCCGACGCGCTCCATTAATTCGGCGCGCTTTGGTAATTGGCGGATCATTCCCATGTTTTCCCCTATTCCGTTGCGCTGGACAACAAGGCCAGCAGGCCAAAACCGAACACGATACCGCCCAAGGTGGGCGACGATACCAGGACCAAGCCGCCGCCGATGGATAGCACCGCTCCGCTGAGTTGCGCGAGGTAGCGCCATGGAAAGGCGCGAGGGGTTGCCATGCTGCTCATTATTCGCCCTCGCCGTCTTCGTCGCCGTACATATCGTCCAGATCGGCCTGAGCTTCGGCCAAGCTCGGCCACACGGACCAATCGGTGCAGTCCAAGTATCCAGGAGCCGACAGGCGCGCGCCGAAGCCGAGAATCTTTTCTACGGTGTCAATCGCTTGCGGGAACTCGTAGGCTTCGGCCGCCTGTTCCGCCGTGAAACTATCGACCGGGAAATACATCGTGCCCTCGCGACCATCGACGCGCCACCAAGACTGCAACATGGTGACTTGCTTCTGCATGAATCCGCTCATTGTCTGTCCCCTTTGCCCGTGTGATCTACCCTCGACCTGTCACAGTGTAAGCCAAGCCATAATCGGCTGTCAATCGCCAACACTTTAGCACTATCTATACCCAACAATGGATAACAGGGAGATTGTTGGCAAGCTATTGACGGTCAAGCTACTTACAAGCGTAGCCGATACCATCAATTATTTTCGGCTAGCAGGCTATTGGAGAGCTCCCGCAGGGTTGCCACTATCGGCCACAAGCGCAAGCCGTAGATATATCGTCACTTGCGGCGATCAAGCGCAACCCTTGCGGGATGCACGGCTATTGATCGCACTGGACGCTATACAGACAGGTGGTTGGCGAACTCAAGTGCAGGGTGCAACCGATTCCACTTCTCTGCCGCCGTCTGCTCTGCCGGCTGGCGGCCCAATCATATGTCCACTTTTGTGGACGGTTGCGCATTGTGTGCACACTGTCCTGAATAGTGTACAGCTGCGCATTGTGTGGTGGGTGTCCTATTAAGTGGACGGCCAGGGCCTAGCGCCATCGAGCACGCACGCTCACGCACGGGGGGGCACCCGCTCGGGCACGCGCGCGTTATTGGTGGATCGGTCCTCACAGGGAATTTGTAGTAAACGAGTGGCTTTAACTTGGGCAGGCTGGGAGGCCCCGGGAGTTGGTTGGGCTGGCGCTGTTCTCCGACCAGGAGGCCGTCGATCAGCTTGGGTGTGGTGTCGAGTGTACCCTTTTACTTCGTCGTTCGATGAATCTCACTCCTCAGCCCCTCCTTAGAGGTTCCCCTGATTAGATCACAAAATGGGATTTTTGTCAAGACAAAAGTTTTGGGCTGAATGTAAGTTGTTGTCCTGACTAGGTGCAGGATGCCATCTTTTTCGCTGGAGTGCCATTGTCAACCCTGCGGGAATTGTGATAATGTTTCTCATAAAGGCTAAGTTGTTTGGCTACAATAGGTGGCAATATTCTGCGAAACGTGTTCAAAATGTGGGGTTGGTCAATTCGTGGTGCTTTGCAAAGAATAGGCCGATATGTCAAGAGCCTCTTTGGCCCGCTCGGGCAAGTAATGGATCATTTTGATTTGATGAGGTCCAATGTGTACCTATCGGTACAGAAATCCCTTTGGTGTACGCATAGGTACATGCTATGGTGATTGGTGGAGGGCGCATGGCCAAGCTCGCTTATGAGGTCGAAATCAAGCAGCAGATGGAGCATTTCGACTGCGAAGAAGGCGCTCTGTTGGGCATGAACGGCACCCCCCGCGTTCGCTTCGCCCGAGGCGCAAATCAGGCTGGAAAACGCTGCACTCAATGTCGCGGGCTGTTTACCCAGTCCTCATTTCACCTCAAGGGCAAGGGCCTCAAGGAGCGCCAAAGCTACTGCAAACAGTGCTCCTACATCGCCGTCATCGCCAACAAGCGGGGCGTTGCCGCAAAGCTACGCCAAGCCTGCCGGGAGACTGCCGACGACATTCGGGAGCAGATTGTTGGCGAGGTCCAGGCCGACGACAAGCGCGTCACCCGCAAGACCTGGCCCATCGACCGCGAACGGCGCTACGAATCCGCCCGTAAGATCATGCGGCAGGCCCTGATAGACTACGACGGGCAGGAAGCCGCCATTGCTGCGGCGCTCAGGCTGCCGATGGTCGAGGTCATGGCCGTCATCGAGGGCTCAGAAGACCTTGCTGCCCTCTACGACGAGATGCAGAACTACGCTATCGCCAAGGTAGAGAAGCAGTTATACAAACTCGCCCTTGAGAGCAATTCCCCCACCGCCGGGATGTTCTACCTGAAGAACGCCCGGCCTGAGAAGTGGGCAGACAAGTCCCAGGTCGAGGTCAAGAACACAGGGTTTTCGCCGCCCCCGGCTGACGCCGAGCGGCCAGCTTCAATTCTGGCGCTGGTCCAGAAAAAGGTAGGGTCTGATGGCTAATCTCGATGATCTGGAAAACAGGTTCACCTATCACGCCCCGAAAGAAGGACAGCCCGAACTATACGGGATTCTGCGCCGGGCTGGTTTGGAATTGGCCGTGTTGATTTCCAACAGCGTTCCCGACTCCCGCGAGCAGTCGTTGGCCATCACCAAGCTGGAAGAAGCCATCTTCTGGGCAAACGCGGGCATTGCCCGGAATGGATAACAAAATGGCTAAGTTCGTCGCTTGGTTCAAGGAAAGCCGACTGCTGCTGGTGGTTATCGCCGCCCTGCTGCTCATCATCGTGGGCATGGCTCTCGCCCCGTCTCCGGCCTCCGCGCTGGATCTCAATTACGCTTGGCTGTGCCGCGAGGAAGGGCTCGCCGGGGCGACTCCCGAGCTGGTCTACCTCGCCCCCATTGACAGCACCAACGCCATGCGGATGCCCGGTGCCTATATGATCTGGGAGAAGTCGGGCAATCCGGTCGCCATCAGGCGCTTCTACGCGAACACGGCTGAAACCGTGTGGATTCAGATCCCCGAAGGCCAGAGTCTCGTCATTCCCGCGCCGCCGCCCTACAAGCGCACGGGCAGCACGGCCTGGTGGCACAAGTTCGCGTTCAAGGGCGCTGCCGGGGACACGATTCAGTACCTGCCGATGGATCGGTAGTCAATGGCGCGGTTGAAGGACAACGAGGTCGCTCGTATCGCTGAATGGCAGAAGGCCATCCAGTTCTACGGCACTCCCGAGAACGGCTACGCCGACTCGGGCCTCTGGTCTTTCCTTCCCTACGTCTACACCAAGGACTCCCACGACGCCGATACCCCCGTCAAGCCGCTGATGGACGACTCGCCCGAGTACATGGTGATCGTGTTCCTATACATGCTCGCCTGTCAGGTGCTCGCCGTGCCCAAGTCGCGGCAGATGCGCCTGTCCTGGGCGACCACGGCCTTCTCTGTTTGGCACACTATGTCGGCGGCATATCGACATACTATCTACCAGACGAAGAAGGAAGACGATGCCTTCGCAATGGTATCACAGGGATCGAAGAACCCGGCAGCAGGCCGTATGGATTTCATTATCCAGCACCTTCCTGGCTGGCTGCGCGACGGGCATGTGGTTAGCGGTCGTGGCAATCAGGTTGGGTGCCTGACATTCACCCCGAAAGAGATCGACGAGCATGGATTCCGCGTGCCGTGGTACGGCGGCGCGATCAATGCCATTCCCCAAGGAGCCCATCAGGTCCGGCAGTACACGCCCTCGCTTCTCGTTAGCGACGAATCCGCCTTCCAAGAGGAATTTGAGGCGTCGATGATCGCTGCAAGGCCCGCCGTGGCCGGGGGAGGTAAGGTACTTTGCGTATCGTCCGTGGATTCTGGTAGTGCCTTCAACCGAATGGTCCTTGAGTCGAACAGCGGCGACGTGCAGCAGCACGCAGTGCATCCTGTGGTCAAGCGGGCGCTCGACCTGCTGGGCATGGAATGGCCTCGCGGCCTCAAATCGTGGGAAACCCCCTCCGGTGTGTGGTGCCTTGAGGTCCACTACACCGCTGACCCTGCCAAAGACCCGGCGCGAGATGGCGCTGCGTGGGTTGCCGATGCGGTCAAGGGGTACGTCGGTGGATTCGATTCCTCTGGTTGGAAAACCGAGATGGAAATCGACTACTCGGCGGGTGGCGGCGATCCGGTGTTCGGGTTTGTTACGTCCACTTCCCACGCAATCTTCTGCCCCAGCGTCGAAGTAGACCGCGCCATCAACACGATGAGCATCTACGCGGGCTACGACTACGGGGCGCGCAACAACTCGTCGTTCCAGGTCTGGGGCTGGGACAAGACAGGCACCCCGCGCTCGCTGTGGGAGCTTGTGGAGCCCTGCACCGACATCGCCAAGCACGTCGAGAGAATGAAGGCGTGCCCGTACTGGGAACACATCAAGTACATCGCGTGCGATCCGTCGATCACGGCCAAGACCCAGCAGACCGCTACCGGCACCAAGTCGATTGCCGAGATATTCGCGGAGTACGGCGTCGTGTTCACCAAGGGCCGCCGTGGCGCTGACGTTCCGATGGCGATTCGCTTCCTGAGCGAGTATTGGTCGGACCCGCTGAACCCCAAGGCGTACATCTGCGCCGAGACGAACCCGAGCCTTGCCCAGACGGTGATGGGATTGCGCTGGGAGAAGCACATCTCCGCTGGTGTGGCCATGCGCCACAACAACCCCGAGAAGATCAGGGACAAGGACAACCACGACTGGGATGCAACTGCCTATTTGTTCGACACGCGCCCGAGTAACTGGATTGCGCCGACTGTCGCCCGAACAGGCATTTGCTTCCAGGACTTGCTGGATAAGGCGGAGCAGCTACACCGAGGTCGCACCCACCCAGACAGGAGCGCCATCCGTGTCGTCTAGGCGCAATCCGCTTGCCGCCGCGCTGGCTGGCGACCTGCAAGACTTCGTTGGCGATTCGGAGGACTGGTTTGTCCACTACGGGCATGGAACGTGTCTGCCGGTCACTGAGGTCGTTCGCAGTGACATGTATCACGAATGTCCGCTGTGCGATATGTCGGCTATCTCGCGAGGCGCGGTACACTCTGTACTGATCTGCCCGACCTGCGGCCTTGAGATGATGATTTCGATGCGGAAGGAATCAGAATGATCGGTCGTCCAGTCAAGCAGTTCACCACGCCTGCCGATGATGGCGTCAAGTGGATGCTGCATCAGATCGACCGTGGTCTGAAGCTCCGCAAGGAAGAAGAAGACCGCTGGGAACACAACGAGTCCTTTGAGGACATGAAACAGTGGTCCGGTTCGCTGGGTGTCGAGGACGAGGTAACGATCAACAAGGTCGGCTCCTGGATTCGTAGCCGCCGCGCCAGCCTCGCGTATAAGAATCCCAAGGCCAAGGTCACGCCCAAGACCAACTCGGGCTGGGAGCCCGTGCCGGTGCCCATGATGGGGCCTGACGGCACGCCCAAGATGGACCCGATGACCGGCGAAGTCGAGGTTCGGCTGGTCGCCCCGCACATGCTGGCCGAATCGCTGCTGAACAACACCATCAGCAGCCCCATGTTCGGCCTGCGCGGGACCATTTCCCGCCTCATCAAGGCGTCCTCGCTCGGCTACGGCGTGCTGAAGGTGGGCTACCGCCCTGAATTTGAGACGCCGTACAGCGAGAACGAGCCGGAGCAGAAAGTCAAGATCACGCCCGAGGGAATCGACTTCTCGGGCTACATGCTGAACCCCGTCACTGGGCAGCCGATCCTTGACGACGATGGCAACCTGATCGACAGGACTAAGATCCCTGCCTTTGAGGACTGGTTCATCGACTGGACGCACTACCGCCACATGATTATCGACCCCGACGGCGGCAACGATCCGATGCGGCATAACTGGGTCGCGCAGGAGTACATCCGGTCGCTGGAGGATGTCAAGAACGACCCGCTGTTCAAGAACACGGAAGACCTTGAGGCCACAGGTGACTTCTACGGCGCCGATGGCCCCATCGGCCACGACTCCACCCCGACGTGGATGGACGAGGACGACAAGGAGCGGTCGAAGCAGGTCCGCCTGTTCGAGTTCTGGGACTTCAAGAATGACCGTATGGTGGTCTTGGCTGACGGCTACGGCAAGGCCCTGATGGATCATCCCATCCAGGACGGCGCAAAGTACGGCCCGTTCGTCTACCTGCGCCCCAACGAGTGCATCGGCAAGGACGAGAAGTTCTACCCTCGCCCTCCGGTGAGCGACCTTGCTCCGATCAACGACGAATACAACAAGGCGCGGCAGCAGCAGCTTCGGGCGATGAAGAAGTCCAATCGGAAGTATATCGTTAAAAACGGCGCTTTCGATACGCTAAACATGGACAAGCTGTGCAACGGCCGCGACATGGAAATCGTCATGTTGCAGCAAGAGGCCGTTTATGGCGTAGCCGACTCGATCTTGCCGTTGGCCTCGCCTCCGGTGAACGACGCGCTGTACCGCAACGTGGACCAAATCTCGCAGGACTTCGATGAGGTCGGCGGGATGCCCGGCGAGGACCGTGGCGTGGCCTCGTCGAACACCGCTACGGGCGTTAATCGAATGGCTCAAGGGGCCGGGTCAAGACTGTCGTTTGACCGCGACGACCTGGCCGAGTGTCTGCGCGAGGCGATGAAGAAACTGTTCGACTCGATGCAGGCCAACATGACCGTCGAGCGCGCCATCCAGATCGCAGGCGAAGACGGGCAGGCGTGGACGGGCATCATCGACGCCGACATGATCGCGGGCGACTTCGACGTGGACATCGACATCGAGGACATGATCCCGGTGGACTCGGCGCAGCAGGCTGCGCTCAAGATCCAGCTTTTGCAGATCATCGGGCAGTCGCCGTGGCTGTTCGCGGACGAGGAAGTGGCCATCACGCTTGGCAAGGAGTTCGGCATCAAGGACGTGAACGCGCTGAAGGCCATGAGCCGGGTCGCGCAGATGCAGGTCCAGATGCTGATGGGTCCGCCACAGCCGATGTCCCCAGAAGCGCCGCCCCCGCAGAATGAGGCGGACGCGATGGCACAAACTGGAGCGGGGATGCAGGCTCCGAATATGCAGGGTGCGGCATGATCTACAAACTCAGATGTCCTACTTGCCGCAAGGCGCAGGATCATAACCTGGCGATGAATGATGTCAATGCGGTTGTACGATGTCAATGCGGTTGTACCCTGCGAGTTTTGCCAAGCCGAAGTGTCGCGCAAGTTGGACCGGGTTTGGGAGCCTACGTTCTCGATTCAAGGAGATACCGTCCCTGGTGGTTGTTCATACGACTACGTGGACGGAAATCTCGGGGTCAGGGTCAAAAGCAAACGGCACCGACAAGACGAAATGAAGCGCCAAGGCTTGCGTGAATACGCCCCCGACCCCGAGAGCAAAGCTGCCCGCGATGAGGCGCAGTACATACGCACTCACGCTGGGCCTAGTGATCTTGGTGCTCCGGCCGCAGCCAAGAAGGTTGTGTCGGAGATGGCCAAGAAGAAGCAGGCTGCGCGGATAAGGGATCTGATGGATAAAGCGCCGCCATTTGTGTTGCCCGATTAAAGGAGAACTCTGATGAGCGAAACGAACCTCTCCATTGGAGACAAGTTCGCCGCTGCGAATGAGCAAGCCCTTAGTGAGTGGACCAGTAATGGCGATGACGCTGTTGTTGAGGCTGCCGCCGAGGATGCGTCCGAAGCGGAGAGCAATGACGAGCAGCCGGTGTCCGAAGATGCGTCCGACGACACTGAAACTGAGGCTGCTGATGATGATGTCGTCGTAGAAGATCAGGCCAAGCCTGCGTTCGACCCCGCAAGCTGGGACGGCGATCTGTCGTCTCTGCCCGAGGAACACCGCAAGCTGGTCGATCCAATCTACAAGACGATGGAACGCGGGATGCACAAGAAGTTCCAGGAACTCGCCTCGCTCAAGAAGGAGTATGAGGCGAAACTTGAGAGCCTTCGCAGTGACCCGACGCCCAAGGCCAAGCAGGCAGAAGTGGTCCCGCCGATCCCGACCGCTGACCTCGCTTCTGAGGTTCAGGAACGGATGTGGAACGAGCGCGATATGTACTTCGCCCGCAAGGCGATTGAGGAGCAGGGACCGAACCTGAGCCGGAATCCACAGGTAGAGCAACTGTTGGCGGAGAGACAGACGGAGCAGCGCGTGCAGATGGTCCAGAACATGGACGGCTTCCGGCCGGAAGTCGGCGTGGCTATGGCCCAGATCGCGCAGTCTCACCCCTACTACCAGTCTCTCATGGATACCGACGAGGGCATGGTTGTCCTGTTCCACACGGCAAGGACCGCTCTTGAGAACGCAGAACTTAAGCAGGCTAATGCCGGTGTTAAGCAGACTGCGGCGAAGAAGGCCGAAGCCGTAATCAAGAAGAAGGCCAGTGCCGCCAACGGCGCGGTTAGCAGGCCCTCCGGTACTCGGAAGGCCACCGCTGTCGATACTGTCGCCAACTCGTTTGAGAAGGCGAATCGGATGGCGCTGGAGGAATGGGAGTCCGGCCGGTAACACGGCCATAGTCACTATAGGAGGTGACGAGAATGTCGGTTAGTTACACCCGCACTATGGAGGCCCTGCTCTCCCTGACTGCGGACCATTACTACAAGTCGGGTCTCGTCCACGATGGTATCTTCAAGAGCAACCAGACGTGGGCAGAACTGACTAAGAAGGGCGTCAAGAAGAACGTCGGCGGCGGCGGCCAGATTCAGGTCAACCTGATGTACGGCCAGAACGAGACGGTGGACTCGTACTCGCGCTACGGCCTGATTGACACCTCGCCGCAGGACGGCATCGAGCCTGCTTTCTACCCTTGGGCGCAGTACGCTGGTACGGTCGCCATTGATGGTCTGAGCAAGTCTCAGAACAGCAGCAAGGAAAAGATCCAGGACCTGATGAAGGAAAAGACCCAGCAGTTGATCATGTCGTTCTCCGAGCGCATGAACTACGACCTGTGGGACCGCACCGGCCTGTCGCTGGCCGCTCCTTCGACCACCGGCAACGGCAACAAGAACCTGCACAGCATTCCGCTGTACGTGCAGAAAGACCCAACTGCTGCCGTGTCCGTTGGCGGGATCACCCAGTCCACGAATACCTGGTGGCGGAATAAGTTCCTCGACGGCTCCGACACGGCGACGTATGCGGCGACCCTGGCTGACTTGCAGACGATGTACACTGATACCAGCAAGGGTACCGGCGGCACTCCGACGCACGTCATCAACGGCCCGCTGACGTACAACGCCTACGAGCGCTCGATGGACTACAAGACGCGCTACAGCATGGACGACACGGCGAGCTTCGGCTTCGAGAACATCAAGTACAAGGGTGCGAAGATGTTCTGGGACGAGCATGTGCCCGACATGGACACCCCGTACAACACGGATAGCTCCTCGTTCACCGAAGTTTCCAAGGGCTCGCACTTCTTCCTGAACGACAAGTTCCTGGAAGTCGTCACTCTGGATGGCAAGGACTTCGCCCCGCTGGGCTTCGTCCGCCCGCCGAACCAGGACGCCAGCGTTGGCACCTGGATTTTCTACGGTCAGCTTGTTTGCAGCAACCGCCGCAAGCAGGGTCTGATCTTCGAGGCCCTGAACACTACCGTCGCACCGTAAGGAGGTGTAATCATGTCGAGTTCTCAGATTCATCCTGGACCGGGCAATCTGGTCCCCTTCACCGAGAGGCGTAAGTTTCTCGCTGCTACTGCGATCCCCAAGGGCACTGTTGTGACGTTCTCCGGTTCTACCGGGTACACCATCACGACTGGCTCCAATATCCTGCCTCCGATTGGTGTGGCCGACGAGGCCATCGAGTCGGGTACGTGGGGCGATGTTGTTGTCCACGGTTTCTGTGACGCTGTGATCTGCACGGCTGCGAATGTCCCCGACAAGGCCCTCCTGTATGCCGCCGCTGCCGGCGAGTGTACGGGTCAGGCGCTGGGCACTGACGTTAGCGTGCTTAACGGCGGCGAGTTTGGTATCGCGCTGGTCGCGCATACCGATCTGCTGATCCCGGCTGCGTGGATTTACAAGAACATCTAAGGATGTGGGATGAGTGCAGTCGTTGCAGGAGTAAAGGCCAAGCTCGCGCTGAAACTTCCCGGACAGATCGGGACGAATCGGCAGTGGTCTGACACCTACATCGAAACCTTGTGCTTGGCGGCTGCTCACGCCGCCGCCGAGCGCATTGGTTATCAGTGGGTCACGCAGACCATCAACTTGGTCAACGATCAGCACGAATACGCACTCGGGTCCACGTTCGTTGATGTGAAGACGGTCCTGTACTCCCGTGACGGGACCACCTTCGATGACTGGATCAGCCCTGTCTCGATGCAGAAGCTCGACCGCTCCTGGCATCGGTGGCGTCAGGACCGGGGCACTCCTGGGTACTACATACTCTTGAGTGCCCCCGGCCTGCAAGATGTCTCGACACAGGGCATCTCGGCCAAGATTATGATCTACCCGGCGGACTCGTCTGTCGGCTCGTCCAAGATCAAGGTGTCTGGGGTGGGCATCGCCACGGCTACCAGCAACGTGCCCGACGGCGTTCAAGAGCGCGTTCATGTGCCCTACGTCATGGCAATTCTACGCGCCGTGCAAGATCCCGGCGAGGCCAAGATGTGGTACGAGAAGTACCTCTACGAAGCCGACAAGATGCGCGGGCGGTTCATCACGCCGTATCCAGGCGGGACTACCGACATGATTATGAATCTGAACGGCGAGGGGTGGCTGTAGTGGCAATCACTTGGGCCAACCTCAAGACGCAGTTCTACGGCACGATTGGAGACGTTGAGGGGACGAATACGTTCTTCTCCACAACGCAGGTCATACAGTGGGCTAATGACTGCCTGCGGGAGTTGGGCGAGCGCACGCACCCCTACGACTACCAGTTCCAGCAGTCTGGGACTGGCGGCGACCCGATCATCACGTTCGTCGGCTCCAACATCTTTCAGGTGTGGCGCGTGGAGGTGGACGAGGAAGTCATGCGGCCGATCACGGCCGACAAGCTGCGGCATGGGGACCGCTTCTGGGAGACTCGCTCCGGTGTTCCGCGCTGGTATCTGATTGACGAGTACCAGACGGACCTCGATGCGTTCAAGATCAGGCTGTACGAGATTCCGTCGGTCGACTACGACTTTGTGGTCTACTCCTACGCGGCTCCGACTAATCCTGGAGACAGCACGCCGACGTACAACATCCATCTGCCCGAGTGGTTTGCCTACAGCCTGACCTTCGGGATGCTGGCCAAGGCGTATGCCGCCGAGACGCAGATGAAGAACGATGCCACGGCGGCCTTCTACCAGATGATGTTTGACGACGCCGTGCTGCGGCTTCGGGTGCGGTCGTTCGGTCGGCTGAAGAACGAGTGGGAGTTTGACCCGTCGAGCCAGGAGCCCAGGTACTCGATCTGGGACCGCATCCCGTCCACGATCACGGGGCCGTAATGAAGAATAAAGTCGGCACACGGGCGGTAAACGGGCTCAATGTGGGGAAAGCCCCGCATCTTATTGACGACTCGGAGTTGCGGGAGTCGTACAACGGGTGGACAGACGAGGACGGGGCATGGCGGAGTGCCCCCGGCCCGACGCGGCTGTATTCGGGATACGCGAATATTGTATGCCTCGCTGCCGGGCGCATGGGCGGCATCGACCACATCGTATGGCTGGACGGGAACACGCTGTACGACAACGGGACGAACGTGGGGACGATCACGGCCGGGACCACGATGGACATTGTGGCGATGGACGATGCGTTCCTGATCTTCGGGGCGGCCAAGAACTACATCTGGGACGGTACGCATCTGCGCGAGCAGGGAGCGTGGCAGCCGGATTACATCTATGTCGTTGCGGAATATGGAACAACGTCATTTGCCGATACTGAGACAATAACCGGGATCACGCTTGGGCAGCCGACTGAGATCACCGTTGGGGCGCACAACTTCTCTGTCGGATCGCGGGTCTACATCAACGGCATTACGACTGGGCCGACCGAGTTGAACCTGCGGACGTTCAGCGTAACAGCAATCACGGCAACGTCTTTCTCCATAATCGACGACACAACCGCGTCCGTCGCGTGGTCGGCCGGAGGGCTTGCTTGGCCTGGGACGAAAATTATTGGGGAGTACAGGTTCTACGTCACAACCTGTATCCGGCTTGCCGATGGCAGGATCATCGAGGGCAACCCGAGGGGGATTCGGTACAGCGACAACTACGCTCTGCCCGTTACGGAATATGATGTTGGCCCGACGGACAGTTACGAGGCGACCGCCATTACGCTAGCCGATGGGGACTGGGTGAACTTCGGCCTCGTCAGCCACCCGGCCAAATTCTACTTCGTCCGCAGCGGGGTAACGCAGTACAGCATTACCGGATCGTTCGACAAGGGATTCCGCATCTACAGGACGAAGGCTAGCGGTGTGGACTTCTATCTGGAGAAAGAGTTCTTTGAGGGCGATGCAGGCGTCACGGCGTTCACCGACGCCAGCGGCTCGGGGATTACCCTGTCGTATCTGTCCCTCGGGGCTCCCGACAACGAACTGGGCGCTGTATACGAATCCGACCTCTATGACCACGGAAGCGCCCCGCAGTCGGACGTTGGGGCCTACGCCGGGCAGCGGGTTTTGATCGCCTCGGGCCGGGACATCTACTGGTCCGACCTCGACGGCATCGAATACTTCAACAACTCCAACGGGTACACTCCGTTAGGTGATATGGTAACGGCGATTGCGCCCTTCCGTGATGGCTGGGCTGTGTTTTCGTGCGACCGCATTTGGCTGGTCCAGATTCCAGACGGCCTACCGTCGATTGTGGAGATCAATACTCCGGTTGGGACGATCTGGCCGAAGGCGATGACGACGGTGGACGATGGGGTACTGTTCCTGCGCCCAGACGGCCTCTGGCTGTTCAACGGGGCGAGGGTAGAGAAGGTGTCCCGCTCGGCGTTTGCGTCGATCCTGGAGCCAGCCAGCGTGGTTAGCGCGGGCGAGAAGCTATACGTCTCCGGGTCGGAGAAGTCCTACGTTGCCTTGAGGCGTGACGGCGGCTGGGTGTGGCACGAATCTGAGCACTTCCGGCCCCATGCCGACGCTACGAACGGGGAAATCTACGCGGCGTCATTGTTCCACGTGGAACAAATGTTCACCGGGCGGCGGGCTGGCGGGCGGCTGACGACCAAACACTTTGATGTGTCGCGAGTTGACGAGATTAGCGGCAAGGTTCGCAAGGCGATACGTGCTATCTTGGACGTGGAGGGGGACACGGTGCCGACGGTCTGGGTTAATGGAAACCTTCAGGCCGACGTACTGGGTCACGCGGATGACAGCGCGACTACGCGCCGGGGCCGCCGAATCGTCTGGGTACCGCTGCCTCGGCTGAATAATCAGGTTGTGAGCCTGACAATGGATACGAGCGGGGACATCACCATCTACGGCTACACGTTCGAGGATTCGTAGTGAAAATGCGCGAGTGGACGCAGGACGAGGCGGAGCGGATTCTGGGCGAGGTGGAGCGCCGGATACGCCGCCTTGAGTCGTATGAGCGCGGCACGCTGTCAACGAGCGCCCCGAGGAACCCGAAGGCCGGGCAGGCATGGGTTGACGTTGAGGGCGGCAAGATTCGGGTCTGGACCGGGGCTGCTTGGCAGTCTTACAGTAAGGACTGATAATGGCGTACTGGTTCTCTTTAGACATGGACTTGGTGAAGGGCGACACGCGGCAGATCGTGCTGACGTTCGCTACCGAGGCAGGCGCTCCGGTGGCCATCTCCACCTGGACCTTCTACTACAAGGCCGTGAAGGTGGACGACTCGACGGTGACGCTGACGGTGGCCGACGGGTCGATGACCAAGAGCAACAGCGGCATGGGAGTAACGGATACCGTTACAATCCCGCTGGACAACTCTGTGACGGCGATTGCCGCCGGGCGGTACAACCATGAGATCGCCGTGAAGATCAGCGGGGAGCCGACGGCGATTGCTCGCGGCACGCTGAACATCCCCGAGCGGATCACGGTGGTGGCGTAATGGCAACGACCGAGTATATGCAGAGCCAAGTCTACTCAGCCACGGTCGGCGGGGTCGTCTACAACGTCACGGCCGCTGTTGGCGGCGTTGCGCCGACCTCTGGCGAGTATCTTGTCACGGCATACGGCGCTGACGATACGGGCATTGCCGACTCCACCTCAGCGTTCAACAACGCCATCTCAGCCGCAAGCGCCGAAGGCGGCGGCAAGGTCGTTGTCCCGTCGGGCGACTTCAACGTGAACCAAGTGGCCATGAAGTCGCGGGTGTGGCTTGTTGGCGAGGACGGGGCGCGGCTGCTCAAGGCGGCTGGCTCTGTCAGCGACACAAACAACGCCATCAATCTTGCCGGGACCGTGACGGCGACCTCCAGCGCGACAACCGAAGATGTTTCGGCGGGAGAGTCGGCCATTGACGTTGCCGACGGCGGCCTGTTCGCCGCTGGTGACTGGTGCCTGCTGCGCGACAACACTTGGGCGAATACTGGCGTTGCCGGGCGCAATCAGGAGATCGTGCGCGTGGCGTCTGTAGCCACCAACACCGTGACGCTGGTGAGTTCGGCCATCGGGGCGTATACCACGGCCGACACGGCTGAACTTGTCAAGATCACCCCGATTGTAGATGCGGTGGTGTTTGGCCTTGAGATCGTCGTCCCGACGGGCGCCAACACGGGCGGCGGAATCTACGCCGACGTGACCTGTGGCTGCTCTGTCCGCGACTGCAAAGTTACCGGCCCAAATGACAACGCCGGGGTTGGGTTCTACCGGTCCGCGGACTTCGCCGTCGAGGGGTGCCGCGTTGTTGACGGGCAGGCCATCACCAGCGCCGGGTACGCCTACGCCATCGAGATTGGCGAGTCTTCGCATTGCGGTCGGGTCACGGGCTGCTATCAGGAGAACGTGCGCGAGACGACGGCGACTAATCGAGCCCGGATGGTGACGTTCTTCAACAATGTGTCTCGGGATTCTGAGGACAACCACATCAACACGCATGGCGCGTGGTGCGACGGAATCGCCATCATCGGCAACCAATGCAACGGCGGCCGGTACGGCTACTTGGCTGGGTACACGACGCAC
>JFJP01039878.1_pt1 | contig 15654 bp, 3 predicted proteins | sample 431651 | NCBI WGS metagenome assembly JFJP01 (sample SAMN02602958, study PRJNA72255) | Microbial mat metagenome, whole genome shotgun sequencing project. | biome: fresh water; feature: sink hole; material: water; isolation source: purple microbial (photo- and chemosynthetic) mats found in... | reverse complement strand
AACGTGATGAAAGAAAAAGAAAATAGCGGATCGTCAGAACCAAATAACTGATTTGAAGCCTTCCCAGAGGTTTTGAATTTTACAAATCTATCCGAAGCAAGCAGGTTTTCCCATTGATGCAGAAAGGGGTCATCGTCGAAAGTAAAGACATCATTAAGAAATGAAAATAGTACCGTAGATGATAACATTTTCAGCGGTAAGTCATCAAATAGCTGCAAGTCAGTAACCAATAGCCGGATAACAGCTTCTGAAGGATGTGAAAAATGATTCCCGTTTGGTGTAACCAAAGGGCTGGAACCTTCGTATATGCAATATTCCAATCCATTAGCGCCGAAATCCAGAATCTCAGGATTGCAGCTAATGGTAAACGAATCAGAATATTCAATAAATGTTTTCATTAACAGGGTAGTTTAGCCAAGGTTTTTTTGAAAAAGATATTTTCTGCTATTCCGGTTGGCATCTGTTTTCTGCCTAAATGATGCTTGTTTTTTTTGGGGAGAGATGACTGTTTTCAGTTTATACCCTATCATTTTACGCTTTCAAATTAGGGTCTTCAGATTGGATATATAACATGAGTTCTTTCCCAAATTCCGAAGCAAATTGAAGTTTTTCGTAAGGATAAATTTGGTTGTTTAAATACTGCAAAACAAGCCATTCCTGATATCCTTTGCCAGGTTTTATGCCGCAAAAGAAGAATCCCATGCCCTCAAAATCGCCGCAAAATCCTGATGTTTCGGGGCAATCCAAAGGCAAGTACAAATAAATGGTTTCGATGCGGTTTGAACAAAATGCTTTTAAAGAATGGCGGATATTTACAATACTGTCGTTGCCATATTCTTTGATATAAATATGGGCGCAAAAATATAAATCCACCTTGGTTTCAATGATTGCTGCCTCGTTATTTGAAATTACATTTTCATTAAAAGCGGTATTTAATGTGCGGTTAGCAATACCAAGATTTGCATATATTTTTTCAATAATATTTTTATGCTTCTGGGGTACAAAAACTACTTTCGGGTCATTATTCTTAAAGTAATAAAACATCAATATCCACGATTCCCGGTATTTATTTGAACTTGAAATTTTATTGAAATCAACTACTGTTACCCTTGAGATAAACAATGCCGACTCCCTTAATCCAAGACCAAACCCTGCTTTTTGCGAATATGGATGGGTTGTAAAAGCATAAGCACAAACGCCAGAGAAATTCATTTCACGCATTTCCTGAATTTGATATTTTGATAAATCCTTGAGACAACCTGCACCGCGATATGCCGGATTTACAAAAGCCCCAGCCAATTCACATAAATCTGAAAAGCTCTCAGGAACATTGGCGCAATGCCCTATTATTTCCTCATTAGCTTTATTAACGGCAACATAACTTATAAATTCATTTGATTCATTGAGTTGCCTTACCCGTTCGGGGTAATAAATGTTTTCGTAAATATAGCTTTGCTTGTAAGCATAATAAGCGAGCCTTGATATATCATGTACCTCGGAAGGATGAATCCGCCGGATATAGAATTCGAAATTGGCATTATTTTCAGTTTTCGCGACTTCATTTAAAACCTCTACGTCATTAACGGGCAACAATTCATAAGGAAGATATTTCTCAATTTCTATCTCCAGCCCTTCTTTTCCTTTGTTGGTATATTTAATAGTATCGGCAAGTTTATTAATGAGCAATGTCCCCAAACCGTGAATGTTTTGCGACAATATTTGCTCCGTGCCGACATTCTCAAAGGACTTTATTTTTTCAATATCCAGAGGAACACCATTTGATTTTATTAGTACACCAACACCTAAGGTAGTTGTATTAAGCACAATTTCCATGATCTCGGTTTGTTCGGGCATGTAATCATACTTTATCACATTTGTAAGCAATTCTTCAATCACCAGTTCTAAATGCATACAATCTTTATCAGGAAACCCAATAATTTTAGAGTATGTAGAAACACTCTTAATCACAACCGGAATCAGGTTGATTTTATTTGGTATTGAAATGACTATTTGATTCATCTGTTTATTTGTTTATTAAGATTGGATGGAATACGCCACACTATCAATTTAGTATCTAATTCATTAATTTATTCGCAACTTGCTTACTTTAAAGGAGCGAATGAGATCGCTTCGCTAAGTTGATGTTTTTTTTGACATAAAATGTTAAAATGCCGCAGTGAATTTAGGTCAAAAAGCAAAGGTTAAAAGGCAAAAGTCAAAGGTGCTTGACCAAATAAATTTACATTTCATTCCAATTTTTCAAAACAATCCCGACATAATCAATTCTGACACTAATTTTTTTATGCTTGCATCAATGGTATTAACTTTGAAATTTCGGCAGACTCAATTCATCTCTTTTGACCTTTGCACTTTGACTTTTGCACTTTGACTTTTGACTTTATCTTTTCTGGCTTGTCCAGGTTAGGTTTGTGGGAAAATTTCCTTTGGCTATTTCATGATTAATTCTCCATTTTAATAAGTTTTCTAACAACCGTGTTTTTACCGGCTTTCAGAATTACATAATAAACTCCCGGTTTGAGTTCTGCCAATTGAAGACTCAAATATTGTTTTCCCGGATAAAGGGTTGTAGTGGTTGATTTTTTAACCAGATTCCCTTCACTTGAATAAACTGTTGTTTGCAAGCTGGCATTTTTTTCTGCAACAATCTCCAGTTTAGCTTCATCTTTTACCGGGTTAGGGAAGATATTCCCAACTATGAGTGATTGATTATCCTTGTATTCATTTATACCAGCCGCATAATTATAATATGTGCTGTAAACGCCGTTCCCGTGTGTTCCAATGGCAATAAAACCGTCAGTCTGGCGGGCATCAATCATATCAACCATCACGTTGCCAATGGTTGTGGATCCTTCTTTAATCCAAATTGTGGAATCGCCGTTTAGTTCGGTTGTTGAAAATAAGCCGCAGGATGTACCGGCAAAAATGATTTTTCTACCCTGAAATGTTAACAGCTTTGTGCAGCGGATAGATGGGCCATTGCCCGATCCATCCACATTTTGTTCGAGATTGCCACCAACTGATGCCCAGGTATTGCCACCATCAGCAGAATGAAAGAGGCTTTGCACACCGTAATTGGAAAATGTTACCATGAGGTGATCTGCATTATCTGGATTAATGTCAATATAGGCAACAAAACCATTGGAAGGAAAGTTAACCCCCGTAATATTTACAGGAATCGGATTCCCGGAGTTTGCGCCGTCCAACCGGAATACTTTTCCCAGATTGGTGCCCAACATTTACATTGCTTAAATGGCTCCAACCTGAATTTCGCAAACTGGTATCGTAAGCAGCAGCTTTCAGGTTATCCTTTCGCCAGATGCTGGTAATTGTTGGCAGGTAAAATGTTTCGTAGCTGTTGGGATCGAGGGCAAAATTTTGGTAAAACGGGAACAGTGTGTTACTGCCCATCACCGGGTCGTAATATTTCAGCAGGGTGTCGGGAAGTTGTGGGAAAATGTCGGTGGTATGCATGGAATTATCAAATCGGGTTGTCCAGATATTTCCGCTATACGCTGAAATAGCGCAATATTCCCAGTCAGGGGCAACACAGGTTGCAAACCCATCGTAACAAATATCAATATTGAACCATAATTCCGACGGATCATCGGTAACCGTATAATACCAATTGTTATCCTGTAGCCCACCAAGCACCCAGTCGTCGCCAGAAGAACCGTGATCAATGGCAACGCTGTAGAACTGTGTAGTGGTCAACTTGTTGTTCAATCGGTCCCAAGCCATGCTGCTGCTGTCGGCCATGCAGTTATTTGTAAGGTAAATACCACCATCGTTAGCCATAAACATTGCTGCAGGATTGGATGGAAGGAAAGCAATCCCATGCTGATCAGGATGAAGTTGATGCAAGGAATCCATGTCGTAAGGATATCCTCCTAAATAAGTGGTCATCAGGCTATCAGCAAAACCGTTTACCGACCTGTAAAGATTCATCCCACCAATAAAAACTACATTTTCGTTGTCGGGCTTCACACCCATGGCAAAAGTATATCCGCCATAAACCACGAACGAAAAAGGGAAATTGTTTATGCTCCCATCACCTCTGCCCGGCATGCCCTGGGTACGGTTTTCCCATACGGGGGAATTTGTGTTTGTATTCCATGTCATTTTCCAGAAGGTGTTCACTGAATTGGGGTATCCATTAAAAGGGTTTAAATCCGGCGATTGTGATTCTGTAAAAACATACATCACTTTTTCATTCGAAGGGGCCAGTGCCAGTTTGGTAACGCGGTTATCCTGCGGGAAGCCATCCGGGGTTATTTTGTTCCAGTTTATCCCATCTATTGATCTCCATAAACCCGCCTTGCCAGGAGGTTCCACTGACATGCAAAAACTGCTTAAAGCGGCATAAAGCACACCATCGGAAGTAATGGCCAGGTCGGTGGCAAAGGATTTGTTTTCAAGGTCGCCCAGGGTTACTTCCCAACTCAGCCCGCCATTTTCCGAACGCATAATTGCCCCATAACAGGCGGCATAAACGATGTCTTTGTTCGTACTAACAGGGTCGGTAACAATGCGCCAAACTCCTTGAAACACTTCCAGCAGGTTAGCTTGGGAAACAACTTGGGTAGCTGCCAGTGGTTGCCAGGAAGCTCCGTTGTCAGTTGACTTATAAATCCCGTTGCCAATCCCGATGGTCCTGGCATTTGTACTTATATTCCTATCCGTGGTACTTAGCAATTCGCCGGTACCATAATACCAAATGTGGTGCTTTCCCGGCCGCTTGTCCTGCGTTATACAGGTTGCACTTTGCTCGGCAAGGGGAGAGGTGGTTTTTTGCCAGCTCTGGCCGCGATCAACCGATTGCCACATGCCACCCGATGCACTGCCCGCCAAAAGATGGTTTTCATTATCCACATCAACGGTAATGTTGAGCATACGCCCACCGATATTGGCAGGACCGCGCCATTTCCACGATTGGCCGTCTCCATCTGGGTGCATTGGCAACTTGGAAACAAAAGCAAGTTCACGGGCACGTATCCCTTTTGGGATTTGCCCGGTATGGGGATCCATGAGTTTCGTGAACTGATAATCTGCCTGCATGGCTAAAAAGCTTTTCTCAGGCTTTTCTAGCTTTTCTGTCAAAGATGGCCTGGCCGTGCCCTGGCAGCCAAGTTGGCATGTGAGTTTGGATAAAAAGCAGAGCAATGCCATGCCAACAAACCCTGCAATAATTACCTGTAAATGATGGTTTTTCATAAGGCCGCTATGGTTTAATTTTATGATTTTTCGACTGCGCTATCTGACGTAGATTTTTTCCGATTTCGTTCCGTTTTTGGTATTTGCTTTTACCAAATAAAACCCTGTGTTTCCTGTAAAATCAATTTGGTATGTTTGCCCGTTCCCCAATCCTATAAAGGTTTTGGATAACAGTGTTTGGCCAAGCATGTTGTAAACAGAAACCTGGATGGATTCCTGTTTTTTTGATTTAACGAAAATCTGCTGGCCACTGCTGTAGATTTCAATGCCATAAGTTTCGTCAGGAATTTCATTTACGGAAGTTGCGTTGTTGATCAAAATCAGAAACCTACCTTGCAGGCTTTCAGGGCTATGATTAACCGAGATGGAAGTTTTTTGGCGGAGGTTGTAAACGATTCCGGTCGCCAAATCTTTTAACGAAAGGGCCGCAGTTTCCAAAAATGTGTTATCGGCAACAGAGATTTCATACTTGTCTTCCTTTCCAACTTTTAAATTTAATGGGATGGCAATTTCTTCATCTATAAAAGGCATAGAATTGATGCTCAACATTTTGTCATCAACCGAAGTGTAAAGTTGTGGGGCTTCCTCAATACCCAAAAGTTTGAAGGCATCAAAATCGTTGTCGAACCCTGTGCTAGCATCTTGCCGGAAATGAATGTAGGTTTTATCCGAAAATCCGTTCCCATCAACTTTCAACACCAGTAAGTTTTCGACAAAGGTTTTTTCTTTGTAAAAATTTGTGGAAGTATGCTTTCGCGAAGTGTTGGGAATGGTAAGGCTTGCACCTGTTGCTGCTTTAACGAAAAATCCATTCATGGGCGGGATTATGCCGTTGGCCAAACTACCGGTTGTACCGTTCCAGCTTACATATTGCCCGGCAGCGCCATCATAAATATATGCCGAGCCGTTGATATTGGTTTTTGTGAATTCGTCCCAATCCAAGGCCGAAGGGAAAGGGTTGCCCAGCAGGTTCCAGCCGTAGCCTGTGCCTTCGGTATATGTGAGTGTTGGGGTTGAAGTTCCGTTAAACGTAAAATTGCCGGTATTCAACTTTCCAACAAACGATTTGGAAACATCGGTTTTATAGGCCACAAGGTAGCCTTTTCCTAAAACGAAGGCATCCTCAAATGCCGGATTCCATTCGCCGGATTCCAATTTTGTATTTATCCAGAGATAATCTGGTTCGCTGAATTTATAAAAATCATTATCCACATTGGGTGTGCCGTTGTTGACAAACCCGGGGCGGATGTTTTGGGCAGCAACCGGTGAAGAAAGGAAATGCCATCCCGCATTGCCCACATATTTTGGGATGTAACGTTGCACTGTGGCATCCACATTAGCGGTGTTGTTGATAAGCGAAGCTGTGGCAAATTCGTCCGATTGAAGTTTCAGGCCAGTATTTCCGGCATTGTTAAGCAAATTTCCGGTAACGCTGAGGTGCGAAGTTGGGGCGACAACCAAGCTTGCCGTTGCATCAATGGTTAAATCCGTCAAGGTTTTATCCGAATCCAAAACAACAGCATTTTTAACCTGAACCCTCGACCAATCTTTTACCGGCACATCCTGTCCAGTATTCCAGGTTGAAGCCGTGCCCCAATTACCATCGGCAATGCTTTGGTAAGGCGTTGGAGCTGTGGAAGCAATCCAGGGGCTGGCATCCATATTGTGAAAAGTCCCAGCATTTCCCCCAACAATATCCGTAACCGAAGTTCCGCTACCTTCGTTAAACTGCCAGTAGGAAACCAGTCCTGTTTCGGTTCCCGACAATGTACGATACATGTCGGCTCTAATATCTGCAATATCACGGGCATAATTCCAGATTCGGATTTCATCCAAATTACCGCCCATTGCATCAGAGCCGCTAATTTTAAAAGTGCCATCAGGCGCGAACAAAGTGGCCGAAGCTGCCATGGTTTGCACTAATTCGCCATTCAAATACAATTTCATGGTAGCACCATCGTAACTTGCTGCAACGTGCATCCATTTGTTTGTGGCAAGTACATTGTCAACGCGGATAGCATAACCGGCAAAATTATCATCCTTGATGAAAAAATTCAACTGATTCTCACTTCCTGAAGGCAGCCCATCGTAACCTATTGCTGCTACTTCCGGTTCTATCGTGATATATAGTTGCTCTTCAGCAGAAGGCAAATTATTATGATAAACCCAGGCTTCGATGGTGAACTGGAGCATCGTACTCTTTAATCCGGTGCCTGAAATGTAATCGGAAGCGTGATGAAAACTGAGCGCATTTCCTGCAAAGTTATCGGCTGGAAGCCTTCTGCAAACCGCCAACTGGCTAAACCCTGTTAGGTTGTTAAATGTGGCTGTATTGCCCGAAGCATCCACAGAAACTGCATTTTGGGAGTAAATCCAATTATTGTCGTCGTTGGTTGGGCGCGAGTACAGTTTTATTTGCGAAGAGTAAGATTGGTCTTCGGCAGTAAGGTCTTCGGCAACAGCGAATGTTAGATTTGCATCGAAAGTGCCGATACCAAAAAAGTTGATGACCCAATATTGCGAATCGAACAAGGATGGATTGATATTTGGGGCAGCATCAATCCGCGAAACGGTTACGGATGCGTTGGCGTGAGAATTAAAAAACATCGAAAGGCCGGTTCCTGTAAAATTTACATTTCCGCTTGCCTCTGTTTGTGTGTTACTAACCCCGCCTCCAGCCGGAACTCCTGAAAGCACCCAACATCCCAAACCCATATTTGTGAGGGTGCCATCGTTTCCACCTGCCACATCAGTTGCGGTTGTTCCGTAAGGTTCGTTAAATTGGAGGCAAACAACCAGGTTTTTATCGGTGCTTGTAGGCGTGAGGTGCATTTTTTCCCGGATTTGTTGCTGTGTGCGGGCTTCACGCCAGATTCGTACTTCATCAATCTTGCCTTTAAAACCCGACCCAATAGCGATTGGGGAAGATGTTGGCGTTACACCTGGCGGGATTACCGATGAGCCTGCATCGCCATTAACATAAAGTACCAGGTTTTTCTGTCCATCGGCCTGATTCACCACGCCACAGAGGTGCAGCCATTTGCCAACTACCAATTCTGGGCTTATATTTTTATACGAAAATTTGGCACTGCTGTTTAACCCAAATTCGATGACGATAAACGAGGATCCTTCGTACATTTTTAATTCCCATTCTGTGCCTTTAGCTGCAATAAAATGATTGCCGTTGACCATAACTTCGGTTTTAACCCAGGCTTCCACCGTAAACGAGTTGTTGTACTGAAACCCTGAAAAGTCGGTAAGCTGAACAAAATCGTCAACCCCATCCAATTCGAGGGCATTTCCGGCATAATTTTCGGGATAAGAACGCAAAACCAGAAACTGGCCAAAAACGCTCACTGCGCTAAAAGTAGCTGTATTTGCAACGGTATCCACGTTGGCAGCTTTTTTTACCAAACTCCATGCACCATCTGAATTGGCCGCTCTAGTGAAAAGTTTTACGCTCCCGGGATTCAGGCCGTTGAAACTGTTTAAATCGTCAGTTGAGGTAAAAGTCAGGTCAGTGGTAAATGTTTGGTTATTGAAATTTTTTACAACCCAATATTGCGAGCAACTAGCATAAAACGGATCCGAAGGTTTGGTGTTGGGCGAAAGGTTTATCCTGGAAACTGTGATATTATCCGTACCTGAAAGTGCTGTGAAATTGGAAGAAAAGCCAGTGCCGGTGAATATTGCATTTCCGGTTGAAGTTAGAGTTTGCGAATTGCTGTTTCCTCCACCGAGTGGTATTGTGGAATTCACCCAATTTCCGGATCCTAATCCTGTGAGAGTGCCATTACAATTACCAGTGTAATCGTTAGCCATGGTTCCTGAACCTTCGTTCAACTGCCAGTAATTAAGCAATCCCGTTTCGGAACCAGACAATGTAAGGTGCATGTTTTCACGGATTTGCTGCTCGCTGCGGGCATAATTCCAAACACGAAGCTCATCTAGTTTTCCATCCAGAAATTCGGTATTATTGCTAAAACCAAAGGAGGCGTCCGGTGGGTAAATTTCACCGGTTAGTATTGAGTTAGCGATTAACTCTCCGTTGAGGTAAAGTTTCAATGTGGTACCATCATAAGTACCGGCAACATGAGTCCAAACTCCCGTGGAAAGTGCGCCGTTAACCCGTAAACCGAGCATTGATCCATCGGCTTTTTTAATATAAAAATGCAGTTGCCCAGCACCGCCATAAATTGAGCCATCATGGCGAATCACGGCTACCTCCGGGCCAATGGAGATGTATCTTTCAACCTGATTCGGCAACGAATTATGGTAAATCCAAGCTTCCAAAGTAATGGCGGTAATGCCAGTGTTTATTCCGGAGCCGGAAACATATTGACCGGCTGCTGCAAATGAAAGCGCAGTTCCAGGCAAATTGCTGGTTTGTCCGAAATTCTTCATTGAAAAAATTTGCATAACGATAAGCAGACCCAGCGGTAAAGTATAAATTTTATTCATGTTGGATATTTTTGACTTTTGTAAATTAGCTTATCTGATTACCAACATTTTAATTGATTTTGCCGAGTGGTTGGAGCTGAGTTTCACAATATAGGTGCCTGATTCAAGCTTCGAAGTATTCAACTCCAGTTGGTAAGTTCCAGGTTCAAGTTTGACTTCGGCAACTGTCCCGATATTTGTACCTGTGAGACTAAAAATCTCAATTTTTACCGAATTTGCATCAGGCAAATAAAATTTGATGTTGGTAAAATCGGAACATGGATTTGGGAAATTCTGCTCCAACACCACATCTTTGTAAGAAATTGGATCTATGGAATCTTGAAAAAAGACGGTTTCTTTAACATCTTCAACTTCACCTGTTTCCGCAATAATAAATGACCTGAAAACAAGGTTCATCACCGGGTCGCCAAAAGTTATCCCATTTAATGGTTTGTATGGCACATTGGTGGCAGCCATTATAAATTCGTGGCTTAAAATCATCAAAGTGTCGCTTCCGGCAAAGGAAAGGTCAAAATCATTCACCTGTTTTGTGGTATCGCAAACCAAAGGATTTGCCGGAAAATGCTTCCAAGAGCCGAAAATATCCGTAACGTCACCAAGCAAAAGGTCAACTTGAGAAATGCGTTTATCGGCGGTGTGCAAACACAGTTGTTCGAGTTTAAAACCAATGGCAGTTTTTCCGTCTTTATTGATGGTTAAACGCGGAACCTGAATATGATCGTCGGTTTCGGTATAAAGCTGGCGGTTTGAAGCCAAATCCCAACTATTTGATGCGAAATCCCATTTTATGATGGATAAAGCTTCGTTTTCCGAGATGGACAAATCGCTGTTGTAAGTGGTGTAAACCATTGCGCCACTGCCATTTTCAAAATCCATATCGAAATAATTGTAATTCAAAAGCGTGTCGGCAGCAAAAAGTTGTTTTGGGCTTGTCCAGGATTCATTTGCAAAAACCGACGACATCAAGCGGTTGCCTTCCCAGGTTAATTGGTCGAAGTTTTTCCAAACAACAACAGCCACATTTTCCTCTGGCGAAACCACTTTTACATTGGTTTGGACGCCACCGGGTTCGGCCAGAATATTCGGAGCTGATTCCTCCCATTGCCCGTGTTTATTTTCAATAAACGTATACCAAATATCGGATTTGTTGCTTTCAAGGTCGCCTACCTGCCATACAATCAGTGCTTTGGTGGCAGAAAGCACGACAATTTCCGGGTTTGCCTCAGCTCTGCCCGAGGTTGCCGATAGCATATTGTCAGCGAGCTGTCCCGACAAAAGCGTTGTGCCGGTGTTGACATTAAAAACCGAAAACCAGATATCCTGCGATTTCACAAAACTTTCGAGGACATCGTCTGATTTTTGGTTCATAAAAGTCATGGGAGTATGTCGCGACTGCATCCATGTGCTGACAGCAATACTGTCGTTAATCATCTCAACTGATGGCTTTTGAATGGCATTTGAGTTGGTGGACAGGGAATATGTTTTTCCAAACTTGCCTGTTATCGGATTAATATTCCTTAAACAAAGATCTCTTTTCCCATACGATTTTCCCGGTTCAAGCCATGTAACCAAACGGTGTTTGTCCTTCATGCTGATAGAATGTTGCGGCATTGGCAAAGCCATTTTTTGGTACCAGCCAACCGGATCCATTATTGATAATGATTTTGTGAAATCGGGGTTGCCAGACAGTTTTAAGCTTTTGCCCGACGATTTGACAAAGGGCGGGAAACAACTGCTCATATCATCGCCAAATGTTGCGTTGCCAAGTATTTTGGGACCATATATGTTTACTTCGTACCAACTCCAGAGCGCGTTGAGATAAACACGGAATGAGGGGCGCAGGACACCCGACAATTTGGTACGGGTTTGCCTATCAGGAATATCAATATACGATTTGCCAACGCCTACAAAAAATCCGGTTGCAAAAGCTGCATACACATCAGCCAATCCGGCGCAAAAGGTAATGCCGACAGATAATTCGCCCTGAACCCCCATATAGCCAAATTGATACGAGGCACTGTTTTTATACGCATCTTCGTGGTCAGGATTTGCATCAATTTCGAGGTTCCCTACCGAACCCCATTTCCCTGTGGTTGTATCAATAGAATAGTTGAGCCTATAAGCGCCTCCAAGTTCTGGCGAAAAGGTCATGTTGGCAGTTACACCAACAGGTTTTGCACTGGCCCAATTTTTTATTTTCAGCTTTTTATACAATTCCATCATTTTGGTAATGGGATTATGCACTGCACGGGTGGCGCTTAAATTTGTCGCTACGTTTGTCGCATTGTTTTGAGAGCAAAATAAATCGTTGTTTTCGTCTAAGTAATAATAGTGATTCGCGTTGTTGGCAACACTAAAATTAACTATTTCTGGCGGCCCTAATTTGAAGGTTACCAGTTTCTGGCTCAGCAAAGTGGGTTGGTTGAGTTCGAGTTTGGCTGTTGATTTGGTGAATTTTAAAAATGCTTCGGCAGAAACCGAAACACCTGTTACTTCGGTGCCACCAAAAAATGGAATGGCTTCAGGGATTTTCCAGCCATCGCCGCCCGAAACAACGTCCGTGTCTTCGCCAAAATACGTTTCAAGCGAAAAGGTAACCACATCGCCGCTTTCCTGCACATTATGAAAACTGGTGTCGGCAATAAAATCGAACCATCGTGGCCGTGTTTTATGGATTGTAATCTTATACGGGCCTTCGATAAGCGCAGGGTCGGGGAATTGCCCGAGGTAATATTCTATTTTCAAATTAGCTTCTGGTGGCGGCAGTTTTCCCATGTTGTAGGTCAGGTGCCAGGTGGTGTCGTTAAGTTTAATGGCATCGGTTTGGGCCAATAGTTGGCCGGAGTTATCATAAAACTTGCCAATCACCTTGGTCATGTCGTCCAATTCTTCGGTGGCAATGGTGAACGTGTTTTCCTGATCCATGCAACCGGGTGCGATGGCTTGTAAAAATGGGCCTAAATCGCCCGAAACCGTTGGGGCAATCATTTGGTTTATATAAATAGGCACCGAAAAAGTATGTTGTACCGATGTGTCGCCGGTGGTTGTGATGTAGCCGTTCTGGAAGCTAATATAACTACCGGGAGGTGCGTCGCCCATATCGAAGCTCAGCATAAGATCCTGATTGGTTTGAGTATAGGCGTAGATTGACTTTTTGATGACCTGGTGCGAAGGCGACAGAAAAACACCTTGCAAGAAATCTTCTTTCCATTTTGACGTGCCTTTTAAGGTGTAATTTGTTTTAAACGTGATGAGATTGGTAAGCGCAACGCCTTCGTTAAAAAAGCCGATGCCTTGGTTAAAATTATAGTTAAAATTATATCCGGGCAAAGGGTCTTTGATGATGAAATTTCCAATAGGGTACTGAATCCCGTCCACTGGCCCGCCTTCATAAAAAAGTTCGACAAAAAATGTGTAGGTGCCGGGAGCCTTGTTTACCATGTTTCCTTTCCAGGTGATGTACGATAGATTCCGGTTAACCTTCACCCACTTTTGCATGCCGCCATTTAAAGACCCATGGTTGCTGCCTTTTGAATCCAAAACAGTTATGCCTTGCCCATCGTTTAGCCGGTACACGGTTTGGATTGGGTTTTTGCCATTTTGCGAAATATTAATTTCGGCCAGCGAGCCTTTAAAAAACTCGGCTAACGCGTTCATTTCATCTGATTTGCCTGCGTGATTCCTGCCAATCAGCCAATAGCCATCGTAGCCGGTCAAATACCCCATATACTTATGGTCAACCAAGGAACCATCAATATATAAATCAGCCATTAAGCTCCCATATTGCACGGTAACATTGTGCCACTGCCCGTCGTTGTAAGCATGTTCACCATATAGTACAGTTCCGCTGTTTACCTGAAACCTAAGCGAGCCATTTTTCTCCAGCATAAAAATCCGTTCATTCCGGGTGCTGCCAACGCCATTCTGGGTTTGGCTAAACTCCAATAAAACCCCGCCTAATTTGGAAGTGGTATTAAAATAAAAAGAAACGCTTGCATCTGTCGGGCACGAAATTTTTTGGGAAGTTTGGATATAGTTGTCGGTTCCGTTTAGGTTAAGCGAGTATTGGTAAGGAACGCTGTTTTGGATAAAAGTTTGGGTATCGAAATAGGAATTGCCATTTTTAAGGCCACAAACAATTTTGAACGCACCCGATGGAAGCCCCGCAACATCAATGGAATTTATTATTTCATCGTTTTGATTGTCGCTTTGATAAAAACTGCTCCAGTTGTATTTGGGGGTAGCAATTGGGATTGGCGGATAAACGGAAACATTGTAGGTTGTGATAAAACCGCTGTCGGCCACGCCGGGAAAATATTCGCGGGTGATCAAATGATTGACTTTGTATGAAATGGAAGATAAATCGTAGGTAAAAGTGCATTTGCTGCCAACTGATTTCATCAATTTTGAATAAAGTAAGTTGTTGTGGGAATCGTAAAAACTAAAGCGCACCGAATCGGTGAGTTTATTGCTCGATGTAAAAAATATCGTGTCGTTCAAATCTTGTATATCAATGGCTTCAGGAATAAAATATGCGCCATTTTCAATGGTTCCTGTGTTGTTGGTGTAGCTATCGTCGGAAACTATTTTCAGGCGGTTGCGCAAATCATCGAAATTCCAATAACCAATCAAGTTCAAATCCTGGAGGACGGGTTTTTTGTAATTGTTCTTGATTTCCTGTGCCGACCGGGCATAATTCCATACCCTGATTTCGTCCATAGCAGAGATAACCCTCAACGAAAACTCCTCAGCATTCATTTGCCCAATAATCAGCGGTTTGGTCCGCATGTTTTTTTTGTAAGGGATATGCTCAGCCATATTTATAAATTCATTCACATCCACATCCACATCGTCTGGATTTACCAAGTTTCCATCCCAATAAATCTTAACTATAAACGAAGATGTACCCTGTACATACTGAAAAGTATAGGCAACATGATGCCATCCGGAAATATTTGCGCCTGGCAAATTAGCTAAAACCAATTGACGCTGCATTCCTCCAGCCATCGAATAAAAATAAAGAGAGGTGCCACCATTTATCCTGCTTACCGAAATTGTCCAAAGAGAGTCAACCGACATGATTTCCATAATCCCAAACGATTGGCCATTTAGTTTCGGGTTAAATTGAAGCCAGGTTTCGATGGTAAACTGTCCCTCGATAATATCGAAACTATAAGGGCCTTTGTAAACTACCCCCGAATTTGTGGGGTTAAAAATCCCCGGCCCATTCTGGATTTGGGCGTATTTATTGGTGTCAACCATAATGGCCTGGCCACCAGTCTGGTTTTGGGTAAATTGCGGGATCGAATCATGGTAAATGCCCAAATCGGTTTTGCACACCAATTTTGGCTTTTGAGGAATAATAATGAGTTCTTTATTTTGAATTACGCCATCCGAAGGGCCGCCTTCGCAATAAGAAGTGGCCTCAATAAACCTTGTTTTGAGCGGCAGCAAATCCATCCTAACATTAATATAGAGTGCCGAATCGAGATATTGGCCGCTTGGCGCAATGAATAGGGCCGAATCGAGAGCGAGCGAATCGGACGAGAATATGGTAAACTTAACGCTTTGTGTTCGTGGTGGCAGGTTTTTGAGGCTAAAAGTGTTCGCAGTTTGGGCAACATTGTGCCACGTAGTATCGCTCCGAGTGTAGTTGTTGGTAACAAAAGGTCCCCATCCTTTGGTGGCTTCAAAAGAAACGGTGTCGCAGTTAACTATGTAAGGAATGTAATAATTGGCCACACTGTCAGTTTGATAATGCACTTCCACGTTCAATTGCGGCGATAATGGCAAATTCATCGTGTCTGATTCAAATTCCCAAAATGCCGATTGTAAATTGTCGCCCTGCGTGGTGGATGAATTGTTTATTTGGTTGCCATCCTGATCAATCATCCTGAAAGTAATACTCGAAGTATTTGCTGGCAAATTGTAAGCCATAAAATAATTGTCGCGCGAAGTGCC
>JFJP01038803.1_pt1 | contig 15655 bp, 9 predicted proteins | sample 431651 | NCBI WGS metagenome assembly JFJP01 (sample SAMN02602958, study PRJNA72255) | Microbial mat metagenome, whole genome shotgun sequencing project. | biome: fresh water; feature: sink hole; material: water; isolation source: purple microbial (photo- and chemosynthetic) mats found in... | reverse complement strand
ACAAAGCAACCAGTTTCCTTAAGAACAGAAACCTGCTGCTTGTTCAGCGATATACAATTGGAAGTAAACCTGTTAATAAAGCTGATACTCTGCCTCAGGAAAAAGCGGGCTTCTTAGGTTTAAGCGGGACCTTTTCTCATGTTTTAACTGTAGAATCAAACAAAAGAACATATTCAGATAATTCTCCTGAATCAGGTTTTTATGATACTGTTTTCATAAATAAAAGTGTAACATTTGACTCACTTTATTCGAGAAGTATAAAGAATACGGTGCGTTTTGATTTTACTACAAGCGAGGATAGAAAATTCAGGCTTGGTGGAGGTGTAGGGATCAGAAACGAAATGTTCAGATACAGCCAGATTATTCCATTAAAGGATTCACTTTTAAAAGGAGATACTGTCGTATGGAACAAAAGTAATAATGTTCTCGTTGGAAGGCTTTATAATAATATAGGTGATAAGTTCCGCTGGCTGGCAACCGGGGAACTTTTTTTAACTGGTTACAGAGCCGGCGATGTGATAATAAACGGAGAAATCTCCAAATCGTTCGACTGGAAGAAAGGTCGCGCTTTATGGCTTATTACAGGAGGACTGTCAACCACACAGCCATCATTCTGGTATGAGAACTGGGGCAGTAACCATTTTAAATGGTCTAACGATTTTGATAAGGAAATAAGACTTGATGTCGGTACAAGATTCTCCTATCCTGCCAGAAAAGCTGAAATCAAATTCAATTATGGTATTATTGATAATTACATTGATTTTGGTCTTGATGCCACTCCTGAACAACACCCGGGAGGAATATCAATAGCAGCCATTACCTTAAGCAAAGACATGCATCTCTGGAAGTTCCATCTGGCGACTGATCTGATACTTCAGAAAAGCAGCAACCCTGAGATTATTGATCTGCCGCTTGCAACAACCCGGACAGCTGCTTATTTTGAGCACCTTTTCAGATTTGAATCGACTAACGGTAGGCTCAATCTGCAGGTAGGAGCCGATGCTACTTATAATACAATGTACCACCCTTATGCCTATATGCCATCCACGGGCAGATTTTACAGGCAGGATCAGATAAGTACAGGAAATTACCCTTTTGTGAATGTCTTTCTTAATTTCAAAGTTAAGAGAACACGGGTCTTTGTGATGCTCGATCATCTGAACGCAAAACTCATGGGTTACAAGTATGATATGGTCCCCTCTTATCCCATGAATGTCAGGATGTTCCGTTATGGACTAGCCTGGACTTTTTATGATTAAAAAAATTGTTGTATCTTTGCACCCATTTTAAAAAAGCAAGTGTTTAACTAATACAACACCTTTGGTAAAAAAGTATCTTATTCTATTTCTATTCCTGGGAGCAGTTTTAACATCCTGTTCCTATCTGAAGCCCGGTCCGGAAAACAATATTACACAGTTTGCCCCATACGATCTTGATTCGATAAGAAGCAGGGGTAAGCTGATCGCAGTAACTGATTTTAATTCAACAAATTACTTCATTTACAAGGGCGAGCCGATGGGGTTTAATTATGAGTTGCTTAAGTCTTTCTCTGACAATATTGGCATTGATCTTGAGATTATTACTGAAAATCAGCTTGACAATGCCTTTGAGTTACTCAATACAGGCAAAGCAGATCTGGTTGCAATTGGCCTGACAGTTAATTCTTCACGGAAGGAAGATATCCTTTTTACGGAGCCTCTTGATGAAACAAGGCAGGTCCTTGTGCAGAGAAAACCCCGTAACTGGCGATCAATAACGGCCGACGCAGTTGACAAAAAGCTTATCCGTAACCAGCTTGATCTGGTGAGGAAAACAATCTATGTTCAGGCAGGGTCGTCTCATGTGGAACGTCTTGTTTCACTGGCATCTGAACTTGGCGATACAATTAATATTATTGAAGTGCCATTTGATTCAGAGAGACTAATCCAGAATGTTGCTGAGGGTCTGATAGATTATACGGTCTGCGACGAGAATATTGCCATGGTTAATGCAACGTATTACCGTGATATTGATGTCGCTACACCTGTCAGTTTTCCTCAGAATCTTGCGTGGGGTGTAAGAAAGGAGAACTCAGATAAACTTTTGCATGAGCTAAATCGCTGGATTACTTCTTATAAAAGAACAGGATCATATGCACTTCTTTATGCGAAGTATTTCAGAAACTCCCGGTCGAGTATGATTGTTAAAAGTGATTACTATGCCCTTAGTACCGGAAAAGTCTCCCGTTATGATGATATGATACGTAAGTACAGCGGCCGGATAGACTGGGACTGGCGCTTACTTGCATCGTTGATTTGTCAGGAGTCACGCTTCGATCCGGATGCAGAGTCTGGTGTCGGAGCTATCGGACTTATGCAGATCATGCCACTTACGGGAGAAAATTTAGGGATTGATATTACAGCTTCACCTGAAAGTAATATGAAGGCCGGCATTGAGTATATAAACTGGCTTCACTCCATTTTCGATTCAAAAATACCTGACGAAAATGAGAGGATAAATTTCATTCTTGCTTCATATAATGCGGGTCCAGGACATGTTCTTGATGCTATGAAGCTGGCAGAGAAACATGGTATGGATCCTCTTAAATGGGATGGGAATGTGGCGGTGTGGCTGTTGAAGAAGTCTGAGCCGAAATACTTTAATGATGAGGTTGTTAAAAATGGTTATTTCAGGGGAACTGAATCGGTTGCGTTTGTCTCGCAGGTGATAAACCGGTATGGGCATTATAAGAACATAATCCCTGAGGAAAAAATAAAATAAGCTTCCAGTAAATCAAGCGGGACCAGAAATCCATTAACCACAAAGGACACAAAGGATACTCAAAGAACACAAAGTAAAGCATTGTATTTCTGCACTTTGTGACCTTCGTGTCAAACCTTTGTGACCTTTGTGGTTAAAAAAAGCCTTTAATTTTTTCTATAATATGCAGCAACTCATTAAGAATCATTGCAGTTGCTCCCCATATTACATTCCCATCATAATCAAAGTACTTTACATTGATCAGTTCGCCCCTTATTTCAAAAGGCTTTGTTTTTATAATTGACGGATCTAGGAATCTGTTAAGTTCGGCATTTATGAGAAATACCACCTCTTCAGGCTGATGAATAAAGTCGGGTTTCTTATCTGACCAGGCAACCACAGGGGTAACAATCATATTACTTACAGGAATGAAAAGAGGAGTAAGTGTACCCAATACACTTATTCCTTCCGGATCAACACCTGTTTCCTCTTCTGCCTCACGAATTGCAGTGTGTACTATATCCTTATCTGAATCTTCTTTTTTCCCTCCCGGAAAACTTACCTGTCCGCCGTGAACCCCATCATAATTATGCCTCTGCATAAAGACAGTGTGAACCGAGCCATTATGGGGATAAAGCAGAATAAGTACAGCAGCCACCCTTGCATCGGGCCCCGGAGTTCTGGGGAAATTCCTTATCATCCTGTCTGATGAAGCCATCTCCCATTGTATTTCAGTACCAGGAAGGGGCTTGTAAAGTTCGGATTTTAATATGTTTATTAAGTTTTTCAATATAGTTTTTTTGCTGCTCTTCCTTCTTGCAACCCCCCAACCCCCCAAATGGGGGGCTAAGATGGAATTGTACTCCTCAATTCGCCAAGTCAACCCCCCAACCCCCCGAATGGGGGGCTCAGATGGAATTGTACTCCTCAATTCGCCAAGTCAACCCCCCAACCCCCCAAATGGGGGGCTAAGGTGGAATTGTACTCCTCAATTCGCCAAGTCAACCCCCCAACCCCCCAAATGGGGGGCTAAGGTGGATTAGGTTTTAAGTCCCCCATTTGGGGGATTTAGGGGGTTGATAATAGGCATTTTACAGTTTTTTCAATTTCTTTCATAGTAGAATCAATTTCATTTGTGATTTGTTCATTCGAAAAACGTATAACAGTGATTCCATTATCATTTAAAAAATCACTTCTTCCATTATCATGTACTTTAAACTCTGGAATTTCATGAATACTTCCATCAACCTCTATCACTAAATTTATTTTCGGACAATAAAAATCTGCAATAAACATGTTTATCGGATGCTGTCTTCGAAACTGAAGGCCTAAGACTTGATTCTTATTAAGCTTAGACCAAAGTATTGTCTCAGCCTCAGTTGCATTTTTTCTTAATTCTTTGGCTAACTTAAAAATTGAAGGTTTAGCACCATAATACATTGGATACTCGCAACTTACTCCTTTCATAAAGACTCATATTTCTATAAAAGTAAGAAATATTCTGATTGGATTACTCAATAATATTATACCCCCTGTTTCCTACTGATGATGGACTTTAAGTTGGTGATAGCCCCCCAAATGGGGGGTTGGGGGGTTTCTTATTCATACCTTAACGCCTCCACCGGATTTCTTGTCGCAGCCCTCCAGCTTTGCCAGCTGACTGTTAATAAGGTAATTATGACTGTAATTATCCCGGCTGATATGAACAGCCACCAGCTTAAATCAGTCCTGTAAGCGAAGCCCTGAAGCCATTTGTTCATAATATACCAGGCTATTGGGCTGGCTATTAAAAAAGCAATAATGATCCATCTGAAAAAATCACGGTTCAGCAATAACATGACTTCCATAATTGTAGCTCCGTTGATTTTACGGATCCCTATCTCTTTTGTGCGTTTCCTGCTCGAATGGAATGAGATTGCAAACAAGCCGATCATTGATAAAAACAGGCTTATCAGACAGCAGCTTACAATGAGTTTCGAAAAATTTGTGTCACTGCGATGATACCATTCAAATCTTTCTTTAACTGACTCGATGTTCAGGGGAGAATCCGGAATAAGATTTTGCCATATCTCAGATATTGAGCTAGTTGCTGCCTGCGATTGACCAGACGATGGCATTACCAGCAGATGATTTCCGGAATCATCGAATATTATTACGCCCGGTGAGATTGGGTCTTTCAAACCTGAACAGTTAAAGTCCTTTACAATACCGATTATTGTCAGTTTTTCGTATCCCGGAAGTTTTTCTCCCAGCAGATTTCTTCCTGAGAAATATCTGGCAAGTGACTCATTGATTATGCAGTTATTCTTGTCTGAGTTCGCATTTCCGGAGAAACCTCTGCCTTCAGTAAAACTTATTCCCAGAGTCCTGATAAATGCCTCATCCCCTCTGAAGATATTGGGTGAATATTGTTTGTCCGCTCCATCCTCAGTGTAGTGGAATGAAGCCATAATCCATTCAAGCAGAGGAGAAGCAGTAGTTACTGATATGCTGGCAATTGATGGATACTTAAGCAATTCTTCTTTGAAGACTTTAGTCTGATTTGCATAATTAGCAGGAATTTTTATCTCAATAACATCTTTGTCAACACCTATTTCCCTATTGCCGATATAGTTTATTTGTCTTAATAAAGTGGCTGAACAAATCAAAAGAACTATTGTTACAATAAGCTGGAAAATATTGAACGCCGGGATTTTAACTATTTTTCCCTCCTTATCAATAATCACTTTGTTAGCTGAAGAAATTGACTGTTTGCTTATTTTATTTACAGTGAAGAGCAGGGTGGCAAGAAGGAGAAAGAGGAAAACAATTGACATGATCATGTATGAATCAGGTCTGGTAAACAGAGACATATCGATAGCCGAATTGGTCAAAGTATTAAATAAGGGAATGATCCAGGAAATCACTTCAAGGCTTATGATAAATGCAATAAGAATAATTAACAGATTTTCAAGTAAAAAATCTTTGACCAGTCTCGTACGGGAGCCTCCGTTTATCCGTCTGATATAGAATTCAGGGGTTTTATCCAATAATTTGTTGTTTATCAGACCGAGGTAATTTACTGAGGCAACAGAAATAATCATCAATCCGATTATCACAGCTATCCAGATGTCGGATTTTTCTCTTTTATCACCAAGAGGTGAAAACTCTGAGGTGTCGAAATAAGTCTGTTTAAAGCTCCTCAGATAGTACTTGCCGGGAGTACCATCATTGATAACAGGAATTTTATCTTTCTGCTCTGCAAAAAGTTTTTCGAGGCTTAACGGATCAGAATTTTCCTTTAGCAAAAGGTAGGCGAACCTTTCGGTTTCTTCATTTAGTTTTACCAGATCAAATTGGAACTGAGAATTTTCACCTGGTTTTCTGAAGATCCCTTTTATGTTATAATTAGTCTTTATATCGCCATTTATAATTGAAACGATCTTTCCCACAGGGAGTCTCTCTCCAAAATATTTTTGTGCCAGTTCCTCCGATATGGCAATATCGTTTTTTGTTGATAGTACCTCATCGGGATTATTAGTCAGCAACTTGTATGTAAAGATCCTGAAAAAGTTTGCAGATGTCTCAAATACTGCCAGGTTATCGTTATAGATCTGGTTTCCGATCATTATTTTTTGAGCCCTGCCATATCTGATACGACAGAAATCCTCAACCTGTGAAAAGTTTTCCTTAATATATTCTGCTCCTCCCTTCAGGCAGGTTGACATTTGTGTTCCTTTTTCATATGGGTTATCACATTTTAGCAGATAGATGCGATCTTTGTTAAGCTGAAAACTGTCAGTTTTTAATTCTCTGGTAACAAAGATCATTATGAGGTTGGTACAAGCCATACCTAGTGCCAGACTGATAACTATGACAGAAGTATTTAGAGGATTTCTTAAAAAACTTCTGACAGACTGTTTTAATTTCATTTATACTTCCTGTTTAATGATTTGCCATTCACCCCTAAATCCCCCAGGGGGGACTTCGATTTCTGCTCTTAACCTTTTTCTCTATTCTTATACTAATTCATTCATTTATAATTTATTGTCATATTTGTAAATCCCCTTGGGGGGATGGGGGTAAAATATCATTCATATCTCAACGCCTCCACCGGATTTCTGGTTGCAGCCCGCCAGCTCTGCCAGCTTACTGTAATTAATGCAATCATTATAGCAGACATACCCGCCAATACAAAAATCCACCAGCTTAATTCTGTTTTATAGGCAAAACGGTTTTGCCAGTCATTAACCAGGTAGTAGGAAACTGGTATTCCGATGAATAGTGATAAAAGAACCCATTTAATAAAGTGCTTATTTAGCAAATACATAACTTCAAAAACCGAAGCTCCGTTAACCTTTCTGAGACCGATCTCTTTTGTTTTTCTGGAGATACTTATCAGGGCAATTCCAAAGAGTCCCATAATTGAAAGCACAGCCGCCAGCAGCGAGAATGCACCGGTTATTCTAGCCTGATTTCTCTCAGTTAAATAGAATTCTTTCATATTATCTGTAATATAACTTACTTCAAATACCTCATCAGGATCAATCTGTCTGAAAACCTCCCTTAGTTTATCCATGACAAGTTTATCATTTGTGCCATCAGTTTTTACAGCTACTAGGCCCATTTTCTCAGGATTCTGCTGGAGAATAACCATTGGTTGTATAAGAGTATGAAGTGAATGCGAATGAAAATCTTTTAAAATTCCTTTCACATAGAATACCCCAAGGTAATTATCACCGACTTTTATATTGAACTTTTTAGCGCTGGATTCATTGATAAGAACTTCCATTCTGGTTGTTTGATAAGGACCAAATGCTGAACCTTCCAGGATCTCCATATTAAGCATTTCTGTCATTCCTTCACCCATTATCAACCCGTCAAATCTGTTCTTCTCCCCATTCGGATTTGCTAATGTAATTGGAAGGAAATCGCGGAATGGCGGAATAAATGATCCTCCGGCTACTTTCACCACACCCGGTATTCTTTCCATTTCATTACAGATTGTTGGAAATCCTGATTGTAATTTTGGTGAGTTGAGGTAACTTACCAAAATATTCTTAGGATTTATTCCGGTCAGATTAGTCATTGAGTATCTGATTTGCTTGGTAACTGTTAATACGCTTACTACCAATATTATATAAATACTAAAATGAAAAACAAGAAAGGAGTAATCCCATCTCTTTTTTCTTGATTTTTCTGACGTTTTGTCAGATAGAAGCATTAAGGAAGGTGTTCTGGAAATACTAAAACCTATAAGTAAACCGGATATAGAACCTGTTAGAATAACTACAGAAATTAAAAGCAGCCACATGTAAGGATTCATAAAGATCTGACCGGATAGAGTCCTGTTTAATGTGCTGTTGATAAATGTCATTCCGAAATCAATTACGAAACCGGCAGGAATGAGGCTTAGGAAAGTTACCAGATTTGACTCAAGCAGAATTTGTTTCCGCAGTGTAGCTCCCGTAGCTCCCATAACTTTTCTGGTTCCCAGCTCTCTCAGCCTGTTAAAAGTTGCAGCTCGTGTCAAAATAATATAATTGGCAGCGGAAATGAGCAGGATAAGAAATGATATTGACCAGTAATATTTAAGTTCATTTGAGTTTCCGATCCTGATTGCTCCATTGTCTCCTGAGATTCCTGCTGATTTCAGATATATTTCATTAACAGGCTGTAAATTAAATTTCCAGTCTTTATAATTCTGATCTCTGAAAAGGGTTTTGTATTTCTCCATCTTCGAAGCCAGTGCCTGTTTATCTGTGTTTTTCTCGAGTACCAAATATGTTAAAAGGGATGTATTGTCCCAGTTTAGTGCAGTTGTAATGCCGCCCCCGAACTGGCCTAACTGAGTCTGGAAATTGACAAACATTTTTTCCGATAACTTTATATCTGCTATCAGATTAGGAGATATTGTTGAGTTAGGTGGGAATTCCTTAAATATTCCAGTTACAGTTAGGCTGAGAAGTTCGTTTGGATTAAGTTTTACAAACAAAACGGCACCGAGAGGAGAAGTCTTACCAAATAACCTTTCAGCCGTTTTTTCTGAGATGGCAACATCATTCAAGGAGGTTGCAGGTGTTCCTGCAAGAAATTTAATTCCAAGGATTTTATATATAGAGATATCAGAAAATGAAAAACTGGATTCTATGGCCATTTCGTTCTTCATTTTACCAACTGGCACATTATAAGCCTGGTAGAATCTGAAATAATCCTTAACCTCAGGAAAATCCTTTTTCATCTCTTCAGCCAGCGGATATGACGTAGCGGAGGTTTGTCCGAATAGTATCCTGTTAACATTATAATAGTCAGGTATATACTTATCAAATGATGTTTCATGCACTATTAATGCTAACAAAAGGATTATTGATCCCAGTCCTATTCCCAGTCCAATTATGCTTATTGCAGATTGTACTTTATTCCGGTTAAGGTTCCTGAAGGCTGTTATTAAATCAAGTAATGCCATGGCGGTGGTATTTATGTTTTCTATACCATAATAATGCCACATTTGTATATTACAGGTAAACAGCACTATATAAACTACATTAAATTTGTAAAGTAAAAATAATTTACGTTTAAGTGTAAAATTATTTTACACTTTATTGACATAAGAATATTTTAAATATATCTTTGGTATTATGCAGCAGATAGGAAACATAATTGTGATCGACGACAATAAAAGTATCTTAAGCACTCTTGATATTTTGCTTTCTCCTCTTTTTCAAACTGTAACTACTCTTTCAAATCCAAATCTTATTCCTGCTGAGCTGCGAAAAAAAGAGTACAATCTTGCAATTCTTGACATGAATTTTCAGGCAGGTATAAACAGCGGAAACGAAGGGTTATACTGGCTGGGGCGGATTAGAGAATCCTATCCGGATATATCAGTGGTGATGATAACTGCTTATGGTGATATAGACCTGGCAGTAAAGGCACTGAAGGCAGGTGCATCAGATTTTGTTCTGAAGCCATGGGACAATGAAAAGTTGATAGCTACTTTAAACATTGCACTGCAATTGAACTTTTCAAAGAAAGAGGTAAAAGATCTGCGGGAAAGGGAAACCGGACTAAAAAAGGAGTTCAATCGCGACCAAAAATTCATAATCGGTTCATCACCACAGCTGATGAAGGTTTTAAACATGGTCAGGAAGGTTGCAAAAACTGATGCAAACGTTTTGATAACAGGAGAAAATGGTACAGGAAAAGAGCTGATAGCACAGGAGATTCACCGTCTTTCAATCCGTTCAAAAGAGGTTCTGGTAAGTGTTGATATCGGATCGCTGAGTGAAACACTTTTTGAAAGTGAACTATTCGGACATGTTAAAGGTGCATTTACAGATGCCCGTGAAAACAGACAGGGCAAATTTGAAATTGCCGACAAGGGCACTCTGTTTCTTGATGAAATTGGCAATCTTTCTTTCCATCTTCAGGCAAAACTGCTTTCTGCTATTGAGAACCGGCAGATTACCCGAATAGGCTCAAATCAGATTATCCCAACCGACATACGGTTGATTTGTGCAACAAACAGAAATCTTGAAAAGCTTGTTGGAGAAGGATTGTTTCGTGAGGATCTTCTATACAGGATAAATACAATTCAGATTGAACTTCCTCCATTAAGGGAGCGCGGCGAAGATATTATAGTTCTTGCGGAATTCTTTCTTAAAAAGTACACTTATAAATATGGCAAACCTGATATTAAAATAAATCAACAGGCGCATGATAAGCTTCTAAGTTATTCATGGCCGGGAAATATCCGGGAACTTCAGCATACTATTGAAAAAGCAGTTATCTTAAGTGAATCAAATGTTCTTAAGGCAGAAGATCTTTATCTCCGTAATGCTCATGCTTCTGAGAACAATTTCAATGTATCCACACTCGAGGAGATGGAGCGGAAGATGATAAGGCAGGCTCTTGAAAAAAACGATGGCAATTTTACCGCTGCCGCAGAGGAGCTTGGTGTTACGAGACAGACACTTTACAACAAAATGAAAAAAGCAGATCAATGATCAGTAAACACCTGTATGTAAATATAATAATCAGAGTCTTACTCATTTTAATTTTATGCTCATTGCTTGGGTATTTTCTCTTTGTTGATTATTCTGTCAGAATTGCAATTTTCTCATTGATCGGACTTATCTTACTTACTTATAACCTGATATCTTTTCTGAATACAACAAATAAAAAAATAAAATTCTTCTTTGATTCTGTACGCAATGATGATTCGAGTCTCTCATTTCCGGTCTCCATCAAAGGTTCGGCCCTAAGCGAATTATATGAAAGCATGAACAGGGTGAACCGGCAGATACAACGATTAAAAATTGAGAACCGGCAGCAGGAACATTACTTTCAGACACTTCTTGAACACCTTGCCTCAGGTATAATTACATATGATAACAAGGGCCACATTATGCATGCCAATTCTGCTGCTAAAAGACTATTATCAGCCGAAGTACTTACCCATCTTAGCCAGATTGAAAGGATCGATATAAAGTTGTACCAGACTATAATAAATATTAAACCTTTTGAAAGAAGACTGGTTGCATTAAATAATGAAAGGGGTGAAACTCAGCTCTCACTTAAAGCTACATCCATTGGATTGAAAGGCAATGAGTTCATTATCCTTTCAGTTCAGGATATTAAGCATGAACTTGATGAAAAGGAACTGGAATCGTGGATGAAACTGATCAGGGTGCTGATGCATGAAATAATGAACTCCATTACTCCAATAACTTCTCTTTCAGAGAGCCTGTCAAAGATTTTCTCTGTAAACGGAAATCCGGTCTCACCCGGGGATGTGACATCAAAAGCTATTGATACAACTCTTCAGGGTCTGAATGTAATAAAGGACCAGGGAAAGGGACTGATGTTATTTGTTGAATCGTATAGAAAACTTACAAGGGTCCCTGAACCGGAGAAAAAATTATTTAAAGTAAATGATCTTCTGGGCCGGGTTCAGATTCTATATGATTCACTTGAAAAGAAACAGAAGATTGAATTATTAATCAAAGTAACTAATCCGGAACTCGAAATATTTGCCGACCAAAATCTTATATCGCAGGTCCTGATTAATCTTCTTAAGAACGCACTTGAGGCTAATGAAAACAATCCTGCCCCGAGAATTACACTTTCTGCTAACACAGATATTGACAACCGTCCTGAATTATGTGTTATAGATAATGGCCCGGGAATCACTGAAGAAAAACTGGAAGAGATTTTTGTACCGTTCTTTACAACAAAAGAGAAGGGATCAGGAATCGGGTTAAGTATATCAAAACAGATTATGAAGGTGCATGGAGGAAACCTGAAAGTGAGATCTGTGCCTGATAAAGAAACAGTTTTCTGCCTGACTTTCTAATCGTATCTTATTGCTTTTACGGGCGTTATTCTGCTGATAAGTTGTGATGGCACAAGGAGCATAATTACTATTGAAACCATAGTACCTGCATTAAGCAATAATATATGTCCAAGCTCAAGATTTACAGGAACTGTTTTAATATAGTAAGAGGATGGATCAAGAGCTATGATTCCCGTTTTCAGCTGAATAAAAGCCAAACCTAATCCGATGATATTCCCCCAAAGCAAGCCTTTTGCAATTAGATAAGCAGCCTGGTAAAGAAATACTCTTCTAATCGTCTTGTCTTCCGACCCCAGTGCCTTAAATATTCCTATCATATTTGTTTTTTCCAGGATAAGAATAAGCAATCCGGAAATCATATTGAACCCGGCAACAACCAGCATCAGGAGGATTATAATTATGACATTAATATCCTGAAAGTTTAGCCAGTCGAATATCTGGGGGTATCTGATCCTTATATTGGTTACTTTAAATTTAGTTTCCTCTTCTGTAATCTTATATCCGATTGCATCCCTGACAGCCAGAGTCATTTCATCAAGTCTGTCAAAGTCATCTATGAAGATCTCAAATCCGCTAACCATATCATCTTCCCAGCTGTTTAGCCTTTTAATATGGCCAATATCGCAGAAGACATACATCTTGTCGAATTCTTCAAGACTTGTTTCATAGATGCCGCTGATTGTGAATTTTCTCATACGGGGAGGATCCTGAATAAAGTGCATTACAAAAGAGTCTCCATTCTTTAACCTTAACATGTCTGCAATCTTCCTGGATATTATTACTTTATCTGTTCTTCCTGTATCAGTAACAGTAAAGACAGAGCCTTCAACCATATTACTGCTGAAATAACTCCAGTCAAAATCACTGCCAATTCCTTTCAGCACAACACCCTGAATATCTTCATCTGTCTTGATGATACCGGCTTTTGTCGCAAAAACTTCGATATGTTTTATCCCGGGGATCGCTTTGATTTTTGGTATGAATTCCTGATTTCCGCTTATTGGAGTGGTTTCAAATGAGATATTAGAATCGAAATTCATTATCTGGATATGAGATCCGAATCCCACGACTTTATCCCTGATCTCCTGTTTGAATCCTGTAAGAATAGCCACTGCGAGTATCATTACCGCAAGTCCCATTGCAATACCGATGATGGCAATAACATTTATCGGACGGGAAAAGGATGTCTCTTCGCGTCTCCCTTTTATGAGCCTTTGTGCTATGAAATATGGTAGATTCATATTTTTTGTGAGACATCAAATTTAAGAAAATCTAAGAACTTACACAGAGGTGCTCAGAGAATACACAGAGTTACACAGAGGAAGAATTGAAGAGATGAAAAAAAAACTTAGATTTACATATCAAAATCTCAATTCAAATGAAAAAAATACTTGTTGTATTTCTGTTGGCTGGTCTTATATCTTCATCTACAGAATGTTCCGGGGCAAAAAAAGATCCTGTTCCCGGAGCCCTTCAGATTGAACTTTACAGAAGCCAGCTCGAAGGAAAAGCTGTTGCGATTGTTGCAAATCAGACTTCTATGGTTGGAAAAACTCATCTGGTTGACAATCTTTTTGGAATCGGGATTGACATTAAGGCAATCTTTGCTCCCGAGCATGGTTTCCGAAACCTGGCTGATGCAGGTGAGCTGATAGAAGATGGAAAAGATCCGGTTACCGGGATAAAAATAATAAGTCTTTATGGTAATCATCAGAAACCAACACCAGAAGATCTGGCAGGTATTGATGTTGTGCTCTTTGATATACAGGATGTAGGTACACGTTTCTATACATATATTTCCACCCTTCATTATCTTCTCGAAGCCTGTGCAGAAAACAAGAAGAAGTGTATCATTCTAGATCGCCCGAATCCAAACGGATTTTATTTTGACGGCAATATTCTCGATACAGCTTATCGTTCTTTTGTAGGCATGGATCCTGTTCCGATAGTTCATGGAATGACTGTAGGAGAATACGGGCAGATGCTGAATGGCGAAGGATGGCTAAAAGATGGTGTAAAATGTGATCTTGAAGTTATTAAGTGTAAAAACTACACTCATAAAACATACTATGAGCTTCCTGTAAAACCTTCCCCTAATCTTCCCAACCAGAATTCTGTTTACCTCTATCCATCGACCTGTTTTTTTGAAGGGACCGTTCTTTCGCTCGGCAGAGGAACAGCCTTCCCATTTCAGGTTTTTGGCGGTCCCGATATGCCCGACAGAGGTTTCAGTTTTACTCCGGAAAGCGTTCCCGGTGCAAAAAATCCGCCGCTTTTGGGTGTTAAGTGTTTCGGAACTGATCTGAGAGATGCTTTAATTAATAAAATAGTCCCCAAACCTCAGATCAATCTCGACTGGATTATAAGTGCTTATAACGACTTTCCTCAGAAAGATAAATTCTTCACAAAGTATTTCGATACCCTGGCCGGAGGTCCGGGATTACGGGAACAGATCCAGAAGGGAATGACTGCCAAAGAGATCCGTACAAGCTGGAAAGATGGGTTGGAGAAGTTTGGGAAGATCAGAGAGAAGTACCTGCTGTATAAATAATTGTTTCCCGTTCATATCGCCCCCCAACCCCCCTGAAGGGGGGCTAAAATTTCATATGTATAAGAATTTCAGTTAGTTGTAGTGATGAACCCCCCTTCAGGGGGGCAGGGGGGCTATACTCTTCCAGGATACACCTTCAGCGCTTCAGCAAGTATCATCATAGCCTGTTTCAGATCGTCGATCTTCAGCACATATGCAATACGTACTTCATTCTTGCCCGATCCGGGAGTCGAATAGAATCCCGACGCAGGAGCAACCATAACAGTCTGGTTGTTAAATTCGAAATCTTCAAGAAGCCATTGAGCAAATTTATCGGCATCGTCAACAGGGAGTTTTACAACAGTATAGAATGCCCCTTTCGGTTTCGGGCAGTATACTCCGGGGATTTTGTTAAGTGCTTCTACCATATAGTTTCTGCGCGCCGTATATTCTTTGTTTACTCCTTCGAAATAGTCTGCCGGAGTATCAATAGATGCCTCTGCTGCAATCTGTCCTAGTCCGGGAGGGGAGAGACGAGCCTGGGCAAATTTGAGGGCTGTGGAAATGACCTCTTTGTTTTTTGTAATCAGGGCTCCGATCCTTATCCCGCATTCGCTGTATCTCTTTGATACAGAATCAAGAAGGATTACGTTATTTTCAATTCCTTCGAGATTCATTGCTGAGAAGTGTTCAGCTCCATCGTAGCAAAACTCCCGGTAAGCTTCATCAGAGAAAAGGAACAGATCGTGTTTCTTTACAATCTCTTTTAGCTGAAGCAGTTCATTTTTTGAATAGAGGTAGCCTGTTGGATTATTAGGATTGCAGACAATTATCCCTTTTGTTTTCGAAGTAATTTTTTTCTCGATATCCTCAATCGGAGGCAGAGCAAAATCATTCTTAATATGAGAAGTTACAGGTACAATTTTTATTCCGGCTGTGGTTGCAAAACCGTTATAATTGGCATAAAATGGTTCAGGAGTAATGACCTCTTCACCCGGATTCACGCACGACATCAGTGCGAATAATATGGCTTCTGATCCGCCAGTGGTTAT
>JFJP01027257.1_pt1 | contig 15659 bp, 10 predicted proteins | sample 431651 | NCBI WGS metagenome assembly JFJP01 (sample SAMN02602958, study PRJNA72255) | Microbial mat metagenome, whole genome shotgun sequencing project. | biome: fresh water; feature: sink hole; material: water; isolation source: purple microbial (photo- and chemosynthetic) mats found in... | reverse complement strand
ATATTTTTTCTTTTGGCAAAAAGCTGAAGGACAAGTCATAAAATTGCATCCTCCAGTTTTTTCTAAATTAGCTTTACAATGGGGACATTTTTGCCCCACAAAAGCTTTTTTAAAAGCATATTCTTCGGGACTTGTTTTTTTTTCTTGATATTCTTCACAAGTGATATTCTCATGTTCTTTCATGTCTCCCATGCAATCAGCGCAGTTTTTTATTTTACAGTTTTCACATGTGAAAAAACTAGCTCCTTTACAAATGAAATAAGGAGTTTTGCAATTTTGATTTGGACAAACAACATAAACTTCTTTAGATGATGGGTTTGTTTGAAAGGCATCATTGCATTTCTTTTGATATGCTTCATAAAGCGCAAAAGGAAGAATAGCTCGCATTTCGTAAATTGTTATTGGTGTCCCACATTTTTCTTGTGGACAAATTAAATTAGATCGTGAAATCATGCCAGATTTTATTTTTACGGTCCAATCTCCTATAAGGCATTCTTTGCAAAAACGATGATCACAACTCAAAGTCCGACAATCTTTGATTGGTGTTGGGGAAAGACAGATTCCGCAGTCGAAGGTTATTTTCTCCATTTTTTAATGCAGAAAAGTTCGGAAGAATTTATATTTTAAAATATATCTGTGAATTTTTTTTATTAATTTAATTTTTTTTTTAAATTTCCTTAAATTCTTTTAATTTAATTTAATTATAAGAATTAAATTTAAATCAAATAAAATAATCTTAAAAAGAAAAAGAAAAATTAAAAAAAAATATATTAAACTTCGAAAATAAATAGGATGCCATAAAAAAATGGTTTTTTTTACTAAAAAATAAAAAAATTTCAATTGAATTTTTTGATATTTTTTGTGTTTTTAATTTTTTTTTTTGAAAAATAAATTTCTCTACAAAAAATTTCCTAATTTGGATAATTAAATACGATCTTTTTCCTTTAAGCGAAATAATTATAAGGGTTTGCAATCTCTGTCAACGTTATCATCATATCCTCAGATAACTTAATATCACTCAATTGATAATAAACAGCTCTATTCTTCCAAAATTTTGAGCAAAATTCCTTTATTTTACCCTGGCTGTTTTTTGTCAATTTCTTATTTTTCAACACCAAACTCAAAACATCTTCAGTCCAACCATAGATTTCATTCGGAAAAGCTAAAAGCAGACACATAAGACTATAAATTCCAATGGTTTTAGTCTTTAAGCATTCATTTTTTCTTTGTGGATCTAAAACTATTGTTGCATTATTGGTAAATTGAGAGATGCAATCTTGAATTTCGAGTTTGGAGGCAAGTTTCAATAAATCTGAAAGAATTTTCATTGCAAGACTTGAAACTGCAGGGTTTTCATCAATAAGTGCTGTTAATAAAGGGTTCAATAATCTTTCAAATGACAGGAAAAAGAAATTATTGAAAATGAAATGCTAAAGAAAAAGATTTTAAATGATAAAAAATATTTTTATATAATAAACATGATAAAAGTTCAATGCTCTTAGTCTGATTCTCCAATATTCATTATTTAAATGTTTTTCAAATACCATAAAGATTTTCGGTAAGACTTCTTTTGAATATCTCAATCGACCCAAAAATGGAATATTATCATTTAATGTTTTCAGCACAGTTTGATCATTGACATCTTCATCCTGTATTTATATAAAATAAATAAATATGTCAAATAAACTCAAAAAAACCATACTTTAAATTCAAAATGATACACGATAAACACTTCCATAAACTCAAACATCATGAAATTTATCCTTTTCTTCAGTATTTTATTCACAAGCCCTGATATCAAATTCAAATAATTCTTCTTTTCATTGTCTTGTCCCTGCACTTTCATCTCCAAAAATTTGAACGCTTCATATAAGTGCACATTCTTCTCAAAAAGCACCTCTCCATCATCCAAAAAGAATTCATTTTTTCTTTCTTCTAGTATCTTCTCAATATCAGGAATCAATCCATCTTCCTTTATTTTCTTATAGTTAATAGGCACTAAAAGACCCCATCTTAAGACATCTGCTAAGAAAAGTGAAGTTTCAGCCACTTGTTTTATATCAGAAGGCTCGTTCTCCAATACAATTTTTTTTAGAGCTTTTTGAGAGAATTCTCTTGCTCTAAATCCATAATTTGAGCAAATAAGTCTTGTCAATGAGATATAACGTTGCATTTTTATTGAGTTTTGTTGGCTTTTGACCCAGAGATATGCCAGGATTTTGTTGAAAAAAGGTTCTATTTCACGGAAATCTCGATAATAACACACGTTATAAAGGTTATAAATCCAGGTTTGGTAGTTTTCTAAAGAGGCGTTTTCTAGACAATTTAAGATGATTTTTTCATTGAGGAAATCAATCATAGCTTCATTTTTGCTTGGATCTGACCAAATATGAATAGTTTTTAGCAAAGCGTTGATGTAAGAAGAGACTGTTATTTGTTTTTCTTTGCAATTCAATTCGCTGGAATATTGAATAATGAGATCAATAGTGTTTTCATAGAATATTTTGCCTTGAATCAAGTTTTATTTAAAGAAAAAAATAAAAAAAATAAGAGTTTTACCATAAAATTGGAATAGTTTCTGCAGGAATCGCACATAAATCTCATAAGGAATCTCAAATTGTTTAAGATTATTGGCTTTTTTCTTGTTCTTATTAAAGAAAGAGTTCATAAAATTCTGTATTTCACTCATAAATCTCGATGAAAGCATGAGAAAACTGCCTGCTCTCATATTCTGTCCTGAATTATCCTGCAAAATGCCGATATCAAGAACTAAATTCTCAATGATCTTCATACAAAACTCCTTTTCTTTGAACAATTCATCGAAATGCACTTCTTTGATCTCCTTCCATTTATTTCTGGTTTCTATTTGTGAATAAGAATCAAAGCTTCCTAAGAAATTATCATTAATGAAGCATTCATCAAAATCCTTTTTTCTCAGAAACCTTATATTCAAAAACTCATCCAAAGTTTTCTTCTCATTCAAAAAGTCCTCTTTGGAAATTTTTCTTGGTTCTTTTTTTTCTACATATAGTCTTTTCATCAAACGATAAAGCTTTAAAAGCCCAGGTCTTGCCATTTGTCTTAAAAATTGATGGTCACTATTCAAACAAATCATAAAACTCTTCAATAAAAGCTTGAAATCTTCACAAGATGGGTCCAATACGGTTGAAACAGAAATTCCGATCAAGCCATAAATAATCTTTTGTTTCCAATGTGTTTTTTCATCTGAAAGCTTAAAAATCGCCATTTTGATGCATTCGTTAAAAATTGTGAGTGATTGTGATAACTCTTGTTTGCGGACATTCTGAGGATTCTGGTTTTCTGATATTATTTTCAAATAATCTTGATAAAGATTATTAGATTTCAATAGAATATTGGTCTTTAATTTATGATTGAGGCCATATGCTGAATGATTGATGATATTTTCGAAGAGATAGAAAAACTTCAATAAAAAAATTTCGAATAATTTGTTCTGTAGGGTCTGATGTTCGATGTATTCATAACAGCAGAAAATCCTCAAGATTTGATTGAGGAATTCACTGTTTGTTTTGATCTCATAAACATTCATAATACGATCAAAAGCTTGAATAATGATGCTTAAATAAGCTTGAACACTGGCTTTATTATCTTGATTATGTTCAATAGTTTCTTGTTTCTTTGTTAAACTGTTGGGAGAGTCAAGATCTAATCGATCTCCAATGAAATTCAGGATTTTAGTCAGCATTTTCTTTGTATGAAGCTTCCATTCTGATGAACAAACAGTCACTCTATCTAAGAGATCAGGAGAGGATTTACCACTGATTCTTTCATAAGGATGAAATGAGGTGATTAGGAGAATGTCTTGCAAGAAACTATATTCTTTTGAGAGCTTTAAGGTAAAGGAATAGGAATAGATTCGAGTGTAGAGAGCTACTGTACATCTTTATAAGGTTTTTTTAAAGATAAAAAATGGAGAAATGTTAAAATCAGCAAAAAAAATACAAATTTTATTTAAAAAAAATGAGTTTAAGAAGAATTTACACAAAAATGGAAAAAAAGTTAACATTACCAATAAAAACAAATTTTTAATGAAAAAAAAGAGTTATTAGAAAAAATTATACGAAAGGATCTTGATGAGACGAAGATCGCCTTGATTGGGCTCTAAAGGATTGCGATATATGCGTAATTCAGTTTTAATCCATTTTTTCAAAGAAAGCATCTTGCTATTGCTATTTTTTGTTTATTATGCATTTTTTTAAAAAAATGAAAAAAAGTTACTATTGATCTTCACCGATCAAATGAGCAACTACCTTCAAATATAGATTCATGATCTGTACATCATTAATCAAATGACTATCCAAGAAAAACGAGAAGCAATTCTTACAGAATTCAAGTATTTGTCTGTTCAAATTATAATATTCTTCGAACAAGAAATTCTTCTTAAATCTTAAATAAATCTCATTTTCTTCCAAAGACTCGTCACATTCCTGTGGACATCTCATGTTTATGGCCCCCAGCACCTGATCTATCAAAATAAAAAGTCTCCAAACCTCGTTTTTTAAATTATTTGATGGTTCATTCAGTTTTAAATTCATCCGATCCACAATTTTCCCAAAATCTTTGTCATAATCATATAAATTAAAACTTTCTTGTGAGAAAAAGTCTTGTTTAAAATGAGCTATTATCGTAGGCAGGATTCGATTAACCCATGAAAGTGCAAATTCTCTTTCTTGAGGAGTACTTTCATGCCAATTTACCTCGAAATTGCAGGATTTGGCTTCACCAATCTTCTTGTAAAAAAAGACTGAATATTCCTCAAGCTGGTATTCTTTATTGTTCCAGCAACGCAACTCCAAAGGATAGATCGCTGTGAGTGAAAGGATGATTTTTTGGAGAATATTGGAGATTTTCTCAAAAATTACAATTTCTTCATCGAAGAAATAATGAATAAAGATTATTTCTAATGAATCTGAATGTTCCTTGATGAATTCTCTGCCAAAACTAAAATTTTAAAAAATAATTTATTTTTTCAATATAATTTTCATTAAAATAAACCTTAAAACATCTTCTAAAAGATTCAAATACCAGAGCTTGATATCTTTATTCATGACTTCTTTCTCAAATTCCAGTATTTTGGCTTGAATGGGACTGTTTTGCAAAAGGAAAAACACAGGACTTTTGTTAAATTCTTCTAATTGCGAAGGTGTTTTTCTTTTCTTAATCAACTTAGAGAATAGTATCGGGATTATTAAATCTAGCGTTTGTTTTGGATCCTTTAGACTGCAACCATTAAGAAAATATGTATAATATTCTTGTGCTTTGATTTGTATCTTATCTTCTAAAACTTCTGCTATCATATATAGGTATTTCTTGAATAATCTCGGAGAAGATTGGAAGAAAAATGACCAGAATTTATTATGTTGATTAATGAAAAGTGTTCTTAAACTGCGTTCTTCTTTGTTTTTGGGCTTTTCAATGAATTCAAGAATGCTGAGAATCTTTTTGAAATATTCCAGAGCTAAATCAGATAATTCATCAGTAAATTGCCACATATCTATTTCTTCATCCCTATTTAATTCGGCCTTCAATTCCTCTTCGGTGCCATTTGGGTGGAATTTCAAATAGGAATCTTTTAAATCTTCAACATCATAAAGAGGCACCAATGAGAAAATTCGATGATAAAGCCTGAATTTAAATAAATGAATTTTGATTTATTTTCAATATAAAATATAAAAAAAAATATTATTAGGAGTTTTTCGATTTAATTTATGATTTTTTTAAGAAGTTTTTTTACTTGATCACTAAATAGGTTTGTCTCCAATTACTAGCCGTGATATTTTCGTTGGTTTTTCTCAAAATATTGATCACTTCATATAATCCAGGCTTATAGACATTTCTGGTTAAAAGTGGCTTGATGATTATCAATAAAATCTTATAAATAGTGGAAAAGGTCATTTCTGGATTATCAAATGCAGAGTATATTGTTTTCATTAAAACTGCTATCACTTCGTATGGCTTGAAATAACAGAGCTTTAAACAGATATTTATGATACTGCCTTCACGTGTTTCTCTTAAAAAGACCAAATATTTCAACATAGGTCTCACAATTTCCATAAATCGACTATGACAAGCTTCATCAAGATAATATTCTTTATCATGAATTTCTGGAATTTTTTCATTTATTTCTGAAATTTTTTCTTGTGTTTTATCAAGATTCTCTTGTGATTTGTCAAGATTTTCTAAATTTTCTTCTGTGTTTTCTTCCTCTTCATCGCTTTCTTCTTCATTTTCTTCATCAAGATCTGCCTCCTTGAAATGATCATCAATATCATCATCTTCATTAGACCTAATTTTCTCTTCTTCTTCTAGCTCTGGCTCAAGAATAACTTCTTCTTCATGATCTTCTTCATTTGTATTTTGATTATTTTTCTTATTTTCTCGCTTTTTTATCAAAGCTTGATGTCTTTGTATGGTTTTAGTCTCATATCTATATCGTGAGATATATTTTGATATGAAGATTGAATAAAAACAAAGGATTTGAGAAGTCCATTTGCCTTCATCTTGTGGATGAATGAAATCATCAATAAGAGAAAAAAGTCTTTCAGTATAATCCCATACTAATGAAGAAAAAATCGATTTTCAAAAGGAAATTCATTAAAAAAAATAACTTTTTTTGTGGTTTTCTTGGGAAAGCGGTAAAAGTAAATAAACCATGATTTCTGGGATTACAATTATTGGGCTTTTGAGTTGTAAATGGATATAAAGAGTTGAGGAGGTGAGGAAAATGTTTGATCGGGATTTATCGTTCGTTGGCAGCAAGGATTCCACGAAATTCAGGAACAAACTATAGAGGTCAACATAATATTTCTCCCATTTCAGAGATTTATGCAACCTTTTTTAAGTTTTGATTAAAAAACAATAGAAAAGCAACGATTAATAAAACAACAAAAATACATAAAAGAACAAAAGAAAGAAAAAAAACCTCAAAATTTTCGCAAAAAGATCCAAATATATGGGGTCAAGATAATTTGCAATTCTTATGAATTCTTGTAGCAATTTCTCATAGACTTCAGGAGGTGTTTTCTTCGTGAACTTGCTAAATAGATGGAAATAGAGCAACCCCGTGAATTTCTCATAAGGATGTCCCTTTTCCCTATATATTTCGAGTAAATCAAAGATATTGTCATCTTTAAAATAAACACGATTTCTTCTAACAACCTTAACAATAGAATTATATTGAGCCATTGACTGATGTGAGCTTAAAAAGCTAATCCTTTCATTTGATAAATAGAACCTCTGAATAAATTCATAGAAGGCTTTCCAATTCAATTGAAAATTCTTCATTCTGGACTTGCCTTTTTCAATAGCAGGCAAATTGGATAAAAACACTATTCTTTCCAAAGAAAAAATATTTTCTTCTTCAAAGGCCAAACGATAGAAAATTGCTGCTAAAAACTCTCTTTGTTCAAGATTTAAACCATAAACCTTATTGATTTTTTCGACTATTGGCCCGATTGCTGTATAAAATGCTTGGTAATCACCCTTTATTTCACTGTCTTGGATCTGAGTGATCAACAATTTATAGATAAGATCACGTTCCGCTTCGAAAGTTTCACGGAAAAACTCTGGGAAACGCTTGTTGATAAATTCGAATTTCTTATCAAAAATCTGACACTTTTTTTTCATTGTTTCTTTTGAATTTTCTTGGGAGTTTTTTATTGATTTATAAAGATTTTTTTTTTTTCGTCTTTTTAATTTAAATTTAATTAGAAATAAAAGTCCTGATCCGAAAATCTCTTTTTTTCGAAACAATTTCTGAACTCTTCTTTTCTTAATTCAAAATTTGGGGTTGGTTTTTTATTTTTTTCAAGACATCTTTTTGAAAAATATTTTTAATTATTTAGGATGTTGAAGTTTTTTGTAATGATAATTTTAAATATTTTTGAAACTTTTTAAAACTCTTAGGATTTTTAATTAAATATAAAAGAAATTTTTTTCCTTTTAAATTAAAATTTCATCATACTTTTTATTTAAAAACAATAAAAATTTTCAAAAAACCAAATGATGCAAATAGAAAACCTCTTCAAAGTTCCTTCATTAAGTGTAAATCCCATAAAGTCTTCAGTAATTGGAGTGATTGATTCATCAGGTTCAATGTCTTCCGTTTGGCCAGCCATCGCTGAAAACTGGAACGCTCTTCTCGCTCAAAACCCTGATGCCACAGCCATCACATTCAGCACAAGCTCTAAGATAGTCAAAGGTCCTTTAACATCAAGAATTCAAGATTATGAAGGTGGTGGCACAGAAATTGAAAAAGGTTTTAAAGAGTTGAATGAAATTTTGAAATCTGATGCGAATATTCACCCAAATCTGACAGTTCTCTTCATTTCTGATGGAGGAGATAATAATCCAGACACTTTAGATAATCGGTTGAAGAAGTTATCCTTTCAAATTGACAAAACCAAGAAATGTAATTTCTTATGTTTGGCAGTTGGAAAAGGCTTTCCGACATTTGTGGCAATGTGCCTAAGAGAAATGTATCATAATGGAGACAGTAATTTACCTCCTGTTTTTTTAATCGAAGCTCCAAATCCTCAGACTATCACCGAACAATTCAATTTGTTGAATCCGTATTTGGTCCACAGGTCCAAATATTCAATCAAACCAGCTGTGCAGGCGTTCCCTTGGGCAAAACCTATCGAAATCGTGCAAGAATATCAATGGATTATTACAACAGAGAAAATTTTAGTCTTAAATGAAGAGACTTTAGAAGTGCCAAATAGAGATCTTATGAGTATTCATGACTTCATTGAGGTGATCAAAGCCTGGTTGCAAGAATTACAATTGCTTTCGATCAAACAAAATGTGAAAAAAGAGGCTGAAAGAGCTATAGAGTTCATAAATGATATGAAGATTATTTTTGACAAAAAGACACATGGAAAAAAGGAGAAATTGTCGTTTTATGAAAGGATTATGAAGAGATCTGGCAATGATTTATTCAATGATTTGAATATATTGATCAAAGAATTTAAATCATTTACAGAAGAGAATCTTTTGAGCAAATTAACTGAGCAAGAAGCTGCAAAAAGATTGGCAATTGGAACCAAAGTTGGTAAATATCACAGCAAAGCAGTGGAATTGAAAGGGATTTCAGTTGATGATTATATGAAAATCAAACAATCTTTTACCCAATTAATAGATAAGTTTCCTCTTTCATTAGAAAGCTCACAAGAACCTTCTGTGATAATACTTCAGAATCAAAAGGAAATATTTAGAGAGAAAGATATGAAGGATGGTATCAATTTATGTCCATCACAATATGATTTAGTAGAAACCTTACCTTTAGTGGGTCATGCGATAAAACTTCATAGAAGTGAAGGTTCTATGATAAATCCTTGGTTGATACAAGTGAAAGAAATCGCGAAGCATCATAAGATTTTGGACACTGTTTCAATTCAGCAGAATAATAATGAATTGATTTTGAAGGTGGGACTTGATGACGAGGAGAAAGTTAATGCAGTGCTTCCACTTTTCGATGAGAAAGATTATGATATTAAGCCTTATATTAACTCCAAAATATATCATTTGTTGATGACGTTCAATGTTATGCAAAATGTTGACACTTTATATGAAAATGCCTATAGCGCTTTACTGGGAGCCGCTACTGTGTTTCTTTTGGGGAAGCCGGAGAATGAATGGAGAAATAACCTTTTGAATTTGATCAACAAAACATTCAAAATCACTTATGCAGAAAGCTTGAATTTTCAAAGATATTCTGAAATTTTATTGACGAAACCAAAGTTAGCAATGGTGACTGAACATCCTGAATGTCCAGTAAAATGTGAAGACTTATCAAAGCCGATTTTAGTTCTTCATTACTTAAATTTAGACGATCAGAAAAAACTAATGGAAATTTTAGAAAGAATCTTTATTGAATATTTTGGAAGAACTTTTTCAAGTGAAGCATTGTTAACAGATTATATCGTTCTTGAAGATGAAAATGCTTTCAATAAATTTGATTTGAACCCATATTGCGAAAAAGTTTTAAGCAAATATACTGATCAGCAATTAAATAGTTTTTACACGAAATATGAATTGAAAGACGATGTTCTGAAGGAAATTTCCTTGCTGGATATGAAAATCGATTTCGATTTTGAGTTGAAATTAAATGAACAAATCCTTTATTCTACACTTTTCAAAATAAATTTACCATTATTGGAAAAAATTTACAAGCATTTTACCAATGAAACTATTGATATTAAAAATTATTATATTTGGATTTTCCATGCAAATAGCTATAGAAACTCTTTTGAACGAAATACAACAAAAATAAACAAGGATTTCGATGATATCATAAAAACCAGCAAACGAATCATAGTCTCAAATTTCTTTAAGAGTAATAGGGTTTTTGATAAAATATGGAATGGCATCGAAAAAAGATACCTTAATTTAATCAATCAGAGTCATTTTTCAACCACTCCTTTTACAGAAAAGGATTTGCTTGATTATTGTGCTTCACATTCATTGGATCACACTGTTTTCAAATTTAACAATTGTTCCAATTTGTTAGTGAATGCTTGTTTATCACAAAAATGCCAATTTTATATGAAAGTGAATAATTCTTTAGCTCAACATCTTGAAGGGAATAGAACTATAATGCCAGCCTTTCATAAAACTGTGAAAATACTTTGCAATGAACAGGATGATGAGAAGATTTTTAATCATATTGTAAACCTTGATTATTTGGATAAAATTTCGATGAAAATGCCGAAGATGACCGAGGAGGCAATGGAAGAGTCTGTGATAAAGAAAAATGAAATTTTGGAAATTATCAAAGAATTAAAAGCTTTTTACAAGAAATTATAAGATTAATTTAAGCTTTTGTTTTTGAAAATTTAAAAGTGAACAAAAAAAGATGAAATTTCAAATTTCAATTTATTCTTAATTTCATCAGAAAGAATAAAATAGTTTTTTAAATTTTTTTTTTGGAATAATTATCAATTTCCTTCTTTAAATTAAAACTTTTTAATTTAGCTAAAATACGATTTTGTTAGGTTTTTAAAAAAAATATTGCATTGATTAATTTTCTTGCTCTTTTTTCTTTTTAAAATACCTGAGAAAAAAGTTCAATGATGACTTTCTCTTTTTCTCACTGCACCTGTTCGAATATATTCTACTAAGATTCTCCTTGTAAATTTTCACATCCTTTTCTAATGTCAAATATGAATCTAACACTTCTTTTCCTTTTATAATGCTTTCCCTGAGTTTTTCACTCGCAATTTTATCTTCTAATTCAAAATAAAATCAAAAATTAAAAAAATATTTAGACTAAAAAATAAAAAAATATTGCGTAATATATTTATTTTGGATTTTTCATTTTCTCTTTCATCTTCTTCTTTCTCTTCTGGCATAATAATAACGTTTTTTGAATCCTCTAACAATCCTTTCTTCAAATCAGTTGATTGTTTTTTGTTTCTAATGAATTTAAACTTAAACTCATCTTCATTATCAGAGCTGTGAAACCCTGATTTCTTTGTTTCATTTCCTTTTAAATCAATTGATTTTTTCAAATTACGCTGACATTCGATTTCTTCTGGCGAAAATGGCAATTCATATTCATAAAGACATTTATATGATTCTAAATTCGTAACAAAAATCTTCTCAACAACCATAAAATTCCATATTGCTCTTCGAAGCATCTCAAAACCTCCCATAAAAAATGTAAAAAGCTCAGGCTTTATAAATCTAGATATGGTTCCTGGACTTATTGAGAATGTCCATACGAATCTTAGAAAGAAATTTAAAATAATTGCTAGATAATAATACGATTTCCTTTGATATCCGAGTTTTTCTCTTAAAAATGGATGTTTTTTATTCGGCTGACAAAGAGCCCAATCCTTTATTATATCAAGATAAAAGGCATAGGTAGCTAAAAGAAATGCGAAGGTGATCCAAAGACCTAAAAAATATTTGTTTTCAGGAGATTTCCCAGAAAGAAAAGAGAAAATCGTGACACAAGCTACGATGAGTAAACAATAAATGATCATTGTGGTCAGGTTGTAAGATTTTTTTAATGTTTCTAATTCAATAAGCTTTTTTTCAAGAATTTCATTTGGGAGATTTTTCTGTATTTTGTCTTCGATCTGTTTTACTGGGCCTTCTTTTTTCTCAAATTTTAAAGAATTTTGCTTGGTTTTTTCAAGAGTATTGATCTTTTCTTCTATAGAATCGCAACTTATTTGAGAATTGCAATCTTTTATTTTCAAATGGAATGACGGATCATTAATTTCTAAAATTTGGTGGATTTCTTTTTCATCATTGTTTGAATAATAATTATTTGGCTCATATTCTGTCTTTTTGTCAATACTATCTTCATTTTTCTTCTTGAGCTTTTCTTCTTCAATTTTTTGAAAATATACAATTTCCTTTTCTTTTTCACTCAAACGTATTGATCCATGATAAAGATAATGACTAAATTGAATAACTCTGAAAACCACCGGTATAATCGCAACTAAAAATCCAACATAAATTGAATTAGAAAAACATTGATTCGGATGCATATTATCATAATCATTGATTCTTGAACTATAATAACAAATAGTATAAGCCAAATCCTGTAAAGGAATCACAAAACTCAAGAGTTGATCAGCAACCCAAGCAGATGGATTATCAATAAGAACAATAGGTGAAATCGCATATCGATATATTCTCTTAAAGAAATAAAGTCGGCCCTCTCCATTAAACCGTTTCTTTGACGGGAAAAACAAATATGCAAACAAAAGAGCCCATAAAATTAAAGGTAAGAATTCTTTGGGAATGTTAAGACTTCTTAATCCATGAGTTAATTTCCCCATATCCTCGTTTAAAATTATATACCAAATGAATATTATTAATAAAATAGAGCTGAAAAAGGTTCCTCGCATTAGAATTTCTGTTGGAGTGCTGAAATGATAATTAAATTGGAAAATCTTCTTATAATTGATATGGTAGCGAGTCCACACATAGACATTCCAGCCTAAAAGCCAAATGTAAATCACAATGAAAGCACTTCCTCTGAACATTGGAAAGATATATTTGAAGGTTTCGTTGTCATCAGGATCGATATTACCATAAAAAGCCATGATTAGGATAAAAATTAAAAGAGATAGAGTGCAACCTAAGAAAAGGAAAAGGAAATGGCTATGCCAAACTGAAATGATTCGAGTTTTCAAAAGAAATTTAAGCTCTTTGACTCCATGATCTTTATTGTATCGATGATAAAATAATTCAAGGAATGTCGTTGTTACTTCATCACGGATTTTGAGCAAAGTTTCAGAGTTTTGGTTTATGTAAGAGTTTTTAAACAAATCATCGATTTTTATATCTGAAACCTTTTGGAAAATATAGTTTAATTTAATATTATATTCATTTTTATTTAAAACCTTTATCATTTTTGCATAGTTTTTAGTAATTTTGCGATGTTTGCGCAAAAGACGAGAAATTGCATCATAATTCAAATTCACGAATTGAATTAAATAATTAACCTTCATATAAAACAAATGAAAGGCATTCTTCATTTGTCTCATTTTCTTATAATAAGCTTTATCAAATCGATGCGGATGAAAAATCTCAGCATTTGCTTGAATTTCGATCCAATCAGCTTGAAACTCCATGAATTTTATTTGGAAAAAACTATCAATTTTCTCAGTTTCAACCAATATCAAAGTCATGAACTTCTCTTCGAAAATCTTTAATTGGGTGATTTCTTCACCAATATCGTCGCTATCAATTGAATAGGAATATTTTTCAGAATTTATTCTCATGTTTGTCTCGACTAATTGCCCAAAAACTTTTGAAGTCTTTTTAAACGGAACAAATAGTTTTTTGAAAACTTTGTAAGAAACATAATATTCACGCCATTCACAAATGCTTTTTTTGCGAAAATGTGAATAAAAACTCATTTAGAAAGAAACCAAAATCAATTAATCAAGATAAAATTAAATTAAATAATGAGAAAAATATTTAAAAAAATGATTAAAATTTTTTTTGTCATTAATATTTTTATTTTTTATAAGAAAAATTTTGATCCTTCCTGAAATTTGTTAGTTTGAAAAAAAAAAGGCATTTAAAAAAATAACACAATTTACTATCAACAATTTTTTATAAATCATAGTCTTTATCCATGTATCGATTCAATGAGTTTTTTACTGTCCATACAGTGCCCACTGCGATAGGTGCCTATTTTTTATGGATTAGAAAACGCATCAAACAAAAAAAAGCTTTACTTTAAACAAATTCATAGTAATTCCTTTGTATAATCCTCTTTTTACCCCTTCAGTTGAAATAATAAACTTAAACATTTCATAAGTCGTTCTAAAAATTGAAGACAAATATTTATTTTTTTAAAATAATTAGTTTTAATTAAAATATAAATTATTTATTGACTTAGTTGATTTTATTTCCCCAATGCTTAGAAAATGTCTTTGAGCTTGCATTCTTTTTCTGAGAACATCAAATGGATAGGAAACTTGATTTTGGATTAGAAATGAGCAAATTCAATTTTGATTTTTTTATATAAAAGTGCTTTATTAAGGTTTTAAAAGAAAAATTCTTAAAATAGAAACTTATTTGAGCAACAACTCCACCTAATCCACCAAACAAAAAATCAAAGATAGGGTTTTGAGCATACTGTGGATAGTTTTTCCTTAATTCAGCTTTCAAGATTTGATAAGAGTAAAAGCCCACTCCATGATACGGTATAATTCCCTATTAAAAATTCAACCCATAAAAAATTAAATGATATTTAATTAGATCAATTTCCAAGAAAAAATCATTGTTTTACCACTAAAGTGATGGTCAATCCACTATAAAATGAGATATATCCTTCCTTTTTACTGATGATTTTCACGGCATTAATTATGTTATTATACGAGAAATTATCTCTTTGCATAGCTAATCTAGTTCTAAAATCACAAAAACCCAAAATATTTTTTTTTATTACAACAAAATCTTTTAAAAACCTTAAGAACTCTAAAGGATAGGTTAAAAGGGAAGCTGTTATTCCAGCTAAAGCTCCTGATGCGAAAAGCCCCAATTTTTTCAAACCTGGTCTATCATTTGGAACACTTTGTTCTAAAAGCTAATTTTTTATTATATTTTAAGGAAAAAATTGAAAGAAATGCAAATTTTACCATTCTATAAACATCATAAGTTGAAAATTGCTAAAATTTAAATTCTTTATAGACTTTATAAATAAATTAAGAAACTATAGCAGCGTATGGGAAAATTCTTAAGATATTAGCTGAATTTCCTCTCCAAAATGATCTCATCCCATGTTTTCTCCATATGTAAGTAGCATCATTCATAGCCGCTTGATAGGTAAATCTTCTGTTCCTAACCTAAAAATAATACGAATCTAAATGTAAATTGTCCAATTTTTTCAAATTATTACTAAAAACAAAATTTTCACTCTTTCAAATGGAGCAATTGTTGATTTAGCCGCTATTCCTGCTATCCCTCCTATAAAAAATTAAAGGAAATAAGTGAGAATTCAATGAATTAATAAAACCTGAAACGAAACTTTTAAGGAATTTCTTACTAGTGTATTTAGATCGAGGGTCTTCAGGTTTTGTCATTATTACGAATTATGAGTATTTATAATCGGATATTATAAAATATAAAGATTATGAAATTAAAGCAAA